>Ga0208019_1000164_pt1 | contig 36428 bp, 31 predicted proteins | sample CB_VirMetaG_5_FD_184540 | JGI IMG/M metagenome (GOLD analysis project Ga0208019, IMG submission 184540) | Freshwater to marine saline gradient viral communities from Chesapeake Bay - CB_1508_1D Viral MetaG (SPAdes) (version 4) | ecosystem: Environmental > Aquatic > Marine > Coastal | place: USA... | reverse complement strand
TTTATAACAATCTTTTTCATCTAAATTTTGGTCCTTGAATCCATGTTACAAGAGATTTTCTCACGCCACTGGTCACTGGTGTCACACGGTGTCGAATGAACGAAGGAAAACAGATAATGCTTCCTTTCGTTCTAAGTTGATTGGGATCTGGTTGACGATACTGTGCGTCAAGTTCGAAGACACCACCCTCATAATCATTTGGATCACTGAGTTGAATTACGACACTGATCTTTCTATCATATGTAGTTGGATTGCCCCAGAAGGTATCATGGTGCCACTCGTAATGGTCATTGTTCGATCCATAGTAAGTAGTATATTGTATTTCGTCAATATAGTCAACAGTGAAACCAAAGGAATAACGATTTGCTTCCTGTCCATAGTACCAGAGCAGATCAGCAATAAACTTGCTGTTGGGATCTCGTTTGTTAATCCATCGCAATTCGGAACTTCGATAACCATCGTTGTTCACATCACCATCAAACCCAAGATTTGCGGAGACTGGATTGTAATACTCGCATTCTGTTACGATCTTATCAATCGTATCACCATCCAGTTCTCCACACCACATTTGCCAAATATTGTCATTCATAATATAGTTTTACACCTTACCCCAGTTTTTTCTTAATCCCCTCAATTTCAAGCTGCTGTGCCTTCATTGCTTCAATTAAGAATGCGACCAACTTATCATAATACACTGTTAAGTACTGTTCGTCAATAGGCGCAGGAGCAACTGCTTCAGGAAGAATTCTTTCGATTTCCTGTGCGTTCACACCAATCTGGCGTTTCTCAGTATCGTATCCAAGTGATGCTGCAGTTTCGTTGCCATAGAAGTAATACCCACCAATGCTCATCAACTTCTCAATTGGATTGTCGATGTTGCTAACAAAGTTCTTGAGTCGTTCGTCAGAATAGTATGCAGTGATGTTATTCGTTGCACGAATTTCGCCAGCAGTACCAGAAGCTGCGGTATTTACGCCAAGCGAGTTGACCTGTGCGTTAGAACCTGTCGTGAAACCACCAGCTGCACCCTTCTGACCCTTGGCACCTGCTGGACCTGTTGGACCAGTGGAACCTGTTGCACCCTTAGCACCTGCAGGACCAGTTGGACCAGTGGAACCTGTTGCACCCTTAGCACCTGCTGGACCAGTTGGACCAGTTGGACCAGTTGGACCAGTGGAACCTGTTGCACCCTTTTGACCCTTAGCACCCGCAGGACCTGTCGGACCAGCGCCGCCAGTTGGACCAGTTGGACCAGTGGAACCTGTTGCACCCTTAGCACCTGCTGGACCAGTGGAACCTGTTGCACCCTTAGCACCTGCTGGACCAGTAGCGCCAGTTGCACCCTTCTGACCCTTAGCACCTGCAGGACCAGTTGGACCAGTGGAACCTGTTGTACCCTTAGCACCTGCAGGACCAGTTGCGCCAGTTGCACCCTTCTGACCCTTAGCACCTGCAGGACCAGTAGCACCTGTTGGACCAGTGGCTCCCACTTCGCCCTTTTGACCCTTAGCACCTGTTGGACCAGTGGCTCCCACTTCGCCCTTTTGACCCTTAGCACCTGCAGGACCAGTTGGACCAGTCGGTCCAGTGGCTCCCACTTCGCCCTTTTGACCCTTAGCACCTGCTGGACCAGTTGGACCAGTCGGTCCAGTAGCACCTGTCGTACCCTTTTGACCTTTAGCACCAGTGTCACCCTTGGCTCCCACTTCGCCTTTCTGCCCCTTAGCACCAGTGTCACCCTTGGCTCCCACTTCGCCTTTCTGCCCCTTAGCACCAGTTGGTCCAACAAGAGCAGCATCAGCAATTGTTGCCTTAACTGTTGCCCCAACAGAAGCATCATATACAATGATTGTATCTGTGGAAAGAATAGATGTGCATGCAGTCAAATCATTTGCATCTAGATTAATTGTTCTAGATGATGCAAGAGATCCGCCACCACTCAGACCAGTACCAGCAGTAATAGTAGTAGCATCATCAGCTTTAGCATCCAACGCCGTTTGTAAGCCATCTACATTTGAAATAATATGGTTGTGGCTGTCATCAGCAACAGTAGTTGTGATAGAAACGGCATTAGCACTAAATGACCCAGACCCTGTTACATCTCCAGTCAAAGTGATTGAAGCTGAAGCACCAAGACGCTGACCAAGGTTTGTAGTCAGAGTTGTTGCGAAGTTTGGATTGTCGCCAAGAGCGGCAGCAAGTTCATTCAGAGTGTCTAGAGTTGCTGGAGCTGAATCAACAAGATTTGAGACTGCTGCGTCTGTATAAGCACGAACAGCAGTATTTGTTGATGCGATCGCAGACCAAAGCGCAGTATCTTCAGATTGAAGATTTGAGATGTCTGCGTCATTGGATGATATCAATGAACGAATCGCAGTATTTGTGGCGATCAGTCCAGACCAAACATCTCCAATTTCGTTTGCATTGGCAGTTGTTAGTGCTCTAATCGCTGTATTGGTTGATGTGATTGCGCTCCACAAGTTGCCATCTACGGTCTGCAAATTACTGATGTCACTATCATTAGAACTAATCAATGCACGAATTGCAGTATTTGTGGAAGTTAAATTAGTGTTAACAAGATCAATCCTGCCAGCTTGTGCGGCAATGTATGCGTTTGTATTAGCCAGAGAAGATCTTTCAGTTGCACTTACTGAAGCAATATAAGCATTTGTGTTAGCGAGGTTTGATGCTCTAGAAGCATCTACATCTGCAATATAAGCATTTGTGTTCGCAAGAGCTGATCTTTCTGTAGCAGAAACACTACCAATATATGCATTGGTGTTAGCCAAAGCACTATTGAAAGTAGATGAGTTCAGCTTTGTTGCGATATATGCATTGGTATTGGCAAGGTGTGAGAGTTCAGTGACAGCATTAGTGCTAACATCAGACTCAACAGAAGCAATTCTTGCGTTTGTGTTAGCTAAAGCAGAGCGTTCGGTTGCACTTACTGATGCAATGTATGCGTTTGTGTTAGCCAATGCAGATTGAAACACAGAGTTTGATGCCTTCGTGTCAAGAAGATCGTCGATTTCACCCTCTGTATAATAACGGCTGTCATGATTATGACTATCATCTGCAACAGCAACGGTTAGCGTCATCGCATCGCCACTGAATGAAGCGGAGCCAGTAGCATCACCAGCAAGAGTAATGCTGGCAACAGAAGAAAGTTTAGTTGCAAGCAAAGAAGTTGCATTAGCAACTTGTAAGCGATCATTGATCAGCAGTGTTGCGTTGGCAACTTGAATACGGTCATCAACATATGTGATTGTTGCGAAATTAGAAACAGCATTAGCAACTTGCAGATATTGTGTATTACCGCTCACATAGAGTGAATCGATCTTATCACCTGGACGGAATTCACCAAGTGCCGTAACATCACTGCCTGTATAGATCGCCTTGACTGGGATGACTACTGTATTTGCCATTGTTTATCCTTACGCTACTGCAATTGTATCTAAGTTGCCGTCTTTATTATAGAATGGGAATGTTCCGCCAGACACAGCGATGCCATCTGAAGAACCATCGGACTTAAAAAAAGGAAATGTGCCTGCACCAGCTGCAGTTGATCCCCAGCTGACATTACCGTTTCCGTCTGTCTTGAGAACATATCCTGCTTGACCATCTGAAGTTGGAAGGCTGAATGCATTATTACCGAGAGTCAATCCCCCAGTACCAACAGAAAGAGAGTGAAGATTTGCACCGACTTCAAAGACTCGGATGCCGTCAGTCGAAAAGAGTTTGCCATCGTTGATATTGAGGGCAAGTTCGCCTGATTGAATATCACCAGTTGTAGGAGCCTTCCCCGCAACTGAGGAACGCTTGATCTTTACGACCGACGCCATATCTATGACCCTTGTTGTTCAGTGCTTATGTAAGCATTCGTAAAACAAAAAGGGGAGTGCCGAAGCAACTCCCCTTTCGCTACTTCTTTGTCTTATTTATACAAAATACGAACTTTATAAATAATTGTGTATCGCAGGATTGCCGTCCTCATACACTCTAACGCTAAACAGGAGCATCAGCATGATTATTTATACATACAATTTTGCGAAATCAATGTCAAGAATTTTGCAAATAGACATGATCAAAACAAAATATCTTTCTGATCAATACTTACAAGAACAAATTTCTCATATAAAATCTAAAACAGAGATCGAAAAATTACCTGCATGGAATAAGGGAATCAAAGGTCTAAGACATTCACCAAAAACAGAATTTAAGCCAGGGAATGTTCCATGGAACAAAGGAGTTAGTGGGTGTTATACTGCGGATCAAATAAAAGTTTTATCCGAATCACATAAAGGATTGCCTTCTCCGAGAAAAGGAAAGAAGCACACAAAAGAAGCGAGAAGAAAAATGTCCGAATCTTCTAAGGGTCAGCCAGCATGGAACAAAGGAATTCCGCTGACCGAAGAGTGTAAAAAGAAGAAATCTGATGCAATAAAAGGTAGAGTTTGGGTAAATAATGGAAAGAAGAATAGACAAGTCTATCCTGATAACATACCAGAAGGTTATTCTAGAGGGAGATTTAAATCTCCCTCTAGAAACAATTCCTAGTACTGCCCTCCATCGATGACGGCATCAACTTGTGCCAGTGCATAACCAGTGCCACCTGTGTTTACAGTAGTGGTTGGTTCATCCTGAAGACCCTTATAGAATTTGAAGACACTAGAGTCTGATGAGTCACGGAAGTAACCAGCATACTTGGTAGTTGCAGATTCAACATACTTAGCGTACACACCATGGTCAACAGTATCTGCTGCGTTGTTCGCAGAGAGTTTGAGCATGGTATCATCAACATTTACAGTCGATGAAGAGATATAAGTTACGCCACCTTCAACGGTCAGATTACCATCGATGGTCATGTTACCAGCAACAGCAGTGTTACCAGAAACAGTCAGGTTGTTTCCAACAGTTACATTGTCTGGCAGACCGATGGTTACTGTAGCACTCTCAGAACCAGAACCAGATACAGTGATTTCGTTTGTTGTACCAGAAATGCCAGCAACATAGTTACCAGAAGTGTCGGTGCCAAGAACAACATCGTTGTTGTAAGTGGTTGAGATTGATACGCTGTTTCCTGAGAAGGAAGCAGTACCAGTAACATCACCTGTAAGAGTAACACTAGCGGTTGCACCAAGTTTCTGTGAAATATTTGTTTCTGCTGCAGCAATACGAGCATTAGTGTTTGCAAGGTTACTGTTTACAGTGCTGATAGTTGCATAGGTTGCAGCAGCATTAGCAACTTGAAGTCTATCCGAAACCAGTGCACGAATTGCAGTATTTGTTCCTGTAAGATTGCTATTAACAAGATCAATTCTGCTATTTGTATTAGCAAGTGCTGCTCGTTCAATTGCGATTGTTTGATAGGTTGCAGCAGCATTAGCAACTTGCAAACGATCAGCAATGTCGCCACCGAGAGTAGAGGTGACGGAAATTGAACCATTGCCGTCAAGAGCAACAGAAACGCCAGTACCACCACGAACCAGAACGGTATTGGTCGAAAGTACGCTGTCGCCATTCAGCTTGAGGTATGCGCCTTCGCCAGCAGTCTGTGTGGTAAGACGGAAATCTTCACCACCAATTGCAGTTACACCAGAACTGTTACCTACATACAGCTTTCTGTCAAATAGGTTGACCGCAATTTCGCCAACTTCAAGACTTCCAGGAACAGCACTAGCGGTAGAACTGCGCTTTAGTTTAATGATAGATGCCATTTCGGACGCTCCTTAATTATTATCTTGGAATCCCACCTTTTCTCGTGGGCTTTTCTTTGTTTTCTTTATTTATAATAACTTGAACTGGCACATACTTCTTATAGTATTCTAGATCAGCATGTTGCCTGCGAATTATTGCTTCCATTTCCATAATTTGTTGCACAACACTTCTTGGCACAGGAATTTTATCTCTTGCGCTCAATTCGTTTTCAAGTTCTGCAATTTGTCCACGCAAAGCAACGATCGTTTTGTTTAGTTCGACCAGTTGCCTTTCTACTCCTACAGTTGTAATTTCATGATCTAGATAGTCACTCATGCCTAAAATGTTCCACCATTCAAACTGTCAAAATATGGCATTCCATTTGCTGCCACTTGCATCACTTGCCCATATGTTCCTGACACACCTTCAACAGCACCACCTGTTTTTGTTCGCAGCAGACTGCCAGCAGAAACTGAAGAAATCGTAAGTGTGTTTGCAATTGTAAAGTTTGTATAAGATCTGCTTCCACTGAACACAACGCTTTCAAGATTGGCAACCTTATCGACAAGCAGTTTGCCACCAATGTATTCAACGGACACTGCTGATGCAGAAGTATCTGTTTGACCAATAAATAATTTATTGGAAGAATAAGAATACGCAAGCTCGCCATTCGCAAGAGATGGTGGCGTAGCAGTACTTTGCGATGTTTTGATCGCAATTACAACATTATTTGCCACTAGAACTCTCCGCCTTTCATGGTCACAGTAGTACCATCATACTCAAAAACTTTTTCGTTCTTGTATGTTCCAGAGGTTGAATCGTACACAAGAGTTGCACCAGATTCACCAGCATCTGCAGTGTTGTTATCAATATCTGCCAGTGTGCCAAGAGAAGTTGCAGCTGCACTACTCTTGATTGTTAAGACTGGTGTTGCTTGGCTGAATTTTACTTTCAGAGCCATTATCGTTTCCCCTATGCCTTAGTGACTTCTGGGCTGATAGTAACAACTCCTTCAACGAGTCTGCTGCGAGTATTTGCAGCAGAAGTCAATTCAACATCATAAACATAACGACCAGCATCCATATTTGAAGTAATATTTCTGCCTAGTGAGATTGTCAACTGTCCAGCTGTTCTTGGGGAGCCAAATGTGCAAGTAAAAACAGTTGCTGTGGCTGATGTATAGTGCTTGCGGATATGACCGTTTGCAGTATAACCAGTCAGGTCTGTAACAGTGCCGTCATCTGCTGTGACCGTCAATGTAGTAGAAAAGTCTGTTCCTTGATCAATAATTATGTTTGCCTTTGCAGCCATTTGGTGTTCCCCCTCACCTATTTATTAAGTGCGTCAACCTTGTCGGCAAGTTCCTTAATGGCTTCAATCAATACTGGAACAAGTTTCTCATAATACACGGTCAAATACTCTGGATCGATTGGTGCTTCAGTAACAAGTTCTGGCAAAACACGCTCAACTTCTTGAGCATTTACACCAACCTGACGCTTCTCTGTGTCATACCCCAGTTTCGCAGCAACATCGTTTCCATAGAAATAGTACCCATTCAAAGACCTAACAATAGAGAGTGCATTGCTGATGTTACTTTCAAAGTTCTTGAGTCGTTCATCAGAATAGTATGCAGTAATATTGTTTGTGGCTCTGATCTCACCAGCAGTACCAGAAGCAGCAGTATTCACACCAAGTGAGTTGACTTGAGCATCGGAACCAGTTGTGAAACCGCCAGCCTCACCTTTCTGACCCTTGGCACCTGCTGGACCTGTTGGACCTGTTGGACCAGTTGGACCTGTCGGACCTGCGGCTCCTGTAGCACCCTTTTGACCCTTAGCACCTGCAGGACCAGTTGGACCTGTCGGACCTGTCGGACCAGTGGAACCTGTTGTACCCTTCTGCCCCTTAGCACCTGCTGGACCAGTTGGACCTGTTGGACCAGTGGCTCCCACTTCGCCCTTCTGTCCTTTCGAACCAGCTGGTCCAGTTGGACCTGTTGCACCTGTAGCACCCTTTTGACCCTTAGCACCAGCCTCACCTTTCTGACCCTTGGCACCTGCTGGACCTGTTGGACCAGTTGGTCCTGTGACACCAACTTCGCCTTTTTGACCCTTCGAACCAACTTCGCCTTTCTGCCCCTTGGCACCTGTTGGACCAACAAGAGCAGAATTGGTGATGTTAACTTTCTTCAGCTTCGTATCAGTTGCATCGTAGATCAACAAAAAGTCATTTGTTGCATCAACAGAAGTGATCGTGGTGCGGTCAGAGATGGAGTGTGCATTTGCAGTCAGAACATTATCAAAGGTGGTTGCATTTTGATCAGATGTAACCGTTGCTTGCCAACGATCAGTTGTTTCGTTCCAAATCAAAGCAACATTTGCAGAAGTGCCACGATTAACATTGAATCCTGCATTTTGCGTTGGTGCACCACTATGATTGCTGTTCAGAGCAATGATATTATCAGCAAGATTAATGGTTTCTGTATTGACAGTTGTGGTTGTACCAGATACTGTCAGATTACCACTAATGGTCACATTGTTAGTAACTGCCAACTCATTAATTGTTGCTTTCTTAGAAATCGTAGTGTTGCCGCTGATCGTGGCATTTTTTGTTACGCCAAGACTTTGAGTAACACTGATGTTGTTTGCATACAGATAATGCCAGCGATTGCTAGTGCCACCAAGAGTATGTCTGCCACCAGTTCTTGGAGTTACAGAAGAATCAAGAACAGCATTCAGAACCAAACTATCAGAAGAATCGCTACCAAGAGTTGTGTTACCACTAACTTCAATGTTGTTAAATGTACCATTTGCGATGGCAATTACAACATTGGCTGGAATAGAAAGACCACCAGTAACATTCAAAATGCCAGTGATGCTAGTATTGCCACCAATCGTCAGATTCTTACCAATCTTAACAGACCTTGCCGCTTCGACATCGTACCCAGCTGAAACAGTTGATGTTTTAACACCAACCTTAGAGAATACCGCAGTGCCAGAAGTGTATTGATTGGCAAACGAACCCTTAACCGTAATGGTATCCGTTGAAGCGTTACCAAGATACATATCACCATTAAACGATGCAGTTCCTGTTGTGGACTGATTGGCAAACTTACCCTTAACAGTGATGACATCGGTTTGTGCATCACCAAGAGTCATATTCCCATTGAATGTTGCAGTTCCGTTTGCAGTCAGAGTTGTTGCATTAAGTGCATTCAGATAAGATGTGCCATCTACGGTCAATGTTCCATCTGTGTCAATGTTACCATTAGCATGCAGCGCAGCAATTGTGCTCTTACCGCTGGCATTTAATGTTGCAGTGTCTACTCTAGTTCCGTAAATATTGTTCCATCTAAGAGGAGATGTTCCCAAATCATACGAACCATTTGCGACAAAGTTACTCATCACTCTTGCATTTACATTCAGAGTATCAGCAACACTGTTGCCAATAGTCGTGTTACCATTCATGCTTGATGTAGAAGTAACAGTCAGAGTATCAGCAGCATTATCCCCAACATTCACATTACCATTGATATTCATGGTTCCGTTGAAGTTGGTTGTACCATTAAACGACGCAACGCCAGTTACAGCGATGTTTGCAAATTTGCCTTTGACAGTAATAGTATCGGTGTCTGCATCACCAAGAGTCACAGATCCGTTGAGTGTTGTTGCACCATCTGCCTGCAGCGTTCCGTAAAATCTGGCATTACCGTCGGAATCAATATAACCAACAACTGTATTGGCACTATCAACAAGAACAAAGCGTGAATCACCTGCGTTATCTTCAAGTTCTACATGAAGATCAACGGAAGTGGCAGTATTTGCAGCATACAACTCTACTCTCTTGCCGTTACCATTTGCAAGAATAAACTTCGGAGAATCACCTGTAGTGCTAAATGTGGCATTTGATCCAGAAAGAACAAGGTGAGCAGAATTTGAAGAAAGATTTGTAATCTGACGAAGTGTCAATGGCTCAAAGTCAAATTTATTTGTGCCAGTCTTTCTTAGATATTGTCCTGCAGAACCACCTGTAACACGAATACGACTGATGTCACCAACATCAAATACCTGTGAGCCAGAAGTTGAGATGATAACATTACCAGAAATCGTGGTATTGGCAGATACAGCAAATGAGGTTGCATTAACCACCGTGTTAGATCTTACATATAACCAACCACCTGCATCAGAGGTATTACCAGACTTCAGTGTGGTTGTTCTCAACTCGTTGGCAGTAAATGTGCCTTTGATATGACCATTACCAACCGAAACCGCATTTCTGTTTGCGTCGCCAGCTCGAGAAACAGTAACAACATTGTTACTGATGACTGTCGCCATGTGGTTGGTGTTCAACCTCCATGTGTTAAAACTGTTGGTCAGTTCGGTATTTGCAATTGATACAGTCATTTATCAGTCTCTGTTAACGAGTTGTTGTAGCAGACTTTCGATGTTGGTCATTTTGTCTTTTAACATCTCAACATCTTCTGCCATTTTTCTGTCTTTTTCTCTTCTGGCTCTATACTTTTCGAGTGCAGTCATATCTGTATTTAGAACTGCATTCGTCTTCGTATCACGAACCAGAGTTTCGTTGTCAACAATTTTTGCGAATCTTGGCTTTTCCATTATTTCTGCAGCGCAATTACTCTCAAATCGTCAACCAGAGGAGTGATGTTTGTTCCACTGGATGTCATAACAATCTTAATTGCAAAGGTTTTGTACCCATGATAGATGGAACCATCAGCAGAACGATAAGCAACTACATTGTTGTTTCCTGTATTTAGTTTCGCTTGATTATCGGCATTTGAACCAAGGAAGTTGTCGCCGTTGCTATTCGCAGAAATCGTATATTCAAATTCACGAATGTCGCTGCCATCAAAGCCATCAGAGTAAGTGTTAGCTGCAGTTACCTGACGAAGAAGCGTGTAATCTTTATCAGAGAACGCATCTCCATCTTCAGCATGAATCAATCTTGCATAAACTTGGATGTCAGTTCCTTGTGGCTTAAACGCATCAAGATAAACCAGCATATCTTCAGCATCTTGACCATCAGCCAGTGTTACCTTCTTGCTGATATAACGAACATATGCGTCGCCATAGTTACCTGTTTCATTTGTATAGCTGTTATTGATAATGTTACCAAGAACAATCGCATTTGATCTTGTTGTATCAATAACTGGAGAAACATAAGGATCAGTTGTGGTCATTGTTCCTCTGAACACCAGAGTCTTCTTAGAACCACCAACCGCACTCAATGAATCTTCATTAGTCTTGGAGTAGAGTTTCTTCTCGGCATCATAGAAATTATTATCTTGACCAAGTTCTACAGTTTCCCAAGTTGGGCTGATCACACCAGAGGTTGATGTTGTTCTTACTGCCCATCCAGTGTTAGTCTTAGAGTGCTTAATTTCTGGAATCTTAGGAACAACTGTGTTCAGAACCAGATTGTCAACACTGGTAACACGAGCCGAAGCACCAGACTTCTGCCCACGAACATAACCATTCGCAAATCCGCCAGTAGAACTATCGATATACAACTTGCCGTCTACACTGTAGTAGAAGGAAACAGTACCAGTTGCACTGTTAGCAGTAAATGTGTGTGTTGTACCAACTGGGCTGGAGTTTCCTGGGAGATAGAGACTGCCAGAAACAGGGAATGACCCTAGTGCGTCAATCTTAACTGTGACAATACCTGCACCATTTGCGCTTACGATCTGGCGAACAGTACCATTAGCAAAACCAGAGGTTGTGATGTTGCCACCATTGTATGCCGCAGCTGACTGAATTACTGTGCCAACAGGAACGCTATCGTTGTTTGCGAAAGTCAGAACACATTCAGAGCGAAGAGTCTCACCTACACGGAATGTTCCAGCAAGGTTATCAACAGAGAAGTAATCCTGATTCTTGTTCTCAACATAAACCGTACCAGTAGAAGAAGTGAAGAGCGCATTATAGAGCGTGAACTTCAGATCTTCATCCTGAATTGGATTCCAAGTCTTATCATTAGACGAGGAGAACAGAACGCCAGAGTAAGTCTGCTTGTTAATCAGCGTGTTTGGACGAAGAACATCGTCACCACCCAGCTGAGCAGTCCATACTGCGTACTGATCGCTGTTACCTGCTGGAACAACAATCAAAGCGTAATCTGTATTGTTCTTCAGGAATACAGGAGTGTCAAAGGTGAAGGTAGTTGCTGTTGATGCATCAGCAGATACATTGATGCTTGCAGGAGCAAGCGTCTTCAACCCATAAGGAACGATTGTTTCTGTTGGGAAGCCATTAACAACTTCACGGATCTGCAGAGTAATTGGCAAAGTGCTGTCTTTCTTACCAAAATACAGATCAACCTTCGTGCAGTAGATGCCGTCTGAAGAACCAGAAACATTGATATTAAATGTCTGAGCAATTGGATCCCACCAAGAACGGTCACCATCAGCAACAGTATGTAGAACTTGACGATCAATTACAGTTTCCTGAGAGAACTGTGGCATCTGCATATTGACATCAGTACCACGCATGGTAATGTCAAGAGGATTACTGGTATATTCACCATGAGCAGATGTTGTTACCAAATCAGATTCTGTTGCTGGATTAGCGATGTCACGAAGAACAAAACGCTTCGTACCAACACGGAATCTTAGGTTGCTGTCGTCTGGAATACGGAACTTGCCGTAGACTGTGCCAGTGCTATCTGTTACCAGTGCCGCACCCTCAACACCAGAATCTACGAAACTGGAATTGGTTGGTGTGCAGTAATCAGAAACTTTTTCTTCATCGAAGTAAGCATAAACACGAGTGTTTGGTTTCATACGAACACCAGTGAAGCGAACTTCACGAGCACGCATATATTCACGAGTTGAAATATTTTCAATCGTGTTGCCAAGAGAAATGGTTTCTGTTACAGAACCCAGTGTTGTCTTAACACCAATTCTTTCTCGTTCAGCACCAGCATTACCACGACCACGACCCTGTTTCGTTGTGGTCCAATTACCCCAATCAATTTGTCCGTTTGTTAATCCAGTTTCTTGGGCAATCAATTCAATAGCGTCATAGTATCCACTGAAGTCAATCTGAATGTCTGGAAGCTGAGTGATGTCTGGAGTGTTGTCGGCAGGTGGATCAAGAGTAACCTGACCACGCCAGTTGAACATCAACTCCTGAACTGGATTACGCATCTTAGATGCATATGGCTGAGTAATAAACTCATTGTGAGTGTAACTCAGCGTTACAAGGTCGCCAGTTTTGGTGACATTGCTAGAAGTAAGAGAAACATCCTTAGCAAGAGCAACATCAGAGCGAGTAAATGTTGGACGCAACACACCTTGGTTACGATCAATTGCTGCACGATAGTATGGGTTTGCGGTGTCACTTTGTTTGTGGCTACCCATGTCGTCAACAAAGAAACCATTCTTGAATCGATCTGTTCCAGAGTCATTGAATACCTGCTTACCCTTTGTTGCATTTTCCAACAGATTCAGCGTTGAATAGTATTCAAGATTCTTGACTCTTGATTCAACACCACGGAGATCTTCCATGGTATAACGACGGTTGTTTTCTAATGTCAGTTTAACAGTGTAGTCGCCACGCTTGTACACCTTACCAACATATGGAGAAAGAGATGGATATGGAGGAATATCCAGAACACCGAGCGTCATTGCACCAGCAACAGTGCTTGGAGTCTGTGGAGAAAGGTCTGGAACACCCTTAATTACTTGGAACGCACCACCTTTAGTAATTACAACACGATCCTTACGAGGCAGGTAGAACTGTCCGTCGCACTGGAAGTTCTCATCTGGCGTTGGCATATGTGCGCCATCGCTGTCGATATCAAAGGTTGTGCCTGCAGCTGGATTCGTTGGAGCAACCGCTGCAGTACCTGTAGTCTTTGGTTCACAAGTGTTAGCACGAATTGGACGGAAGTCAATGCAGTCACGAAGATCGAAAGTGCGATCTGTGGTTGGGCTGCGGAACAAAGGAATTTCCTGAGTTGTTACTGCCGTTGTATTTGCAGTGTTTGCGTTATCCTGTGGATAAGAATCTACAGAAAGATAACCGATACCCTGCGTGCGATCACGACCAAAATAAGAGAACTTAACAAGCAGACCCTTATTGGTAGCATCGAATGTGCTGTCTGCTTTCAGCTTGAGATATGAAGTGTCATACATTGCATCCTTCATACCAGTATCAAGTTCGAAGTTGGTTGTCACATCAGTGTCAGAACTTGTTACAGAAGTGTTTGTTCCGCTATAAACAGCTTCAATTTTGAATGCATCGGATACACCAAGTGCCCATGGACCATTCTTACTTGCAGAGTGAGAGCCTGTGTTGATATGAACATATTTGCTCTTATTAACAGTCTTGGCAGTCTGTGTTGCACTGCTACGAAGAACATTCAGATAAACAGAAGCACTGAATGAGGAAGCAAGGTTTGCCTGTTGAAGATTAATTGTCAGCGCACTAGAGGTTGCTGTAATTGTACCGTTGCTTGACAGGTCAAACACATAACCAACAGGGAATGTGGTCTTATGAGGCAGTGTAGCACCAGTGCGAGTCACTGCAATAGTGTTAGCAACTTTCAGAGTTGTTGATCCTGTTACTTCAGTTACACGCTCAAGATAAGTATTGCCACCATCAGTAATTTCGATCAAATCACCAACCTGATAGGTTGAGGTGAAGTTTGTGCTTGTTCCTGTAATGGTATTGCCTGCGATCGCAGAAACATAACCAGTATGAGGATCAGTAGAAACAGCAGTCTTAGAAACAACAATTACATTGCGTTCATCGACATTTGTAAGTGGCGAACCTGTATCATACAGTGTTTCATTACCACCAGTGTGCGCAGCATTTGCAGAAAGAGTTACTGTAGCTGACCCTGCACTATTAAAGGTTGCGCCACGCTCTGTGCGGAATACAAACTGATTGTCGTTGTTATTATCTGCGTCACGAAGAGTCTTAGCGGCTCTCTGTCCCAATGGGAATACTAGAGTATTCAGATTAGCTTCTTGAATCTTAGCAGAGCCATTTGTTTCAAGAACGATGTCTGCCATTGAGTCATAAGTGCCGTTTTCTTGACGGATTGCACGAACATCAGCAAATGAATACCCAGCATTCATGCTGACATCAAAGATATAAAGACGGAAGCGACCGTTCCAAGTTCCTGGAGTACCAGAGTCCCACTGGAAACCACGAATACGAGCAGTACCAATCTGTGTGCCAGCTGCAGCTTGCGCACCAAAGTTCTTATTGGTGATTGCCTGCTGCGCAGCGTTATGTAGAGTAATCTGGCGCAGACCCTGGAAGTCCCAACCACCAACTGCTTCTTGCACATTCACATAGTTGCCAAATGCTTGACCAACAACCAGTGCGTCCTTAACAATGTAATCAGTTGCCTTATCTACATTGAGGAATCGAGATGCCTGCAGCGTGATCTTGTCGCCATTTACATAACCAGCACCCTTCTCAACTTCGCAGACCAACATATTGGCGTCACCACCATCAGCAGCAGTGTAGCGCCCAAGAGAATTAGTTTTCTTCAGATGCTCACGGATACGCAGATTAAATGGCTGCGTCACAAAGTTGCCGTGTGCGTCATAAATTCTTTCAGCAACATATTTGCCGATATCGGAATAAATGGTGTCTGTATTGCGCTGTACAATAGAACCACCCTCAACGACTGCTACGGTAAAGTAAGATGCGGTGTTTGCATAACCGTAATTTTGTACAGTCAGTGTAGGATAAATCTTAAGACGATTTGCACCTGGAGCAGCATAGTTGGTTGCACCAGTTGCATTATCAAGCAAAGAAGAATCCTGATTGGAGTCAATCAAAGATTCAGTGGTGGTCAGTCCAATATAAGCATTTGGTGTTACAGTGTACTTACCAACAATAACACTCTGTGCTGGAATACGAACGAAATGTCCTTTATGGTAACAGATACCTTCGTCCATGTTCGCTTTAAGCGCACGACCAGTTGCGCCAGAAGTAATCGTATTGGCAGCAACGATAAACTGTGAGTTCGAAGAACGACGGAAGATCAGCGTTTCGTCGTCGCTAAATGCCTTCGCAGAGTTATTTGAACCAGAGTTGGTGTAGTGGCAGTAGACAGTCAAATAGTTTGGAGCCGCAGCTTCAGAACCTTCAACAGCAGCAACCAACTTACCAGTCATGCCAGAGGTTGCGCCAGTGATTGTTACATTGGCAATAGAACCGCTCTCAAAGAAGTCGCCAAGCAACAACACACGGTTGTTTGCGTCCTTGTCACGCAGCTTAACATAGTTTGTGAAGTCAGTTACAAGACCACCACCAGTCACGATGGTGCCGTCGATCATTACTTCATTGGCAAATCTTTCAATCTGATTCTGAAGGATACTCTGAAGTTGTGTTAATTCACGAGCCTGTACAGAATATCCTGGACGAAACAGTACTCTATGAAAGTTTTTTGTTTCGTCAAAGTCATCATAGTATGGACTTTGATTGAGATTGGTTTCAATTGCCATTACTTATCCTTAGAAATCTAGAATGATCTTAATGTCTTCAGTTTGCTCTGGGTCACGAGTTACTGCTTGAATGTGCTCAACATACAAGATCTCACCAGAGAATGTATTTGCTTCTGGACCCTTGATTGATTCTACAGTGGCAACCTGCGTATCGCTGGTGCTTTTAAGAATAACATCATCTTTGGTGAACGCAGCATAGTCGCTGTAGCTTTCGACATTATTTATATAGACTGAATAGAAGGATGGATCAGATTCTGTCTCATCTTCACGAATATAAACAATGTCTGCGTTAGCTGCAAGAACTGCGTTTGTTAGAGCAGCTGATTCTCGAGCAGTCTGACCAAGTTCTGTAACAAATTCCAGAGTTCCTAGTTCTGCACGCAGACGATTGCGCTCATTAGTAATGGTGTCACCAACAACCAAAGGATTCTGTGGAGTTGAACCATCCATCTGATTGTAGGAAATTGTCAAACGAGTCATCATTCTAAGAGTTGCTGGAGAATTTGATGTGTTCGCAATACGCTCAACAGTAATAAAATTGTTATTTGAGTCACACTTCAAGACAGGATCGGACAACAATGAGATGCTTCTGAATTCTGTATTAGAAGGAATATATCCATTACCGTTGGCAGATACACCTTCAACACCATTGAACTGAATGTTCATCATGATCTTATCTGCGTACAACTCACGAATTGGATTTGAACCATGTCCGCCAGTTGGAGAAATTACAACATTCGCTGTTGCGCCCGAACCGTGGATAGAGTTTGATGTAATGAGTGCTTGCGCTCTAGAGTAACCAGAACCAACAGCAATAACTTGAACATTTGAAATTGCGCCAGTAGAAATGTTGACTCGAGTGTATGCTTTAGCACCTTGACCATCACCAATAATAGTGCAGCTTGGTGAAATAATCACACGAGAGTCTGTATTACAAGTTGTTTGGAATGCAGTATTAACTGTAAATGTTTTCGTTGATCCATCATAGTCAATAATTCTGCGCAGCTGCCCAGCACCAGTGCCAGATTGAATGTAGATGCTAGAACCATTGTAATAATTGTCAATTGGAGATGGAGGATTATCACCTGCAGCAGAAAGACGAATGTCGTCTCTACCACCTGCCTCAACAACGCCGTTGGCGATATAGTGGTATCCAGAACCAACTTGCACAGTTTCCACAACATGAATTGCGCCATTTACTGCAGTATTCTGTACTGCAAGTTGGCGATCAGATTCTGTTGAACCATCGCCAGTTTCAATTGTTTTCACTGGGATATATGATGGAGTGAGAAATTTATTTGCTTCACTCAAAGAAACAGTGTACATATACTTCCATGTATAACCATCAGAGGTTGTAAAAGGAAGTGTAGAGAACCCAGATGGTTTTACAGTTGACGCTGAACCCTTATTATTGTAAAGACATTTGTACACATTATATTCGTCTGTGAGAACATAATATGCTCTTTCGTACATGTCAGTATCTGTGTCACGCCACATTGAATAAACTGTGCCACTTGTCCAGTCATACCTTTGAGTGACATGGCTCATATCAGAAGATGTTACTCTTCTGCATCCAATCATCTCACGATAATGCTCGTAAGAAAGATGTTGTTCGTTATCTGGTGGCGTTATTGGTGTTGGTTCGTTTGGCCATTCTTTATTATGACCAAGACAAACATAAAGAATCATTGATTTCTTTTCTGTGCTGCTATCCTCGTCATGAGTAGCATTATACAGAAACGACTTAGCCGCATTGATTGAGAGGTCTTTAGTTGCGTACTTGTAAACAGCCATTAGAAAGATCCTGTAAGATAATAAGCATTCGCACCAGACAGATTAGTATTTGCCCAAGCAATTTTAACATTTGCGCTCGTGGCACTTGATACTATATTTAGTGGAATTGAATAGAACTGTCTGTGGGCATATTCAATAATAATTGTGTCATTGTTAGCATATTCAGAAGTAAGAGATGTTCCTGTACCAACAATATCAAACGAACCGTTGTTGATTGCAATTGAACCATTGGAAATTGCTTTTCTGGTATTGTATGTGTTTGCAGAAATATCCAATGATGCATTGGACTGAGCACGATATTTACCAAACAATGCCTGACCTGCTGGGTGCACCAACTGCAATGCAATATCTCTATATCTTGAAAGAGAAATTGGAGAAATGATTTCGTATGAGAATTCTTGATAATATCTGCTGTCTTGGATATAACCACGAGTTGTTGAAATGTGGCTGCGCTCGGTTGCATAATATCCTTCTGCGTTTGCAACACCACCAAGATTTACTCTTACTCTTGCACTGGTTGCTAAAGCACGACCGCTAGATTCAAGCAATGCTGACTCATTGTGTGCATATGAGAAACCAGAATCCACAACTCGCAGCGCAGAAATTGTACCGTTTGCACCAACACCCGCAGTAATGTTTGCATTCTTACCAAGGACACCGCCATCAAGAACGCTTGCTACAAACGCTGTTCCTGTCCCAACTGGCGTTCTTGTATCTGCTTCGCCTGGAGTGTAGGAGCTGTTGTAAATCTTAAGATCAACATAAGAATTGTTTGCCCAGTTTCTACCAGAAGGTTCACGCTGCAAGAAATCTTGCCATACACGAGCAACCATCTGATATGTACCATTAGCAAGAACATCTGTCGCAACAACAGAAACACCATAACCACCCTTAACATCACCAGAACACCCTGTGTTTGCCTGGACAATTCGATCGTTTGTGTCCAGCCCAGTAATGGAGGAGTTGCCTGTTCCCCAGTTTACATCATCGCTTTGCAGCGTCAACCATGCTTCACCAATACCAAGAGAACCAATATCCTGTTCGGTCATTCTAACTGTTGGAGCAATTGAGTAACCAGAGCCACCATCAATTAGAGATAGCTGTGCAATCGTGCCAAATGTTCCTGCAGTAAATACGATTGAATCTTGAAGCGCAGTATAAATGTGCTCATATTCTGTATTGGAAGTTGTTAATGCAACATTACCAACTACCGTACCAGAACCAACAAATCTTAATGCTTCGTTCTCAAGATAAACACCCTTGATTGGACCAGTGTCGAACTGAGAGGTTAGATTCGCAGTTGAGTTTGCAGATACAACGACTGTCACCAAATCTCTATAGTTTCCAGGAGTGTGTTCATATGCACCAGCAGCCACGCCAACAACCTTTTTGATTACAGCATAGCAATTTGATGTAAGCCCAACGATCTCATTACCTGTAGTGATCGTTTGTCCAGCAACATTACCAATCTGAACAACTTGTTTAGAAATTGTATTACCACTGAATGCAGACACAACACCCACATTAGAACCAGAAGTGTTGGCGAAATACATGTGAACAATTTCAGAATTGTTGAAGTTCTTATATCCATCAATCTCAAGAACAGTAGCACCTGCGGTGTTGTCAATAACAGAAAGCACTGTGCCGTTTGCTCCAGTTGGAGTTCCGTTTGCATACAATGCAAAAATTGAATTACCTGTGCTGATATTAGCAGTGTTTGCAATTGTAATTACTGCAGACTCATGATCTCTGAAGTTTGACTTCGTGACCACCTGCCCATCTTCTGGAAATCCAAATGTCGGACTAGAAAGCAAGGTGTTTGACATGTATGCCATTTGTCTTGGCTTACCGTCTGAATCATTTACAATCGGAGCAAGTGCGCCGTATGTTGTATTTGATTGAATAAGAGTTGTGCAAGTAGAAATTGCAAAGGTGTCATTAATGTCTGGGCGCAACACGCTAAAGGAAGCAGCCTCAGTTCCATCACCACCAAAAAATTCTAGTGTAGAACCGCCTTCTTCGCTGGTTGGTGTATAACCAGAACCACCGCTTACAATCGCAAAAGTGAGAACGCCACCAAGATCAACTGTATTAGTAACAACAACCTTTGCGAATTGACCAATCACATCGGATTGAATTTCAATAACATCGCCTGCACGATATTCACCACCTGGAGAAATAATTTCTACACGATTGATGCCTGCATCAATCTCAGTTGTGTGTCCTGTTCCAAGAGTGTCCGTTTTTAGGCGAATTGGTTCTAAGTGATTAAATGTTCCCTTTACATTGGAAACAAGAATCTGCATCAAATGACGACCACGAATAACACGAGCAATAACATCTTCTACAAGTGCTTCTGCCTGCGATTCAGTTCCTTTAATAGTTTTGCCAATAAACTTATATGTGTTTTCGTCAAAGTTAGAAACCAAATAACGATCAATGCGCCAATCACCATCAGAAACTTTTAGAATTTGATCTGCAGGATAATTAAGTTCGATGTCTTCGTTATAGATTGCACGGAACAGCAGCTTGTATGAAGCCAGTGTACCACGAGAAAGATTACCTTGCTTGATGTATTTGGCAAGCAACTTTTTGTCTGCTGCAACATCAACAGGTAGACCTGGAAGTAGCGTATTGATAAAATAATTGATGTAATCATCAGTAGTTGTACTGATGTCACGATAGGATTCTAGATTACGAATCCCATCTGTAAGATTCCCGCTTTCTTCCATCCAAGCATAGTATGCTTCCATGAATGCAAGGAAGTTTTCTCCATCTTCCTTGTAGAAGTCTGGAAACTGATTGCGAACCAGCTTTGAAATCTTTTCAGTTACTGCCATTAGTTATACTCAGGAACAACGGTAACAACAGCGTCGCTAGAATTCATTAAAAGAATTTGCTCACGAACAGGAATAATATCTAAGCGGTCTGGAGTAACAGTGACCCTCAACTCAATATCTGCGTATGCTGACGGAGCAAAGTTTTCAATATCAAGTTCGCCTGTAGTGTAATTAATTGTTCCAGCACCTGCAACGATATTCACCTTTTGCTTGGACGCATTAAAACGATAGATGTTCACATTACCTTCTTCGTCATCATCGAGATAAGCAAGGAACCCATTGTATGTAAACTGCGTTGATGTTACTGTTCCAGGACGGACAGGATTGTGGAAATGCAAATGAACCAATTCTGCAGCATTTACATTTGGAACAAATCGTTTCTGCATTCTAAGTGTTGCGTCATTGTTTAGAATACTTACATCACTGATGTTATCCAGCTCACGAACAAAACGAGAATAGCGAAGGCGATTACCAAATCTTTCAAGATTGCTGGTTGCCCAAGAACCAATTGTGGAAACAACCAACTGACGAATAGAAGATTCAGATGCCGTTGAATTGGTTTTGTTAAAGTATGTGGTTACATATGGAATGATATATGTATAGTCTGCATCAATAACAACAGGGTCAATACCAAGTGGTGTTCTATCCATAATAGAAGCACGAATCTGCGCTTTTCTACTTTCTGTGGCAAATTCCTCACCATATGGTTTCACTGCAATATACACTTTACCATAAACAGGAGGATCTGCTTGCTCTCCACCAAACGCAACAACTGACTGCAGATCTGCATTTTCATTCAACAAAATGCGCTGATAGTCATTATCAACCACCGCTCTGTTCTGAGTCTGATAGGTGCGTGGCGCATTAAACTTAATTGATTCAACGGTTTCAATTGGTCTGCCACCAAGCGATGCGATGTTCAACGCCAAAGATGCCGCACTATAACTCACACCAATATTTAATGTGTCAATAGAGAATGAAGATGCGCCGTTAGTTGCATCACCATTACAAACAAGATAGTCAACAATTACAATGTTGCCGTTTTGCAATGCTTTACCCAATGAACCAGAACCAAATATAATCTCATACTTTTGATCTGCAGCTTCTTCCAAGAAATACACTGGAGAGGTAGAATAGATCTGATTGATATTTGTCGCACGAGTAAATTCAGTCGTGGTTGTGTCAGCAACAGACTCTTGAACACGAACTGTGATGCTTGATGTGTCAACGCCAATATTCGGAATGATGTAACGAACTGGATTGGCAGTGCTTACTGTGAAGCGATGCGTCAGTGGTTCACCTTCTCTAATCGTGATTGGACGAGTATATGTTCCGCTAGACTCAATCACCGTATATGCTTCAGGTGTCACATAAGTATAGGTCACATCATCAACGGTGGTAGTGAATGTTGAGTTCTTTGGAATCGTAAATTGGCTTGTACCAGAAGTGACACCAGTAAATGTGATTTGAACATTTGCGCTTGCACCAATAGCAGATGTTGGAACATATCCTAATTCTTTTGAACGAGATACAACGGAATCACGCTGTTGCGCAGTATCTAGAAACATCTCATTGGCAAGCATGTTTAGATAATATGCATTGTAGTGTGTGTTGTATGCCAGAACATCTAGCAACACTGCCATCACAGAACCTTCAAAATTATAGTCCTGGAACTGATCTTGAGTGCTCAGGTATGTTTTTAGATTATTGCGAATATTCGCATAATCAAGTTCTGTAACTCTCAGATAAGTGTTTGCTGTTGCCATTAGCGTACTCGCTCAAGTAATACATCCAGTACAACTGGAGTTGAATCGTTTCTAACTGTGAACGCCACTGATACCACCAGTGAGTTCAAATCTGGATTGTCGCTGACCAACACACGAAGCACTCGTGCTCTTGGCTCATAGTTCTTAATCACTTCAAGAACTGCATTTTCCATCTGCTGTTTTGTTGCAGGTGTCCACAGCTCGAACAAATAATTGCGAATAGAGCATCCGATGTCAGGTTTGAATGGACGCTCATAAAAATTCGTGAGAATCAAAGACTTCACGGATTGGCGAACAGCATCACGATCGGTCTTGCGTGTAACCGCACCAGTCACTGGATGTGCAGTGAACGCAAGGTTTAGATCGCTGAAGATATTTGCCATGTACTATTTAGTTTCCGTTCTTTGAGTTTTGAATCTCTGCTCTGCGGTCTTTACACAGTTTAGAGATCTCAGCTAGTGCCTTTCTTGCTCTTGTTCCTGCTGACTTATTTCCTTTTTCAAACTTTTCACTCTCAAAAGTATAAGTCTCAAACAAATTAACCAAACTATCATGTATATTCATAAAAAATCCCTTGACTTATTGTTTCAAAGTCAGTATAATCAGGATGTCGCCTTTAAGGAAAGATATTCTTATTGCTCTTCGAACTATTTATACTCATTCGCCAGGACGAACAATTCGAAGCGTTTCCACTCTACCATCTGTTCCCACTCTATATTCTTTCGCAGTACCTGTTGGCGCATAATATGCACGCCAAACAATTTCTTTATTCGCTGTAAGAGCAGATTCAACTTTATCCAAAGACTCTTGATCTGAGAAGTCGAAATACTCTTTAGTTGCTTTATACACAAAGACCCCAATGTTTCCATCATAACTCCAAACTTTTGAATCATAGCAAACAGTTTGTGGTGACTTATAAGAACCCAATCCGCTCTGACATACCTTTCCGCTTGGAACTGTTGTTACTTCAAAAGTCCCCCCATCAAAAGTTTCAATTGTAGTTCCGCTGCGACCACTTCTAGTGAATTCATAAGTGCCTTTGCTCTTAATTGCTTGTTCAACACCTTTTAATTGTTCTTGACTTACAATGTTAGGTAAGAAATTTCCTGTTGGAACATGTTTCCAAGAACCTGCGCTGGTGTATTCAAATACAGCCTGATCGAAACAAACCCGATTGCGAGAACTTGCAACAGTAACGCATTTCTCGCCAGTAGGTGGTTCTGGTTGTTCGCCAATTTCTTCTTTGGTGGTTGTATCTGGAATTAATGTTGGCGGTGCAGCAGTAACTTGACTTCCTACCGTCTGCACGGCAGGAGTTTCTGCCTCAACCTGAATCTTAGTTGCTGCTTTATTTTCAGTGCTCTTATTATACTTAACATAGCTATCTTTCAAGAACTTAATCCAGCCTTGTTCACCAGCATACTCTGTGCCATACCTTTTGTTTATTGATCTTTCAGATTCTGAATATATTTTAACCAAAGTTGGCCAAAGTTTATCAACCTTTTGGTCTATCGTCGTAGTAGAGACTTCTTTGTTTTTTGCTTTTGCACTGGCAACTTGCCATTCTTTCCAACGAATGGTTGCTTCTTTCTTATCAATTGTTAGTGGGTTTGCCCACAGCCACTGATACTTACTGGTGATGTAATCATCAACACTGCCCTTTCCTGCCTTTCTGTAAAGCATCTCTCGATAAATCCAAAGATACATAATAGCGTATCTTGTTTCATCAATACCATATTTGATGGATGTTTTGATTGCTGTATCTTTTAATGATTTCTGTGTCATAGCTTCAGCAACCTGCGCACCACCAAATGTCTTTTTGTTTTCTGTTTTTGTAACTGGCGCAGGCGGTGGTGCAGCAGGAACAACAGTTGGTGGTGATGGTTCTTTTGGCAACACATCTGCTTTCTTTATGATTGATGCAATGCCTGTTTGAGGATCTGTCTCTTCAACATCCTTAACCTCAACATTATCGATGGCATTACACATCGTTTCTTTAGAGATCTTAGGTAATCCATCGCCACCAAAAAAGTTTGGAATCTCTGGTGCTGGACCAACTTCACATACCCAAGAACCACCAGCTTCTCTGCATTCATCTTCTGTACTTGCTGCGCCAACCCCACCAACACAATTACAAATAAGTGTCATCTCTCCTGGCTTGGGAAATGATGGGATTTCTGTGCTTGATAATGCACCACTTAAACCATCAAATGCTCCACTCAATCCGCCACTAACACTAGAGGCTGAATCTCCAAAGAAACTTGACAGCGAACCAATACCACCTTGAATTTGAGAAACAAATCCTTCATCTAAATCTGCTTGCAGAACTTCTTCAGTACAAACCCAAGATCCACCAGAATCTAAACATTCATCTTCAGTAGAAGCAAGGGGATCTCCGCCAACGCAATTGCAGCTAAGAACGGTGTCTCCTGCTTTTGGTAATGGAGGCATTTGGAAATTCTCAAAGAAATCTCCCATCGCTGGTGATATTGTTTTGATTTTATCGTTCAGATCTGGAACTAGCCCACCAAACTTTTCTTTGATGCTCTGCACGCCTGATGCAAAGTTTGCAGGAGAAGCATTATTGAGGGCAAGAAGTTCTTCTTGTAAATTGTAATTCTCTACTTCCTTACATTCCCAAACACCACCAGTTGCTAAACAAGATTCTTCATCAAATGAAAGTGGGTCACCACCAACACAATTACAAACTGTTGCTGGTCCAGTTGCACCAGAAGTCAATCCAGAAAATCCTTCGTTCATTTTCTTTTGGATGTCTTCCATACTACCAAGACCTGACAGTCCCTCGGTCATCTTAGATTTAAGATCCGCTTTACTGTCAGTAATCTTTTTTAGATCAGGATTTTGTAAATCGCAAATTGCCATTCAATCAATCTCTTAATTTGGAGTAGATGTTTCTGCGCCAGAAATACCAGCTGGGTCAGTATGTGTGTGGCTAACATGGGAAATCCCAGCAACAACAATATCGCCAGCAGTGTATGTTTGAGCTGATGTTGCTGCCGTTTCAGTTTTTGTTCCTGTTACAGTAACTGTTTGATTCGCTGCTGTCTGAATTGTCATATTACCCTTTGATGTTACATAGTGAACGCCAAGGTTTGTTAATTTATAATCGCCAGTTGCAAAGAACTGAGTATTACCAAATGTTGTCAGCGCAAAGTCTTCATTGACTGTTAGTGTATAATCTTTTTGTACCACAAGAACTTTTTCGCCAGTAGCAACCTGTTCTACACTATCACCTTTGATTAGTGTGAGGAAATCATTCTGTCCAATGTTAGTTGCTCTTGTCTTACCAATCTCCGTTTCAAGATTGAAATTGACTTTTCGTTGCCAAGACTTCTTACAATCAAACGACACATCACCTTCAACTTCTAAATGATAGTTGCCTTTGATTAATTCTCGTTTGTCACCTTCAACAGTTACATTATAGTCGCCGCTGATGTACACATTATTGTCACGCAGCAACAACTCGTAATTGTCACCAATAACCTTTACTGTTTTCGTTCCATCAACAACAACCTCTTCATATGTGCCAGAAGGATGATAGCGATGGTATCTTTCAGAACCTTCAGTATCATCAATCTCAATGAGATGTCCGTTTTCTGTCTCATATACATGATTGTGTGGATACAAAGAAAGCGAATTATCCGCTGCTGGTTTCTCTTGCCATGTGTACAGTGTGTAGTATGACGATGCACGATCAGGAGCAACAGATGTAATTTTTGGAGGACGAGCAGTTGGATATTGAATTGCCTCGCCGTCATCATTCACACGACCTGCGTTCTTAGCAATTCTTGCTGGGTGTTCTTCACAAGTTGCTGCTCTTGCTGCAATGTTTGTGTCAGGAATACCTGGAACTCTTGGGAACACACCAAACGGATCATTAAACCCAGTAAATGGATCTGGTTCGTCAACTGGAACACCTGGAATTGTTCCAAAGATAACTGGCTCTTGCGCACGCTCGCCGTCCATGAAGAACCCAACAACCCAGCTTCCTTCTACAATACCAGTTGGCGAGTGTCCAATACCAGATACAGAAGCAGATTGAATTCCATTGATAGGAACTGCCCACGGGAGCATATCTGTTGGAATTTGACCTTTATCTTCAGAGTGGAAACCAAATGCACGCACACGAACACGACCCATTTGTACTGGATCGTTTCTATCCTCTACGACTCCGACAAACCAGACGAAGTCTTTACCCATGAAGTTGCGCATTATTCGCTCGTCTTATTCTCTGTGTTTGCTGTCACTGGAATCTTGTTTTCTGGCTCAACAATTTCTTGCAGAAACACACCTTCTTTAATTTCTTTTGCTTTAAATGGTTTGAAAAAATTCACCACTTCATCTAAAAATTCAGCCATGTTAACTCTCCTGAATCTGTGTATCTTTCACGCATTCGAATACAGTAACGAATCTACTTTCTGCACCAACATTAGTAAATTTATTTCTGAGCTTTGTAATTATATATTTCCCCGACAATTCTTTGTCGAGCTTAGTGTCTTTTGAATCAAACAGCCCATCTTTGATAGGGAATTTTAGCAGAACCGTATCACCAACATTTAATGCGGTTGTTCCAGGAACAACAACAGACAAGATATTATGCATGATGTGTTCGGTGTACGATCTTCTGGAACCAATAATCCCATCAATTCTTTTTGGAAGATGATTCTCGTCTTTAAATATTTGGCAGCTGCAGTCATGTCCCTGTCGTGTAGTCATTAATGTGACATTTACATCAGGGTTTGCGCTACCTTTTTGTTTGTATGGTTGCAGCTTCTTAAACTTATCAAATGATTTTTGATAATCAAAGACCTTTACAGACTTGGTCTTTTTAAGAACATCAAGTCTGATTGTTTTAGATGCAAACAATCCTGCTTTTGCACTCTCAAGAATATTGTTTTCTTTCTTAACATTATATGAGATGATCTTTCTTTGGTCACGATCAGCTTCATTGGTATTAAACTCAGTGTAGTAATACTCCATAACAGGAGTGCTTTCAACCAGAGTGCTTAGATTCCAGAAGTTGAATCCATAATAGTTCTCATAGAACAGATACTGAGGAATGTGATCCTTTGAGTCTGCTTCGTTTGAGAAAAATTCAAGCGTGTCATCTACAGAAAGATTAGGAATGATGAAACGATGCTTTCCCGATGTTTCTTCTACAACAATTGTCTTTTCGATCAGTGTTTTGAAGTCTTTTAGAATGCTAGAATAGACATCTCTTACTGTTCTGGTATACAAATATTCTCTGGTGACACTATCCACCATCTTTGAGATTTCATTTCCTTGTGATCCACCATATGCTCTAGAGATTTTTCTGGTGAATGATTCAAATGCTTCAAGACTGATGCCAGAAAGAATATAAACTTCTGTTGAATCGCTTTCTTTTGTTCTTGCTTTTCTCTCGTACATAGAGAAACAATTTACAATAATCGGATTATTTTCCGAGTAGTATTGCATGAGCAACAATTCACCACCAGTTAGACCACCGTTAAGGTTATCTTCTTCATTCGATGGGATGCCACGACTGATAGAGATAGAGTCTTTCATTACAATTTCGCAAGTCATGTAATGGCTGAAAAGATCCTGAAACACATTCACTTCCACCACCAGATCGGTGATGTCAAATGGTTGTCCTGCCGTTGGAATCAGGAGCAGCTTTTCAAACTTTGCCTTCATTAAATACCATTCCTAAGAATATTCTTCACTTCATCTCTAACTTGTGGTAGATATCTTTTATCAAGGATTTTGATATGGCGTTTTTCTTCATTAAGTTCCAACTCAACATCAAAGCAAGAAGGTGCTTCTCTTTCACTCTCACCAAGACTATTATATGTCGTCTGATCAACACGAACATATCTTTGTGGAATGATTGTGCCATCAAACTTAACAATCTTTTCTGAAAGAATTTTTCTGTAATGGTCAACCTGCGCTTGCGCTGCAGCAATGCTACCATATTTGCCTATGATGAAATCATTAAATTCTTGGTTGAACAATGGCCAACCAAAGATTGGATCATGAATTTCATTAAACATCAAAACAACCCAAGCGTAACCGCTGTCGCCATAATACTTGGCAGCGATTGTATCTGGTCTGTCTCCAGCCTGAATGCTGTATTCGTGGAACACACCAAGATTGTTTTTCACCGAACTTTCAACTTTAAACCTACGAAGAATGTTGGTGAGAAAAACCTGCTGACCTTTATTGGTCAGATCGTGTGGCGTCAGAGGAAAGAATTGGAAATACTTAGACATTAACCGAACTCGCCTTTAGATGTGAACCCTTCATATCCAGGTGGAATGTAGTTTGTTGGCGTATATGGTTTCTCTGGCTCTGGTGTGCCAGTATTAACATCCGCTTCGATATTTTCTTTCGTAAGAATTTGTGTTTCTTGAAACTGCATGCTGATGTCAACAACCAAAGGAGCATTTGTTCCTTCAAAAAACGCAGGACCAGTGTCGCCGTTATATGAGACAGAAACATTCTTAAGAACACATGGCTTAAATCTGAACAATTGATCTTGTAGCGGTTGAGAGAATTGGATCTCAAATTCATTTGGATAGGTGAAACCACTATTAGATACACCGAAGTAAGATGGGAGCATATTCGTTTGAAACGCACGAACAATCTGCTTAATTTGTTCAGATTCATTTGGGTTTCTTGCAATTAACTTATACGCAAACCCAAACTCACGAAACGAAACATTTTCGAACAATGTTGCCATTCTTGGATTTAGTGCAGCACCTTCAGAATAGAACAATCCCTGCCCATATTTAACTGCAGCTGCCGCACCAGTAAGCTGACCAAGTCCCATCTTACTCAATGCTCCAATAGTTCCAGCACCGATAGCGAGGTTTGTTATTGCTTGCAATGGATCTTTTACTGCTTCTTCAGCAATACTATCAATTAATCCACCAGCATTTCCCATTGCTCTCTTAAGAGCTTGACCACCAAATTTTTTGGTAGCATTAGAAATATCTGTGTACAATTGTTCTGCAGAAATCTGTCCTGCACCAAGCCCACCCAATGCACCAAGATTTGTATTGTTGTAATTTACAGTACGATCGTCACGAAGGTTGACAGGGATTGGCAGTACGATAGTTTGTAAAACTTTGGATTTGGTCAACGCATTATTCAGATCTGTATTCTGAGAGAATCTAGATCTGATATTAAATAACATGTAGTGAATGTTATCCAAGTCGCTTGGATATTGCAATGTCTCGGCAGTTGTCGATGCATACAGTTCCTTCAGTTCGCTATTTGGACGCTGAGCAATCTTATCTTTTTGATTGAGGCTATTGAAAGTGCCGCCGACAGAGAACTTACCATCTAGTAAGCCACCGACATTCAGCCCATTACCTGCTCCGCCAAATGTGCTTTTAAGACCACCGAGATTAAATGCCATAGGAATTCCCTATATAGAATTGTTTTAGTCTATTTATACGAGTGCAATGAAGTATTACCAAGGAAGATTTCAACCAAAGTTTCCTGAGAAGTATAGAGGTGATCCCAAGAACATCATCTATCGTAGTTCATGGGAATTGAATTGCATGGCATATTTCGATCGCAATCCAGATGTGGTCTGGTGGGCAAGCGAAGAGTTTACTATTCCTTATGTCTCGCCAATAGATGGCAAACGCCATCGGTACTTTCCTGATTTTATTGTTAAGACGAAGAACGGAGATGTGGTTGTATTTGAAGTCAAACCAGCAGCACAGTCAAAACCTCCAGAAAAGAAATCCCGTATCACTAAAAAATATGTGAACGAAGTCAAGACATGGGGCATCAATCAAGCCAAATGGAAAGCAGCAGAGGAGTTCTGCGCAGACCGTCAATGGAAATTTCAAGTACTGACCGAGCAACAATTGTTTGGCAAGAAGACTAAATAGTCCATATGGCAAGCGTTTTCGATAAAATTCTCACACAAGGTGTTCGTGCAGGACAGATTCCTGCTCGCACTCAGCGTGCAAGAGATTGGTTTCGTAACATGGCTTCTGAGCAAAGACCATCTGCGGCAAGTCCAACTAAGATCTTGAGAGAATATAAGAACAAGGTAAGTGCACCGCAAGTTGGTGGCATGTATCATTTCAAATATGATCCAAAGATGAAACAGACGCTGCCGTATTATGATGCCTTTCCATTGATCTTTATGGTTGGTCCAGCTCCAGGTGGATTCTATGGCATCAATCTACATTATCTGCCGCCAAATAGCAGAGCAAGATTAATGGACGCATTGTATGAAACAGTAAACAATACAAAGTTTGATGCTTCTACCAAGTTGAGACTCTCTTATGAAATTCTCAATAAGGCAAGTCGCTTTAGATTGTTCAAACCAACATTCAAACATTACTTGGCGCAGCATGTGAAGTCTAGATTCGTTGAAGTGCAACCAAGTGATTGGGATATTGCTTTGTTCTTACCAACAGAAAAATTCAAGAAGGCAGACAAACTCTCTGTCTGGAGTAATGCATAATGGGATTACTTAGCGATCAGCTTAAAAGACAGGCAGGCGCATTTGTTGACCGTGGTCTCAATAGCTTGCTTGGAAGTTTCTTTGGGACAAACGGTGAAGCCGCTGATGGTTTCAGCATTAATAAGATGATGGCAGAATTGAACAAAAGTGGTTATGCAAGTTCTAGCCACTTTGAAGTGTTTGTTCATGGGGGCAGAAATATTGGTGAACAGGAAATGCGTTTCCGTGTCGACAGTATTGACCTTCCAGGAAGAAACTTTGCTCCAATTGACCATAAATTTACGAACATTGGTCCTGTGAATCGTATTCCAGGACAGCAATTTTATAGTGATGTCACTGCCACAATTCTTCTCAGTGAAGACATGAGAGAAAAAGAATACTTTGAGTGGTGGCAAGAAAAGATGGTGAACACAGGTGCATATGATGGCGAACAGTCTGCACAGTATGCTGCAGAAGATGCAGCAAATGAAGCGGCAAAAACGGCAGCAGAAGAAAACATGGTTGAATTTGAGCCAATTCCTTCTAAGTACAATCGCTCATATTCAAATAGTCCGTTCACGCATAGGTATTTTGACACCTATATTGGCAGTGTAGTTATTCGTCAGTATGGGCATAAGGGGGAATTGAGATCCATTCATACATTGAATGAGGCATATCCTATTCAGATGGCTCCAGTAAGTATGAATTGGGGGTCCGAAGATCCTGCTCGATTACAAGTAACATTTGCGTACAGAAATTACAAGGCAGTGTTTAATAGACAAGACCAGCCAGGAATGGGGTTTGGTTTCAGCTTTGGTTTGGGCGCAGGTGGACTCAAATTTGGCGCAAGACTTCCTGGAATTGGCAATATTGGGTTTGCAAAAGGTGCAGGACTTTCAGCGGATCTTGGAGGAATTTCTAAAAAGATTTTTGGATAATTGAATTGAGGAGAATATTATGGCTTTACCAGTAATGGCGGTGCCGACATTTAAAACAAAAATTCCATCAACAGGAAAACAAATTGAATTTCGTCCATTTTTAGTCAAAGAAGAAAAAATTCTTTTGATGGCTATGGAAGGTGGCGATAGCGCAGAAATGAGTTCTGCAATGACAAGGATTTTGCAAGAGTGCATCCTAACAAAGATTGATATAGACAGTCTTGCAACATTTGATGTTGAGTATCTTTTTCTTCAACTTCGTGGAAAGTCTGTTGGTGAGGTTATTGAAATTACTGTTGGTCACACAGGTGAAACTGAATGTCATCATAGAACACCAATCAAAATTAATATTGATGACATCAAAGTTGACGGGATCAGAAAAGATAAAAACATTAAGATCACAAATGAAATTGGTGTCAAGGTTAGATACCCATCTATGCAAGACGCATTATCGTTGAGCACTGAAGAAGAAGATGCTCCGATGAGATTGATTGCATCTTGTATAGAAGTTGTTTACGATCAAGAAAATGTGTATGACGATTTCACCGTTGAAGAAATGGTAGATTGGCTAGGAACACTCAATAAAAAGCAGTTTGATGCTATTGTGGAGTTTTTCAATGGAATTCCCAAATTAACACATAAGGTTGAGTGGGTATGTCCTGAGTGCAAACAGAAGGATTCTTTTGTACTGGAGGGTATGGCAGATTTTTTTATCTTGCACTGATACATGAATCGTTAGCAAATATGTATCAGTTGAATTTTGCCCTGATGCATCATCATAAATATAGTTTGACAGAGATTGAAAACATGATGCCGTTTGAGCGTGACATATATGTTGCGCTTTTGAAGAAACATTTGGACGAACAAGAAGAGCGGATGAAGCAAAGAAATGGCTGATGCAACATTACCGATTGTCAACGCTATTGATAATCTGAAAGAATCAAACAAAGACCAGCGTGAACGCTTGCAAAAGAGCATGCGTGCTGGATTGCTCAATGTTGTAAAAAGCATTGAAAGACTTGGTTCTAATTTGGGCAGACTCAGTTCTGTTCGTTCTCAAATTGCTGACCCTCAGCAGGAATTGCTTTCTTCTTCACCAGAAACAAGTGGCAACGAACCTCACTTTATTGACAAACTTTCCACATGGTTTGAATTCCAGACATCTCAAGGCGCAAATAAAATCGCCGAATTGGAATCCAGAAACAGAGAACAAGGAAAAACGATTCTTCAATTGAATGAAAGAGTTGTTAATGAACTTGTTCCTGCGCTCAATCACCTCAAAGAAGAAATCACAAAACTCGTTAGATATACAAGATTACAGATTAAACAAACCGCAACAGGCACGGGCATTCAAGTTACAGAAAGAATGCAAACGCTCAATAAGAGACTTGGCGAGTTTGATGAATTGTCTTCTTTCTTAAAAGAGCAACAGACTCATCTAAGAGAATCTCATAATCAATATGCGGTGCAATACTATCAACCAATCATCGATGAAGTAAGAGAAAAACTCGATGATATGAAAAGGAGTATGGCGGTTTCTGCAGATCTAGAGGAAAGAGCAAAACTTCGAAATGTTTATACTGCGTCAATGAACCTTATAAAATCACTCGATAAGAACGAACAAGCATTAAACAATTCTGTCAATGAGAACACAGAGGCTGTCGAGGAAACCAATAGAAAACTTGACAAAAACACAAGATCTGTTGACAAAAACACAAGCGCAGGACAATTAGAAGACCAAGAAACGAGAAAACTTTTCAGAAACATTTTCAGTAACCGTGGACCGCTGTACAATATTTTTGCTGACATTAAAGAAGGAAATAGTCGAATCCGTAAATGGATGAGAGAAAAATGGGAAGGAGAAGGTAACAATGACAGAGGTGGTTTGGGGGCAGTTTCAACAACGATTTCGCTATTGTCTAACCCATTGGTGTGGAAGGCTGCACTCGCAGGATTTCTCTTGTATGGAACAATAAAGGGTCAACAAAATATTGCTGATGCGATGGGAAGAACTTCTGTTCCTGAATACGAAAAGAAAAAGTCGCTTGCAGAAAAGGCAGCGGCAGGAGATCAAGAAGCTAAAAAACAACTTAGAATAGAATTGTATGGAACAGACGATCCTGAAGAAGCATTGTTCCGTAAAAAGTATGGAAAACTTGGTGTCATGCTTCGTGATTGGTGGAAATCATCTCCAGCTTCACCCCCAGCTGGTGCAGAAGAATTCCCAGATGACCTGATAGAAGGTTCCTCTCCTGTACAACCACAAGGGGATGAGGGACCAAGTTGGTGGCAAAAACTTCTTGGGATTGGAGATGCTGGCGCAGCTGACATTCAACCATCAGCAAGACCAGGTTCTGTTGAAACCACAAAAGGTATGGAAGGATTTAAAGTCATGAAGAGATCTGCAGAACAATCTGCATCTTCTTTGTCTCCGATAATTATTGACACATCAACAAAGGTTGGTGATAGTAATACAACTGCAATTACAAATAATCAAAACACATTTGCTCCGATCGAAGCAACATCTTCTACGCCTGCTCCGTCCAACACAGATAATTATGGCAGACCAAAATAAAAAAGGGGAGCCGAAGCTCCCCAACAATCACTAACCAAGAAGTGGCATCAATCTTCTTCAGCTAGTTTTTCAAAGAACGACAAAGAATTGTCGTCATCATCACCAAAAGAGACTTCATCACTAACCTTCGGAGCAGCTGCAGTCTTCATAGCAGGTGCTGCCGCAACTGGTGCTGGATCATAATCTTCAGCACGAGCAGCAGGAGCATTCTTACCAAGAACACGATCCAGCTTTGCTTTCAGTTCATCATAAGACTTGAAGTGGCGACGATCGAGGAAATCAGCAAGGCTGTACATAGAATTGTACACCGTTTCCAGTTCGTCGTCATCACCTGCCAATAACGCAGCAGGAGAATCAAACTCAGACTTATCATAGTTGCGATAACCCTCAACATTACGGATCTTCAACTTGAAGTCAGCACCACCCCAGAAGTCAAAAGGATTGATTGCATCCTCATCTTCGAACTGTGGGTTCATTGCTTCGTTCAGCTTATCCCAAATCTTCTTGCCATACTGGAACAAGAAAACCTTGCCTTCATTGGCAGGATTCGCAGGATCCTTCACAACATAGATGTTTGAGATGTACTTCAGACGACGCTTTTGCTTGCGTGCCTGTTCCTTACCAGCATCAGTACCATTGTTCCAAAGTTCGCTGTTGTATTCACCAACAGGATCCTTTTCACCGATAGTAGTCAGACTGTTTTCGATATACCAACCACCTGGACCTTGGAAGCCATGATCAAACACTCGCACGAATGGCAGATCTTCACCATTTGGTTCAGGGAGAAAGCGAATAACCGCAAAACCATTACCAGACTTGTCCACTTCTGGTTTCCAGAAGCGTTCATCAGCACCAGATGACTGCTGCTGACCACTAGAGAGTTTGGTAGATTCGGCGACTAAGCGTGACAGAGTATTGCCACGAGACTTCTTAAGACTTGCAAAAGACATATGTATTACCTCGTATTAAACAGCGTATTAATCTTATCCACATTCACATAATATATAAGCAAGTATATCGTAATCATGCATAAATGTCAAGCACTATTTTACGATACTTTGCCTTTTCAATCTGTACAGAATTGTTCAAGAACGGTCTGTACTTATTCATCAGAAACACATGGTCTTTCAGCATTTTATCACCGTGCTTTTCCCACACTTTACCATACCCAACCAAATCATCTAAGATGACCATGGTTTCCAACGAAATCTTTTGTCTCAACCACAAGCGATATAGCAACGGATGCATACCAAGCAATGGGTTGAGTGCGACATCTAAATTTTCTTCTTTGTCATATACATACATCATATCCTCTTTGAATGTATATGTCAAGGAATCAATTCTTGCTTTCCACTTCTTTAAATTGATCAGATTCTCACCTGACATTAGATTGCCAATCCAATGATCAGAACCAGAAACATAATTAGATACGATGAAGTCGGTGAACTCATCTCGCTTAAACTTGCGTGAGAGTTTCTCGAAGAAGTAGCGGTCTTTGCGACCAAGAAATGTTTCTTCGCTGACTTTCACTTTGCCATTATATTTGAAGAAATTATAATTCTTGCGAGTAAAATGTTGCTGCACCGCAAGATAGGTGCGATATGCATCGAATGCCGACATGTATTCACTCATTAAATAGGAAGCGTTGCGCCTTTCTTTTCAACAAGTAGATTGGCGTTCTGCGCTTCAACGAACATTTTTTCTTTGATTAGTGGAGAAACAAGTTTGGCTGCAGTTTCAACTTCCATCTCATTCTGTTCACACCAATGAACAATTGCGTCCATATAGGAAACATTCTGGTCACGAACAAGCGTCTCTATGATAATAGAGAATTTGTCTTTTGTTATCACATCAATCAT
>Ga0208019_1000162_pt1 | contig 36487 bp, 42 predicted proteins | sample CB_VirMetaG_5_FD_184540 | JGI IMG/M metagenome (GOLD analysis project Ga0208019, IMG submission 184540) | Freshwater to marine saline gradient viral communities from Chesapeake Bay - CB_1508_1D Viral MetaG (SPAdes) (version 4) | ecosystem: Environmental > Aquatic > Marine > Coastal | place: USA... | reverse complement strand
TCTAGAACGCATGCACTTGGCGATATGTTAGCAAATAAATCAAATTTTGAAAATTTTGGTGAAATATGTCGGGTTGGCTATGTTGAGAATTTTTGGGACGACATAGATCTGTTAATTTCTAAAAATCCAACAATTGGACAGATTGTGCAATTAAGCGCAAAGATTGAGTTAGCAAGGAATACCCCAAAACTCAAAGATAACTTTCTTATTGTTAACATAATACGAAAGGACAAAGTTAAGCAATTTTCGTCCTGGTTTTATTCGAGAATTTTAGATCCTACTGCTTTGTATGGATGGCATAATTATAAAAAAGATGAAACTAAAGTTGGCCGAGGAACCCAGGTAGCAAATAAAGAACATATAGATCAATTTAAATTAGAACAGATTGTTGATAGTTATTTTTTACCAGATTATACACTATATTACGAAGATACAAATTTTGATTCGGCAAACTATCAAAAGAATGAATATGCATTTCCAGTTGAGGAAATTTTTAAAAATATAGACTATATTCGATTAGAACTAGAAAATTGGAAATATGTGTCCCGAGAAAATTTAAATGCAAAATAAAGGCGACGAAGTTGGCAAGGATTTTAAGTCAAAGTTCTTAAGTGATGCAGAAATTGCGCAGCAAAAGTTGGACTCAATAAGTCCAAGTTTCTGCTTGGCTAAGTGGAAACAAGTTTCTCTACATTTAACCAATGGAATGAATAACTCTTGTTATCATCCACCGCTACACAAAATTCCTGTAGAGGAACTTATTGGAAATCCCAGTAAGTTGCATAACACTGATTATAAAAAAGAACAACGTAAACAAATGATGGAGGGAGGGAGACCCGACGAATGCTTCTATTGCTGGGCAATGGAAGATGCAGGTAAACTTTCTGATAGACACTATCGTTCGGGAGAACCGTGGGCTATTGAAAAGTTTGATGAGGTTGTAGCTGATCCAATGGCCGACACTAACCCTGCGTATGTTGAAGTGAACTTCAACTCCGCTTGTAATTTGGAGTGTAGTTATTGTTCGCCTCAATTTAGCAGCTCGTGGATGCGTCAAGCAAAAGAATACGGTGCTTATCCTACAAGTATACCACACAACGACCCTGTGCATTTTCAAGGCGAACGTCGACCTATTCCGCATTCGGAATACAATCCGTATGTAGAAGCATTTTGGGAATGGTGGCCTAACTTATATCCTGATTTAAAACATTTTCGCATGACGGGGGGCGAGCCACTAATGGACAAAAATACGTATCGTGTATTTGATTACGTACTAGAAAATCCAAAACCCAACTTGCATATTAACGTAACGTCTAATTTATCTGTAGAACAAAAACTATGGGACAAATATTTAGATTATGTTAAGCGTATTTGTAATGAAGGTGAAAACGTCGAACATTTTATGCAATATGTATCGCTTGATGGATTTGGTAAACAAGCAGAATACATGAGAGCAGGATTAGATTTTAATTTACTATGGGATCGTGTAAATCAATTTCTTAATGAAGTTCCATATAGAAGTAGTCTAACGTTTATTATTACAATGAATAATTTAAGCATAACAAGTTTAGATAAACTTATTTCAGCTATACATGGATTACGTCAGGTATACTCAGACACATATCAGCGAGTATGGTTTGATACTCCCGTATTGCATACCCCTGAGTGGCAAAGTATGCGTTTACTTCCGGACATGTATGCAGATAAATTAGAAGATTTAATGGCCTGGATGATCGAACATGCCGAAACACCAAGCACCCGATTTAAAGGGTTTAAAGATTATGAAATTAACCGGATGGATAGAGACATTGCGTGGATGCGCCAGCCAGCTAAAAATATAGAACAGAACAAGGCAAATTTTTATCGATTCTTTAATGAATATAACAAACGGCATAATTTTAATTTCTTAGAAGTATTTCCTGAGATGGCCACTTGGTGGAACGAATGCAAATACTTTTCGCAACAGCAATAAATCAATTAAGTAAAACATATGAGCAGATTACGTAAAAAAGGTCGCGAAACCGACCTAGAAGTTAAAGAATGGATTGATGAGTTTAGCACAAGTTTTTGCGCAGCTAAATGGTACAATGCTACTATCTGGTTGGGGTCTGGAATGACCACAAGTTGCCACCACCCACTTCCACATCATGTTAGTGTCGATGAAGTAGTTGCTAATCCTAAGGCGTTGCATAATACACATAAAAAGAAAGACGAACGTCGTATGATGCAACAATCTGAACGCCCGGCAGGGTGCGAATATTGCTGGAAAATTGAAGATATTGGTCGCAATAACATTTCAGATCGTGTTTATAAAACTGTAATTTACGACGAATGGGATATTATTGCAGCAATGGCAGCAGATCCGGATGAAGATATCGATTTAAAAACATTAGAGATTGCGTTCGATAGAACTTGTCAGTTTGCATGTAGCTATTGTAATCCGGCATTTTCTACGCAGTGGGTTACTGATTTAAAGAAAAGTGGTCCTTACACAGATCTAATATCAGATGGCCGCAATCATTTTACCCATACACATGATTCTGCACAGTTGTTTAAACCTAAGGAAACTAATCCATATGTAGAAGCGTTCTTTAAATGGTGGGAATCAGATCTGCACAAAACCTTACAAGAATTACGTTTGACTGGGGGAGAACCGATGATGAGCCCGCACACTATGCGACTCATTGAATGGTACATTAATAACGAGTCAGATGTAACATTTGCACTAAACAGTAATCTTGGCATCGACGACGAAAAGATTGATAAGTTAATCGAAGCAAGTCACAACATTAAAGATTTTCAGTTATATACATCGCAGGAAAGTATAGGTCTTCACGCCGAATATATTCGAGACGGGTTAAATTGGGAACAATGGGAGCGCAACATCCACCGTGTTCTAACAGAAGGTAAGGTAGACGGATTTCATATTATGTGTACTATTAATGCATTATGTTTAGAAAGTCTAGTTGACTTCCTTGAATGGATGCTACGTTTAAAGAAACAATATGGTAAAAACTATCCTACTTTTACATTGAACATTTTACGATTTCCAAGTTTTCAATCTCCGCTTGTATTGCCGGACGAGCTACGAATGATGTATGCAGATGAATTGGATATTTGGTTAGAAAATAACGCATATGATCATAGATTACATCATATGGAAATTAATCAAGTACAACGATTAATTGATTATCTAGACGTTGTTAAGACTCCACACGCAGATACTTTTGATATGCCTGCATTGCACAATGATTTTAAAAAGTTTTATGCACAATATGATCAGCGACGTGGGAAAAATTTAGTAAAAACATTTGAAGACATTGGAGCATGGTATAGTGAGTTATAATTATAATAGTTGGGAACCAGTTAAAATTAGTCCAGAAGATTTAACAGAACATGAAATAGCATTATTACGAGATTCAGAAACATTTTGCATTTATCCCTGGATCCATTTACACACATACCCAACAGGTGAAACATGGCCTTGTTGCCATGCAGAAATGTCTGCAGGTCCAATTGGAACTACCAAAGAGTTGTCATTGAACAAACTTGCTAATTCGGAACATATGTGTCAATTACGTAATGATATGCTTAACGGTATTCCATCTATTTACTGCACAAGATGCTATGAACAAGAAGATCACGGATTTTTTTCTGGACGTAAGTCAGCAAATAAACATCACGGACATCACATTAAGCGTGTAACTGAAACCCAATCTAACGGTGTGTATGAAAATTTTACCATGACATATTGGGATGTTCGTTTTTCTAATTTATGTAATCTCAAGTGTAGAAGTTGCGGACATATCTTTAGTTCGCAATGGTTTAAAGATCAAGTTGCATTAGCAGGACCGGAATATGCAAAGAATAATAAACAATTAAACTATGCAGGTAAATTTGAAACAGACCTAATAGAGCAAGTGCTAGAACATATTGATTATGTAGAACAAATTTATTTTGCAGGCGGCGAACCTCTTGTGATGGAAGAACACTACAAAATTCTAGAAACACTGATTGAACGTGGACGCACAGACGTGCGCCTAATTTATAATACAAATTTTACACAATTAAAATTAAAAGATAAGTCAGCATTAGAATATTGGAAGCATTTCCCTCAAGTGTCAATAGGTGCAAGTTTAGATGCAATGGGCAAACATGCCGAATATATTCGGGCGGGCACTAAATGGCCAGATGTAGAACGTAATATACAAGATTTACGTCAAGAATGTCCGCATGTAGATTTTTATATTTCTGCGACTTTAAGTATCTTTAATGCATTGCATATAACAGATTTTCACAGAGATTGGTGTTTGAAGGGATGGATTAAACCACAAGACTTTAATATCAACATATTACAAGATCCTGCACATTATCGCATTGACATTGGTACATTTACATATAAGTCAATGATTCGTGACCGTTTTGAACGACACTTAGAATGGTTAGAGCCGCAAGATTATCTAAACCGTGCAACCACTGGTTATCAATCTGCAATAAAATTCTTAAGTAATGATAATTCTGAATCTTTACAAAAATTTTGGGATAAAACACATCAGTTAGATAGTATTCGCAATGAAAATATCTTTGATTTTATTCCTGAACTGAAAGGATTAGCTTGCTATGCCGATTGATATGCTGGTTGTTAGCATGCCAGTGTTGGATTTACAATATCCGCCGAGTAGTCCTGCTGTAATTAAAGGTTGTTTAAAGTCCGCTGGTTACACAGCGCAAACATCTGACTTTAATTTATTGTTATGGGAGTTGTGCAAAGAAAATAACTTAAATTGGCACACGGAGCAATATCAATTTGAAAGCCCTTATTTTGGATCAACAGATTCAGACAACATTGATTTTTTAATTAAAAACAGTTTGATAGCACATCAATGGGCAGATCGCTGTATAGAGATAATCAATGATGTAAATCCTACGTGGTTAGGAATATCAGTCTTTAGTTATAAAAGTCATAAATCAAGTTTGTTACTTGCATTAGAGGTCCGTAAAAGATTACCACATATAAAAATTGTATTAGGTGGCCGCGGCGCAAGTAGTTATTTTGCTGGTCCAGATCATAGCCAAGTAAAATTAAAACTTAAAGAAAGATTTGGGTATTATCCAATATCTAAAACATTTGGACCATTGATGTTAGAGTATGGGCTTGTTGATCATATTATCGAAGGAGACGGTGAACAGGCTGTAATTGAGTTAATGCACGGAGTACAAGAAGACAGGATAGTAGGAAAAATTGAAGATATTGACATTGAAGCAATACCGTATGTAGATTATAATGATTACGAAATTAACAAGTACCAATATATAAACGAGCCTATACTTGCTATCACTGGATCCAAAGGCTGTGTGCGTAAATGCACATTTTGTGACATTCCAGTTCTGTGGCCAAAATTTAAATTTCGGTCTGGAGACCATATTGCACAAGAAATGATGCATCTAAACAAACAGCATGGCGTTAAAAAGTTTTATCTAACAGATAGTCTTGTTAACGGGAGTTCTACGGCTTTTGTTGATTTCATCAAAACATTAGCTAAACACAATAACGAAAACAATGATAAAATTACCTGGGTAGGACAATATATCACAAAACGTGCAAGCAATCGACAGCAAGATGAATATTATCGTATGCTTAAAGATTCTGGTGCCGAAGGATTAACCATTGGTGTTGAATCAGGCAGCGACCTGGTTCGCACTCACATGAAAAAAAATTTTAGTACACATGATGTTGATACAGAAATTGCATATTTTGACAAATATCAAATTACATGCGTGCTTTTATTTTTTAGTTGTTATCCAACAGAAACATGGCAAGATTTTCTAGATACTGTTGACATGTTTATACGATATCATAAGTATTGTGCCTCAGGAACTATATATAAAATAACATTAGGTATTCCATATACACATCATGCACAAACCCCGTTATGGAATATGCAGGATGATATTGGTTTAGTTCGCGCCGACGGGTCAGATATACTTTGGCTGTTAGACAGTAATAAGGATTTAACCTTTTACGAGAGAATACGACGCCGGTTAATTTTGCAAGAAGTTGCAGTAGCACTTAAATTGCCAATGAGTCGAAACGATCCAGAGATAAATCAAATTCTAAATACTCTTAAATTACATTATAAATCAATAAGTGAGTTCTTCGGTCCTAAGCCATCGTTTACATCATATCCAGATTTGTATAACACTACACCTTACACGTCACTTCTCATGCCCCCAGAAATACAAGAGCAAGTTAGCATTCATTTAAATAATAATCAAGATCTAGTAAACCGCACATTACAGTTACATTCCGGACTTAATGACGATATTAAGTTTGATAGCAATCTTTATACAGAACTAAAGGAGGCATTGCTTGATGGCAATGAATTTACCGCACAATAAATTTTGTGTATTACCATGGATTAGTTTAGAAACTAGCCCAATTGGATCAGTGCGTCCTTGTTGTTTATACGACGGTGAAATAGTAAATAGTCAGAATGTAAAGTTTGACTTAAACAAAGACCGGTTAAAGGATGTTCAACATTCTGAATATATGTATCAGCTACGTACTGCATTTTTGCAAGGAAAGCAGCCTGCTGAATGTAGACGTTGCTGGACCACTGAAACAAACCATCTAACAAGTAAACGTATGCATACTTTAGATCGTCTTAAGGATATTTTAAAGGATGAAACAGAGTGGACTATTCACCCAAAAGATTTAATGTTTTTAGATTTAAAATTAGGGAATATCTGTAATATTGCATGCCGTATTTGCGGTGCCTGGTCCAGTTCAACATATGCCGGTGAAGAAATTAAAAGTTTTCCGGTTGAAGAAAGGAGAAACAGTTGGGCATATCAAATGAATCGGCAAGGAAATTGGCCTCGGAAGAGTTTAACATTCTGGGAAGATCTGCATCATTACGCATCAGGAATACGATATATTGAGTTTACTGGCGGCGAACCATTTATGATTCGAGAACATTTCGATTTCTTAGAATTTCTAGTAGAAAATGATTACGCTAAGAACATCGAAATACATTATAATACTAATACAACATTATATCCTGATAATGATGGTATTTGGAAAAATTTTAAGCACGTAGAAATAGCATTTAGTGTTGATGATATCGGTAGTAGGTTTGAATATCAACGATGGGGAGCGGAGTGGAAAACAGCAAATAAAAATATTGAACAGTTTAAAAAATTAAGAGAACGCAATAATAATATTTCATTACAAGTTTGTTCTACAGTTAATGTTTTTAATGTATTGTATTTAGAAGAACTTGCAAATTGGATAGACGAACAAAATTTTGATTTTGTATACTGGAATATGTTACATGATCCAGAAAAGTATTGTATAACAAGTCTACCAACAAAAACTAAATTAAAAGCAACAGAACGTTTATTAAGTGCGCAGGTTAGCGATAAGCACAAGAAAGAATTTAAAAATATTGCACTTTTTATGAATAGTAAAGAAGGCAACACCGATGCATTACGGTCAGAAAGTTTATATTTAGATAATCGACGCAATATCACAATTTACGACTATCTTCCTGAATTAGCAGAATGTTTATATGGAAAAGCCAGACAATAAGCCAGAATTTTTATGCATGGCTCCATGGACACATACATATCTGTCGCCACAAACAGAACGCAGGCTTTGTTGTGCGTCACGAGAACCAGCACAAAATTTTACACAGTATATTGATACAGCTTTAGGTTCTGGCGATTATAATCCACTTACACTAGAACAATGGTGGAATTCAGAACATGTGCGTCGTGTTAGACGCACAATGATGAACGGAGATATTCCGGACGAATGTCAAGTATGTAACCATAAATTACTCAATACAGACGTGTATCGTTCATACTTCTGGCATTTAACTAGTCACCATTATGATAAGATTTGGGAAACCACTGACGAAACAGGATATACAACAATGAAGCCTGTTAGTTGGGATTATCGTATATCAAACTTATGTAACTTTAAGTGTCGTATGTGCGGAGATATGCTTTCGAGCTCTTGGGAAGCAGAAGAAAAGAAACATAACATGTGGGATAAGACAAATCCTAAAAACAATTGGATGATCCCAGAAGTTAAAAAACAAATACAAAAATTTCAGACCGAAACGGTTGCTCAGGAATTGTACGATGCAGTTGAAGAAAATCGTGTGGAGGAAATTTACTGGGTAGGTGGTGAGCCATTAATGTTTGAAGAACATTGGCGTGTTATGCAGCGTATTGTAGATTTAGATCAAGGACATCGTGTATATGCACGTTACAACACAAATCTATCTCAAGTTGATTACAAAGGATTAAACTTGTACACAGACATTTTAGCACATTTGCGAGACTGGCAAATTTGTGCAAGTATCGATGGCACAGGGAAAATTGGCGAATATATTCGATCGGGGTTGAAATGGGAGCAATGGTTACAAAATTATAAAGATGCGCAAGCAATACAAACCAATGATCGGCAGATGCGCCTAGACTTTACACTTACGTTGCCAGGGTTATTCGAAGTAGAAAATATGTTCTGGCTTAGCAAGGAATTAAATACACAGTTACTTGCTAAGGTTACTTTTGCTTTTAGCCCTGATATTATAATGAGTCCGCTTGCACTACCTAGGAATGTTTTAGAGCGCATTTTAAATGATATATTAATTCGTATACGTCCTTATGTTGACAGACATCAACAACCACTGATCGATGTGTTAGAACAGTTACTTCTAAGACCTACATTACAAGAAGAGTATACAACAGATTACATGCAAGGGATGTGTAAAGGAAAAGAGCGTATACTTGCACTAGAAAGCATACGAGAACAACCTATTACAATGGACGAAATACTACAACAAGATGAAGGCATGTATGACTGGTGGACAAATATTAGATGTAATTGAAATAGATTTACGAAGTATAGATGGAGATATACATCGGATATATATCGATGTGTTTGATTCTGGGCTAGCACGAAAATGGTTAGCTGCACTAAACGATCTATTAGATAGAAATTTACATCTAGAAAAAAATTATCAATTCTTTGGGTTTGCTGATGGCGATCGAAGTGGCGAATTTTTAATCAATGAAATTAATCGTGTAATTGATTATATTAATAATTCAAACATTGATTATAATATCAATGATTATTTTACACTCGAAAATTCTATAAACGAAGATTTGAGTATAAATCACAATCATTTTAATTTATTACACAGATACTTTGAAGATCTTCAAGGTACTACGCAGAATTTATCGCCGCATTTTTTGCACGCAAATAACGAAGAGCGTTGGTATATACGGCAAACTAACTTATTATGTCACGAATTTGAATCATGGGCACTAAGTAATCGAAAAAAATATACAGCTCCTGAATGGATGCGCCCAAGTCAGCTTATGTGCTGGATTAATGCACCTAAGTTTGAATTGACTGAGGAAGATTTTGAACTATTTGGAATAGATACATTAGCTCGCCCTCTCGGCGGAGTTTTTGTAGGAGTTAATAAAGCAGTAGGTAAACACCATTGGGAGGTATTCAATGACGAAGGCAAAGAGTCTAGAATCGACGAATTAACTACAACAGCAATGCGCAGCCAAACACTTGCTGCCGGAGATTTTGACATTGAGTGGGCAAATGACCCAGGACAGCACGATTGGATGCAAAAAGAATTACAAGACTTTAGAGAATGGTTAATTCAAAATAACTTTGATCCTGACGACAAATCATTGACAATAGGACATCCTCAAGTTGGACAAGTAGACTTAATACGCTCATTTGGTACAACAGATTATAATGTTATATGGAATGTGCTCTATAAGTATTTAGATGTTTACAGTATTCAAACATCAACTTCGTATGCTAAGTTTGATTATCGATGGAGCGACTCAGACTTTGTGCAACGACAAATTATAGCAATGGGGAAACATTAATGACATTCAAACAACTTTTAGATAAAATTAATTTGCCAAAGAAGATTTACAATAAAATCAAATTGGAAATTCGATATCGTAAGAAATTAAAAGAGTTACGTAAAAGAGATCCATTTATTTACAAATAATAGTAGAAGTGCAGGTATAACAATAAGGTAAGAGATGAGTAATATTTTAGGTATTAGTGCTGGATTCCACGACGCTGGAGTAAGCGTTGTTAGTAAATATGGAGATATTTTATTCGCTAGCCATTCTGAACGCTACAGTAAACAAAAACATGATCCACATTTATGCAACACAATTCTTGAAGATGCGTCAAGGTTTGGAGACATTGATACCATTGCTTATTATGAAAATCATTGGCTAAAAAAATTACGTCAATTCCGGTCCGGAGAAAAAATTACCCAATGGGATTTTAGTTTGCGTGATGTACTCGAACCGCATTTTAAGGGTCATGAGAATTTACTATATCAAAAGAAATTAAAGCAATATTCCCATCATAAAAGTCACGCAGCAGCAGGATTCCAAACAAGTCCATACAACGACGCTACCGTTGTTGTTATTGATGCTATTGGCGAACTAGACACTATTTCAATTTGGCATGCTGAGTATAATAAAGAAGGCAAAGCAAAGTATAAAAAATTATGGGGTATGAAATACCCACAATCCATTGGATTATTCTATTCAGCATTTACACAACGTTGCGGTTTGCGCCCGCTTGATGAAGAATATATCTTAATGGGCATGGTAGGTTATGGCAAGCCTAATTATTGCGATGATATTATGGATCAGTTCGTAGAAACACTTAATCCGCCACGCTTTAAACAAAACCTGCATATTGGCACAGGCGAATTCTTAGACGAAACTGCTAACTTAGAAGATATTGCTAATAGTACGCAGCACATTACGGAACATATGATTTACAATATCATGAGTAAAGCTCGACAACTTAGTAAATCAAAGAATCTGGTATATATGGGCGGGGTAGCACTTAACTGTTTAGCAAATCGTAACTTAGGTAACTTCTTTGAAAACATTTGGATTATGCCTAACCCTGGCGATGCCGGTAGTTCATTGGGTGCAGCAGCACTTGCATATGGTAAGAAACTGAACTGGACCAACGCTTTCTTAGGACACAACATTCCAGGTGAATACCCAGTTAAAGCATTATTAGACGAATTGTTATCTACAAAGATTGTAGGAGTGGCGAGCGGGCGTGCTGAGTTTGGACCTCGTGCGTTAGGAACACGCTCTCTACTAGCAGATCCAAGAGGTCCAGATATTAAAGATAAAGTAAACGATATTAAGCGCAGACAACGTTTTCGTCCGTTTGCCCCTGTAATACTTGAAGAACATGCGCATGAATATTTTGACATGCCGCATGGATTCGAAACAAGTCCATACATGCAGGTTGTAGCACGTTGTACTAAACCCAATGAGTTTCCTGCTATCATCCACGTAGATGGAACAAGTCGTGTACAAACAGTATCTAAGGATAATACAGGCATTCGCAAATTACTCGAAGCCTGGTATGCACTTACCGGTTGTCCTATGTTATTAAACACAAGTTTAAATATCAGAGGGGAGCCGATGGTAAATGATCGAAAAGACGCAGATCGTTTTGAAAAGAAATACGGTGTTAAGGTTTGTAGCTAATGAAAAATCTTGTTGTCGTTGGCGACAGTTTTTGCATGGATCGCAAGGCCTGGCCTGAATTATTAGCAGACTTGTTAAACCTCCGCTTAATAAGCCGTGGAGTAGGTGGAGAACATTGGTGGGGATCTAGAAAATTTCTAAAAACGCTTTCTGAAGAGGTTTTAAATAATACCGATGTAATTGTCTTCACACATACGTTTGGTGGTAGAATTCCTACAGATGATTCGGAACTAGGTAAAATTGATATACATAATATCAATGAGTCTGATGAAAAACAGTTAGCAATCAAGTTATACTACAAATACATACATAGTTCTTCTTTTTTAAATTGGGCGCAAACCAGTTGGTTTAAAGAAATTTCTGAAACCTATAAAGATATTAAGACGATCCATTTGCATGGGTTTCCGTGGACAATATCTTCGATAGAACATCTCACTGGAGTCAATGTACTTCCAAATTTAACTGCGATTAGTTTAAACGAAATAGATGCGACAGATTTGTCAATATTGGCTAACGAAACTAGATCCAATCATCTGAACGATCACAATAATCGTATATTAGCACAACAACTGCATGATGCAATTGTAAATTATACCCCAGGTAGATTTAATTTAGATATAAGTCAATTTGAACAAAAAACCAATCGATGGTTTAATTGGAATTAAATGCAAACGCAAGATTGTTGTCTATTAAGTATGGAAGCAAAATATTTTTCGCCCAATCTTGATGTGCTTGTTGAGTAGGGTGATCATCTAGCTCAACACGTGCTCCTGCATATTTTCCTAAACTAGTAATTGGAGTAATTAACTCTCTTGCATGTTCATACAAAGGCAATTTATCATCGATTTCAACTGGATCCTTCCAGCTAGTGAACAAATAAGAATAATTACGTTTTTCTAAATATGACGATAAAGCAATAATACGAGAACAACTTTCAATTATTTGAGATTCAGTATCGATTGCACGAAAATAAAGTTGGCTGAGATCTTTAAGTACGTGATGTTTTTTACTCAATGCCGACAATGATGCTGTTGCTAAGTGTGAATTATATGTGTAATAATTAGTATGCCAGTTGTTAACTAACTCAGTATTTGCAATTAGATCAACTCGAGACAGACTTGACCACATAATAATTATAAATGTGTTGTCTGGATTTATTTTATTATTTGACTCTAACTCGCAAATAGTGCTTGAGAAAATATGATTTGATCCCGCCCCAGGCTGGCTGCAATCGTAGACATCATCGGCATTTGTATAATCTTTAATATAATACGGCCAAGCAGTAGCAGCAATATCAGAGTTGTTAAATGTAAAACTGCATCCGTTGACTAAGATATTTTTTTTGCTTAATTGGGCAACAGCGGGAAATTTGCGTTTTAAATTTCTTGTTCTTGCAGCCATGGCGCCCATTCCGGAACTACATTTAGCAATTTTAAGTCACTAGCAGCATCTTCTTTTTTAATATGATTGATAAATTTTTCCAAGTCATTGGGGTTAAATTTTGCGTTATCAAACATACTTAATAAAGTTTTGATTGCATTAACAAGTGGCAAACAATCCATTGATTGATACTTTTTGAGTCCTTGCTGTAGACGTTGCTGCGCAACTATACGCAAGTTATCAGGCATTGCAGTAATGCCCAGATATTCTGCTCTAAAGACAGGACTAATAGTAAACCAGTGTAAATTATTGTTATACAGCCAATCGATAAAATCCATTGCTGATAAAATGTTTACGGCCGTAACGACATAGTTGATAGTACCAGATAAATCGGGGTTATGCATTATTTTAAGACAATTTCTTTCTACAACGTCCCAATGCGCACCTCGACGTTGATATTCAATGACCGGCCCTACTCCGTCAACAGATACAGTATAAATTACTCTTTTAAATTTTTTAAATTTTTCAATGAGTGTATCTGGATAACTGCTTGCGTTGGTCAATAAACTAATAATAATATTAGATGCTAAGTTAGAATCTATTAGATAATCTATCAGTTTGTGTACTTGCTTTTGTAGCAAAGTTTCACCTCCGGTAAAATTTAAAATTCTAACGGTTTTTAATGCATCGTAAAAGTCTGAATCGGGTTCGTTGACAACAATTTTGCGACCACCGTTACCGTTTTTAACTTCAAACGTATAACGTTTACTACTTGCGCCGCCCGCACACATAATGCACGCATAGTTACAATAGTTACTAGGATAATAATCCATAACAACTAGATCATCAACACAAAAATCGTTATCTATGCATGCACGTATAGCAGAAGTGAAATCAATATCTAGATTTTCTGCGAAGTACTGACTGGCGCCAAGCCTTGGACTTGAACCACCGACTTCTTCGGTTAATGTACAAACTCTACAATCGGGTATGTCTAGAAATTTGCCTTCGATGAACAAACGACGTATTTCACGCCATTTTTCATTATTTCGTGTATCTTTAATACTATCTGTTTTGATATCCCACGATCCTGGCGGTGAAACTATTAAACTACACGGTCTAATAGTATTAGGATGTTTTACTATAGATTCATCTACTACTTCATTGGTTTGATAAAATCCTCCAAAAAAAGGGCACAAACACATTTTGTCGCCAAATGTGTTAAAAACATCCTGCAGGCTATCTGTCATAGGTAAGTTTCTAGGCCGCCACGTCGTCTGATATCCTGTGTACAGCAGCTAATGCCGCCGTCCCAGAAGTACTGATGACGCAACGGAGACACAATAGGATTAATGCCATGCTTCTCGCAGAATTTAAACACCTCTTTATTTTCCGCTGAAAACACAACATTTTGTTCGTCTAACACTAAACAGTTAACATCAAAAACTGTTTCTTCGATGTAACCTAGCCAATGGCTGAGATAGTTATTAACGTAATCACGGAATTGATCAGTTGGTTTATCACCTTGCAAATACCAGGCTTCGTCTAAGCGGTTTTCTTCTTTGACACGACCGATCATTTGTGCAGCAATAATAGAGCTGTCATTTAAACGTAGGAAATCCCATCCTGGGAACTCTGCTTCTAAGTTAAGATCATCTGCATGGTAAGTTGAAAGTATAACTCCGGGTTTCATAATAGCAAATACAGCATCACCATGCCCTTCGGTGCGTGCTTCGTGGAACCGATAATCTCGATCATTGAGTACATTTTCTTTAATCCATCCGCTTTGCGCTTCGGTTAAAAATTCTGAATTATCAAAGAATACATCTCGACCTACACGCACAATGCATGAGGCCGATCCACCGTTTAAAATGCAGTTAGGATCATATCCAGCAGCACCGTGTGGATCAACAATAATTCCGCCTTGAGTTTCGTAATCGTTACAGATATGGTCTAACTCTTTCATGTGTAGTACACGTAAGAGTTTGTCGCCAAGAGTAATCTGCCAATCTCGGGGCGTTAGTGGTGGCAACGGAGCACCTCCGTCTTGCGTCTGCCATTTATAAAATTGATCTTTTGTTACAGTAAGTTCAGGACGACGCACAATGGCGCCATATGTTTCGCAAACTTTTTGTAAGTTGTCCAGATCTTCTTCAGTTTCGCGTAATACTTTTTGTAATTGATTGCGAACTTTGTCATCTTGAATAAAATCAAAATATTCTGGTGGATAACAACGACCCACAATTACTTCTTCCAATGGGTCCCAAGAAGTATAAGCGTTAATTGGATTACTCATGTATATCCTCTAATAATGTTAATAATCTGTCGCGTTTGTTAGATAAAAATAATTGTTGGTTGTGTTGTATGTCCTCGCGACACTGGACATATAATGCACGTAATTCTTTGTTATTTAAGTTGATTAAGCTAAGTGTTAAATTAATTGCAACTTCCCACCGGTGTGTAGTATTAACGATGTCATCGTACGAGTTATCAATGATGCCTTCGAACGTTTTGTAACCTAATCTTCGAAGCAAGCGTAAGCTAGACGGCCCACCAAAAATAATAAATGGTTGTGCGTTTTTAATTGGTTTAAATGTCTTTTCGGTTAAGAACGACCCGTAACTTTGATCAACATCCATGTGTGATTCTAGTATAATATTAAGATAACTATTACGAAAATGTTCCTCTACAGAGCGAGTGTGTATATTATGTTCTGCAATTGATAAATTGTCTGCTTTAAATGGGGTTTCTTTTAAAAATAGTCTAGTAAGGTTACGCAAATTATCAAAATTATCTACTTCGATCGGATTGTCATCTTCTGTTTCGTTGGCTGTAATCTCATTACTATAACTAAAATATCCCTGCTGGTTATCACCATGTTCCCAAATGCGTGTCATTGTGTTTGCTCGCCAGTATTTGTGCATCCTTACAAGTGCCGTAAACTTTTTGCTGCGGTAATGCTCATGATATTGCACGGGTAAAATTTTTCTATTGCGAAAGTTATACAACATTTCGTCGTCGACAATATGAAAAAAATAAGGAATATCCCGACATGCTGAATTGGCACTTACAAATAATACTTGTTCTCTTGGAATATTATATTGATCACATTGGTCTGTTAAGTGATTATTAATACGCTCCGGATTATCACCTTCGCTATAGTAAAATAGTACGCGAAGTTTTTGTTCTTGCACACGTTTTAGTACGTCGGCAGAAAATAACTTAAACCAATTTACAGAAAAATCAAAAAAAGAAAGCGCAATAGGATAGAATGTATTATTGTCAGTATCATCGAGTTTAACTAATTTATAATCAACTCCCCAATAATCCATGTACTCAAATAACATAACTGGTTCTGAATAAGGCCAGGTTATACTAAATTGCCTCCATTCTGCGGTATAAGGTTGCGCTCTGTGGGTAGCTAAGTTAGGATATGGCTTGGTGCCACCTGCAGCATTTTTGCTTGTGCGGTCTATATAAAATTTATACATGGTCTCGTTTAAGTTGTTCGAGCATTAATTTTAATTCTTTCCACAGGACTTCCTCGAAACGTCCATTATAAAAATGATGAAAATTATGTGTAGCTACTCGACTACAATGTTTCCAAATATGCATGCGTTCAGAAGTACTTAAATTATTAATATCTTCGAGTAATTGACCTACTTTTTGAAGGCGTAAAAAGTCATCTTCTTCTTCGTCGTAACTTTCGTCAATGGTATCACCAAATGTCTGAAATCCATACGAACGCAAATATTGTAGACTATGTGCAGGCGCAACAAGTATAAATGGCATTTCTAATGCAATTGCTTTAAATGTTTTTTCTGTAATATGGTTTCGCCGCCCCCAATATACTGTTTCTGTTGGTACATAAAACATCGAGTCTGCTGCAATGTCAAAGTTGTCTAACCAGCAGGAAGTCATTTTTTGTGTATCTTCGTTGGGAAATGTAATTGGTAAATCTTCTGTTCCTAATACACGAGTAATATCCGAATATTGATTTGTGTATTTAGATGCAATATGTGTAATATCTGTTTTCTCTTCTGGGCATGTTCTAGGTGCTGATAGATGATTACCTTGAAGACCACGTTTAAATACTTCATATAAAAATAATACACGGTGATCTCGATGTCCTCCAACGATACGATTCGGACTCATAAATGTTTTTGTTGGACTTCTATCCACAGCACGTTTTATTAGAAATGTTTTGTCATACCCGCGATACCAATCTAATGCTGCCCACCCGTGGTAAAAATAATAATAACATCTCCATCCGTATGTAGCTAATAGCGCATCCAATGCATCGCTATTCTTTTCACTGACAATAATACTTCCTCTGGCCCCAGGCAGATCTAATGTGTTGGGTTGCAGGTCGTCATTACGACGAACTACTTCATCAAACAAAGGCTTAAAAATGTCAACATGAATTGGTTCTTGATCATGGAAGAAGATATAGTCAATTTCTTGTATGTCATCTCTGCCATGGTTAAATAAGTTGTTGACGTTGGTATGCCCTGGTGGGTCACAATAAAATAATCGATTTCCAAAAATATTTTGTTCGATCCAGGGCCAAAACGTATTTGTATAAATCTCGTCGATTCTAATCATGTTTGATATTTTTTATATTGGTCAGAAGCCTAATCAATTTGCACACGAACGTAAAGTTAAAAGTGTCGAAGAAGCGCAAAAGTTAAGTCGCACACGATACTTTTGGATTATACACTACTTATGTGACTATTCTGACTTTGATTTTCTTTGGGAGCCAAAACCTTGGGAAGCGCATCAGCGTCACGTGTATGCAAGCCAGCATCAAAAGGATTCAGGAACCTGTTTATATCCAAAATCAGGATGGTCAGACACAAACTATCACGCTGGTATGATTGCATATCGTAAAATAGATTATTCTAATTGGAACGATACTTCATACGCCGACTTTGATTACTCGTGGCATCCGGATCCCACCGAAGGTCCAATGGTATATAAGTTTGGAACACAGTGGCAAAAGACTGGTGGACCTGTATATGCATGTCCGGGTGCAGATCCAACGTCAGTAAAGTATGTCAAGGAACCGCGTGTAAACAAAATAACCATTGACGATAACTGGGTGATACCAGAAGGTGTTGAACTCGAAGGCTTTGATTACACCTGGCATCCCGACGGCACAGAGCCGCCGTATAATTATCAGTTTGGCACGCAATGGCAAAAAACAGGCGGCCCGCTGTATGCAATCAAAGGCGCAAGTGCAACCAAATATGTAACACAAGCAAATGTTAAAAACATTTCTATTGCTAAAGAAGTGTATCTAATCGATCATGGTAATTCAGAAACAGAAAAAGTCAAACAACAACTAGAAAGCAAAGGACTCGTAGTTAAAAAAGTTGCTCGATTTATTAGTTCGTACAAAGGAACATTACAACGTGTATTATCGCGTGAAGAACATGATTATGTTTGGGTATGTTCTAGTGTATGTGATTATGCGAACTTTGATTTTTCATGGCACCCTGAATTGTGGCAGGGAACAATGCTACATGTTTTTCCGAGCGACGGCGAAAAGTTTGGAGATACATTTTTAGTAAACACACCAACGTTTAATGACCGCATTACTAGAGCTGAACTATTAGAATGGTACGACACTATACATTTTGTTGACAGCATGGATGTTCCAAGATGGCCCATGCCCGTGGTACATACAGACGGCAACTCTATCGTAGATGCTGTTAAGAAACATACATTTTTAGAACCTTTAACATTATTCGCTGATCGCCCTGTAGACAAAATACCGGTGGTTCCGCTATGGAGAGAAAAAACACGTACTATTGTACCGTTTAGCACCGGAAATAGTGTCGTAGTAGTGCCTAGAGACGCAAAAACGGCGGTTTTAGAAGAATTGTACGATTATCCATATATTGACAAAACATATAGTAGTAAGTTAATAGATAAACCACTAGATGTTGTGTTTATTTCTAACGGTGAAAAAAATGCTGAAAAAAATTGGAAACATCTGCAAGAAGTATTGCACGATAAACCTAATAGGTTAGTACGTGTAGACGGGGTTAAAGGAAGGCTAGCTGCATATAAAGCCGCTAGTGCCGCAGTTAACACGCCGTGGGCATTTAATGTATTTGCTAAATTACATGTTGACGAAAATTTTCCTTGGGATTGGCAACCGGATCGCATGCAAAAAAATAAACATTACATTTTTCATGCTTACAACCCATTGGTCGATGTTGAATATGGCTATGCGTCGATTATTGCTTATCATAAAGGTTTAGTCGAACAACACGAAGGCAAGGGTTTAGACTTCACACTAGATCAGGCACACGAAGTGATCCCTATACGCAGCGGTGTTACATACTACGAAGATGATAAACATACCGCCTGGCGTAGTGCCTTTCGCGAAGCAATTAAACTTCATAAATGGGTTCTTGAATCTAACGATATGGAGTTTAAGTACCGACTAAAGAAATGGTGTACTAGTAATGGAACAGAAACCGGAGATTGGTCGGCTCGTGGTGCCAAAGACGGAATTGAATATTATGAAGAGGTCAACGGCGAATTTGACTCATTGAAGTTAAGTTATGATTGGGACTTTTTAAATAACTATTTCAAAGACAAGTACGGAGACATTTAACAATGTATTCTACTTCGGAGTCGTTTAACTCTGGGTACAGCGGAATTGTTAAACTACAATTTGATAATGCCTGTGCCACTGGATACTTTCCTAGTTTTTCATTATAAGCTGGTTCGTGTGGGATTAGCTTTGCGTAGTGTATACTAGTTTCAATTCCGCTGTTGGTTAAACATTCTTGAACATGAGTTCGATTGTCAGGTTTAATAACATACTTGTGCCATGAGTGTACTACATGTTCTCTAGTCTTAGGTATTTCGACTAAATGTTGAAGTTCGTTGTTAAAATATTCAGCAATGGACGTTCGTCGAGCTTGCCAGCTGTCAGACATCTCCATAAAATAGTTAATTTGTGCGGCTTCAAATGAACTCATAATGCTGTTGTATCCAATGATTTCATGAAGTCCATTCCACTTGCCGTGTAACTTACGAACAAGCACATCGCGATATATTTGCTCATTATCGGTTACTACGCATCCGCCGTGACTAAAGCCGGGAATATTTTTACTTGGTGCAAAACTATATATACTGGCAACGCCTAACTTTCCGCTTGGAATGTTATTCCAACTACTATATAAACTTTGAGCTGCATCTTCAAACAGTAGTAAAGAATGACGATTAGCAAATTCTTCAAACTCGTTAAAATTAACGCAATCGCCAAACAAGTTAACAACTACAATAGCACGTGTACGTTCGGAAACTATTGCTTTAGATAAATCTAAATGATAGTGATCGTCAACATCAACAAATATAGGTGTTGCTCCAGTTCGAGAAATACTTTCGGCAGTAGCAAAAAACGAATACGCAGTAGTTAGAATTTCGTCGCCTGGACCAATACCAGCAGCAATCAATGACAAGAATAAACCATCGCTTGCGTTTGCAACACTAATAGCGTATTGTCGATTTGAAATTTGTTTACAATTGTTTTCAAAAAATGTTACATGCGGACCACCAACTACTTGTCCAGATGTGCCAACTGAACGGTAGATGTTACATAGTTGTCCTTGGTTGTCGCTGAAACACCTATCGATTCCAAGAAATTTAATTTTTGATGAGCCAGTCATGGAATAATTTTAAACCTTCTTCGAGTTGTACCTTGGAATTGTAACCTAAAATAGATTGTGCTTTAGCAATACTTAATTGTCCGCGCTTTGGATATAATTTATTAGGATCAGTGATATTTACAGTTAGAGCTGGGTACCAAGATTTTAATATATCTGCAACTTCAACTAAGGTACGTTTATTCCCACAAGTGATATTGAAGGTTTCGTTAGCAGCAGCCGGAACGGTAGCAGCAAGATAAATCCCGTGCGCTATATCTGTAACATAGGTAAAATCAAGAGCGGTGTTTGCGCCTTGAATGTTAACTGTACCACCTGCAATAGCAGCACGTAAAAATTTAGTAATTACGAATGCTTCGTTACCGCTTGGACCATAACAGGCACTTGGTCGAACAATAGAATGTTCGAGATTGTGCAATTTAGTATACGATCGTACAAGACGTTCTCCAGCTACTTTTAAGTTACCATAAATTTCTTGCGGATTGCATATCTGATGCTCTAATACAGGATCTGTTAAGAAATCTCCATATACCATTGAACTTGATACATTAATAAATCTTTTTACATTATGATTTTTTGCTGCATCGAGCAACCCAATTAATCCTCGAATCATTGTGTCACTTGCAAGAATAGGTTGTTCAACTGCAACACCTGCAATAGGCATATTGGCTAAATTAATAATAATATCTGGCCGCTCTTTTTCTACAAGGAAGTTAATTTGATGCGTATTAAAAATATCTTCGCTATATAATGTAGCGCCAGCAACATTTAATTTACGTTCTGCTATTTTTAAGTTATGCAGTACAGGCTCGTAAACGCCATATGTTGTTTCGTTATCGATAATAACAACATCCCAGTTATTATCTAAAAATTCTTTAGATAAAACATTTCCAATAAATCCTAAGCCACCTACAATTAATACTTTATTCATCTCGGAACTTCTTGTTTAATTCAATTGTTTTTTCTAATAATTCAAATGTATGTCCGACGTTTGACGCATACTCAGCGAATGCTTCTGTATCTTTTGGAAAGCATTTGCCACCGTAACCAAAATACCCATCATGCCCAGGAACATCAATATGCATGCCGCCGATCCAGGGATTAGATCCATAAATCTTTTTAAACTCGTTCCATGTAGTGTTGGTATTGCTTTTTTTTAAGATTTTATACATCTCATTCATAAACGTAATCTTAGTGGCATAAAATGTATTAAATCCATATTTAAGTAGGCTAGCAGTAACTAGATCAACTTCAAATATTTTCTCATCGTCGATAGAAACAACAGAACATTTGATGTATGCTTTTTTAACTAGAGAAATTGCATCTTTATGATTACTTCCGATAATAATCATGTTAGGTGTAACGAAATCTTCGTTTGCTGTTCTATCGGACAATAATTCTGGATTATGAACTAATTTTAAGTTAGTATAGAGTTTCTCAAATTTAGTTAATTTGTCTGGAGGTGTTGTTGATTTAATTACTACAACTCCGGAGTATCGTTTATTAATTTGATCCAACGTGTTATCTAATATGCTAACATCTATCTTTCCGCGACGTGTTGGTGTAGGAACACATACCATAATAAAGTCTGGACCAAGTGCGCACACGTCTGGAATTGTCATTGTGTTTAACAATGGATCAGCAATAAATAGATCATTACATTTAAATCCATTAGCAACTGCTTTGCCAACCATGCCATAACCAATAATACCTAATTTCATTTTATTACCTTAAAAATTTGTTTAAATGCCTCTGCAAAATCTGTTTTGGTTGCTTGTCCTCGATACATAGATAATCCTGTAATAGCACGCAATGTTTTCTCATTAATATATGATTTATAACACATTAAACTTTGTAACTTTTCGTGAAATGTGGTAGTGATATCTACAAATACAGTTGGATTAAACTTAGTATTTCTATGCGAATATGGCGGTATTTCCATGGTCCATAATTCGTCAGCGATGCCCCTGCATGCCGAATTAACGATTTGAAATGTATTAACATGGTCCTGATGATAATCTCCAGGATCGCTAGTGATTATAAGATCGTAATGGTCATGTTCCAATAATTTTTCAAATTCAGTGATAGTATCGTTGTTCCATTCTAATCTGGGGCGACCAGTATTGCTTAAATTAGTATCCAAAACCTGACAATCAATGTCTGCTAAATTCATTGAACATCTTAGTTCTTGCCATACAATTTCTTCGTTACGGTTTTTATTGATCTCTGCAGATGGCTTGACAGTTACGATAACATGAACATCGTGTCCGTCGTTTTTAAATTTTAATAACGTTCCTAAACACCCAGCCTCAATATCGTCTGGATGTGGACCTACTGCTAGTATGCGCACAAATTACCCCCAACGCAAGTTAAAATAAGTCGCAGCAGAATCTTCCACGTCTGCTTCTACACGAATAATATAGCTATAATCTTCGTAACGATGTGAAATACTATAACGTATATCTTTAGAATTGTCAATAGCCCATTGCCCTTGCTTTGTGCCTTTAAGTTTGCTTTCAACAATCATGCTAGCAACGAGATCAAGATTATCTACGTCGCTAACATTAAATTCTAAAATTTTAATGCGTGTCATACTGCCATTGGGGCTCTGATAGGTGGATGACATTCGTAGTTTTGAAGCCGAATATCATCCATTGTAAATTCGTTGATGTTATTAATATCTGGGTTAAGCCACAAAGTTGGCAGAGGTAATGGATCTCTAGATAATTGTTCTTTAACTTGATCTAGATGATTGAGATAAATGTGCGCATCGCCGATTGTGTGTACAAACGTACCTGGTGTTAAATCACATACCTGCGCAATCATATATGTAAGCAAACTATAGCTAGCAATATTAAATGGAACACCCAAAAACATATCTGCTGAACGTTGATACATTTGACAGCTCAGTTCGCCGTCGTCGCTTACATAAAATTGACTCAGAACATGGCACGGTGGCAATGCCATTTGGTCTAGTTCACCAGGGTTCCACGCAGTTAAGATATGTCTGCGTCCAAATGGATCTTTTTTAATACCATCTATAAGGTTTTGTAATTGGTCTACTTCTTGCATTTTTCCTACTACAAGACCATCTTCGTTCCAACCGTTTAAGTCACGATACTTGCGCCAGGTACGCCATTGTACACCATACACACGACCTAAATCACCGTCGTACTTTGCTTTAGATTTCCAATAGTCTGCTTCTGCATTAGCAGTCCAGATGGTTTTCTTTTCAATATCGCGTGTGCCGTGTAGAATTTCTGCTAGCCTGCGCTCATCCCCGGATCCTTCGATAAACCACAGCAGTTCTGATACAACCGCTTTCCACGCTAACCGTTTAGTAGTGACAGCAGGAAAATGCCCACGGATATTATAACGAGTTTGAATACCAAATAGGCTGCGAGTCCCGACACCAGTGCGGTCAGTGCGGTCTTGCCCGCGATCGAGAACTTCTCTAAGAGCGTCATTGTATTCCTTCATTGGTTTCTATTTAAAATTTGAAAAGTGTGATCGTCAAATTGTTCTTCATGAACTACTTGGAATTCGTTTGTGATACGCTGTAAATCGACATGCGTATCACAATCGTAATCCCCAGGAACACGAGTTAAAAAGATATAATCTAAATCATTAAACACACTATTGATTAATCCAGCGCCGCCGATAACCCAAGCTGTCGGTGTTGCATGCAACATTGAAATATCGTACATGTGAATAACATCATTTGGTAGATCTAGATCATCTCGACTGCTGATTACAACATTGCGTCGTTTAGGTAACGGAGTTGGCATATCTGTACTTTCCCAAGTACCCCTTCCCATAACTACAATGCCATGTTCGGTTAATTGTTTGAACCTTTTTAAGTCTGTAGAAATGCGAGGCCACGGCATTTTACCGTTCTTGCCAATTCCGCCTTTATCATCGCATGCAAATATTGCTTTCATAAGTTTTTAAGAAAGTGTTCGGTTTCTGGCTGAATGATATCAGCCACAGCTTCTAAATCTAAGAAGAAATCAACTTTTTTGATATCATCTTGCAGATCATTCAGTGCTCTAGTAATAACAGCTTCGATTTCTTCTGGTTCAAGTCCATTGAATTTTAAATTTCCAATGTTGATTGTTTTTTGTTTAAATCCATATGAACCGTGAAGTTTAATAACGATCCTGTCGATGCACTCAACAGGAACGTTAGTTTTGTCAATGCCGTCAATAATATGCTGCCATCTGTCGTAGAAGTCCTCGCTTAGGTACATTTATTGTTCTCATTATAAAGAGGACTACTATTATGCTTTGGCTTTAGTAGCAACACGCTTCTTTGCCGTTGACTTCTTTTTAGCAGTAGCACGTTTTGGCCTAAGAGCAGGATTCATGCTATATGCTTCATCCTGAAGACGCTTGCTTTCTGCCAAAAGACTTTCTGCTTCGGCGGCCATTCTCTGACTTTGTGACAACAGATCATTAGCAATTTGATCATCGCCAAGAGCTTGTCCAGTATTAACCTGCGCTTCTTTAACAACCTCTGCTTTTCTAGATGAACTAGGATCAACTAATCCGGCTTGTTCGTCGATTTCGCGAAGTTTGTCAGCCGCTTCGCCGCCAATTTTAAGATCATTTAGAACACGATTGAGTTCATCTAACCGGACATGACTTTTGGCGTTTGGTGTAATTACAATTTGGTTAGTTTGTGCTTTTTTCAGCATTCTCTCATTATGAATGGTTTCAAGAATTGGTCGACCGTCTGGCAACAAGTTACGATGCAACGCATCAGCTAACTCATCAGCCTGCTGCCCTGCGTCACTTTCAACTACATTAATAATTGCATCGTGAAAACTAGTAGGAATAGTTTCGGTATATACTACTAGTGCCATATGCTCTTCGCCGGGAATTTGTCTATACACAATAACAACTTTTTTATCGCCGTGTTTTCCGATGTGCTTCATGAACATGTTCTGTTCTCCTATAAATTATTCGTTAGCGTCCGAATCGGTATTTTCGTCAGCAACGTCATCTTGTGTTTCGCCTTCTGTTTCTGCTGGTGCAAGGCTATTTAGGAAAGCATTCAACTTGTTGTAGACACGTCCGATAACTTCCATTTCTTCTGCACGGAAGGCACCGCGTTGTGCTGCAACAGCCATAATTTGACGTAGACCAGCTAAATCACCGATAGTTAAACCTGCAACGTCTGCTGTGCCTTCTGCTGCACCGTCGGTTGTATTTTCATCACTCATTATAGTTTCTCCTGTTTTGTAACTCGTGTATTTAACGGCGTAGTTAATAGCCGTTATTTTTTTGTTTGCTTAAAAATCCTAAAGTAAAATATGTTGCTTCGGCAGGTTCTTCAAACCCTGCGTATACTTTAGATATTAGTTTGTTATTTTCTCGAACAGCACAGGTAATAACAGCATAACGCCCGTGAGTATTCTCTGCAATCCATTGTTCGGCTTCGCCTTGCATAAAGATATCAATTTTGTCGATGCCTACACGAACAAAATGGGTAGGCATGAAGCCTACTCTACGTGTTTCAAACCATTCTCTTGGATCAATGTCGTGTTGCGTCGTCATAATAAACAGTAATGCCAAACGGTGCTTCTACTTCACGAGTACCATGTACAATCCATAGTGTGTCGCAGTAGTCTGGATCCCCCCAGGATCCCCAGGGGTAACCATCTGTAAACACTACAAGACGTTGTGGTTCGATTGCTTCTTGTTTTAAGTAATTAAAAATAGCGGTAAAGTCAGTGCCACCATAACCCTGTACATCGTAATCTTCGATGTTATCTAAGGTTTCAGAAGTATAAGTTACAGGGTTGTAAACATCGGTATCAAATGTAAACAAGTGAATGCGGAACTGTTCAAACTCCTCCATAATCCCGCGGATCTCTGATAAAAAATCACGCAACATAGATTCTGCGATTGATCCGGAAGTATCGATAGCAACGACTACGTCGGTAGTTTGCCCATTAATCATACCTGGCATTACTGAATCCATATGCCATGCTTTGCGCCCTGGTCGCATCCAAGAAAAGTCAGTTTTAATAGTCGATTCGATATGCTGGCGCAGTAACTCGCGCCAGTTCATCTTTGGCTCAGTGAAGGATTTAATCATGCGCTTCACGCCAGCAGGAACATTGCCGGCACCTGCTTGTTCAGCAGCACTTAACATTGCTTCCTTGAGCTCTTCTCGAATCTTAGCACGTTCTTCTTCGGTTAGTTTAGGGCGTCCCTTGCCATCCTTGCCTTCGCCGTCCTTGTCGCCTTGCCCATCTAGATGGTCATCAATCATTTGATCTAACAATTTGTTAATATCAATTTTTTCAGCGTTCTCGTAGAGCTTATCATAAATTTCTTCAGAACACATACCATCAAACTTTGGATCGTACAAACAAGGAACGGTAGTAATGCGAGTACCAACCTTGGATTTAATCAAGTCTGAGTTAACCGCATAGTCGTCTGCAATATTCCAAAGTTGCGGATCACGATCCCCACGACGACCAAAGTGGTCATAGCAGCAATGAAGAACTTCGTGACCAAAAAGAAATTCTAATTCTTTAGCTTTAAGCATTTCTATAAAACGGCTGTTGTAATAAAAATTACGGCCATCTGTAGCAGCAGTAGAGCACCAATCATCTGCGTTAGTTAACTGTAGACGAGTGGCCATGTTGCCAAAGAAAGGAGAATTAAGTAGCAAGCCTACGCGAGCCCCAATTAGTTTTTCGCGGCTGGCACGATCGACACTAGCGTCAGTGGGACCTATTAGGTTAGCGAATTTATCGTTATCCTTGTTTTGTGTAGTAGCTTCGGCTGACATTCTTGAACTCCATTACTGTATTGCTGTATTTAATGTGTATATTATACGGTCAGAATATCCAAAAGTCAATAAGAAATTGGGGCAAAAATGCCCCAAATTTCAATTAGTTATTAGCGTTTAGGATATATTTGCCGTATTTTTCGTGGAATTTATCGAAGTTCTTAAGTTTAGTAGGCTTAAATGGTAGTTCATACGTAGTAAGTGCTACACGGGCACCCATTACGACCAATTCTACTTCAAAGTTATCCATCATAAAGCCAAAGAAGTTATCGGCCATAGTATGAAAATCTTTTTCATTTACACCTTTTTCTACGGCGTCTTTGAGCTCATAGCACATAGAAGTTACCAACGAGTACATTGCCGAAACTTCTTTGGTTTCGAGCTCTTTAATCTTGCCGGCAAGGATATCTTCTGGCTTAGGCAACTTGCCTGCTACTTTGCGATGTGCCATAAACTTGAGCGCCAGTCCTTCACCAACTGCGCCAGAAACCAAATTGGTCATGGTTTTCTCGTCTGGATCATCTTCAAGCAGTTCACTTACAAACGTCCAAGAACGTGGAGTAGCAAAAGCACGTGAACTTGACTTGGAGTCAAAATCATACAAGTCCTGTTTAGCAAACGAAATGTAGCCAACAACGTCCTTGTGGATCTTCTTGTCTACAGCCCAATCCAACCAGGATTCATAGTCTACTTTCATTTCAAAGTGTACAAAACGATTGCTCAGTGGCATAGGCATACGATAAGTTACGCCCTTGTCACTTTCGCGGTTACCAGCCGCAACAATTACCACATTATCGGGCAAACGATAGTTGCCAATGCGACGATTGAGTACGAGCTGGTAAGCCGCTGCCATAACACTCGGAGCACCCGAGTTACACTCATCAAGGAACAGCACAATAACAGGGTATTGACTAGCTAGTTCTTCTGTAGGAAGATCAATTGGCGCAGCCCAATCCATTTTGTTGATTTCTTTGTTATAGAATGGGATACCACGCAAGTCAGTGGGTTCCATCTGACTCAAACGCATATCAATCATGAAGCCATTGAGCTCATTGGTAATTTCTTCAACAAGCTCTGACTTACCGATACCTGGGGGACCCCAGAGGAATACTGGACGCTTCTTGTTGAAGCAATGCATAATAGAGGTTTTTACCTCTTTGGAATTTAGTGTGCGTCCTTCGGACATATTGTGCTCCTTGTTAGCTGAGTGTGTGCCTGGAAAGTGCTATGTATTTCTTAACTTACCCAACTATTATAGCGAAGTAGGAGGAGCTTGTCAACAGGAATCTGCTGATTTTTTGTTGTATTTTTACAACAAATCTAGGGCTAAATCATTGAATAGAGTAGCTTTTCTGCTACATTATCCCCATAATTCTTCTTTAGATCTCTTTTTACACCAGCCCAATCAGTGGAAATTGGATACCGCTCAATAGCGTTTCTTTTAATAATACAAGATAGTGTTTTTCTGTCTACTTCGTGGAATTCCGAGTTTTTCTGAGCCTCCGCCAAAACGGTATTCCAACCACGTTCAAAAACTGTGGCAAAATCATAATTCATTTTTATTAGGTCCTCCTGGTTAAAAGAATATTAACAACCGTATTTACACGAATTTACCCATAATAGGTTGATAACCACAAATTTTTTTCGTATAATAATATACATAGTTTAACATTTTTTAATATTCTATATAAATAGAATAACTTTTTGTCTGCACTTCAATTCGTTGGGTGCGGATTTTTTTATTCTTAAACCGAGGAATGTAAAAACAATGGAAGCGAAAATGTGGAACGCTCAAGGTTGGGAAGCAATCGATAATAAAACCGATTCTCAGCTCGAAAGCGAGTTTTCTAGTATGCTGCGTGATGCAGGATTTAATGTTTTGAATTATGTTGAGCATACCTTTGAGCCATTTGGCTGGACAGCACTATGGCTTTTGAGCGAGTCGCATTTTGCGATTCATACGTTCCCTGAAGAAAATAAATTCTACTGGGAATTAAGTTCGTGTATTGAACAAAAATACGTTGATTTCATCAGAACAAAAGGAGAACATGATGGCGTTTGAATATTGGGGTTACCACGTAATGTTGGATTGCCGCGCAGGTGACGTTGATCGTGTCCGTGATGGTGAGAATATCAAGGCGTTTGCCAAGGAACTAGTTGACGCAATTGACATGAAGGCGTTTGGGGAACCAATCGTTGAACACTTTGCTACACACAATCCAGACGCAGCAGGCTACAGCTTGCTACAACTAATTGAAACTTCTAACATTGCTGGACACTTTGTGGACAAAAACGGTGATTTTTATTTAGATGTGTTTAGTTGTAAAGAGTTTGATTATAATACTGTAAAAGAAGTAGCAGTAAAATACTTTAATCCAGATAATGTCAAGATCGTTTACATGACACGACAAGCGTAAAACAAAAAGCCCCGCAAGGGGCTTTTTTATTATTGTGGCATATTTAGATCGACGCAATTATATAATATGCTTAGATAATAATTCCCTAATAACTCAGTATCTTCTAAAATAGTTAATTTATTCTTATCTAAGAATCTTTTAGTTCTATTAATTACATCGTGATATTGAACTCTAACATCTTGCCCAACATTTTTGTCAAGCATTTTATTAACAAATTCGTGATAAGGTTCAGCAGTCGGCTCATCGCCAAAAACTACGTCTTGTACCATTAATCCTGCCATGTGCATTTGATACAAGCAAGCCGTGGCGTGTCTTGGTGCTAATCCTTCTTCTATAAGCATAGCAACCATACGGCGTTCTGCTTCTGCTTCGTCGATACAAACAGCACCATGGTTATTAGGAGTAATTTGCTGTAATGCTGGTTCTTCGCTAAACGGGTTTTCTACAAGTTTACCATTACCAAAATCAATAAACTCGTCAGCAGCGAATGCTGTAGTTGCTAGTAATAATACTAGGCCGATAATTCTTTTTCCCATGATCTTCCCCATTTTAATCCGCACCAATAAGCGGTGCCATACATTATATCTAGATACGTATCTAGATTTAAATCATCGTCCTTGAGATCATAGATTATTGATATAATTGTAAAATGGTCATTTAGATGATTAGTTGGAATGTTTTTCTCTGCATACCATTCTGTTAGTATATCAGCACTAATATCTTGCTCTCTGGCATTAAAAGCAATGTCTACAGTTTCGATATAGTAGTTGCATGGATATGGCATGTTGTCTTCTGCAACAGCCGTATTCAACAATAGTAGCAAAGAATAAAGTACATTTCGCATATAAAATACTTATCAGTAGTCGCAAATCTTGTGTAGTTTGCTAATGTGTCCTTTAAGACCGTCTCTGATAGTACCGTTGTTGAACCATTCGGATCCAATTTGACGTTCTAATTCCATTAGACTTGCCTCCCAGCGTGCAAGTTCTGGGGTACCAGAATCTAAAAACCATTTAGAAACTTCGTGATATGTTGACGAAGTAGGTTTTTTAATTTGCCATAACCCGTGATTCCAGGTTGGATATACAACTCTGTTGATAATCTGATAGAACCCAGGTATATGCATAGATCCATTATTATTCAGATGTGTGATTGCATTGAGTTGATTTGTGGCTTTTAAATGATCAACAACCATATGTGCCTGTTTTACTGCAATTTCTGGAAAATTTGGGTTCCAATAAAAGTATTCATCGTTCTCCCATGTTTCGCCTAAAATATCATTTTTGTTGTTAGTGCCCGTAGTGAGAATAATATCTAAAAACCCAAAATAGATAGATTTATCATCGCGAAAAAGTCTAGGTTTATCTACACCATAAATGAATCCTACACGCTTTCCTTTATGAAGCATATCCGAATGTTCGTGAAAACGTTTATGGAAGTTATTACGTACTAACATGTCAGGTCCAAAACGTGATCCTGCTTGCCAGAACCAATCTAGATCCTTTGTAGCATCGAGCATGTCTTGCCCCCAGTCGTATTCTGTGATTTTAATTTTTTTCTTTTTTAAAATTTCTCGAATCACAGGCTTTGCAATATATTCAACTTCTCGAGTATAATACCCTGGGTCTTTGGTATTGCCTAATTCTCTGAATCGCTTTTTTTCTTCAGCAAACGCACCAAACATATAAATTTCGTCTAGTTTGATATCATTGTCAATGAACGTTTTTAAAATGTATCCAGAATCTACGCCTGACGAATAAAATAATACCAAATGGTCGTAGTTATCTCGCAACTGTTGCGCACGTTCTCTGTATAACTCGTCTATGCTAAGTAGACTAGGTTTAGTCCAATCTATTGCGCTAAATTGTTGATCGTAGAAATCCCAATGAACTTGTTGTCCAGAAAGTTTGCTTTCTAAAATGGCTTCTAACTTAGAATAATATTTTTTGTTATTACAAGAATACGTGCCTTTATTAGCGTAAATGTACATATTATTTTCCGTATAAGTCTAAGATATTAATACACTCTTGCATACCTACCGTTCCTGACACAGGCATAACTCCGGATTCTTTCATTTTTTTAAAAAATTGTTCCATACCATTCTGCGCTGAGAATAATGCAGGGGTTGAAAAGATCACAATATTAGCACCTGCTTCTTCAAGCTCACTAAGTGACCAATTTGGCGATTTTCCGCCTTGAAGTTGATTAACCATAATCGGACAATCTACTTCGGCTCGTAGCTTTTGAATATATTCTAAATCTCTAATAGCTTCGACCATAATCCCATCGGCGCCGGCGTCTGCGTATGCAATTGCTCGAGTTAACCCTTCGTTAGGATCGGTTGCGTCGGTGCGTGCTATAACAAATAGATTTTGCCGGACTTCTAACACAGACTTTAATTTAATTAAATATTCATCAATTGGTAAAACTTCTTTACCATCAAAATGCCCGCATTTTCTTGGACGCTTTTGATCCTCCATCATAACTGCTGATATGCCATTTGCTTCAAGTGAGCGAACGGTGTTGCTGGCAACAACTTGATCACCAAACCCGTCGTCAATGTCTACTAGCAAATGATTGTTTGGTAGAGCATGTCTTATACGTGTTGCAATATCAATCTGATCTTTCCAATTAACAAACCCTACATCAGGCAACCCGTAATAGCTAGCAGCGACACTAAACCCACTGACAAAAATACCATCAAAGTATTTTGATGCTACTAACGCAGAGAAAATATCATAAACTCCGATCATTGGCAAAATTTTGCCAGTACTTACCCTTTTTCTAAAAACCTGTCCTAAAGTCATACAATACTTATTCTCCACAAAATAGGATTATAAAAAAACCCTTGTACAAGTACAAGGGTTTTGGCGAAATTAAATTCTAAAGTTAATCTTAGAAGTTCATGCGTAGACCGACCATAGTGGTTGAGTCGTTGCCTGCTACGTCGTTGTCGCTGTAGTTAACGTATGCGCTTGTGCTCTTTGAGAAGTTATGAACTGCTTCTAGAACATAAGTCTGTGCGCCGTTTTCTACGTCTTCAATACCAGCCTTGAAAGTATTGTTACCAGCACTTACTGCTGCTACTGCTGTCATAGTTACGTCATCGTTTGCTGCGATTTCGTAAGTACCGCCTACATTGATGTCTGCGATTGCTGCTGAAGCACCGACTAGTTTAGTGTCAGTGTTTGCATTTTTATCTTTGTTGTAAACACCAATAACAGTTGCAGGACCTACTGCTGCGCTTGCCATTACTTGATAAGCGTCAGTCTTTTCTTCTGCACCACTGTTGTCAGAAATAACAACACCGCCAATGGTAACACCGCTTACTTCGGTAGTAACACGTACTGCTGAATCATTGCGAGCAGCGCCATCTGCTGTTAACGAAGTACCTTCGAAAATATCGGTGGTTGCATCGTCTGCTGCGTCTAGGAAGTTAATTTGGCGGCCGGCGCGAACATCAACACTACCAAAATTAACACCAACGTATGAATCACGTACGGTTGCTGTGCTATTGTCTTCAGAAGCAACATCCATAGAAATGTTAGCGTATGCCGAAGCACCGTTACCTAGGTCTTCTGATGCTTCGAAACCGACAAAGTTGTCATCGCTGTTGACATCCCAAACACCGTTTGTCATTTCAACACGTTGTTCAACTGATCCGTATACAGTAACACCTGAAGCCTTGGCTTCTTCGGTGCAAGCTGCTAGTCCTAATACTGATGCTGCGATTGCAGCGGCTAAAATAGTTTTCTTCATTGTTTATCTCCAATATTTTGTTTAAGGTTCTAGAACGTTAGTTGTTATTGCTATTATTTGTTCTGCTGTTTTATTTAGTAATATTAGCTCATACTAACGCATTTTTTCCGCATTTCTACTAATATATATCCGTAGAAATACTAATGCATTAATTTCTTTCAGGAAAATAATCTTTTAAGGTGCCGCGACGAGCAAGGTCAAGCGTAATGCAATGTATGCCGCCGTCCCAAAAATAACGATGTCTAAAGTTGCAGATGTGTGGGGTGATCCCATAACGCTCAAATGCTTGAAATACTTTTTTATTATAGTTGTTTACAATTACATTATGTTCGTCAATGACCAACATGTTTACATCAAATACTGTTTCTTCGACGAACCCGACCCAATGAGACATCCAACGATCAACCATATCATTAAAATCGTCATTGTTTTCCTCACCGGGTACCCACCATCGCCCACCGTTTTTACGTTTAAGTTTTAGAAAATCTTCAACTTGAGCCCAGCTCTGGTCAGGCAAATGTACTATTTCCCAATCTGGGAATGATTCGGCATATGATGGAATATCGTGTAATCCGATGATTAAACCGGGCACAACTGGGCAATAGGTTGAATCGCTGTGCCCTAGTGTCGGTACATAATGACAACGATATTCTGCAAAGTGTTCCTGTATTTGAGCTTGATTTTGAATCCAACTTTCGTGCATATCAGGAGACACACCAAAATATAAGTCTTTGCCTAACCGTGTAATGTTAGCTGAGTCAATTTGAAAACTATTAAATAACCCTGAATATACATTTTCGTATTGTGACGAAATCGACTGTATTGCTGTATCAAAGCCTGTTGGCAAAACGTCGTGGTCGTTAATGCATTCTTGTTTTATAGCAATATCTAGGTTTTCAAAATCCGATAACGTCACTACATCTGGCCAACTTGGATCTTTGCATCCTTTGTATCCTTTTGCAACAGTATTAAGATCAGCGTAAAGATTTGTGCCAATTACAGCACCGTAATCTCTAGGAACCATTAATGGTATTTTATAACCATGTTTAGCCAGTTGTAGATCTTGAGAGTTGTGGGTTAGGCGAATTACATCAACGTTAAAACTTTTTAAAAGTCTTATCAGTTGTTGATAATCTTCTTCGGTTTCTTCGGCAATTTTTTCCATAACCGACCGCGCCCTTGGATTACTAATCCAAGAGTAAAATTCCGGAGGGTATGATGAGCCTACTAGACAAACTTCTAGCGGATCCCAGTGCTGATACACTGAATACATTTTAACTTTAACGTTTCATTGGCCGTGTACGGCCAATATATTCCATTTTCTGAAGAACTTGTTCTATTGTGGTTGGATGAGCGATTGCTTTGCCCTTGTGTATTATAGTAAAAGTGCCGTGTCTTTCGTTTTCGTAAAATTGATAATCGCGAATTGAACCTAAATGTTTAAGCACAATAACTCCTAGTAAGAAAAAGTAACGTGGTATTTACCAACCACGTAATAAAAATGTAACATTAGGCGTCTTTTTGGACGCCTCTGATTACATATTTTCTAAATTGATAAAGTGCTTCTAAATTAGCACCAAAATCACTACCTGCAGGTAGTTCTTCAAACTTTTTCTTGCCAGGGTATTTAACTAGATAGGTATCGTCTTTGTCACTTTCTTTAACTTCAATACCTAAAAATTTAACAGCTTCGTGGGCTGCTTCTACCATTGTGTTTGTGTTAATGTGCAAACCTTTATGTTCTGCATCATTGAAATAACTGTCTAAAATATATTGTTTAGGTCCGATCCGTGCGACCATTTTTCCTCCGTTAGGTTACAATCAAATATCGTGATAGCGCAATGCTATCGATAAAAGTAAGCAGCAAATAATTTGCTAGCATACCAAATGAGCCGCGAGTCCATGCTGCCCACAAATACATTAAGTGTCCGGTGATCCAAATAACATACATTGGAACCCATGGACTGTTTGGAAGTGTAAGTGCCATAAGCACAGCCATTCCTATGCTAATAGCCCAAGCCATTACTTCAATTACGAAACGTGTTGGATCACTACGCCAATCGTTTTGAATCCAACGCCACGCTTCTGCTAATACTGTGTCAACAGTTAGCGGTTGTCTAATTGTATTCATCGTGATAATCCTGCGATAACTTGATAACGATCCCAAGCATCTTTTACTGCTGGGTTATTTTTTAATTCATCTTCTGTAACAACCGTGTCTAACCAATGATATGGCATACGACTAACATGTCCATATGAGTACTGTCTTGGTTGATGTAGTTTGCCATAATCGTAAAGTTGAATAGCAACATTGCGATACATTGCACTTACTTCTTCCTCGTCTGTGCCTGGCTCGGCGTCTGACCATTCCGGGTTGCTCCATCCGCCAAAACGGTAACCGTCCCAGATCTGATTCCATTGTGCATCAACATGCGGATCAAAATTTGTGCGAGCAACAATAACCAGCACATCATCAAACTGAACACGCGATTCAACAATGTCTCGCAAACAGCGGCTAAATGATAATCCTATTTTCACTGATCAACAAATTCTTCAGGCATAGCAGCACTAAAGTCGTTCGCTGCCTCCATACACTTAAAATGAAACGTATGCTCGTATACATCTGTGTATTCTGTCATACTCCAGTTCTGCCGTTCTAACCATTTGCGGCACCAGGCTTTACCTTGGTCTACTAAATCTGAATGAAGCCTAACGGTATATCCAGGCTTCCACTTTAGCTTATACTCAAAAATTTCCTGCGGCGTCATTTCAACCATTGTTGAATCCAAAATGTTCTTTAATAGCCCAACTCATTCTGAGTTTGAATGCTGGATCAACGTCTTGAGATTCTACAATCCT
>Ga0208019_1000159_pt1 | contig 36684 bp, 55 predicted proteins | sample CB_VirMetaG_5_FD_184540 | JGI IMG/M metagenome (GOLD analysis project Ga0208019, IMG submission 184540) | Freshwater to marine saline gradient viral communities from Chesapeake Bay - CB_1508_1D Viral MetaG (SPAdes) (version 4) | ecosystem: Environmental > Aquatic > Marine > Coastal | place: USA... | reverse complement strand
CAGCTTAAACCGAACGCCAGATCTTTGTTAAGCTCAAAACTCACACCTGTGTCGGTTGCTGTATAATCTTCTAAGCTATAAGAAATTTTGCCATTATTCCCTGAGAAACCAGCAACACCCCAATACACCCGCCCATTGCCACCTGACGTACTTTCGCGAGCCGAGAATGGATACTGAGTTTCGACGGCCGTGGAGTGACTAAACAAACGGCCCACACACAATAGCGTCCCTGCACTATCGTTGAGCAGCGTCATTAACCGATGATAAAAAATGCGTGGATTAGAGCTTATGTCAGAAAATAGGCAACGCCCTTGTGCATCTATGCTGTCATACAACGTACCTCGATTGGTAACACTTTTTACGGTAGCATAATGCCCTGATACAAGATCGTGGACGCCATTACCTAAGAGTACGTAAGCCTTTAGACCTTCAGTGATAGGGTCAGACCAGTCAATTGTTACCGGGCAAGTTGGTTGACGGGCTGGATATAACAATTCCGGCCTTTCCCACCTTGGGTCAGGAATAACTAAACTCACGCAGACGCCTTATAGGTCAATGGAGTGATTTTAACCGTGTAATCAGCATCCATTGTTTGGTCTGCGTCATTTTCAATGTAAAACTCCTGGTCGCCATACGCCAACGGAATCCCTGGTAACGGAATATACTGCTGGCTGGTTACATCCTTAACCGGAAACGAGCCTAAATAAATATGTTCATATCCAGCTTCTGGGGCTGTAGCATCGTTCGTAGAGTCTATGTTTATATCTCTGCGGTACAGGTGTACTCTGTCGCCCTCAGTGGGAGCAACCGAGAACGAACAAGATAAAACAGCATCCCCGATAGGATAGGTGTTAGATGACAACGCCGTGACCTCACCAGACGTAGAGAAAGCACCTGTCGCCCTAGTAGCACCACCTGTGATGACCGTGGTCTGAGTGCCTGCTGAATAAATCGCATCACCTGTAGCCATTAAACCGACCCTCCTGCTCTGTATTCAAGCGCGTTCTGTACGTGGCCCGGTTTCAATCCCGACCATTTCGGCTGTGATTTATTACCCATAGACATGATCTCTGTCTTGTCATCTATATTAAGTAGACCGGCGGTAATCAGTGCATCCATCATTGATTCAAGTTTTGCTGAGACCATCTGCCCGGTCACTGGGTCAGTTAAGCGGAAAGATTCAAAGACGCTGAGCGCATCCATCGTGATATGCGCGGCCACCTCTGTACTGATCTTTATCGGTAGCCATTTATCAGCTAGGATCAAATATTTTTTAATATCAGCCGTGTCGATATCCTTTGTTATGGAGACTGTTTCTGCGACCATCACATCAAACGCGGTTTGGTATTGTGCAGGGTCAGCACTGCCGATTATCTCGACTGCTCGATCTGCTATTTCTGCGTAATTTGGCATGTCCTCTACCTAATCAGGGGTTGATCCAACATTAATGCGGCGGTACTCCCGCACATATCCTTTAAACCATATCTGATTAATCGCTACCCGCACTTTTGACCATGTTTTGACACCATGGGCATGGTAGCTATACCAGCATTTAAAATCAGGCGACCAGCTAGCTCTAATCAATCCTCCCGGCAGTGGCGATCGCTCGAAGAGTAGATACCCCCCATCGCGGAGATACCGACCAACCGCGAACATCACACAGTTGGAACGACAGCCAAACCAGCGGGCGAGCCAGCTAATCATCTTTATTACGCGACCGTAACCTGAGGAGTCACGTCGTAAGTGTCGTTCGCGGCAAAGGTGTAGGGTCCGATAGCGTCAACCTCAATGGCAACGATCCTCGGGGTTGTACCCTTGGTGACAACCGCGTAACCCTGCACCGATCCAGTCCAGCCACCCGAGCCTGCTGTAAAGGTCTGCAGCGCATAGCTGGCAACACCCGCAGTGACAGACCAACTACCATCGGTCAACTGGATTCGAGCGTAACCCGTACCTGTTGGCTCAGTCAGTGTAGCGGCTGTGATCGTTTCACCGGGGGCTACATTGGTGAACAGTAACAGTTCAAGACCCGTGCCTCGGTCAGCGTCGGCGTTTTTGAATACTTGATTGGCGATTAATGTCTCGCCCTCATCTGGGAGAAAACCGGCCATTAGTTAGCCTCCTCTTCTGTAGGTTTAACGTACTCAAGGCCTTTGAACGTATCGCTGATATCAACACGCAAGCCCCCTTCTGCCATCTTTTTGGCAAAAGAACGCGGGTCATCATTCGCCGAAGCCTCACCCCGGTATTTGAATTTGCCTGAACCCGTCTTGGTTTCAAGGTAGATGTGTTGTGCCATTTTAATTCCTCGCTCTCTAATGTAGGTTCGGTTTTACAGGGGTTATTCTAAACTTATCAATCAGTCCGTCACGTCGTCTGACCACGTCGACTTCATAAGGGACGGGATCCGACGTTCTGGCGTTATCCGCCAACGCGGTACGTAACGCCTCCACCAAATTCCGCATGTTACCCTCGTTAGCCACTAACGAGGTGGATAGCATCTGCTCCGTGCGCTCCATTGTGGCGGTTGCCATCGCTAGGACTTCTGGTGCAGGCTGCGGGGTTTTCGGCACGACGGCTTTAACCGCAGGTTCTGGGGCTTCGGGCGATTGGGGTTCTTTGATCGGACGACGCACCTTTGCACCACTCGATTCGAGTGTCTTCAGTTTGGATGCGCTGATCGTCTTGTTCATAATGACAAACACCTTTGGAGTTGACGTAGCGCGTTCACTCGGTTATCGGACTGCTCCAACATAACCGACGCCGGGGTCTCCAACGTGATGCGCTCACCCGTCTCCTCTACCACCAAATCCTCCGTGACCTTGATTAGGTCCAGGGACTTAACCCGCTTATCTGCGTATTCTGCCATAGCAAGGGCCGCAAAGTCTCTTGCTTTTTTATAATCGCTGTAGTATTTGGTGCCCTGTAGCTGTTTCCCTACCAGAACTTCCAGCACACTGTCAAGGAAAGTCTTAATAGCTGTGGCTACTTTTACCAATAGAGCTGGTGACTTCTGGTTGACCTTAGCCCAGAACTGTGGGTCGGCAAACCCGTCACCCATCAGATCTCCGATCAACTCCTCGATTACAGCCTCCTCGCTCAAGTCGCCCATCCCCAACTTACTACGGGGTTTATTGATGAACTTCTTGTACGGGGCATAGTCGTTAAGCAGGGGCATCAGAGCCGATCTCAAGTCTTCATACAGAGTCGGAAAGTCCAACTTCATGGCATGTAACAACTCGTGTCCCAGGGTAACTAGGTGGGCTCTGTCTCCGTCTGCGTCGAGGTAGATGGTATCAGCGGTCTCCCGCAGCACAACGCCGTTGAACTTTGGGTTTTCTTCACTAACGTTCTTAAAGAACACGACCCGCTTTCCGAGGATCTTTTCGACGAAGGTGTCGACGAAGGTTCGAGTAGTGGCATCCCGCACTCCAACCTCGACATAGGCGTCTTCTCCGAGGCCAAGTCGTCGGCCGAGAGTCTTCGCAGCCTCTGTAGCTCTGCCTCCAGATGTGACTGGTTTGCCATCACTTAGTACCTCTTGTCTGGTTGATAGACTTACGCCTCCCCGTCGGACGGTTCTGAGCTTTTCAAGTCGCTCTCCTGCCCTCCCGAGGTGCCGCTCAAAAGTGTCTTGAGCAACGCCTGCTCCTTCGGCATCTGTAACATGCGCTCTTCTCCCATCGCCTTGGTTGTCCGCAAGGCGGCTCTTGACAACGCGCTCGACCTCTGCAACTTCTTTTCCATATCCGGCACCCTCTAAAATGTTTCTGTATACCCCACCGATGAACACCAGTTCAAAGTCGGGGGTGTCATTGATCATATCATGGGTGAGGTCCCCTGCGGCGAGTATCTCAGCAATGGTCGCATTGTTGGTACGAGAGTCCCGCAGTTCGTACAACGCCTTGGCCCACGACCACACAGTCTCCTGAACTTCAGCTGGGGTCCACTTCTCTCCGGTTCTCTTACTCACAATCTTAGCGGCGTTACGCACCGTAGCCGACATAGCTAGATACCCAGGGCGTTTACCAGGGCCTGATTTGGTGGCGGACCCGGAGAATAGGATCTGATCTACACCTGAGTAGTTTGCCATCCACGCGTCATTGGTAACTTCGTTGACTTCGTCCCGCAGGTTCAGCATGAAGCTGTTTACCTTTGGTCCAGACAACATGATTTCGGTAGGATCCGTCGCAGTTAGAGCCCGGACTGAGTTGTTAATCCAGGCGTCTAGTATGGAGTCAACCCCTTTGTTACCTTGGACGCTACGACCCATAACCTGGATGATAGCCTCTCGTTCCGTGGGTCGACCTTCGGCTATCCAATTGGCCCAAGTGTTGAGCGCGTTAATCGCGTTATTCTCGACCGAGGTCTGGGGGGACATCGCGGCGAGGAGTCCCGCAAACCGGGGCGCATCAACGGCACCGAAGACTTCGACCAAGGCCCGAGCGGAGTTCTTGTACCAACCCCGTTTAGCACGACCCGCGTAAGCGACAGACGCCACCTCTGCTGGGTTCGGCATGGACTCGAATATCTCCACCAAGGTAGCGGCGGACTTACGGGTAAGGTTCTCTCGCTCGGCCTTTGTGAGGTAGGGATACAGGGCCTTAAAGCCCGGGATCTCGTCCTTCAGTGCTACCGACCGTGGTGAAAACGCGACGCCCTCGTCATCGAATAACGCTTGGACTTTAGACGTGGCCTCGTCACGCAGGGCATTAGCCTCAGCGTCGTTGTCGAACCCGTAACTCTTATTGTCTGGGAATATCGAATACAAGGTCTTGCTGGTGACTGGGTATTTACCCAACAGCTTATTACGCACCAACCCAACCAACTCCTTGGTCGGAACGTCGGAGTAGTTGAGGATGTCCATCACACCGTCTCGTGTGCTGTGGCCTTCAATAACCTGCTTACCGCGAACCTTCAACTTACGCAGGTTGTTGTAGATATTTCGTATCTCGTCCGTGGTGAGCCCTTTAGGGAGTTTGATGGATACCGCACCCACCTCCTCTGATCCAGGTAGCTCTACCTCGCTGGTGGTCATCATTGACTCTTGGGACAGAACGTGACCCAGTAACCGGGTAACCTCCTCCACCTGAGCCTCAGTTACGCTCCCCTCGAAGTTAAGGGCGAAGCTGGGGTTCGTGTCGTCCTGGTAACCACCCACCTGATCGGTGATACCCCCCTTGATCCCCAGACGCTTCAATACCTTGGGTACGATCGCCTCGGCCACCTTACGGCTACCCGAGGTGCGTTGTTCATCCGACAGGCCGTCCCATTTACCCTTCAACTCTACATTGGTAGGATCCGGGGCAACCTCGAACGCGACCCGGGAAGTTGTACTTACCTTGTCGGCCTTCTGGCGGGGCGAGAACCACATACCCCGATCTTCTGCTATACCCGCCGACTTACCCTCGACCAGCGCGTCAAGGAGTCTTAGCTTAGAACCCTCATTTATAAATCGCGTCAGGTTCTTAGCTGCCTCGACGTCGGTGGATTTTATGAACCCTGCGCTAGCGTTGGTCTTATCAATGGCGGTCAGAATGCGCTTTACCTGGACCCCGTCACGCAAAGATTCCATCTCTCTGGGGGTTAGGTTGACCGACCCTACCAACTGATGTTTGTTATCCAATAACGCCAGACTGTCGCTGGGTAGGTCTTTTAACACCTCTCGTCCGACGGACTCTGAGGTTATAGAAGTCCGGTCCTTGGGGGGGAGTTTACGCACCTCTCGCTCTGTCACAGATACCGTACGCTTACGCAACCGGGGTTTAATCTTCACCGGGGTCTGAGACGAGTCCGTCCCGATGAAATGAGCGGACCCACCACTGGCTATCACGACGTGACCCTTGGGGGTTATCCCACTTCCATCGAGGAACTCGTCCAACGCTTTGGTTATAGCTAAGTCTGCGGAGGACGGACTCGATTCGCCAGAGGGGTGGTTGTGGCCGTAGTAGACCTGAGCCGCCCCAGGAACTGATGCAATCGAAGGCCCCACGACGTTGGGGGGAACGGACGCTCCCGAACGATCCCCTTTGGTTAGGTTCTGGATGTCTAGGATCCGACCGTCCTCTCCCAAGACCAATGCGTAGAAAACCTCTTGAGCCCCCTTACGGATCGAACTCAGGACATGAGCGGCCTCCTCAGGAGTGGTGACTTTCTCAACACCTACCTTTACGGTCTTTGTCGGGACGTGTTTGTAGTTTGCGAGGAATGTGTCTTCAACTCCTCTGCTCCCGTTTTGTACTCCGGTGGACTCGGGTGAGTCGACTGAGCCTTGGGTGGTTTGAAACTCCTGGTCCGAGGAGGGTTCCCCGACGTATAGCTTGGAATCTTCTCTGACATTACGAGTCCCCTTATAAGGTCTTATACTTAACCGACGAGCCGTATTCTTAGGATCCTTAACCCATTCTTTGAACGTCGCTTGGTCCATTTGGGTGATACTACCCAAACCCTTCCAACCCGCCTCATAGTTAGACAGGTAGGTGTCAACGGCCTCCTGTTCCGATTTTGCCCCGAGAATAACCTTATGTTCATCAAATTTCGTGGTTCCGGGGGTAACCTGATCCACAACAAATACCGGGGCATTAGCATCCGAGGCGTTGTCCGTGAGGAAGGCGTCGACGTGATCCTTATCGGCACCTACGGTACCTCGGATATAACCGTAATGGGCACCCAGCTTCTGAGACCACTTGACCCCGTCTTTATCCGTACCCTCGCGTAGTGAGCCCTTGGGGTTCTCAATACTCACCCCTAAGCCATTCAACGTGATCTTACCGACCTTATAGTTACCCGCCTCCTTCTGTGCTTCAGTGGGGGGGTTTAGGTCGTTTAGGTCAGACGTCGCTGCTTGGTTCGCCCGCTCGGCCAACTGCTCTGAGGAGAATTTAACCCCAGCATCAGCGGCCTGCTGTTCAGTTACAACGCCAGCCTTAGCCAGGGCATCGGCCATGGCCTTATTGATGGGGGCTTTGTCAACGGCACTCTCTGCCTGTAGATCGTCGATCCAACTGGCCTGAGCCTCCTGTCGGGTTTGCGCTGCCTCGGGTGGCTCCTTCTCGTTAATCGCCAACCGTTGACGCATATCAGCATCAGCCGCCAATTGACGAGCCGGTGCCAATTCACCCTCGGTCAACTCAGTAGGTGTCTGATCTATGACGTTTTGGTTACGCTCTTCCTGAGAGATCGGTAGGTTCTGCTTGGCGTCGTTGAATATGGACTCGACGACCCCTCGGTACGCATCCTCCTGACTGGTGGGCATCGTCTGCAGAGATACGTCACTGGCACCTATGATCGACTGTATGGCAGACAATTGATTGGCCTGCTGCTGACGCGCTCCGTGGAGAACCATACCAGCGTGTTGATCAGCCAGGGCAATCGCCTCGTCGACACTCTGCGCCTCGGACACGGGTTTCTGCAGAGCGCCAGTAGCACCACCGAGCACGCCGTCGCCCATGAAGCCGAGGATCCCAGACTCGCGACGTCTAACCCAGGCGTCTTCACCCCATGGGTCGTAGTTCGGGTCATGGAGGGCCTGGAGTTGGATGTTCATCTCCTCCTGGGACATCTCTGTCACAGACCCGACCGGGGCTTGCGTGAACAAACCCTTGACGAAGTTTCCAAGCCGTGATCCGGCACCGGACTTCATGATCCGATCGATCCCCATAGCTTCGGGTATCAGGTCCAGTGCTCCGTATATCGGTGCCCCTGCCGCCGCCATGTAAGGTGAACCCTCACCGTCGACAACCGTGTTGCTGTACAGATCGCCAAAGCCCGTGGACGTACCTGCCCCGAAGGCACCGGCCTTGGCACCGATCGATGCGCCGGCTCGTTTGATACTACCTTGGATGACTTGCTTCTTGGCTTCGTCCTTCAGGGTTCCGGCAGCGTATTCAGCGAAGTCCTTCTCTACCTGGGCTTTGAGTTTATCCTTACCGACGTCTTTGAGTTCGTGCTTCGCGTAGGCTTTGAGGGTTTCCTTCATCGCCTGCTTTGTAAGGAGGCCACCGAAGAACCCGGGGACTGTAGCGACGCCACCCGTTGTGGCCGCACCAATGACGCCGCCTGCTATGGCACTTAACGCTGACTCTGCAGCGTGCGGGGCAAGCGTACCCATACCGAACTGAGCGTAGTCAGCGAAGTCCTTAGCGAACTGGATGGGGTCCTTGTCGAAATCGGTTATGTCGTCCCAATTGGTAATGCGCCCCTGGCCATACTCTGCGGCCTTACGCTCGTGCTCCTTAGCGGCAGCCAACCCCTCCTTCAACATCTCAGGGTTTTTTATCATCTGGCCGAAGCCAGCCTTCCCATACTGCCACAACCCCTTCAGTCCTTCCAAGCCTGAGTTTGCGCCAGCTACAGTGTCTCCCATCTCTGGGTCTGCAACTGAGGGTTCTACGGCATCTATGGACCAGTCTCTTGACCACATGTCGGACGAATTTGAAGCAACAGGAGCGTCACCCTGGGGTGCGCTCCAATCTTGATCCCATAGGGACTTGCCCATTTAGTTACTCTCTAATCGTTTTATACGAGCCATAAGGGTGGCGTCGCCAACTTTATCGGCTACCTCCTTCATGCTCATAATTATATCAGACTTCTCTTGTGGGCTCATGTCGGAAGATAGTTGGTTCCAATTAGAAAGCACCTTCTTTACCCCGTCGACCCGCTCGTTTTGATCAGAGGCCATCCTCGACTGGTGAGACCCAAACACTCCGCCCCAAGAGAATTTATCAGACAATAGATCTTTGACCTTGTCATAGCCTAAACTAGACTTAGGTTCGTCTTTTGATTGGATTGGAGATTCGTCTTTTGTGGGCAGTTCCGTGGGTTCATCCCAAGTTAGCCCAGACGCGTCGTACCCTTTGGATGCGGCCTCTGCTATGAAGTCCTCTTGTGTACCATTAGGGTTGGCCTTACGCCAAGCGTCGATCAGTTCCGGCCTTGCCTGACGTAGTGTAACCTGATCCCCACCACCTGTTATGGACTTCATAAATTCTGGGAAAGTTTGGGTAGGTTCACCCTTCTCTGACGCCGCCTTGTTCTGAGACTCGAACGCTTTGAATAACTGAGGTGCTGTCAACTCAACGCCGCCAAAGTTGTACTTCTTGTCCGTCGGCTTTTTCGTTCCCGACTTCACGCCGGTTAGCAACCCATCCCTGTTTACCTGAGCCTGGGTGTAAGCATCAGAACTCCCTTTACGACGCTGTAGAACATTACCCTCAGCGTCGGTAATGGTTTCCATCCCGGCGTTCTCTTTGATCAACTTCTGCTCCATTGACCACGCGCTGTTGGGATCCGAGAGCTCCGCCTTACGGCGCTCTTGACCTTTGGAGTAGGCCTTATCCTCGGCCGCGATAGCGTATTCAGCCAGTCGCTTACGACGGGTTTCTTCGAGTTGGGAGTCCAACTGCTTACCCGCACGTTCGCTGATTCCAGACGCCGCGCTGGCCACACCTTTACCAAGGGCTCTCATCAGGCTACCCATCGGTTACACTCCTTGAGTCGGGGCCTGGGGCTGCGCCTGGGCGGTACCCGGGGCCTGTTGTCCTGCTGCTGCTCGTTCAGACGGGGTCATGATCTGACCATCCTCCAGAGCCCCCTCTTGGGACATCTGTTGGGCCAGTTGCTGGATGACGCTTTTCATCTGCTCTGGATCCGCCTGATCGGGGTGGTTCTTAGTCCACAGTCTCAGGATAGCTTCCAGTGACTGCAGCACAGAGTCTTTGTCGATGTCCGGCAGAACACCCCCCTCAGAGAGATCCTGCAACAAGGCCTCGAACACAGCCACGCCAACCTGGGCTGCCGTCTCTGCATCCAAGGGGCCACCTTGGTCCTTCTCCAGTCGGTCAAGCACCCCGTTAACAGCCATGGCCATAGCCTGGGGGAACCCGGCCTTGCCATGCTTCTGGAACATCTGAACCATCGCCTCGAAGTTATCACCATAGAGTAACTGGATCGCCCGTTTAACCAGGGCTTGTACATCACCACCCGAGCCTTGAGGTGCCTGAGCCTCAGGAGCTGGTGACCCCGGACCTTGAGGGTTCTGACCTTGGGCCTGTTGGCTCCTCGGCATTATGTCACTTAGCATGCCCATGATTATACCTCTTCCTTACTTGGGATGGTGTAGACGGCGTTCACTCGACTGTCGTAATTTGGTGAATTCATAGTTGAATAACCTGGAGTAAAGCCACTAAGTGCTGACTGTAACGACCCTGGTTGATACCCACCAGCGAAGACGCCCTGGTTGACGGAGTCGAGTCGTCCAGCCAAAGCATTAGGATCTACGGCCTGTTTGGCTGCCAGCTCTTGCTTCTGCCTCTCGATAAGGGTGAGTCTATCCTGGTCCCCTTGGGCTTCGATCATGTCGATCTTGTCAGGACTTAACGCGCCTGACACGAGGTCTCCCCCGATCTTAGCCAAAGTGGGGTGTTTGTCCAGCCAACCCGTCGCGTCTGACAACATGCCACCCGAGGCTGGGGCGGCGGCAGCCGCTACACTGGGAGCTGCAGCTCCCATCAGTGTCTGACTACCCATTGAAGCGATGCCCGATCCCGCGCCGGAGGATACGGTGTCCGTTATAGCACCACCCATCATGTTCACAGTTGACAGATCCGCCCCTCCAGTGACAGCACCCATCGTAAAGTCTGAAGCCCCACCCATAGCGTCTCCCACCAACCCCGCAGGGTCTACACCAACGGATGCAACTCCAGAGCTAGCACTAGCCGCCCCTAAACCTTCGAGAGGGTTACTCCAACTCATGGCTCCTGTGGCTGAGTCAAACCCGAAGCCTGCACCGACAAACCCGCCGGCCAATGCTCCCAGCAACTCTGAACCGGTTATCTTACCGACTATTTTACTAACCACCATACCTACGGCAGCTTTTGCTAAAAACGTTACCACCATGGGGGCCATATCATATCTCCTTAGAGTAAACCGTACCGATACGGCTGAATTCAGATAGTTTAATGAGTTTCTTGTACCTTGGGTTATTCGTAACTTCTGTTAGAGTGACGATGTCAGCACCGACACTCTTAGCCCAATCGTAGAACCTATTGATTAGAACGTTCGTCTCTCGACCCTCTAACACTAAGACGTCGGTGGCCACCCTAGCACCCCAAACGTTAACGTCAATTCCCCCGGCGAACAGCCCACGAGGTTTATCTTCATCGTCCACCGACACCTCGCAAAAGAACGCAGGCATTGCCACTGCCATGGCGAACGTCCGCCTCATGTGGTCGTCATCCAACGGGATGTCTTTAAACGGACTCCGTTGGTGGACGAGTGGGAGTAATGGGACCAGATGGTCGAAGTCGCTCATTTTAGCCCGTCGGATCATGCGCCGTACCCAACACCTTGGGTGTTACCACTGATCCCGGCCAAGAAGTTCAATCCGGAGCCCAGGTTGTCGATGATTACCTTGACCGCATTGGTGGACTGTGCGGTCGTCATTCCGGGATCCGCCAACACGTTTGATATTGACCTCAAGGCACCGTCGTACATCGATCCCATGGAGGTGTCCAAATTCTTTTGGATCTCGTAGTTTTGACTCAACGTCTCCAGCTCGACCGCATAGTCCTGTTGAATCGCTGCCAACTGGGTTCGGATGTTGGCGTCAAAGGTGGCGAATTGCTCTTTGGCCGCGACATCGGCTTCCATGGTCCCCAGGTTGCGATTGAAGTCCTGTTGGTTGATCTGCTCTTGCAACCCCGCTTGTTGTTGTGCTAGTTGCTGAGATGACGACAACTGAACGTTGGCGTTGGGGATTACGTTGAGAGCATCCGTGTTGGCCTTACTCACGTCCGTGGTGAGCTGCGCGTTCTGACCAAGGGCTGCGTTCGTAGCCTGCTGATTGGCTAGCTGGGATTGACCGTAGGTCTGTGCGTCTTGGGTAGCGATCGGCATGGCGGCATCAATAGCAGCAGCCTCTCCCGCTCCGGCGGACATAGAGCTGTTGAGTAGACCTCTGGCGTTACCCGTCTGAGCGGCACTTGTACGCGCTCGACCGATGTAGGGATTGCTCTTAGACAGCAACCCTTCAAGTTGCCCAGATACCGTGGACTTAGGATCGACGGTTATCTGATCGGCGGAATAGGTACTGGCGGACGCCTGATTGATATCAGACGCTCCCGGCATCGGCGTTAAAGTAGGGGCCTCTGCACCCGTTGCGTTGGGATTATACTCAGGTGGGTCAAGTAGTGACATAATAGTTACCCAGGTTAATATATGGACAGTGTACTATAAACATGGTAAGTAGCCTACTTATCTTCGGGCCTTTCTGCCCATTTATTAAACCCGTACCCCCCCAACACAGCCCCTGCTAACCAGTAGAAGTGTTCGGATAGGATATACCCGAAGAATAGACCCGCGCACCCCGTTAACGTAAACAACATAGATAGGATGAACTTCCGCTCTCTGAACTTATCGTCGGCCATTATTTACCCCTCGTGGGATACGATGTGTTGGCCTCGATCAACTTATCCAACTTGTCATTAACCTGATCCACCTTGGCGACAACCCTGTTTACTGCGGCCTTCACATTACGATTCTCCAACTCAACCAACTCCTTACTATGGATGATCCCAAGTGAATTGGCGTCGATCCTACGCTCCACGGTGTTGGCCCAGGTGAACAGGGCGAACGCCAAACCTAGAGTGGCCACCATGTGGCTTAGGTTTACCTTCTTGTCTAAATGCCAATGCCTTCTGTCTTCTATATCAGCCATCAACAGTGCCCTACGTCGAATTGATTCAGTAAGTGGTCACACATCCACCGCGCCACATCTCCCCTCCACCCGCCTTTCTTTTTCAGTCGCTGAAGTCGCGCTGTGAATAGCAATTCCCTAGGTAGGTCGGCGTAAATCACTGTACCTACCGTGAGGTTCAGGGCTACATCTAAAATGTACCCAATGAACAGTAAGACGTATGCTTGCGCTTTGGCAACCGGGTGTAGTGAATGCCGGACCTTCTTTAAGTTCATCAATGCCAGATAGAAAACCCATGTCAGGAGGAACAGCGTGTAACCGGATAAAAGTAGAAGTAGTATTTCCATTACGGCTCCACAAATAAAGGTAGTACCGCCACCACTTCGGTAGGTGACATCTCGTTGATTTGCCCAGCTTGCCATTGAGCCAAAAGGGTATAGCAAGTGTCCCAGCAGTTAGCTCGCCAGTTCCTAAACGCTATAGCTTCACCGTTAAACTTAACCACCGGAGAGCCTACATAAGTGACAGCAGTAAGAATGGAATCGTAGCCATAGGTTTTAGCTATGCTGTCTAGCTGGGACTGCACTGCGGATTTGATAGCTTCGAGTTTATCTGCGGTAGACAGGGTTACTACGGGATCAGAGAAAGAGAACCCATCCCATGTTTGCCCTACAACACCAAGCCCAGTAACGATAGTTTCCCCTCTACTTGATAATTCACCTGCATCAGGAGTGTAATCACAAGTAGCAATAACTACTCCATCTTTAATAATTGAAGGCATTATTTAACTCCTATGATGATGTAGTTTGCAGTGTGATTTTCCCAGCTACTCGGATCGCCAGCACGAAAAGCACGACAATTAACAGTGCGAGTACCATTCGCTGATACGTCTAACTCTAATAAGGTAAAGCCTGAACCATAACCTGTATTATTCATACTCACCATCCACTTGCACTGCCCTTCCGTGTAACCAGATGGGAGAGGAATGGTTCCGCCATGAGCGATGGTTCCCGCACCTATAGCTACCTGTGCGCCGCCGACTGCCTGCATCGTGGGCGCAGCGCCAGCACCATTGGACGTTAACACCTGCCCACTACTGCCCGTAGCAACAGCAGCAGGCGCACCGGTTGCATCAAAAGCAATCAGATTACCGGCTGTGCCGTGTGCTAGTTTTGCCAGTGTGACCGAGTCATCAGAGAGTCCCGTCGACGCAAGGGCGTCAATCGCTTGTTTAACTCTAATGGGGGACATGGATCGTAAGGCGGTTTCAGTACCCGCCTCCATCTCTGCTTGAGAGGCTGCCGTTTGTGCTGGCTCATAGGTTCCAGAGTGAGTGTGATTGCCCTCGGATACAGTACCAGCCGTGGTGCCGAAGCTCTTGTTGAACGCCGTACCCTTAGCCCCAATAGACGCCTCTTTCCCGTCCAACGCGGTCTGTTGTGCCGTGCTGACGGGCTTATCCGCGTCACTGGTGTTATCTACGTTACCCAGGCCGACGTGAGTCTTGGTTGTGTTGTGGGGATTCGACGTGCTACTTACATGGGCCTGAATGTTGGCGTTTGCCGCCTCATATACCCCGGTGTGGTTATGGTCTCCTGCAGCCACAGTACCGGCTGTGGTGCCCACCGATAGAATGGCAGCTCCACCCAGTCCCAAGTTGGTTCGTGCGGCTGACGCACTGGCCACATCACTCAGGTTGTTTGTCGACTTGACCATTGCCTGCTCTACATCGTAAAAGCCTTGCTCTATGGCCTCCACATCAGCGGCTTCGTATTCCTCGCCGTCGACTTTGGAGTTATTAAAAAAACTGTTTACTGGCATTATCTACGCCCTCTACCGGGTATGAATTCAAATAAGACACCGTCAACTTCCCACGCAGATCCGATGGCGTCGGAATAGAAGAAGAGGCTCACATAATCACCGTGTCCTGGCAGGTCGACCTGCCCTTCCAATATGTAAGCGGCTCCAAGAGTAAACGACCCAAGTAGACCTGACCCCAATTGAGAACCTAACCCGCCCACGGCAAGATCCGTAAATCCAACAGGGGGGATTATACCATCGGATCCGAATTTAAAGTCAGGTTTTACACGCAGTGCCACGGCCGCTGTCGCCTTGATGTCGAACACCGCTCTACGAAATCGCTTACGCTGACGGGGGGAACCGAGGTGGTTATAGGCAACCCGCATGTACGAAGTTATAGCGGCCCCGTCAAAGGTATCCCCTGACTCCATTTTGTACACGTAGCCGCTATCTGAACCAAACAGGATGAGTTCGTTTCCGCTACCATCCTCAGTAGATACAACCCGCTTAACTGGGTCAGGGAACACCACGCGGGTTACGCCTGCCAACTTAGATCCTCGGAATGTGAAGTATAACCCCGTGCCGTCGGAGAAAAATAAGCGGTATTGTGACTTTTCCCTGACGATACACGAGGCAGAAACGATACCCTTCTTACTTAACAGCAACTCTTGGATATCGTGACTGATCGTAGCGTCAGCAAAGTCACCGAAGTTCTGGGAGGTGTAGAAGTCTACAACCCCTCGATCATCCAGGTATTTGACCCGAGACCCCAACTGTTGGAGGGTTCCAGATATAGCACCGATCTTATTACCGTGCTCCACCAGGGCGGTGTTGGTCCAATCGGCGCTGGACGACCCCTGTAACAGGTTCGTTGAGTTACGCCCGAACACACCCAACACACCACCTGATAGTTGCATGAACCCTGTTACCCCATCCTCGACTGTCATCTCCGCCGCCCCTGTGATCGGGCTAAACGTGGTGGGCAACCCCAAACTGGAGTGCTGTACGGAATAGTCGAATGAGAGGAACAGATGCTTCTTGTGAGCGATGATGTGCTCAGGGGTATCGGTAGTCATGCCCGTAGTGATGTCGGTCCACGTCGTGGCGTCCCACTCGAACGCTTTATGAGTACCGGACGCCCCATACATCTTATAGGCTCCAGCAAAGTTATAGTTCACGAACTCATAATCACCATCGGGTGCCAGCCCGGTCTTCTTAGTGGTCCAACCTGACCCAACGGATTCGTGCATCTCGGCCGTGGCACCACCCACCGCGTTACGGAAGGCGTACACCTTGTTGTTGAAGTACCAAACCCCCAACAGTGCGCCTTCTCCTGGGACCTCGTTGGTATCAAACTTTTCGTACCCAGCGATGCGAGCATACCCACCCGACAGCTTCTGCTCAACGTTCTGAGACTGGATCAACTTTCCAGGATCCATCAATACGGCGGGGGTCTTTAAATCGAGGCCTCCTCCGAGTGGGTAGTATTTGGTCTTTACTGGCATTACCGGGGTCTCACTACCATGTCTTCTGGTAGATATCGCAACTTCAAGACGTCGGGCCAAAGGTCCCCGAACTTGAGTCGTGCGTCGTCCAGGGCTTCTCGGCTGGCTTCGTAACCGGCGTAGTCCATCAACGCCTTGTAGACGATGACCATGTGCAACTCTTCGGGCAACGTCGGGGTGTCGTCATTAGCTGCGAACCTTACCGGAACGTCGAACCCTATCGCCTGCACGGTGTAGACGTCGTTTGGGGTTGGGTACAGTCGGTACCCACCACGGGGTAGGATCGTAACAACCGACGGATAGTCCTCACTTACGGCATCCCAGTAAACGTCCTTGAACTCGTCATAGGGTACGTACTGCAGCGCACGTCTGGTCGACACCCCATCAGCCGTCAGGTAGATGGTGAAAGACTCGTTGTCGAACTTAGCGATGCCGGACGATGTCCGGTATTCATAATCTCGTGTCGAGGCCACGGTTACTTTGGAGAACTCACTCCACAAGAAGTCCCACTCACCCTGGAATTTAGACTGAATGTTGAGCCATGAGTCAGTGATCCATTGGACCACACGTCCGTACTCTCCGGTTTGGAGTGTGACATCAGCCGGACCGGTACCACTGATACCGGCCAGCCGACGCAACTCTACACAGAGTTCTAGGAATGTCACCCGTTTGACCTCAGGAAAGCCACTGCCTGATCACGGTCGACGTACTCACCACCCGCCTCTTTAACCTTCTGTTTCAGCTTCATGTGGTGCATGGTTTCGAGATCACCTCCTTGGCTTACACTGGGGTTGGTAGGGGGAGCCGGAGCTATCCCCTGGGGAATGGGTGGAGTTGGTGCAACATCGGGGGCCGGAGCTTCAACAGGCGCGTTGTCAGCAGCGGCTGCAATCTCTGCGGCCTTACGGGCCTTAGCCTCGTTGCTACGTCGGGTCAATCGCTCGATGTCTTCGGCGCTCGCTTCTTTGGTGACCGGGGCGTTATCAACCACGGTATCAGCTACTGCGGCTTTAGCCGCCGCTTCGAGTTCTTCCTGGGCCTTCAACTTCAGACGTGCGGCCTCAGCTTCCTGGTCAGCGCGAACCTCCAGCTCTGCCAACTTCTCGGCAGAGAAGCCTTCGAGGATAGGTTTCTTGTCCGGGGTAAACTCTACGCCGTCCTGAATGTATCTGGCGTTGTTAGGGGTTGTACCAGAGATAAGACCGTAAGGTCTGTCCAAGTTCAATCGAATAGTCATAGGGGTGCCTTGTAGTTAAGCCCTTCGTCAACGGGGCTGTTACCAGTTTTGAGTTCGGATTCACGGCTGCGATCTGCAGTACCATTACGGTTACCGCTTCCGACCTCATAGTCTTTACGATGGGAGTGGCCCTTCGGGATAACCTCGGGTTCTCCGTACGGGGTATATCGGATCGTCTTCATAGTTGTCTCCAGGGTGGAGGTGCGGGGAGCCGAAGCCCCCCGCTATTCAGATTAGCACTTGTCTTTGAAAGTACCACGATCCGATTTAATCGACTTGGTCTGCGCTACCGGGCGTTGAGACTTTTCATCGGTCTCTTGGCGCAGCTTTGCTTTCTCGTCGAATTTGGTCTGTTCAGTCAGACCCTTCTCGTTAACACTCATGATGGATCTCCTTAGTACCACTCAATGGTGACAAGAACATCGCCAGCACCAGCGGTACATTCACCATTGGTGGACACCTCAACTACGGTGTCGGCGGGGATGTCGTCATCCGTGCCACGGGTCATCCCGTTGGCAACGGCACCGGCGGACGAAACCGGAACGGACAGCGTTCCGAACGCATCCACGTCAGCCGTCAGGCCCACGTCAATGGTGTTAGCCGCAACGGTGACACCGGTAGTTACTACGTTACCGATGTCGATCAGACGACCGGACTTACCTGCAGGCCCTACGATGCGGCCAATGATAGCAGCGGTAGATAGGGTAGCCGCTGGAAAGCGGTACACTGCAGAGGTTGGGTTTGAATAACTCATTCTAAATCCTCCAGATTAAGCGGCAGATGCCCACTTGATGATTCGAGCATTAGCAGCGACGGTGTGAGCCAGACTGAAACCTTCCAGTGCGTACCACGCTACACCCTTGTCACGACCGAAGTCACCGGGGAGTTTACCACGAATCTCAGGCGGGATTGCGATGCCCTCGATCACGGTATCCTCTCCGAAGAAGAACGCTTCGTCGGACTTACCGTTGGACCAACCTTGGCTGGCGATAGCAGTCTGCTCGAAGAAACGAACCCCCTCGTATGACCGACCTACCTCACCATTGAGGATCATGCCGAAGCCCTGATCAACGTAGGAGTGAATTGCCTCAAGATCGTCCTTGAAGTCACGGAAGGTCTTAGGCCGACCGATGCAGCGGTAGTTACCATCTGAATAGGTTGGGATGTTCCGCTCTTTCATCTCGTCAGAGATCAGCTTGACGTGAACGTTGTTCATTGCCAAGTTGTTGGTTGCGGTAGCACTACCCCCGGTCTCCAGGGTGATTGCGGTCGCACTGGTACCCGATGCTGGCGTTACCACCAGAGGTGTAGCAGCGAACTGAGCACGCGCCTCGATCTCGAACGCCTTAGCAGCGTCGTTCTTCAGGGCCTTATTGATGATCTGCTTCACAGGATGCAAAGACAGGTCGTCGAGTAGACCGCTGTAAGGTACGGAGTTACCGAACTCGTAGATCTGACCAGATCCCTGGGCAACGGTGAACCCGGTCTCAGGCATACGCTGGTTCTCAGCCAGACGTCCACCTTGGGTACCTACATCACTGTAGATGTTCCAATGGAACGCATCGCCTGCGTGGAGCCCCTTGTCGGTCTGATCGTCAGCATCGCAGTGCTGAATGAATCGGGTCATAGGTTGAAGAGCATTACGGAGGGTACTGGACAGCTCGTCGCTGTACATATACCCGCCTGCGGTATTGGTATTCCAAACTTGTCCTGGCATGACAGGATCCTCTTAAATTGGGTTAGACTTCCAAACCACGAGCTTTTCGCATTCTGGCGATATACTCGGAGTTGGTCTCTGGTTTCGGCGCTGGCTTTGGTTGGGACTTACCAGATGACGCTCTCGGGGTCCGCAGGGCTCGTTTCTCGGCTTCGCGGTCTCTGGTTGGGGGTTGGTTCGTTGTAGCCGTTCCGTTGCGCCACTTGAGTACCCTGTCGCCTGCCTCGGTGAATATCTGTTCCGGGGTCCAACCTGGGTGTTCTCTTGCAACTACATCACTCTCGATGTCCGCCATTTGGAAGAGGCGTGGGTCGTTCATGATGTCGGAATACGTCTCAGCGAAACTCGCACCGGCCAACTCAAGGTCGCGTTGCTTCTGTTTCTGCTCTACGGTTTGGAGTGCGCCTTCTACGGCACGGTTGACGATTTGGTCTTGGTCGATCTGCGGGGTCGTGGGTGTGTTACTCAGACTCAACAGCTCGATAAGCGCCGCATCTGCAACCTTATCCTCACCATCCAACAATGCCTCGCGGTACTTACGCGCCGCTTCGGCTACTTTCGCTTGTTGGTCGCCGCTGTTGGGTAGACCTAGATTTCTCTCAGACTCGTCTCGGGGTTGAGATAGAGCCCTACTCTGTAACTCTTTGAGGCGTTGGGTCTCGGCTTTGATCCGAGCATCCTCCGCTTCGAGTCGTTTACGTTCGGCTGCCAGCTCCTGCAAACCTTCGTTCGCAGTTACCATTTTCTGGTAGTTCTCGACTCCGCCAGCGGCGTCGATCCGTGCTTGGTCAACCTGTCGTACTCGACCATTGATCTTGACTTCGATCAGTACGGGCTCTTTGGTAGCGGGTGGAGGGGTTACCTCGTCCTTACCGTCCTCGTCCTTGATGTCGTCAACATCGGTAGATTCAGTGTCCTGGGTCCCGGATCGACGCTGCTCGTATTTACGGGCAATTGCCTCTCTGGGATCGAGTGACTCTTCTGGTGTGGAAGATACATCAGAACCCCCCTCCTGTCCACCATCTTTTGACTCTAAGTCGTTGTAATACATCGAATCTTTTTCTCCGACCATAACCTTTTCTTTAACGAAGGTCTCGGTACGGGGTGATGTGTCACTGGTATCTTTACTCATTTGTAATACTCCTGCCGTCTTTCGATGGGCATCTTGGGTTGTGAGGCTTATCGGTCTACCGCCTCGGATTCTTGGATGTTTCTAGCAGCGACGCGACCCGAGTTAATAGCCTCGATCAACCACTGTTTAAACTTTATGCACACCTGGATTTCAGTACGGACGTCTGTGTTTGCCGTTATGTCGCTTGGGCTCAACCAGATCAGTTTTTCCGTCAGCTTCTCAATCTCCAGGTCGGCACGCTCAACAAGATAACGGCCTAGAGACGAGGCGAGGAAGCCCTCCGCCTCTATACCCAACTTAGCCGCATCCAGTTGCATCATTTCGTAATCTGGTTCACTCACTCTTCAAACTCCATAACGTTGGCACCACACTGGGTGCAGTAGATCATGCCCGGGGTGACCGCCATCAGACCGTTACCACAACACATACAGGTGAGATGTAGCTCATCTGAACGTTGCACCGGGTACATCGGTGTGGCGCGATGGGTGTGACACTGCGGACATTCCAACCACTCTGTACCTACCGGAGCCACACCCACCCACTCGTGGTCACAAACCAGACAGATCATAGTCCCTGAGAAATGGGGATCCGACCGGTACGCGTCTAGCGATACGACCTTATCCGTCATAACCCACGACCGTTGCCGGGTCCTACGGCGAACTCTCGCTCCGCCAGGAACCGCTCATTCTGACCGCGCTCTTTCATCGCCGACTCTCCTAACTTGGCTTTGATGTTCTCGATACTCAACTCTCGCTTACCGGCTAGTTCCATCACATCGCCGTCTCGCTCCATCTGAGCTAGAACATACTTCAACTTGCGCTCCTGGTCTTCGCTCTGCATCTTGGATTCGATCTTCATCTGCTCCAGCTCGGCTTTCATCTGTTCACGCTGCTGCGCCGCCTCGGCTTTGAACTTCTCCAGTTCCATACGAGGATCAACCTGGGGCTGTGGTGGGTTGTTCGGGTCAGCAGGTGGGAAGAACCGCTCTGTGCTACGGAAGCCCATAGCACCGAAGATCTCCTTAACGACGGCCTCCGCACCCTTCTCACCCATGCGGCCGCGCATCTCTGGGACGATGTTGAACACCGCGCCCATACCGTTGACGATGCGCTGTATCCTCTGGTTGGGGTTGGTGGAACCGAAGCCCACGTCAACCTCAACCGTCATGGAACCCATCAACAACCGATCCGTGATTCGATCCATGCCGTAACGCTGCCACAATCCAACCTTATTCGACACGACGGACAGGATGGCCTCGTCGCTTTCATAATACTGCTCCAGTTTTATGACCTGCTTAAGAACCGGCTCAACCCAAGTGGTCACCCAGGTCCGAAGGTCAAACTCCGTCAACTCATCGGAATTACCAGAGAGTAATTCCATACCGCCCACGGTTTCATTCAACTGTCGATTTGAACCAACCGAGCTGTTGGAGAAACTACCCGCGATCTCATCGAAGTCCATGTTAACCCGGTCCTGCTCCTGGTAACTGGATCCTGTAACCTCGGGCATAGTCTCTGACTTCACGTCAGCCAAGTCATCCATCAACGTAACAGAGCCCGGAACGTTGCGACTCAATGACCGGAAATCGATTGACGATCCCCGTTTAGCGAAGTAACGACGGTTCAGCACCAACATCACGTTGTCACGTCGCTGGTTGTTGATGTCGTTCGCTTCCTGCTGCAGTGGTGCGCTCAGACCCGAAAGAGACTCGGGGTAGTTCTTATGTGACTCGATGTTTGACACACCCAGCACATAAGGACGTTCACCAGGGGCAAGCCACGGGTATTCGACCTCCAGGGGAACGGGATCCGATAGTCTGAAGTGAACGCCCAAGGTGTAGTAAACCCAGTCTCGGCCGTTCTTATGGATGATGTTTCGATGCACCCACACGGTATCGAAGTCTGTAAAGCTGTGCTGCACGTCATTCGCATCCTGGCGACCCTTGGATCGTTGGGATCTCAGGCTGTCGTAATCCGTCGTGAGGCCCTGCTGTAGAGCGGCATCATCCACCTCGAACCAAGGTACGGGGTTCTTCAGGTCCGCTACGCCGCGCTCTTTAACCTCGCCAATTTCCATGGGCATCTGGTCAATGATGTACGGCGAGGTGCCCAACGGATCATCCCAGTCCGCCGATGGGGAGAACCTGATATTCTCAACCGGGCGTAACTCGATGCGCGGGGTATCCTTGACCCGGGTGTACCGTTCGTTATAGACCGGCTCGCCCATCTCATCCATGACGTAGCCACCTTGATCATCCATAGCGGGCTCTTTGTCGGTGATCTCGGTGTAATCCCAACATTGGTGGCTGATACACACCCCGGCGACATTGGCATCCTGGAACGCACCGATAGCAATCTTGTACCAGGGTACCGTGTTCTCAAGCCTGTACTGCAGCAGTTCCTGACAGATCTCAGCACTCAGCACCTGGGCTTCGTCGCCGTCGTTCTCTGCAGATACCGTCACAACGTCAGAGGTCGAGAACAGGGCTTTTGCCGCCGAGGCGTCCCGCTTTCTCAACACGGACCGAGTCTTTGGACGGAAACCCCGAGCCCTGAACTTATAGGCGTCTGAAAAGTATTTCGACCCTGGGGCATGGGTGTTGTTGAAATGGGCAATATTCCGCTCTATGGACTTACGAACAGACGCGTCGAACCAACTGTCTGACGTCTCAAACGCAGAACGCGCAATATCCAACCAATCATCCTTTTCTGAATCGATCTGGGACTGGGGGGTGGTGTGTCCCGGATCTCGCTTATTGTCACCGGCTGTGTACATCGTCATAGGGTTATACCTCGTGGATCGCTTCACCAAGAGCATTCCGTCTCAGGTTGCTCAATTGATCCCGCATATCCAGACCTCGTTGTCTGGCGATGTTGTAACGCTCCAGGAGTTCGCCACCGAATCTGACCACGTTCTTAAAGTCCGGGTCGATTTTATTGATGTGCATCACAAAGCCCATACGCCCCGACAATGCAAGGTTTCTGACCTGTATGATCCCGCCTTTCGAGTCAATGTCGATAACCCATGCGCCACTCATGTGCGGGTAGTGGCGGTTTAAGGTGTCGAGTAGATTCTTACGTAATAACGACTCGGTTGGTGTCTCCGGGGTGATGATTAGATCACTCTGCATCGTAGACCCCCGACTTGTCGTCTTCTTTAAACTTTCGGCCATTCGAGAACTCGTAAGCATCACGAGTCGGCTCTGGCTTCTGGGTCGTGTAGACCAATGTGCGCCAGTCTATCGTCTTTGTGGTCGTATTTACAGGGATATCAGCCATTTAGTAGTCCTCCACCAACTCTGGCACCAAATCGGCGCGGTTATAATCGATTTTCGTCATGGGCGTGATCTGAGCAAATGTAAGCGCCAAGGCATCAGCGCAGTCTGGGGAATGCAGTCCGCGCTTCTTCATGTCTTCCTTACGCTCCATTTGGATCCGCTGCTTGGTATCGAAGAAATACTCGATGCCGGTCAGATCATCTCGTAGCTCTGCATCCTCGGGGATGTCAGCCCCCACGAGCCACTCCCGCATTCTCATCCACATCTCGGCGCGTTTATTGAACGCCGTGTCTTTATTCTCAACATCGGGGTTTGAACCAGAAAGCACCTCAACGCAAGGAAATCCCAGCTGGCGCAACCGGTCCACCACCCCGGCGCCCAGGCCCACACCATCGACGAACGTAACATCGATGTTGTTTTTGACGATTTCCTCGGCTACTCGAGCCGCGACCTGCATGGTGTCGAGACCTCGTAACTTTATCAAAGGTTCGACTTTCCTACCCTGGCGGCGACAAATCACGGTTTGATCGGATCCAAATCGCGCTACGTCCACACCTAACAGCTTTGGCGTACCATGAGTCACGTCGATTTCACGTAGCGTCGCCTTTTCGACCACTTCCGTGCTGATAAACTGGGTATCGCCCACCCTGGGGAACTCTCCCTTAACACGAACGCGGACGAAATCCGAGTCCTCGCCCCACGCATCGACGTCCTTTTGAATCGACTCTTTATTCGGCATCCTACAGCTTCGGGAGTCTACTTGCCGGGTGTGCCACTGATCACGGAACTTACCCCAACACTCCTTGAACCGCCCGGTGTTCTTGGTGGGGTTACCGAACACGAACCACATGGCCCTGGGATCGTTCACACCACTCGATACTTCCCAGATAACGTCGGGTATTGCCGATGCCTCGTCATAGATAACCAAGGAATGGGCACCATGTTGACCGGCGAACGCCTCGGAGTTGTGCTCACTATTCGCAATGGGTGACACGGCCCAGGTCTCGGGGTGGTCTTTATGAAAGAACTTCTTGGCCGTCCACTCGAACCAGTGGGAATTGATGGCTCGTTTATGCCACAACGCCAGCTCTCGCCATGTCTTGGTGTTGAGCTGGGGGAATGTATTCGCCGTGACTACACCATTGAGGTGCGGACGGGTACTCATTGCCCATAATATGATCCAGGCTACTTCGGTCGATTTTCCAATACCATGACCTGACGCCGTGGCATCCATGATCCTACCCAGGGGGTTGGTGAGTATCTGATCCTCAATGTAGAGGTGCTGAGAGATCTGCCATTCGTCTGGCCCTTCGTGATCTTCAAGCGGTCCGCCGGGTACTCCCCACGGAAAGGCGTACATCACATAACCGAAGATATCGGCGTAAAAGCCCGAAATATCGTGCAGCAGCTCGGATTCCTGGGTACTCGTTAAGGGTGAGCCCTTCACTTTTCACGCTCGACACGTTTTCGCGCCGCTTCGAGGACATCAACGAAATCAACATTCACCTCGTGGATCTGGGTGTTGTCATACGCCTTCACCAATTTATTCTTAGCCAGGAGGTCGAGAGCCCGAGCCGCGCCAGTCGAATCAAACGAGAATGTCACTTCTCGTATATAGACTTTGTTTCCGTCTTCATCTACTTCGATCTCACCATCAGGACCCAGGGACGGATGATCTTCAATACTCGGTTTGAGCTCCTGCATACACCGTTGATGAAGTTTCGCGGACTGCCGCAGTACATACTCCGCATCGATTTGCGCCTTATCGGTGATGATCGCTTGACGACGCTTCAATTCTTCTTTGAATTGCGGTTTGGATGCCGCTCGGTAGCACGTCATGAGGGGAAACCCAGTACGACGTGACGCCTCAGCGACGCTATACCCCTGCAGCATCTCATCCATAACAATCTGATCTTTAACGCTTAACTCTTTCTTAGCCACGACCCGCTCCGGTTGCAAGAATTGTAACGTTTCGTTCAATAGTTGCCAAAGTCAACAATGTAACGTTTCGTTCAATAGTTGCCAAAGTCAACAATGTAACGTTTCGTTATAATAGCACCATTACAGATCTGAGTATTACCACGGTCAAGTATCCTGCTATACACTTGCTGTATACGAGCGTTATAACGTAACACTTTTAGGCAATAAAAAACCCGCAATTATGCGGGTTTAGGTTTGGATTTTTGCACTATGGGTCTTTGATTCACTTCATATTGCTCACCTGTCTGGTCGGTTAGTTGATGGGCTACCTTCGGAGTAGTGACATCACACTACCCTCGTACTCGGGGTGCTGTCAATCGGCGGTTAAGCGCTTTCAAGAATAGGTGAGGAGCACACCGGGCAGGGCACTACTGCCACCCATGCGTCACCATTCCATATGGCCCGTTTCTCATCAACACCCATATCGCGGTCATAAAGCTCAGTCGGGAATTGTAGCTTGTCCTTATCCAGAACAACCCCGCACCCATTACAACTCTTTAAGTTCATTGGTATATCTCCGGTTGTTTAAGTCGATCATCGAGTAAAGATTCGGTGTTGTCCGGCAACAGTCGAGTCGGTTACTTCACGCAGCTCACCGAGTTCCACCATTCGGTCAACACAGGCCATCAAATGCCAAGTACACCCCGTCAGGGGGCTTATGGCCTCTTGTAATCTAACCGCACCCGCCTGATCCAACAGCTTATTCACATGATCACGGATAGCTAAGAACCGCCTCTGACCCTGGTCAGTGAATATCGTCACCTTCTCATCCTGGTATTTGTACATCTCAGACCCCAAAATCGCCGTTTTCAGGCGTTGTGTGCAACAAGGTAACCACTTTCTGCTCCAGGTCGACGATACGAGCGTACAAGTCCACCAGGATCGACGCAGCAGTACCATTACGGAACGTCTGTTCCATCAACATAATCTCCTCGAACGTATCATCGTCGAGCGTCTCGACTTGAGCGAAATGCTTATCTAACCGAGTCATTACGTCAGCAAGGGCTCCCTCTCTGTCGCCCCCTTTATAATCTGGACCCGAATAGAACGCACGGGCCTCGTCATAGGTATGTTGCCGTCTCATGAGGAATCGCTCCCGGTCACTCAAGGTCGTCGTCACGTCTTCTCTCAAACTGTCTGTCCCGTTCATCTTATTCACCCCTTCGTTAACTAAAAACATTCGAGCCTATAGTCTACACCGCCGTATTACAAAACGCAATACACCATCTCAACTAACTTGACCCGTATACTCGTTTCGCAATATGTCACCATTTCACTACGGTTACACCTAAACGTAACCCGTCAACCCCTGTCAACCTCTCTAAGTCTTTGAAACCTTTACTATTATACTAACCTACTACAGTAGTTACAGTAGTATAGTAATATTAATAGTATGAATAATAGGATATATCTTTTAAAGGTATATAGTCTCCACAGAGGTGTAAACCCTCCCACCACCTGTAACCGGGCTCTAAGTCATTGATTTTTAACACAACTTTAGGTTACACCCCCTAAATAAAGCGTGTCGTGAAACGACGTTATTTTTTAAAAATCAATGACTTACCTACCCCTAAAATAGTTACGTTAGTTCATACCGAAGCCCTCAAAACGAGAGACGAATTTAAATCCCCAACCCAGAACGCGAAACGATGTAACGAAAACACGACGTGACGTCAAACCGTGACATGACCGTGACGTCAAACCACGACGTTGACTCCCCTACACCAAATGAATACACTATATAATATGACTCATAACCCATGGTATAAAGTAATGAACCCCGTAATTCCCCCTCCGATCGCTCCCCGTTCTATTGATCCCATGCCTCCGGGGCGCTATAGAACAGGCCAAGACACGAGGCAAAAACCTAAGAATGTGTCTGTCCGATTGACGCGTTCCGTCATCACAAAAGCTACTAAAATCGGCCAGGGTGATCTACAGGTGGGTCTCCGCCGAGCCGTCCACGTCCTGGGCCTCGACACCTACCCACCCCCTGTGATCTTTGATGCCGAGGCCCTGAGACGCCAGGACGATATCGACCCAGAGCCCATGGTGAAGAGCCCCTTTAACGTCACCTTGACCCAGGTACTCTATAAACAGGCCATGAGCCTGGGCTATCGTAACGTGGCAAGAGGCCTGCGGATTGCCGTGCGCCTGTTCCCCCAGGCCGTCATCGACGCCGAGGTGGGTACCGTGTACACCCCAGAGCCACCACCACCGCCTCGGAAAGTAACCACGGCCAGCCTCACTAACGCGGAGCTGAACACCGCGATGCGCCTGGGTGAGATCCCTGGAGCCCGTACCCCTACAGGTAAGCCGATGGCCTCAGCCAGTCGCGGGGTGCGTTACGTGATCGATCGACTGATCGAGACCCCCCTGGATCCCAGGAAGCAGATCGACGTGGAGAAACAACCCGACTACCGGTTAACGGCCAAGGAGTCGATACGCCTGAGCCAGGAGCAGTATGACTACGTTGAGAGGATCGGCGGTGGAAACGTGGCCCGAGGGATCCGCTACGCCCTGAGAGTGGGGGGGCAGTTCAAATAAAATGTATTACAAACTTGTTGACAATGTAATACGATTGGAGTAGATTAAACTTACATTAACAAAAACGAGGACGTCGAGATGAAACTTTCAGACTACGAAAACCGATTCCTACCTAATGAGGTATCAACGAACCTCCGCAGCGTTGGAGATCTCACAGCGTTCGTCGAAGGCCTGGGTGATGTCGTCATAGCAACGAAGACCACGGATGTTTACCAGAGGGTATGCACCCAGTCAGGTTTTACGGTTTATGCTAATGGCTACGTCCATAGGAGCTAAAATCATGAAAATCGAATACAACACCAGCGTATACACATCTGCAGGCTGGCGTCCTGTAACCATCACGGCAGCCGCGCATCACAGATCCCCTAAAATGCTGATCGTGGATGATGTGTTGCTGATAGACGGCGAAGAGCCTACCGGCTACACGTCTCGAACGGGAGCCAAGCGCCAACGCTATCACGCCGCAGGCATCCGTCAACGTGAGATCGGCACAGTCAAGAGACTATCAAGCGTATATGTGGAGAAGTCCTAATGTTATACCGAGCATGGATTAATCAACCGTCAACGCATCAAAAATATCACGATCGGCACGGTGTTAATGTTCTTGCAGAAGTGATAGGAACAAATGGAATGGTCTGCGTTTATTTCACCGATGGGCCTGTGATCAGTCAAATGATTCATCGTTCCGCACTATCAAAAGGTTGGAGGTGAGCACTCATGACACACAGTACCGATGAATCGTTGTTTGCCAGTTTGTGGTTTAAATGTGGAACCGCACCTGAACACGCCCAAGGGTCAACCCTCTGGGACGAACAGGAGCGACTTCGTTACATAGCGGAGTATATGAAGGCCCCAATCATAAAATCGAATACTAAGGCGATAACTATGTCGAATAAGAGCCACGCCGGACAGGATATGCGACGCCAAGCTGCAGAGCGTACCCTCAGCCGTATGAGCCAACTTAACATTTATTGTAGGATTTCTGAGAGGGTGATACTCGACAGGGGTGCCAAGTTGGAGAAGGCGCTCCTGTACCTCACACTGAGCCTAGCTCTCAACGTATTCTTGCTTATCGCGTTGGTAGTCTTGTAATACAACCTTTAACAAAAACGAGGAACGAGTCATGAACCTACATCCACAAGCACACCACGCAGTTCGAGCCGCAAAGAATGTTAAATCATGGGGGCGGTTCGCCGCTCGACGCTACTGCGAACGCCGTGGCGTACCCCTAGGGCTTTATCGTCTGGCTCGCCAGTTGGAAGCACTACGTTATCTGAGACAAGCGGGGTGATGATATGAGAGTGAAGACTTCAGAGTTAACAGGTAGGGCGCTCGACTGGGCAGTGGCTACGTGTGAGGGCAGAGCGCCGTTGTATGACATGCACAGCCATGGTCGCATATGGCGCGGTTGGTGGTTAAGTAAGGGGGGCGAATATGAAGAGTTACCTTACTACTCTACAGATTGGGCACAAGGAGGCCCAATCATTGAGCGGGAGAAGCTGTGTATTGGATATCGATACCAATGCGATCCTGCGTATTGCAACCTACTTGACCGAGACATAATATGTTGGGCGCGAACAACTGCAGGCGGTTACTTAAAATATGGCCCCACACCCCTGATCGCTGCTATGCGCTGTTACGTGACCCGTAAACTAGGTGATGAAGTGGATGTACCAGAGGAACTAATTAAATGACCATCGAAAAAATCAACGCCTTTAAGACTTCCGACGGTGAAATCTTCCAAGAAAAAAAGGCCGCGAATGCGCACCAAGCCAAACTGGACCTCGATGGCTGGTACGACAACAACAAACTTTACGGTAACACAGCCTACTCATATGTTCATTTTGAAGACTTAATTAAATGGCTAGAAGAAAACCGTACCGAGGTGTTACAGATTCTAAAGGAGTGGTAGCTTATGGGCGACAATCCACTAGCGCCTAATCTTGTCAACATTCTTGATTACTGAAGGAGAATAAGATGCCGCGCAACGACAAGCCGACAGGCCGGGAGATGCTGATCGTATGGTCAGCCGCTATTACGATCAGTCTACTCAGTTGGTGGGCTGTCTGGGAGATACTGAAGTGAGGTATATAAAAACCGATTGTATAAGTGAGTCAACGATCACCCCTGGGAAGGTGTACAACGCCACCCCATCTCTCTATCGCATGGTGCGTATAACTAACGACGCGGGGGAGGAGATCGTGGTCACCATAGGGGTTCCTTGTCACCATCTGAACGACAACGGGATCTTTTTAGAATGTGATGAACGTGGTAATTTGAAGAGGGTACCGAGATGACTATTGAATTCCAAAAAGGTGACAAAGTACACAGCGACACTTTTGGCGAGGGCGAAGTGGTTGAGTTCAAAAACGGGGACGTTATGAGGGTGCGGTTCTTCGGTGCCCTGCGTGACGAAGAGTTCACCAAGTATGGTCAGTTCCGTAACGGCTTACCCGTCTCCCTGAAACTGGTTGAACGGACCAAGCCAGAGTGGGTGCCCAAGACCGGAGAGTTGGTATTGGTTCGAGACAATGAGTACTCCCGTTGGGTACCACGTAAATATCGCCATTATGAGAACCACGACAGTTGTCCACATAAAACCATAGGGGGTGAGCGTTGGAACCAATGCAAGCCCCACCCGACTCACCTTAACTGGGTGCCTTGGAAAGAGGGGGATTCGATACCCGAGGGTAGGGCTTTAATAAAGTATAAAAATGGGACAATCACGTGGTGGGGGTACGGTATGGTATCCCGTGGTATAGTTGCCTACTGTCTGTTGGATGAACAGCCATGAAAACCGCCGCCTATTACCAAGCGTACATCAGTACCCTGACGCCCGATCAACGGGCCGTGTGGAATGAGGCGATTAAAGCGGCAGAGGTGGTGCTTAACGACGCCACGGCTGCAACATGGGATCATCAACCCATCGTAAAGGTGGAGAAGGCGATCCGATCCGGGCTACTGAGACTGAGGGCACCCGTCCATGGCATACAACTACCGATGCAGCATCCGGCGGACGTGCGGGGCCAGGAAGACCCTGAAGCGACCGATTGAGCAGTACGTCCGCCGACCCCACTGTCCTTGTTGCAAGCGGGATACGTTAAAGTCGGTAGACGAGAAGGAGAAGGGTCGGAACAAGCGGAGGGCGTGCCGATGTGATGGACTTCCGTTCCCTCACGCCCGAGGGAGTAGCCCCTGGTGTACCCACCACCCCACAGGCCCCACGGAGGCCGATTTTAAGGAAAGGCACGGGTCGTATTAATGCAGATTCTGAATGACTTACCAAGAGACCACCCCGATAGAAACAGACCCTTATTGGGAGGGTGGTATCGGTGGAGAGAAGCCAAACTGTGGAAGGAGATCAAACCCACGTTCCTCATATCGAGGGTTACATTCAACGACCTGGGGACTACGTGGACCGACTTTGATGTTTTTACTTTTGAGGAACCGATATGAAAAGTTTTAAAGATTTACCCTGGACAGAGCAGGTAGAATTACTTGAGACCATGCTGAATCACACTACGAGGGTAGAGGTGTGGAACGGTTCGGAGTGGACCCCAACGAATGGATGGGCGCTATCCTTTAACGGAAAGTACCGTATCAAACCCACACCCATCACCCTGGACTGGAGTGTACTGCACGAGGATATACGGTGGGTTGCTCGGGATAGGGACGGAAGCGTGTGGGCGTACAGGGGGACTGAGCCTCCTGTAGCCTCTGAGAGTCATCGTAGACACAATCTCAAACTCGGGTATATGGTACGTATAAGCGGACTCCTCGCCAACTTGGACAAGGGTACAGTACCCTGGGAGGAGTCCCTCATAGAGAGACCCCAGGACTAACTAACCCCACCCCCGAAGAACCCGGCTCAATGGCCGGGTTTATTTTATAGCGGACTCCAGTTAATCTCAGGGGTCATGCTAATACGAAGCTCAAACCGTCTGATCTCCCCTGTGTTGTGATCTTTTATAGACAGGTCCCCGTAATATTCGCCTTGTACACCAACCACACCCATGAACCTAAACGCGGTAAACTCCTTAGCCTCGTCCCAGTCGGCGGCGAAGAAGACATCCTCGTCATCCGTTAACTCTTCGTCCCACCATGAATACATCTTATTCCCACTCATAACAGCACCGGCACCTTCCAGACTCGCTGGGTCTTACCGCCCACCTTCTTTGGAACAGCCCGACGGTTGCCCGTCAGTCGTACCAGGGCGTTGCGTAGGTCAGGATGATCCCGCCCACTGTTCAATTTCAAGTCAAGCATTTTAGCCACCTCGGTTAATGTCATGTCGCACCGGTCAGGGTTGTCCCAGTTAAACTTGTCCAGGAGCATCTGTTCAATACCACTAACCTCGCGGAAATTCTCATTGTGTTGTTCCAGTTTTGTCAACTCATCACGGGTTAACCACCACTGGTCACCCCGGTAGTACATGGCCTCGACCTCTTTCCAGACCTGCAGCATCTCGCCCTGCTCTTTCATGATCCGTATGGTATCCAGGTCGATGTCGTCCACTTCGATTGGCCAGAATCGGCTGTTACCAGTCTGGTCTTTAAGGAATTCGATATGGTTAACCGTACCGGCATAGATGGTACGCCGTGTGAAGGTGCTCTCAGACGGCGCATAGGGGAGTCGAATGGTGTCGTTCTCACGGCTCAGGTAGGCCTTCAGATGAGCCAACTCCGACCGGTTAAAGGTACCGTCCAACTCGCCCAACTCGACGATGTAATAACTGATAGCCTCCTTGATGGAGTCCTTGTTATTCAGGTCGAGGTGCTTACCCTCGCCGAACAACCCGTCAGGGGTCAGATACTTTAGCCATGAGGTTTTACCCTTGGCCTGGGCGCCCGTGAAGATGAACACACCACGGGGCGGGATGTTGCCGTACCCGCGCAACACCGCGATACCGGACAGCATCCACTTGGTGACGTAGGTATTCCGCTCCTCCTGGTGTGGGGTCTTGATCGTGTCGAGCATTCGCTGCAGTCGAGGCACCCCGTCCCATTGGACGGAGTCCAGCAGTCTCACCATTGGGTGGTAGCTGTTACGTCGGGCTATAGTGTTGAGGTGTTCGCCCATTCGTTGGTGGGGCATACCATACTGGACAGCGAAGTCCCGCATGGTGGATAGTTGTTGGTTGATTCGATCCTCGTTATCCCATACCCCTCCTGGGGTGAACACCTCAATGCTGTGCTTCATCAAATTGTGCTGAATGTGGATACCGTGAGTGTTGCATATTGCTACGACGTTATCGACGTGATCCCGAGGTGCGCCACTCTCGTTTACGAAGGGGAAATCCGGGTACCCCAACTCCGCGCCTTGGGCATTCTGGGTTCTGAGATTGCGCTTGGCCTCTTTTGCTGCCTGGGCGAGAGCGGACTTGGTCAAGGCTCCTCGTTGACAGAGGATGTCGGCGATGCGAGCACCGAAGATCGCGTTAACCTTCAACGCTGCCATGTAGATGTTAATGATGTCGTCGTCGTCACCGGGTCGTATGTTGTCCGCCAGTCGTTCAAGCCGCTCGTTCTCAGACTCAGCCGGTATCAACCGCTGAGGGTTCACAGCAGCCTCCCCCTCGGGAGATTCCGGTTGTCCTGGAGTAGGGATGCCGGAGAAGGCTTCCGCTGGCGTAGGCGGCGGTGGGGGCGGGAGGGACTCTCTGGCCTTCAGGCAGGTATACTCCCAGATCCACTCCAAGGCATCGCCCCGGGGCCTGTGTTCTACCGCCACATCCATCGCGTAGCTGGACTCCAAGTAGGCCAGCACCTCGGAGTCATTAAAGCCCATCCGGTACAAGGCACCGGCCGCACCGAGCATCGCAGAACTGCGGTCACCGTCAAATCGGTTGTCAACCTCTCCCGTCTGAAGAAACTGGAGATGGCGTTGAGGTAGGGCGGTGTCAATGAGAGGTTTTAAGTTGTCGATGTCGGCGGGTTCAGGCATGTCTAGGTTTGTGCGAACCTTAGATTCCTGAGACCATCGAGTGTACTGATCAGCATGGGCGTTTGATATCTGAGGTACACCACCCTGGATCCACTGATAGTACCCCTCTTCTGAATCATTGGACTTCTCGGTCCACGAAGGGGCCATGACGATGTAACCATTGTCGGTTCGCATGTCGACGCCGCCGAACTCACCTTTGTGGGTAAAGTTTATCAGGTCGGGCACCCACTCATGGATGACGTGGTATCCACCGGAGGGGGTTTGTTGTAGGGGTGAGGTTACGGGTCCGGGCGCTATATGTTGGTAGGATTGCCACCCGTCTTGACCCTTCTTCATATCGAGGTCCGCTGCTATGATCTGACCGGAGTCGAACCCCATAGCCCCGGCGATGTTGGCCTCTGGTAGATTTGTCCACCACTCTTTGATCTGAGCCCGGTCAGTGGTGGCGTGGTCTTTCCAACTACCCTTGAGTAAGGGTCGTTTTGTCTTAGGTGCTAGAGGAAACACCTTTATTCCCAGACTGGCGTATAGCAGTGCGGCATCCAACTTACTCAAGTGGTTAGCCAGGGCCACCGATCCCCACAGTGTTGCGTTATCAGTCATTAGGTTTGCTCGATTTTAGTACAGCCCACAAAACCCCGGTACGGGGTGATGTATTGATTAGTATTTGATTTACTTAGTTATTATTTTTCTGGGCTCTACGCTTCTGGGTGCGTTTGCGACGAATGTGCTCCTTTTTGAGCATGTGGACTATCCACTCCGATAGGGAGTTGTACCCGTCCGACGCGGCCATCTCGATAGCATCTAGTTTAGTGAAGGTGTCGATCCTCATGGTAATCATGTCGTTTTTTACGTGCGTCTTCATGCAAACCTCAAAGTTTCGGGAATTGTAAGACAAGGATACGTATTACACGGGGATTTTGCAAGTGGTAAGTTAACCGTTGTGTATTTGGGTATCTATGGTATAGTGAGGGCTCGTATTTAGACAGCAGTTTAGATTCTCCGTTTGTTCCTAGATGTAAGTGAGACCTTTTCCCCCGGTTCGCTCCCCAGCTCCGGGGGCTTTTTTGTGTTGACTTGTATGACTTTGTGTATTACAGTTCAGTCACAAGCCCTGACGGAGATTAATATGAAATTTGTAACTGACCTTTCTGAACTGGAAGGCAAAACAGTGGCTAAAGCTACTTCGGTGGACACTAACGAATCCCTTGTGCTGTTTTTCACCGACGGCACTTGCGCCTACTTTGATGTGGAGTTTTACGGAGATTCGCACGACCTCGTGCTTGCCGATGACGCCGAGGACTACATAAAGCGAGATGCTGGAATTATCTCGGTTGATGAGTACGAGCAGAAGCAGGCCAAAATAAAGGCAAAACGAGCGCAGCAGGCCGAACAGCGAGAGCGCGAAGAACTTGCCCGATTGAAGGAAAAGTACGGGGCATAACGCTGGCATAAAAGGTGGCAGCACTTAACTTAAATAACAACCACACCGGAACGGCATCCTTTTGATGCCCTGGTTATGTGAGGAGAGGAGCTTATGAAGACTGAGGACCAGATCAACGCAGAAATTGGGTTTCAGGAAGGCGAGTACGACAGGATTGACAGAATCATTAACGAAGAACCTGAAATGACCGAGGTAAAGAAGGATGAATACCGACGCATTCAAGGCCGGCACGCAGCACGGAGGCAAGCGCTGAAATGGGTGCTTGGAGAGGACACATAACGACCACGACAGCCGCCACAACAACGGCTGATTAAAAACGAGGAAACACGGATATGAAAAGCGGGGAAATATTGATAGTCGGCTGCTTGTGCTTGTTAGTTGCTTTGCTGGCGGGTTGCGACAGCGTGAAGCCCGAGAAGTGGGAAACCGACCAGAAGCTACGGACAGAGCTATTCTTCCGTTGCATGGAAGCGTTGCCTGCTGGCCCACAACAGACCAAATACAACGACTGGGATGAAGTGGTAGCTGAATGCGACAACGTCGCTTACTACCAAGCCAGAAGCTGCGTAGCTAACTGCAACTAACGCCAAGCTAAGGGGCGGCGTAGCCGTCCCGTGCGAAGCACGAACTTGAGCAACTTGTTATATTTTTAGGAGATGATAATGAGCCATGTAGCAGACATTATTTTTATGACCAGTATAGATGATGGATCGAATGTGGAGGATAGCCACCCAAACGCCGACAAGCTCAGCGCTTACCTTGTTCGTAACCATAACGGGGCGTACTTGGTTAAAGTTGACGATCACGCTGGCGGGAACAAAGCCATGCAGTGCGATGTTTTCATGGCGGCTATCAACTACCTGGATATTGATGAATTTGTCGAGTGGTTCCACGGTATTGAATGGGAGTACCCGGAAAGCGTACAACTACTAATTAAGGACGAACACGACGACCAGTTCAGTATGTATACGCCGAAAATATAACGATGGAGGTTTTGCTGTGAGCGAAGCGAATCAGAAAGAACGTGTGGTTATGCGTGACGGCCACCTCCCTGACTTTGAGGGAAAGCCGGTGCTCGCATCTTGTGAGAACTGCACCCACTGCATGGATCAATCAGACGGCCCTGAATACGGACCGCAATGGTACGCGTGTGAGCACCCGGAAAAGGGGTATATGAGCAACCTAAAAGGGTTCCCTTTCAAGACGCAGCAGGGATGCTGCGAACTGCATATGGCATTTACGATTGACTGGGAAGCCGAAGCCAAGAAACAAGGCTACGCATAACGCTGGCATAAAAGGTGCCAACACTTAAGAGAATTTAACAACCACACCAGAGCGGCATCCTTTTGATGCCCTGGTTATAACTTAACTGGAGTAGAGCAAAATGGGCAGAGAAGTTAGAAAAGTA
>Ga0208019_1000158_pt1 | contig 36942 bp, 51 predicted proteins | sample CB_VirMetaG_5_FD_184540 | JGI IMG/M metagenome (GOLD analysis project Ga0208019, IMG submission 184540) | Freshwater to marine saline gradient viral communities from Chesapeake Bay - CB_1508_1D Viral MetaG (SPAdes) (version 4) | ecosystem: Environmental > Aquatic > Marine > Coastal | place: USA... | reverse complement strand
TTGTGAAATTTGCAAACATTACCCTGAGTTAAAAGTTAATTACACCCAGTTACAAGCACACCACATTATAGGTAGAAGAAATATGACACTTAGGTGGGACTTGCGAAATAGAAGTTGGTTATGTCCTGTACACCACACATTTGGGGTAAAGTCAGCACATAGCGACCCACAATGGTTTATTGATTATCTAAAAGAATATAGATTAGATGATTTTGAATATTTAGAAAGTGTTAAAAATACAATAACAAAAGTTACTGATGATTATTTAATTGAAAAGATAAACTACTTAAATGAGATAGGGTCTGATTAAGATATACTCAACCAAACCCCTTTTTTTACTTCCACTTACCTTTGGTTCGCTTTAACCTAGCGAGAACAATATTTGCAGATTTGTGTCCAATCCCTTGTTTTTCGAGTTCAAGGTGTGCCAAATAATGACAATGCAAGCATAACAACATACAGTTATGTTTTTGATTACCACCACCAGCACTTGTTGGTATGATGTGATGGAATTCTAACTTCCAACCATCTTTGTATTTTTTGCCACAATTTTGACATTTCCAACCCCATTGTTTACCCCACTTCTTTTTATTCCTGTTTGAGAATGCCATCTCCTTTTTCCTTAATATTAGTGATGTGAAGTGATACCAAATGGTACTGATTGTATTCTCTTGTACCAATGTGTCTTTGAACTTTGCTGATTAGTTGCTGTCTTGATGTTACATCATATTCAACATCTTCGTTGAAATGAAAAAACCCTCTGTGTTTCCATTGATAGTTAACAATGTACAAGGTTAAACCTCCTTAATCTCTAAGATTTCATAGCGATTTACCCGAAATGCAGAAATGTATTCGTGCATCTTAACACTAGCATCATAGTATTCCTTACCAGTAAAGGTTTCAAAACTTACTTCATCAGTTAGAAATACCTTAACAGTCAATGCAATCATTACTCATCTCCGATATAGATACTAACGATTTCGTACTTTGAAATGCCACGACTTTTGTCATTAACAAATTCATCAATTTGCTTGACAACATCATCATAGTAAAGACCTTGAAATACACGATTGTGTGGTGGTACATCAACAGTATCCCACTTGCAGGTGTACTCTATAACATAGACATACATTACTCACCTCCATCATAGATGTGGATAATCTTAAACCAAGCAACTTTGTTGTTGAAAACAAAATTGTTTAAGTGTTTGGAAACAACTTCCCAATCTTGACCTGAAAATACTCGTTGGCGAGGTTTGTATTCATCACCACGAAGTTTGTACTCTATGGATAAAATGAACATCTGTATTCTCCTAGATTTTCAAAGTGCAGAAGTTTTGATAGTTATATTATGTATTATTTTTTGTACTTTTTAAAGTAATCTAATAAAACATTGATTACATAAAGAGTAGAAGCACCAATCATTGTTTGGTCAAAATAAAAATTATCAAGTGTAATACCATTTTCTTGTATCTATTCTTTATAGTTTTTAATTCTTGCCTTTGCTATTTCAAAATACTCTTTGTCTAGTTCTATGCCTACAAACTCAAAACCCTCTAACTTACAAGCAATACCTGTTGTTCCTGAACCCATAAAAGGGTCTAATACTACCCCATTTTTAGGTGTTATTAGTCTGCATAAGTATTTCATAAGTGCTATTGGTTTTACTGTTGGGTGATGATTTGAATTATAAGCAGTAGGTTGTTTTTCATTATGTTCTCTACCACCTATTCCATCATTCATTGTTTTAGTAAATCTTTTTTCAAACCCATCAAGCCCTGCATTTCTTTCACTCTTACTTGCTTTTGCACAATAAAAAAATCTTGATGCTGAACCTTGCCCTTTATCTTTTTTACCTACACCTTGATATTCTGATTTTCCATTTCCAAACTTTCCAAATCCTGTTGTTTTAGTTTTACTCCAATGTCCTTGTGATTTTGTATCAGGAAACATATCAACAACCTCATCACTTCCATCGTGAATAAAGTTTGCTGGAAATCTGCCTAATCCACGACTTGGGTCAAAAAACTTATCTTCATAATTAGAGCATTTAAGAGCCGATGTTTTAGAATATTGCTGACGACCAAGTTTTTCATCAGTTTTAACTCTACTATCATCTATATTTATTCCACCTGTACCCCATTTTAGTACATTTTTAGCAACAGTCTTTTCTCCTAATGGTTTTCTTGCTAGTATAATAGGTTCGTGTGCTGGTTTTAATGCTATTTCTGAATCTTCCCATATAGTATTTTTTTTCGTATCATTACAAGTTTTAAAAAATCTTGATGCTGAACCTGTGTCATCATAATGATTTCCTGTAATACCTGATGCTCCAAAATTGTTAGATATTCCTAAATCTCCTTTATGAATATCTTTATTTTTCCAATTACTTTTAGAATTAGGAAACATATCAACAACCTCATCACTTCCATCGTGAATAAAGTTTGCTGGAAATCTGCCTAAAACATTTCCTTGATAAATAACTTCTTTTAATTCATTCATTGCATTTGATTTGTTTTTGTTACCACCTTTACTTACTCTTTCAGTAATTTCCTCATTTGCCTCAACCCTACACTCATCAATGTTTATTCCACCTGTTCCCCATTTCAATACATTTTCAGCAACTGTCTTTTCAGATAATGGTTTTCTTGCTAGTACAATAGGTTCGTGTGCTGGTTTAAGTGCTGTTCCCCATCCTTCCCATTTTGAGTTGCCTTGTAACTTATCAACTGCTTTACCTATATTGTGTGATTTAGGAAACCCACTACCATAAACCCACATTATTTGGTCACGGATTTCAAAACCTGCATCTTCAATACCTACTGCTAGTCTGTGATAAGTTCTACTGCCACCAAATGATAATAAGTGCCCACCTGGTTTTAGTACTCTGAATACTTCAAGCCATAACTCTTTGCTGGGTACATCATAGTCCCACTTCTTACCCATAAATGACAATCCGTAGGGTGGGTCTGTAACAACACTATCAATGCTATTATCTTCTAGTTCTTTTAATGCTTGTATGTTGTCGTTATTTATTATCACTTTTGTACTTCTTAAAAAAATCTAATAAGACATTTATAACATATAAACTCATTGCACCTATCATTTTTTCATCGAGGTAAAAATCATCAAGTGTAATACCATTTTCTTGTATTCTACCTTGTATGGTTACTAGATATAGAATAAATAGGGGTGCTAAAAAAGTTAATGAGTTATTTTTCCATTTATTTAAGTTTTGTTTGTTTAACATTGTTCCAAATTTCTAAAATTTTATTTTTAATAAATTCAACTAAATCTTCTAGTGTGCAATTCTTATTTTCTTTGCACTTAGAAAGCCTGTTTTTGCATTTTGTGTAGTTTGCCTTAACTATCCCTAGTGTTTTATTACTTTCACTAATTTCATCTCTTAGATTGGCATTTTCGACCTTACAGTCATTTAATTGGTTTTCTAATTCTGCATTTATTTCTTTAATGTTATTTACTAAGGTATCCCTATCCTCTACCTGCTTTTTTAATTCTTTAATTTCTGCTCTACTATCCCTTGCTTCGTTTTTGTACTTATCTTTTTCAGTAGTTACCTTTTGTATATCTTTTTCTAATTCCTTAATCTTTTTCTCGCAGTCATCTGTCTGCTCTGCTAATACTTTTGGTCTAAGCCACCCGATAACACCACTCCACTTTGTGTATTTAGTTATCTTTGGTGGAGAACCTAATGGGTTGTTTTGTTCAAATACTGTAAAAGTATCTTCATCTGCATTACTTTCTGTAATAACCCCTATGTGTCCATAACCACCACCCATAGAACTATCCCAGCACATAAGGTCACCAGCAACAGGATAAGCATTTGGTGAGTTTGGTATTTTTATAAAATCTGCTGTTTTGGCATTTGAGTAAATATCTTTTGCATTTCCCCAAGTGTGTGCAAGTCCAAGATTTTCAGTCCATAACATTGCAAGTCCAACACACTCTCCAAAGTTAGCATCTGTGTTTCCACATTTAACACCTGTATATTTTTTTATAAATTCTTTAAGTGTAAGCATTACTGCCTTTCATCTAATTTTGAATTAATTGCTTGTATATCTTTTTGTATTTCTGTCAGTCTAATCTCAATACTGATAAAGGTTTCATCTAACCTTTCAATCTTATCTTCAACCTTTGTTATTCTTTGGTCAAAATGAGCAATTTTTGTTTCCATAACACCCCAAGCGACTGCTAGTGTGAGTAAAGGTATTAAATATTTTAGTATTGTGTCAGTTTTCATCATATTATTATTGTCCAGAATATCGTAAAAACATAATAGGTGTATTTATATTAATCGTTTATCCCAGACACTTAAATATTAGCAAATTTCACACTAGAACATTAAGGTTGGGAACACGACTTCCTCTGGTGTAGCAAAGTCTTGTGGAATATTTCTTAACTTTGCCCTGTAATCTAAAACATTTTGTGGAACTGCTGTACCTTTTTCTGTTGCATAGGTTATGTGCCAATCACTTTGTGCTAGTAAATAATTTCTTTCTGCTCTAATATCATCCCAAGTTACTCCTGCTTGTTGTGGTTTAACTAACTGCCCATCAACATATCCATCTCCTACTTCTGCACCTTGTGGTAAATCTATCCAGGTAAGACTTTCGTGTGTTGGGTAAGTATTTTCTGTTATCTCTATTATTTTATCGTTGTGTATTAGTGCTTTCATTATGCCTCCATATATTCATAAACTACTACTACTCCATCTGTACCATCTCCACCTGTGTAGTTGGCATTAACATTATAAGCAACAGTACCACCACCACCACCACCATATCCAATTCCATTATCACCTGTTGAATTGACTGCTATTTGCTGTCTGCCACCACCACCATACATTGAACCACCACCACCACCAGATACTTGTCCATATCCAGCAAGTGCTAAATTAAATCCATTTGGTCCTGTTTGTCCTGCTCCATTAACATCTCCACCTGTGCCTACACCACCAGGCCCACAACTAAGCCCTCTTCTAGGAACTAGATTAGATGGGCTATTTCCAGCACCACCAGCACCACCTGTTGCTGAACAATGACTGCCAAATGAAGAAGTACCACCTGCTGTTCCTGTACTGGCTCCTGTTGCACCTGCACCACCTGTTCCTACTGTTACTGTTTCTGTTGAACCTAGTGAAGATGCTAGTATCTTTTTAAGGGTGTAACCACCACCACCACCTCCACCAGAGTTAGCAGTATCTCCTACATCACCATCACAACCTCCACCACCACCTCCACCACCAACGACTTCAACTATTATGTATTTTAGCCCTGCTGGTTTTGTCCAAGTTCCATTTCCTGTAAAAACATTTATATTTATTTCATCAATTCCTGTATCTACCCATTTAAGTCCTGTGGTTTCAACACTATCTGCTACTAGCATTTGCCCATCTGTACCTATTGGTAATCTGGCATTATCTGTATCGTAAGTATATAAATCACCCTTTGTAGTAAGTGGGGAACTTGCTGGTGCTTCTGCCCATTTCATACCCCCACTTGCTGTGCTATCTGCTGTTAAAATATAATCATTTGTTGGTGCTGTATCTAGTTTTAGATTTGCCTCATCAACTACATTATCTGCTATTGTTAAAGCACCACTTCCTGTAACTTCACCTGTATGTGTTGCATTTGTTACCTTTGCAGTATTTAGTGTTACTGCTGAATTGTTTGCAACTTCTGTATCAAAATCTGTAATATCGCTTGCAGTTAATCCTGATATTAAATTACTTTTTTGTATCTTTTTTGAAGTACCATTAACCCCATCAGTTGTATCTGACTTATCTATTATGTGCAGTAAATCATCATCTGCTGGTGTTGTTAATTCTGTTCTGCTAGTTAATTGTGCCATATATAAATTATACCTTAACTTGTTAGTTGATAATAACTATCATCAGTAAATTGAAAATCGCTATCATCTGTAAATTGAAACCTATCTGCCCCATTTAATTCTCTCCATCTATTTATATACACTTGTATTTTTTCATCTAAATTATTCCAATACTCATCGCCATTAGATGGTGTAACTGCTGGGTCTGTATCGTGTTCTCCGTGATATGTAACTTTTGTATCTAATGCTGTTTGTAAGTCTGTTTGATTTGATAATGTTCCTGTAATTGAACCCCAATTTGTTGTTGCTGTAACTGTTCCTACAATCCATTTGCTATTTGTGTTGTCCCATTTCAAAACATATCCATCTGCAATTCCTGTTGTATCTACATCTGATAATTTATCTAACTTATGGTGTATTGTGGGTCTAACTACTATCCTACCTGTTTGACTATTTCCTGTTTGTACTTTTTCTACTGCTGCAATTTCAATGTAGGTATCTGGTGGTGTAGGTGCTGTATTTGTTAAACCCCCTGTTGTATTTGAAAAGTAAAGTATATCTCCTCCTGCCCAATCTGCACTATCACCATTATCTGGTGTATCTGTATAAATCTTATCAACTTCTCCAAACCAAGTAGAGTAACCAAAATCACCATTTGATAAGTCTTGTGTTGCAACTCCAATAAAATAAGTAGGGTTTGCCTGTATTTCACTAACCACACACTTTTTTATTAGTATATGGTCGCCCTGAACTCCTGCAAATTGAACCAAATCACCCTTTGTTATTGCACCACTTGCCTTACCGTAAAAGTATAGTGATTGTGGTAATTCTGCATTTATATAATCAAAACTACTTGTAAATGGATTAAATACAATCTTATTTGCCATTATGATTTCTCCACAGATATTAGGTTATTATCTACATCATAAGCAAGGGTTAGTGTAGATACTGTTGTACCAGCACTTCCACCAATCTTATAAATTACAGTAGTTAAATTTCCATCTGTATAAGATAAATTTATGTAATCGTAGGTGCTGGGAACAAGTGAGTTACCAACTATATCAGTAACTTTTACTGCAACATCATTTTGAACATCTTTAAACTTTCTGTGTTCTCTGTCATTTAAACTTAATGGTATTGCCATTATTTCTCCTTTTCGTTTTGTACTGCTACATTTGTAAGTCTAGTAAATGTTGGTCTAGCCCTATCTACTGTTTTTGCTGTCCTTTTAATATTACTTCCTGCTTTACTACCTGCTTTTTTTATACTTTGTGTTGCTTTTCTTGCTTTTTCTGTTGCTGTACCAACTGCTTTTGCACCTTTAACACCACTCTTAATTTTTTCTATTGGTGCATTTTTTAATGTTTTTTTAGCACTATTTATTAAACTGCTAAGTGTTTGCTCACTACCAACTATTTTTGCAAGTGTATATTGTCCACCTAAATAAGGTATTAAATTTAAAGGATTTAAAATTGCTAAACCACCACCTGCTAGTATGTTACTTGCTATAAAACCTGTTTGTGAACCTTGTGCTACTTTTTGACTTTTTGTTAATAGTTGTTTTAATTCAGCCAATTCTTCTGCTTGGTCAAGTATTTGCTTTAAATTATCAAATTGTTTCTTATCAAGTAGTTGTTCTAGTGTTGAGTACCCATATTTATTTATTTTATTTTTTAACTTAATAGGGTCAATTAACTCACCAGTTCTATCAAGACTTTCATAAACTATTTTTTGTACTAAACTTTCTCTTATTGGTTCAATACCCTCATCACCTAAAACATCTTTTAAAAGTTTTACACCAGTTGGATTGTTTGGTTTAACAACACTTTCTAATACTTTTTCAGGGTCTAATCTAGTTATATTTCTACCAATTTGCGACCTAATCTTTTTAATATTACCTTTATAAAATCTATCTGCTTCCCTAATTTGTTTTAGAATTTCCTTAGTATCTAGTTGTGGTGCTTTTGCACCTAACCTAGTATCAGTTATGTTTAGTTTTGGAAATTTAGATTTTGGAAGTTTTTTACCAGATAAGGTTCTTTCTAAATCTTCTTCTAAAACAGAATAAAACTTCTTTAAAGCACCCATATCTGATTTTGCTACTATATCAGCATTATCATCAATTCTACTACCAACTGCTTTTAATGTTTCTCTTAAATCTTGTGCTGACAAGGTATCTGCATCAAAAAATGTTTGAAAACTATCTTCGTAAAACTTTAAATCTCTTGGTTTAACTCTTGATTTTAATTTACTTGAAATTGTATTTTTTAAAAATTTGTGTGTACTATTTGCAGTTGCTGGTACTTTATCTAAACTAGGTATATTGTCATATTTTTGACTTGCTTGTCTTGTAAAATCATCAACATATTTCTTAAATGCACTTTGTACCTTTTTACCTGTTGCTAGTGTTTCGAAAGTTTCTGGTGCATTAGTTCTTCGTAAGTTTTGTTGTAACTCATTAACCCTATCAAAAGCAGTATTAATCTTTTTAGCAATATCACCACCAAATAAACCCCTAACTGCCGTTGCTTCTGCAATTTCAGTAGTTCCACTAGGTCTTCTTGCTGATAAAGGTAAATCAACATCATACTTACCTGCAAGTTCTAATGCCCTAGTACTTTCTTCTGGAATTAATCTTTCAGCACCTTGTGTAATTCTTTCACCCATACCTTGTGTGTAAGGTCTTGCTCTTTCAATACCTGCCTCAATACCTGCCCTTGCAGTTTGCAAACCACTTCTTGTAGCATCTGCAACATTACTTGCACCTCTTTTAACTGCTCTACCTGTTGTTTGAACACCTTTACCTACTGCTGGTAAACTACCCTCAATTAAAGCACCAGTAGTAGCACCCTCTAATGTTTGTCCAATTTGCTCACTTATTGGTTGTCCACTATATGTTTGTCCAAAACCAGCACTTGCACCCCTTATAGAACCTAATGCAGCATTACCTCTAACACTTGATGCTGTTGCTGGGTTGTATGCAATTATATTTGCACCTTGCCTTACACCCTCTACTGCTACTGGTAGTGAACTTTTACTTCTAATAGCACTTTCTTGTGTTCCTGATAAATAAGGTATGTTACCACTTAAAACAGTTCTTTCTGCCTTTTTATCCCCCCTTAATGCCCTAGCACTTTGTGTTAAACCCTCTACTGCACCTAAACCACTTCTAACAACTTGTTCTGCTGGGTTTAAAATTGCACCACTAACTGCACCTAAATTACCCCTTGTAGAAATTGCTTCTGATAAAGGTGCTGATTTTTGGGACATTGCCCACTCATTATAGTTGGGTATATCTTGCCTCATAGGTCTGGTAGCATAAGGATTTCTCTGTTTAATACCTGCTGTAACAAATATATTTTCTGCTTCTTCTGGTGTTGGTGCTTTATCACCTCTAACTACAACTGACCTACCTGTTGCATTGTCTGTTATTTTAAATTTAGCCATTATTGTATCTCCGTAATTGTGTAGTTACCCACACTACTTTCAATATTTTGTAATCTACTAGGGTTTTTTTGTTCTTGTAATAACTGCATATTTTCATTATTTTTTGCAATTAATTTTCTTTGTATTTGCCCTAATATTTGCCTTAAATATGTTTCACTAACATTACCAATATTTTCAGGTTTGAAAGCATTTTGTAAAATTCTTGTTTCAAAGTCAGTAATTTGTCCTTGTCCCTTTAATCCTGACCTTTCAAGTAAAGTTAGTTTGTTAATTAAACTATTTACCTTTTCTTGTGTTTCCAATGCACCACTCCATCTAGTCCAAAAGGGTACTTCAACACCTCTCATTGTACCTGTTATTGCACCTATATTACCCTCGTCTAGTAAGTTATTAGTTAAATTTAAAGCATCTTCTACATTTAAAACTTCTTCAATAGTTGGTGTTTCTGGCATATTTTCTAATCTTGCTTTTTCAATATCTGATAATGTTTTTAATTCAGTTTGTTCTATATCAAATAATTGCTTGTTGTATGTAGCAATTTCATTTCTAGTATCACTATCTATTTTACTTAATCTATCTTGTAAATCAGTATATAGTTGGTTTGCCATTACAACCTTATCACCATAAGCGATTGCCATATTATTATTTAAATCATTAATTTGTTGTTGGTAGTTTGAAAGTATAGTATTTACATTATTTTGTGCATTTATTATTGCTGTATTTTTTTGGTTGTTGATGTCATTTATAGTTGCTTGTCTTTGTGCCATTATATCTTGTTGACCTCTTAAAAACTCACTTTCGCTTCTTTGTGTTTCACCACTTTGTCCAAAATAACCTGTTGAACCTAATGTACCTAAGTTAGCAAACTTTCTTTCTAATTGTGCTTGTTGTAATCTTCTTGCCTCTGCTGCTCTTCTTAAATCTCTTTCGCTACTAACTTCTGCCTGTTGTGCTTGTTGTCCATATTGTTGTTCAATTAATGCTCTATTTTGTGCTTCTTGTTGTCTTGCTAAATCCATTTGTGCTTGTATATCTTGTTGTTGTTTTTGATAGTTAGCCATTTGTGTATCATAAGCAGCCATAATTTCAGGTGCTTGTTGCTGGTAACTTTGTTGTGCTAAATTTCTAGCATCAACACCTTGTTGTAGTGATTGCCTTGCTAACTCATTAATACTTTTAACAGTTGGTGATGGTTGTCTTGTTTGTTCTTTTTTCTCTGGTTGTTTTGGTTTTGTAAATCTTGGTGTCTGTACTGTTGGTTTAGCACCTTTACTTGTTGATTGATAAGTTACTGGCATACCATATAAAGTATTTGGTTGAAAAATACTTCTTGCCTTATTATTTGGCATAGGTGTGTTTCTTGACATACCCTCTGGTCTAACAGCACTAGAAAAACTTACATTTCTGTTACTATTAACCATATTTTTATTGTTTTCTGCAAACTGATTATCTTTTTTTCTTCTAAATACTGCCATACCTTTATATTATCAATTTTTTAACTAAAACCTTACAATTATCTTTTAAAAATACTTTTAATCCAAGAACTTACCTTTTTAAATACACTCTTTTTTGGTTTTGATGTTGATTTCTTTGGTGTTGCTTTTTTAAAAGCCTCTTTTACTTTTGATGACTTTGATTGTGATTTAGGTGGTGAGTAGTATTTTTTTATACTAGAACTTGATTTACTGCTCGAACTACTTGATTTACTACTAGATTTGCTACTAGATTTACTTGAACTAGATTTGCTACTAGATTTACTACTTGAACTACTTGATTTCTTTTTATCATCAGATTTCTTAGAACTAGATTTTTTACTTGATGAACTTGATTTTGATGTACTTACAGGTCTACTAAATACAGTTTTTGATGGTGAGAATAATTGTTGTACTGAACTTTCTCTACTTTGTTGGTTATCTAAACCTGCAATATCACTTGAAGTATTTGTTCTATCTGCTGATTGTGAACCTTTTGCAGTAACACCAGACATTAATTGATTACCAGCGAAACCCTCTTGTCCAATAGGTTTAGTTACAGAACTTAATGGGTTTGTAGGTTGTTTAAACTCATTATCAATAATTGTTCTTTGCTGATTGTATTGTCTACCTAAGTTAGATGGTTGGAAGTTACCAAATTGTAATCCTCTATTTTCATCTATGGTTGATTTTTTACCTAACTCTTGTCTACTAAAATCTTGTATATCTGATTGTGCTTCTGCTGTTGGGTTTAAATTATTTAAAATGTTATTTGCTAGTTGTTGTCCTCTTTGTAAGAAATCAGGTAAAGAACTTATTGTTTCAGATACACCAAATTCTGGTGCATTAACATCTCTACCAATCTGTCCAATAGTTTCACCTAAGTTACTTGTAGCACCCCTAAAATCACCTGCTAAAAGTTCAGAAACTCCTAAGTCTGGTGCATTAATATTTCTACCAGTTTGTGCCAAAGTTTGACCTATATTTCTTGAAGCACCTCTAATATCACCAGCAAGAAGTTCAGATGCACCTAATTCTGGTAAATTTCTATTAGTACCAAATTGTGCAACTCTATTACTCAAATTCATTGGTGTTTCTGTTGGTGTTTCAGTTGGTGTTTCAGTTTCTGGCAATGCTCTTGCAATAGTTCTTGGTGTGTTAATTCTTCTTTCAGCACTAGCAACTGCATCGGGATATAAAACTCTATCCTCTTCTGTTAACTTACCACTACTTGCTCTCCAATACATTGCTTCTGCTCTTTGGTCTGGTGTTAAATCATCATAACTAACAGGTACTCTGCTTTGTATTCGGTATTCTTGTGGGTTTTGTTGTACTTTTTGTATAAAATTGTATGGATTTTGTCTTTGATTATTTTCATCATAGTATTCTAAGTCTAAGTGATAACCTGTTGAATTTCCTGTTGTACCAGTAATACCTATGATTTCACCAGCCCTAATTGTGTCCCCAACATTAAAGTTTGTTTGTGATAAATGTGATAGTCTAAATCTTTCACCAGTAGGTAGTTGTACTAATATTGAGTTACCATATCCTTGGTCGTTAACACCATCAATTAATTTACCAACTACTTGTGTTTCAAAAGGTAGTGATAAAGGTACTTTCCACTCACCTGCACCAGCAATATCTAAACCTTGATGATAAGTGTAATAACGGTTTGGGTTATAGTTTCCATATTCTTGTGTTATTTGGTACTGATTACCATTAAAAAGCATTGATTGTAAATCTCTTGAAGCATTACCTGTTGGTTTAAACTCACTTGTATAATCTCTAAAAACTTGTCCATCTCTACTAATAAGTAAATCATCTCTAAAACTTACAAACTCAGGTTCAATACTAAGAATTTCTCCTGTACCTAAATCGTAAGTAACACCAGTAACATCTTTAACAGTATTATTGTTGTAGTAAATATTTCCATCTCTATCTCTACCAGTTATTTGTGGTTGTGATGCTTGTATTAAATTTTCAATAAAATTAATAGATTGAGGTTTAATATTTGAACTCATTTCCTGATTTAATGCAGACATTGGTTGTTGCATAGGTTGTTGTGGTTGTAAAGGTGTTGTGTAAGCATTTTGTAAAGTTTGTGATGGTGTTACAGGTGTTTGTAATTGTGTTGATGGTAGAACCTGTGATACACCCCTAGTTTGTGGAAGTGCAAAAGATGCAGGTCTTCTATCAATATCAAAACCCATTGCTGTATCTTGTGGTCTTCTTAATCTATTTCTTTCTTCAATCATTGCTAAGTATTCAGCAGATGATTGTGGTGTTTGTGCTATGTTTCTTGCTACTGGTTTAAATGTTGCCATAATATTTTCCTTACTCAATTATACTTATTTTTGGTGTAAAACCTAAATAAATTTGATATACCTCTTCTGCTGTTAATGCTCTATTAAAGTATGCAAGGTCATCAATATCACCATCATAGTAACTAACTGGTGTATCGCCACTTCTACCTACTATTGCTGCTAAACCAACTCTATTAGTTGGACTACTTTTTACACCAGTATGTGCAGTTGTATCCTCTAAAACACCATTAACATATATTTTTATATTTGCACCATCATAAGTACCTGTTATGTGATGCCAAGTATCTAACGAAAGTGCAGTTGTTGCTGTTGCATTATTTGCACCTGCATCAGTACCATCACTTGATATTCTAAAAGTTGGTATATTTGTTGTACCTAAATAAATAAAATAAGTTCTTAAATTAACACCACCAACGCTATCCCATCTACTAAATATAGCAGATAAAGTCATATCACTTTCTAATTTTATCCAACTAGATATTGAAAATTGACTATCATTGTATTCGCTTGTTGCTATGTATCCATAAGAAGAACTACTTGCTTCCATTTCTATTGCTTCATCAAAAACACCTGTTGTTGCTATCGGTCCATTAACAAAATTAAAAGAATAATCATTATTAATTTCATTATCTCTAAAAAATGAGTATGGTTCAGTTGGTGGGGTAAAGTTGGCAGTATATTTTGCAACACCTTTAACTATTCTTAATTCATCTACCCAACCATTTAATTCTTGTTCATTACCACTTGCTAGGTAACCAATTTTTAGTGTTGTTGCTAAATCACTTAAAGTTGTTGTACTAAAATCAGTACCTGTAAGTGTTTTGCTTTCTCCATCAATAAATATTTTACAATTAGCACCATCTCTAACCATTGCAATGTGATACCAGTTGTTTGTGGTAACTAAATTATTACCTGTACTCATTAAAACTTCATCTACTGATGATTGTCTTACATAAAAACTAATTCCATTATTTGTATTTTTATAAAAAGTCCAAAAGTTATTTGCATCTACATACTGATTTGCAAATTGTTGGTTATCAGTTAAATCATTAAATCTAACCCACAAATCTATTGTAAAATCACCACTACCAAAATGCCAATCTGTACTGTCTGCAAGTGTTATGTAGTCCCCTGTTCCGTCTAATAATAATGAACTTACACCAAACTTTTTTTGTGATGTATCTAATTGTGCATTACCCACAAAAGTAGCAGTTAACTTACCTGCACTATCTAGTGTGCTTGTTTGTCCATCAGTACCATTAAAATGAAGTAATAGTTTTGTATTTGTATCTTCTGATTGATTGAATTTCCAATAACCTAAACAACTACCACCTGTGTTGTAAATAACTCTAATTTGTTCATCAGTTAAAGCAGTATTATAAATAGCAACATCATCAATTTGTCCATCAAACCATTGTGCTGGTGTATCCCCACTACCAAAACTACTTGCACCTATTAAAAAGTTAGCATCACTATCTGCTACTGTTCCACTTGCAGTAACTTCTGTTTTAATACCATTAACAAATACTTTAAGTTTGCTTGAACTGCTGTCATAAACTCCTGCAATATAGTTCCATTTACCAATTTCTACTGTATTTGAACTTATAACATTGAAATTTGTTGTTAAGCCACCTAACCAAAAGGTAACCTTATCATCAGTACCAAGAGATATTTCGTGCCTATTATTTGGGAGTGTTAGTTTACCTTTATTTATAATTCTATAACTGTAAGTTGATGGTGAAGTGTCTGGTTTTATCCATACTGACCAACTTTGACTTGTAGATATTTCTAAATTAAGACAACTAGCATCAGCAATACTTAAATATTGACTGCTACCATTTAATGTAACTGCATTATCAAAAATACCTGCTGTGTAAGTTGGTGAACCATTTGCTGTTAGATTGTAACTGTTAGTGCTTTCATCATTAGCATTACCATTAAGTTTCCAATAACCTTGCAAGTTGGTTGTAGGTATTCCTGCAAAACTTAAATCTCTTTGTGAGTATTTTGTTAATAAATCTGTGTTTTGTATTGATGGCATTATGGTTTTATAAATCTAAGTCTGATTATCAAACCTTTTGCTGGTGTTGTAGATACAGCATCTATATCTATTGCTAGTAAATCGTTTGTAGCAACATCATCATTGCTTGTATCAATAACATAAGGTGTTGAAGCAGTATCAGAACCAGTTTCTCCACTATCTATTGTTAATTTGGTACTTAACATATCAACACTATCTGTAACATTTCTAATCTGTATATCAGTAGTACCAGTTGTACCAGCAGTAATAACCCTTGCGTGGCAGCCAACTAAATCCCAACCATTTAAATCTTCTGGAATTGTTATGTATGCCTTACCATCACCTGTTGTTGTGTTTACAGTTGCTTCAACTACATAATTTTCTATATTTTTATATTTTACAATATCGTTTAAATCGTTAATGTGTGCTTTTGTTAAAGGATAAGCAACTACTACACCATTACTATGTGCTTTACCTGTTGAACCCTCAACACCCCTAGTAACACCTTGTAAAACATTACTTGCATTTATAGAAGTGTAACTAATCCACTCTACTATTGATGTATTTAATGGGTTAGTCCAACTTACTGCAATTATGCCAGGAACTGTTGTATCTATACCTGTTGTGTTTGATAGTGTTATATTTGTTGTTTGTGAAGCATCTATTGCACCATTTAAAGTTTTAGTTATGTATTGTTGTGCATAATATAATGGCATATCTTTATATTACCAATATTTAAGAATAAACCTTAAATCTACTTGGTAACCTTTTCCCCTCTAACACCATATATTCGTGTGCTAGTGATAAAAATTTATAATATAAATCAGCAGTATTTGAATTAAATGAGTATTTTATTGACCTGCTTTTTAATCTTTTTTGAACTTCTACTAATTGGTCGCTACTTTCACCACTTGCTGGTGTACCACCTGTTGCATCACCAAATAAGGGTTGTCCAACTAGCATTGCACCAAAACCTAAACCACCTGATATTGATGCACTAATATTAAACTCACTATTAACAATAGCACCATCAACAATTATCTCACCATCAATGTTACCAAAGTTAGTTATATCTTTAAATTGAAATGTGGGGTGAAAGTATTGTTTAAATTTATGAAATGCACCCTCATCATAAGCCTTTGTTGAAAACTGAACATCTATTGCAGTACCATTATCACTTCTATCTTCTTGAAACATTTTATAAATGTAACCATCTTGTGAGTGTCCGTAGTAAAAATCTTGGTTACCATTAGTATCAATAAATTCAGCCATTATATTAGGTTCAATACCCTCCCAATAAACCCAACTACCAAATCTAGTATCAAGTACCCAAACCCTATCATTATTAGTGCTATCTTCTTTTGCAACACTACACATAAATAGGTTGTTGAAGTAACCACCAGCACTATCTTCTAATTGTCCTAAATTTACATCTTTTAAACTTTCAGCAATCTTAATAGAAAGTTCGTTAGTTCTTAAAATACTCGCTGCATAATTTTCTTGGTTACCTAAACTATAAAAAGCAAGTCTTCCATCTTTTTTTGCAGGAAATACTATGTCATTTTCAACTGCTATTGTTGCATAGTGGGATATCATACCAAAAGACCTAGTTATTTCTTCTAGTTGTGGGTTACCATTTTCGTTAAAAAAGAACTTGTAAATAGCATTTTCTTTACCAACTATAACACCACCTTGAAAAGGTATTATTGCTTTAATAGCATAACCATCATTTTGAAATACTGGGGTACTACCACCACCACCAACATCACCTGAAAAGTTAGCAATATTTTCACCAACACCACCCCAATACAATCTTGATGGGTCATCAGGATTACCTGCTACAAATAACCTACTTATGGCAAAACAAGAATACTTACCTTTTATACCACCACTTGTATTACCCTCTGGTGGTAAAACTACAATACTAGGTTCAAACTCACCAATATCTTTATAGGAGTTTGTATAAACAGTAGTCATATAAGTTTCACCAAGTCCTGTTGCTTTTCTACCCCATATATTGTAACCCTCAGCACCAGTAACTGCTGTCCAAGTTATATTGTTGTAGTTAGTTTCAGTAAGTTCTGCATTACCATTTGTTATTGCTACTGCTGTTGTGGCAAGTGTTTCACCCTGCTTGTTAAAAGCACTAACTTTATAACTGTATGCTGTTGAACCTGTTGAACCTGTTGCTGTTACTGCTAAACCTGTTGGTGTTGTTAGTGCTGTGTATGTACTTATTGTACTACCATCATATTTTCGTAAATTATTAGTACCATCAAAAAAATAAACATCATTTATTGCTTGTACCATTGTGGTTTTGCTATTTGCAAAAGTTGTACTACCAATTTGTGTCCAAGTACCACTATTGTAGTATTCTAATTTTTGGTTGTTAATTCTTAAAAACTTTCTAGTACCATCTGCTTTATAGTAACCAAATAAACCATAAGTTTTAGTACCACTTGAATTACCATAAGTGCTAGTACCTCTTCTAGGTACAATACCATCAACTTGTAATTCAATATTTCTAGCCTCTGTAAGTTCGCTTTCCTTAATTATATTTTGGTCTTGAAAGGTATTTAAACCACCTATAAAACCTTGTGATACATCTATTTTTCTTGGATTATTTCTTGCTTTTGTATTAATCTGCATACTGTATGTCTATTGGGTAAAAAGGTCTAATAGATTTGTTGTAGAACTTTTGTCTATTATTCTCTACCATCAAGTCCCTAACAATTTCATTAAACTCATCAAAGCCATCGGCACTATCACCTCGTCTATCATCTAGTTGGTTAATTCTTGCATAAGCATAAGCAACAAGTGCATCTAAATAAAAGTCGGGTATTATAAAAGTATCGCTATCACTACTAACTAATGTTGGATATTTAAAATATTTAATAGCAATGTTGTTTGTGCCACTATCTTCGGGTTTTGGTAGTATATGCAGTTCGTTTTGGTAAATATAAAATCTATTGTAAAGGTACTCAGTATCATCAGTATTTTCTAATTGAAAAACCTCTGCCTGTGATATTGCATCATAAACTTCATTATCAACCCTAAGTTCAATAATATCTCTAAAATCACTAGGTAATGTGTAAGTTTCTTGTAATGCAACACTACTTAAAGTTGTACTTGTTTCACTAAACCACATAGGTTGGGTTGCAATTAACTTTCTATAACCCTCGTTAATAAACCTAACTCTTCTTGATTTTTCTGTTGCATCATCTGGTGAACTATCTTCGCCTAATCTGTATGCTAGTGATGTTAATAAATCTGCTAATGTAAGTGGCATTAAGTATCCTTATAATTTGATACCTTTAAGAAATCCCTCGACAATTTCTTTCTTTATCTTATCTTTATATTCTTTTTGTTTTTGTGCCAATGCTAATTCTCTTTTTGTAACTTCTGCAAGTTTCATATCAGCATCTGCATTTTTTTCATTTGCCTCTTTAAGCATTTTTTTAACATTATCTTTGGATACTTCAACACTAGCAAGTGCCTCTGTAAGTTCAGTATCTCTTCTAATATTAGTTAAACCATTTATAACTTCTTTTTCTCTTAAAGTAAGTTCTTTATCAGCCTTAACTAATTCTTTTCTTTTAGTTTCCAATTCTTTTTTTAATGCTTTTAATGTAGTAGTTTCTTTTGCAATTTCTAATTCCTTATCTTTTAAGGATTTTTCTTTTGCATTAAGTTCTGCTTCCATTTGAGATGCAATATTTAAAATTGACATATTTATCTCCAAATTAATTACTATTTTAAGGTTATCAAATTTTGCTTAAAAACCTTAATAAAAAACAAAACCCCTATTGCTAGGGGTCTGTTTAAGTGTGCTAAATGCTTATAAGCATCTAATCATTGCTGTTACATCATTAGATACATCATCTGCTAATGCTACACCAAATACTTGACCACTTGTTGTACCTGCTGTTTCTGTGTCAGCCTGTCCATCTGCTGTTGCGTGAGGAACTAATCTATCACCTTTAACAACACCACCATCAGTAGTTACAGTTGCTACACCACTAACTTGTACCCAACCATAGTTACCATCAGTTATTGCTGATACTGCTACACCTGCTACAAATCTACCAACAGAAGAACCACCTGCTCTATCTTTGGTAACTAAATAACCTGTTGTGTCTGCATATTCAACAACATCACCTGCAACTAAGTTAGCATCTTCAACTTGAATATATCTGAATATATTACCTGTTTTAGGTTGTTCAAATATAGTTCCTAATTGTGCAGTTGCTGTACTTTCGTTACTTGTAAGTGATGGATTTAAAACTTGTGCGAATGCCATATTTTAATCTCCTAAATTTATACTATTAAGCAGTTTTACCTGTTAATTTACCTAAACTTGCTCTTCTATTAACAACACTTTGTAACATAGTAACAATACTTTGTACTGAGATGTGTTGGTTTGTAGGTTCACCTTTGTCTATAACTTTAAAGTCATAACCATTGTGCATAGCAATTTTTAGATTATCTGTATTTAAGAAGTAGAACTCTCCACTTGGTGTTTGTTCATCAAATACTACTGGAATACCTCTAAAACCTAATGCTAAAAATCCTGCATCACCTAATCTTTTCATTTCTTTTGTTGATGAACTTTCGTAGTTAATAGTTGTAGTTAGTAAACTTTCATATTTTTCGTGTAGTGTTTGTGTAGTAACCATTATGGATACTTTTGAACCACCTGCACCGTTATTAACTGTGTTTAATCCTGTTCTGATGTCATCAATACTTAATGCACCTGCTGAACTTTCTACATAAGAGTTCCACCAAGTATAAGTACCACCTGCAATACCACCATAAGTACCTGTACCAATAGCAGTTTGTAAACCGACTATCTCTTTGTTTGCAGAAGTACCATTAAAGAAGTCATTATTAATTCTTTCTTTTAATGAATTTTCTGCTTGCATTATCTTAGCCTTTAACAAATCTACTACTTGACTTCTACCTGCATTTTTTGCTTCATCTTCTAAACTTATAACAATGTTTACATTGTATAAAGCCCAGTTGTATTCAGCAGCATCAATACCATCTTGGTAAGTAAGGTCAAGAGTATCTGTACCTGTAAAAGTTTCTACTGTTGTGTTTGTTCCATACATTACTGGAACTACGATGCTTCTACCACCATCTTTGTATTCAATTCCGTTATTATTTTGGAAGTGATTTAGTAAAACATTATCTTTAAATATATTATCTGCTAATGTTTTTCTGTAATTCTGTAAGGTTGTTGAAGCAATAACCCCTAAATTTACTGTCATATTATCCTTAATTTAATTTTTTACTTATTAAAAGCACTTGCAACTGCTTCATCAAATGACATATTGCCACTTCTTTCAACATTTGCAGATTTAGTGCTTGGATTAGATTTTTTAGTCTGTACTGCATTTTTTTTCATTATCTTGTTTTGGTTAGCAATGTAACTTTTGATTTTTCCATCAATGTAACTTTGCCACTCATCAGATACTTCATTTAGTACAGATTTGTAATCAAACCCTAACTTTGTACCATTTTCTTGCTCGTGTTCAACAAGTCTTTGTTCTAAGATATCTCTTGCAAAGGTATCAAAAAACTTATCACTATCAGGGTGATTGTCATTTAGTCTATTATCTAAATTAACAATGTCTGTTTGTGCTTGTTTTTCCCACTCAGCCTCTCTTTCTGCCTTTATATAGTTTCGAATTCTATCTTCTTCACTAATATATTCATCACTTTCTAAATCATCAGTTGTTTGGTCAGCATTTTCTAATTTACTTTCCAAGTCTGCTAACTTAGTTTCCAAATCCTTTACTTGCTGTCTTTCTAGTTGACGCTTTCTAGTGTAGTCAGCCTGTAAAGATTTGTGGAGAGGTTTTAACTCATCTGGCAGTTCGTCATAAGATGTTGGTGTAAAACTATCTTCTGCTTCTGAGTTTTCATTTCCCCCCATAATATCTTGCTCTTCTTGTTCAATTTCTGTTTCAGGTTGTTGTTCTTCTTGAACAATCTCTGGTTCTTCTTGAACATCTGAATTTTCTGTTGTTAAAGAACTATCAAAACTAGCACCAATTTCTTGGTCTAAGTTAGATATATTCTGTGTAGGAGTGTTATTTTCCATAACTTGTTCCTTTTTTAAAAATTTAGAAGTCCCATAAGGGTTGTTTCATATACTTAAAAAAATAATATCACAATAGGGGTTAATATATTAACTGTTAATTACTTTACCATCTACTAATTGTTGCTTACCTAGTATGTAATAACTTTCCATATTACATTTTTTGCATCTTAATTGTCTTGATGTGGGTGATAGGGGTTCAAAATAGTGTTCATTTTGTTTACAAAAACTACTAACAAGTTTAGGTTTATGTTCACTTAAACTATTATTACCATATTGGTCTTTAACATTGTTCCATAAACCTAAATTGTTATTCATATTATTTTTTTCTTCTTTTAAGCATTTCTGTAATAGTAGTGCCTTTTGGTTTCATTTCTCTTTTCATCATTGGTTTAGATGTTGGTTTAGATGTCATTTTTTTGCCCATCTTTTTAGCCATTTTCTTAGCCATCTCCATACCTTTTTTAGTGTATGAGTATTCTTTATTACCTACTTTTGGCATAAAATACCTTTCATAAATTTTATACTACCACTTAACCTTATCTGCCCAATAAGCAGCACTCATTTTACCTTTTGCTATATTTTTAGAGTGCCTTGCTTTAAAAGATTTTTGCCTTGCCTTTTGTTTTTTGCTTTTGGGATTTGCACCTGCACCACTAACACCTTGTTGTCCAAATCTAATAAGTTTTTCCTTACCACCACTTTTAGCAAATACTGCATGGGATTTAGTTGGGTGGTTTGGTGTTCTTTTTGGTTTGTTGTATCCCTTAAATGTTTCTTTACCTTTTTTAATCATAGTTAAAATAAATTCTGAAATGGTGTACTTGCTACTGCTTCTTGACTTGTTGGCATCTCCCCATTTCTAGGTGATGGTTTTGGCATATCTCCTTGTTGCATTTCTTGCATTTGTTCTTGCATAACCTCTTCTTCTGATTTTAAAAAGTTATCTGGGTTTTGTTCATTAAATCCATCTCTTAACATCTTCTTAAATACTTTTGCTCTATCAACAAGTGGGTCATCTTTAATTCTATCGTACATTTCAATAGCCTGTGCTCTTAAAACATCTTTATTAACACTTATGTTTTCTAAATCAACATCAATATCTCTATCAAAATCAATATCCTGTAAATCATACTTAGTTAGTACCATTTCTTTCGACATACCGTCTTCATCAGTAATACTTACAAGTTTTTCTTCGTCCCAATTTTCTTGTGCTAGTTTAAGCATTAAAATAACTACTTCTCTAATAAACCTACCAAATTGCCTTTTACCTTGCCTAATTCTTCTTTCAGCAGCATCTGCAAAAATAGTTTGTCCTGTTGCTGTGTCTACTGATGTACTTTGTGCTGCATTTGTTAAGTCCATCATACCTGATACAAACTGTGCATCTCTTCTAGCGATTTCGTCCATACCTAGTATAGTGTCGCTCATTGGTGGTGGGGTTAAATATTGTGGTGGTGCTTCCTTGTAAACCAAAACAGTATTAACTCTTGGGTCAAGTAGTGCTTTTTCATCAACTTCGGTAGTACCATCAACAGCAATTTTAGGAAAAGCATTTAAGTCAGCAAATCTAATCTGTTGACTTCTTCTAATTATTATTTCTTTTTGTAATTCCCTTAAAGTTTTACCAATACCAAACCCATAAAACTTGTTAGGTATTCTATACCAACTTCCAAGCCTTATTGTTTTTTCGTTAATCTCTTCTTTTAATAAAATCTTATTATCTGTGTAAATTATGTTGTAATTATTACCATATTTCCAGTTTTTAACTTCTTTTTTATGTTTTTCAGGTATTTGTCCTTGATAGAAGTAAACTGTTGCTCTTTTAATATCATCATTATCTTTTTCAACACCATTAAGTTCAATCTTTATAGTGCTATCGGGTTCAACCTCAACACCATAAACATTTTTAATCTCATCAACTTCCATTTGTGCTTTGTAAAAAAAGTAAGGTACTTCACTAGCATTTTCTTTAAACTTTGCTTCGGGTGAAAAGTACAACTTTAAAGGGTCATAACTATTAAGTACAGGGTCATTGTAAATATAAACCTCTCTTGTAAGTTCTTTACCATTTTCATCAACCATAACCTCGCCCATATCATCATACATAGGTACTTGTTTGGTTTCTGATTTAAATACTGCACCACCATAGGTGTTACCTGTTAAAATAAACCACCAAGCAGTTTCGTTCATAAAAAGTGGAAAGTCAGTCTTATCTATTAAGTATTGGTAGGTTGCTTTAACCTTTTCTTCTTTTTCGTAATCATCTTGTCCTCTACCCCTAAAAACTAAATCGGGTTCTCTATCAAAAAAAGATGCAAGCATACTTTCGTGTGTTGCAAAAATATAGGGTATTCTAATTACATACCTACCCTCGCTATCTAGTACAGTTCTAACTGTGTTACTTGATGATACTTTACCAAGTCCACCCCTTTTGTACTCTGCTGCTTCATAATCTGCAATACATCTTTTAATTTCTTCGTGTTGATTTTTATTGTGTGCTTCGGAAACTTTGTATCTATATTTTAGTAGTTCCAATAAACTATTCATATTAATAACTCTATCAAAAAAAGGTTTTAATCCTTAATTTTATATTCTTTCTTTAAAATTTGCTTAATTGCTTTGTCCCTTTTATAGACAGTAACATAACTAACTCCCAATGCTCTTGCAGTATCTTCTCTTGAATAACCCATATCGTAAATCATTGCTACTATAAATTTATCAGTAGGATTATCCAGTTTCTGATAAACATATACAGCGAGTGCATTTAATATCATAAGTTCCTCTGGTGTTGCATCTGGTGGCAGTAAACTTGTAAACATTATATCTCTCCATAAATTTTCTCCATCTTCTTTTTAGTTTTTATAACTTTTTCCTTTTTATCTTCTAAAAGTTCAACAACAACATTACTAGCAATTTGTTCATTTTCATCTTTTTTAACCATTGTTTGTTGCTCTTTAATAGCATCATCAATCATCTTTTCAGTATTTTGTTTATCTTCTATTTCTTTGTATTTATCTAGGGTGTTTATGTTAATAAGTCCATCTTCGTATTTTTTAGCAAATCCTTTTAAAAATGAGTATAAAATGTGCCCACCTATTGTTTTAGTATCAAAATCACTAATCCACTCACTATCCCAATAAATCTCAAAATAGTGTGGTCTTTTACCCTTTGCTTGTTTCCAAACACCCTCATCTTCTTTTATTTTAAATTGTTTAACATCAGCCCTAACACTAATTCTTTTACTAATATCAAATTTAAAGTGGGGTTGTAATATTTTAAGTATCTCTTGTTTAACCACATTTTCATCTGGTTTATCAAACATTATTAGTGTCATAAAAATTCTCCTAAATTTGCATACATTTGCTCTTTTTGCATATCTTCAAGAAGTAATCTATAAATGCTATTTTCTGGTAAATCTTGCTCTGGTACTTTTGGTGTTTTAACCCTACTAACAAGTCCATACCTAAAAGCATCATACAAGTCATCACCACCAACACCATCAACAGCATTAGTTTTCATAACATCTTCTGGTTTAAGTGTATCAAACTGCATACCACTAACAATATCAAAAACAGGTTTAGCATTTTTAAAAAACCTTACTTGGGGTATTTCTGTTTCAGTATTCTGCCAAGCAACAAACTTTCTAATTTCATTAACACCCTGCACTCTATTATTGTATGCTTTTAAAACATTAACACCATTAGTCCTAGTAAGTCCAAACCTGTAAAATTGCTCTGCTATTGTTGGACTACCATCTCTACCCCTACTCCAACAGTCAATACCACAATACATATCAACAACTTTTGTATCTAAACTCTGTATGGTTGCTAAAATATCACTACTAATCTCATCAATTCTTTTAAGTCTATCTTTTAAGTAATTAACGACATAAATTTCACTATTTGGTGTTATTGCAAATAAAACAAAACTATAAGGGTGGTTATATCCGTGGTCATACCCTGCAAAATAGGTAGTACCTGCTGGTAACTCTTTGGGGTCAACAATATGTTTCTGCTCGTTCATCTCATTAAATGCAATACCCTCGTGTATATTCCAATCACCATATAAGTATGCCTTAACAATTGCTTCGGGGTTATCTTTTAATCTATCAATATAGTTAGGGTCAACAGTAAGCATTGCCTTGTTATCTTGTACAAATGCCTGTACAAAATCAAAATCTGCTGGGTTTTCCCTTTCCCTAAAAATCTTATCAATAAATATCCTTTTAACCCATTGGTGTCCAATTCCACCAGGATTTCCAGTTAAAAACATACTTACTTGCCCCCCCATTTTAATAAACTTAGCATTACTTGTTCTATTACTGGTTCTTAATATTTTAAGTGTAACTTCCTCGTGTTGTGTTGCCTCGTCAATACTAATATCTTCAAATTCTCTACCCTGATAGGTGTAGACATCATTTGTATTTTGTAGGTAACTAAATTGGGTTTTTGAACCATTGGGGTAAATAATTGCTTTTTCTTGCTTGTTAAACCACTTCTTAGTAATAGGGTATTCCTCAAAAAATTTAGTAATGTGGTTGTCAACTAACTCGGGATAGGTTTTTCTAATAATTAAACCCCTTGTGTTTGGATATTTTAATCTTCTATATAACTCCCTTGCTCTAACAAGGTAACTTTTACCACCACCTTTTGCACCACCATAAAAGAGTACGGGTGTTTCTTGACTTTTAAGAAAAGCCTCTTTTTGTTTTGGTTGTAGTTTTAGTTCTAGTTGCACTATTCCTCTGCATCATTTGCATCGTAATCAATTACTTTAATTACTAATCCATCACCATCAGCACCAGTTACCTCTTGTCTTTGTCTTGGCATACCATCTATGTAGTTCCATAACAATTTTATCATTGTACTATCACCATCGTAAGCAAGTTGTGCTACTTTTTTAATTAATGCTTCTTTTCTAGTAATACCACTAGGTAATTCTTCATCTAATACTATTTTTGCAATATCAGTAAGTGTTTGCCCCTTTTTAGGTCTACCATTTCTATTAATATTCTCAGGGTGTGCTGCAAATCCTTGCTTTTTCTTTATTGGTTTATCTATTGTTTTCTCCATAACTAAATTGTAACACTTTTTGTTAATATATATTAAGCACTCGTAAAGGTAAAGTGCTAATATAGAAATAACGACATCTTTTAAGAAAAAAAATCTTTTAAATATTGCAAAAAAGTTAAATTTATCCTATAAATAACAAGTACGGATACCTCACGACTAGATAACACAAGAAACGAGAACATACATAGGTAAGAGTTACCAAGACCCTGACTTTTTCAGGGGTGAGATATAGTAGATATACAAACTATCTATCTATGAGAAGGAAACGATACAAAATGAGGGGTTTAAAAGGGGAGGTCGTTATTTGTGAGTTATTTTATTACCCAATCTATATGCTAGAATATTATTATGCTACTAAATAAACTTAAATTGTTAGAAAATAATCCCAGACAAATCACAGAAAAGCAGTTTTATAAACTAAAAAAGTCATTAAAAGAGTTTTTAGAGATGTTAGAAGTAAGACAGATAGTTTATGATGATAATTTTGTAATTTGGGGTGGAAATCAAAGATTTAGGGCTTATAAGATGCTAGTTGAACAAGGTGAGGTAGAGTACAACAAGAAATATTTTAAAAAACTTCCTAAAAAATGGACACTTAAACAAAAAAGAGAGTTTGCTATTAAAGATAACAACCCCACAGGTTTATCAGGTAGTTTTGATGATGACATACTAGCAAATGAGTGGGATAACTTACCCTTAGATGATTGGGGTATAAACACAGGAGTATGGGAAAATTTAACTAATTTAGAAGAAAAAAGTAAATTAGATAATAAAAAACTAATCAAGTGTCCTAATTGTGGTAGTGAATTTACTAAATCATCTAAATAAATCATTTCATATCTAATATATAAACTCAAAAAAGTGTTTGAAAATTTTTACAGACCCCATACATTAATTTTTTATATATAAAAGGGGTATGTGTATCTGTAAGGCTTAAATTTAGATTTTAAGGGGTTTTTGATATAAAAGTAGTACATTGTAAGGTAATTAAAAATAAGTGTGTTAAAAGTGTTTAAAAAAGTATCTAAAAAAGTGTCTAAAAAAGTGTCTAAATCTAGTTATTTATATTGTCATACTGTGCTTATAATTATTAATATATCTCGCTTTGGGTTGTAAATACTACAATTAAGATTGTAATAACTTATATAATAATAATATTAATTATAATAATTTTAATTATGACAATTCTAATTGCAACAATTCCCATTGTATTTTATTAAAAAAGCAACAATTTTCATTGTAATAATTTTAATTATAATAATTTACATTATGATATTATTTTCAGCTGTATTCTAATATTCATTATAATAATTTACATTGTAGTATTTTTTTAAAAAAATATAATAATAATTATAATAATATATATTATAATATAATATAATATATAATAATAATGATTATAATAATAGATATTATAATATAATAGTTTAAAAATTGTTTTACAATGATATTTTATTTAATTTTTAATAATGAATTTTTTTTTTGAGTTTTATTTTATTGAATTAAAAAAGGTATAAAATTAATTATACCTTTAATATTTTTTATTTAATTTTTAATATTTTTATATATAATAGTACCAATTAATAGGATGTATATTGTCATCAATCAATTTTTTAATTAATTTACTTCTAAAATTAAGAAACTCTAATTGATTTTTATCAGTGATTTTATTATTTAAAACACCAATAACTTTAAAATTAATATCATATTTTTCACATAATTCTTTTATTTTTTTATTGTATATACCCATGTAAGTATCATAATAATAAGTCTGTACATTATTCCCATTGTAAATATTAATTTGATACCAATCTTTATCCTTGACATAACCTATTTTAAAAATAGTTACAATATTTTTCATTTTTTTATTTTCCTATAATTTAATAATTTAATTTTTTACTATTGTTAGTATATACTATTTTTAATTAAATGTCAATAGTATTAAATAAATTGATTTTTATACTTTTATATTTTTAAAACTTTTTATATCTTTTTATATCTTTTTATTTTTTTATATGTTTTATTTTTTTAAATAATAATAATAATAAATAATAATAATAAATAATAATAATAAATAATAATGATATATATACTTGACAATAATAAAAAATAATATATAATAATAAATAGTAATAAATTAATTATAAAATTAAAGGAATAAAAAAAAATGTTATATAAAAAACATAAAGAACAATATCAAAAAGATTTTAGCAATTTACTTAATTCGGTAAATGGTTTTTATGCTTTTGGTGAAGTACAATTAAATAAAGAAATGGAAAAAAGAGGTATAAAAGAAAAAAACGAATTAATTTTATTAAATGGGTTCGGTGGTTTAATTATACCGAAAAACAAAAAACAAAGGTTTGAAAATGAATTTTTTCTATTAAACGAAAAAGATAAGAAAAGAACCCAAGAACTAGAAAACAACAAAAAAGAATTAAAAAAAGCAATAATATATGAGTTAAATAATCACGAATGTTTATATACTTATGATTTAAACCCTGTGTATAGATTATTCCCGAAACATAAAAAAATGGTATTAAGGGAATACAAAAAATTAGAAAATAGACATTTTAGTTAAATATAAAGTAAAAAATTTAAAACAAAAAGGAATAAAAAAATGTGGAATTTCAAATATTTCAAAACACAAAAACAAATGGAAAAGTGGTTTGAAAAAAACAAACATAAATATCAAATCAATGAAATAATTGTAAATAATGGTTATGGTTTAGAATATAAACCTTTAATAATAATAAATTTTGATTAAGTATTGTATAATAATAAAAAATAATATATAATAATAAATAATAATAAATTAAATGGAAGATAAAAAAATGAAAACAAAAATAGATTTAAAAAATATAAAAGTAAATAATAAAAATATAATTTTATGTAAAAAAAATGTAAAGTTAAACATAATAGCAATAATATGGAAAAATAGCAATGAAATAGGTATTTATGATGGTATTATGGGTTATAGGGTTTACAAAAATAAATACTCAAATCACAAAATGGCAATAAAAATTTTAGAAAATAGTGAAATATATAAAGATTATGTTCACATTAAATAATTATTGTATTATAATAATAAATAATATATAATAATAAATAATAATAAATTAAAGGAATAAAAAAAATGATAATAATAAATAATAAAAAATTTATTTTAAAAAGTGATAAAAAATCAAAAGATTATATTGGTTATTATAGAAATAATAAAAATGATATATCACTTTACAATTTAGATAATGAAAAAATTGCAATAATAAATAAAGAAGAGAGAGAATTATTAAAATGTAAAAAATTAAAAAATAATAAATATTTCTATAATTTTGATGATATTAAAGAAATTGGTAAATGGAATACATTTATTGAAAAATGGGAAAATCTTAATAATATTGTAAGACAATTAAAACCCGAAGATTTAGAAAAAATATCAAAAAAATACAACAATATAAAAGATATAAAAGATAAAGCAACTCAACTATGTATCTATGGTTTTGAAAATGATTTATCTGTAAATGATAATAAAAACCTATTTAAAATATCATTTAATAAAGATGAATTAATAGAATTATGGAATTATTGTCAAGTTTTTAAAACAATGGGATATAAAGATGAAATCTATAATTCATTATATGATTATGGGTATTTTGATTAATACTTGAATAATAATAAAAAATAATATATAATATATATAGTAATAAATTTATAGGAAAAAATAAATGAAAATAAAATTAAATACCAATCTAGTACCTTTTTTTAATGGTACTTATAATACAATTTTTGATTTAAGTTATAAATATGATGATGATGATGATGATTATGAAATAGAACATAATGATTATATGGATAATATCCTAGAAACTTATAAAAAAATTGATGTTTTCAAAAATATTGATTTTGTTAAAAAAGTTGAGTTTACCGGGTGGTATAGTCCCAATTCTTACAATTATTCTAATGATGAGTTAGATTTTGTTGTTGATATTGATAAAAAAGAATTGTTTAAAACATTAGATAGACTAGAAACACAAGATTTTAAAGACTTTTTAAAGGATGTATATAATCACTCTAATGGTTATATATCATTTACACCCAATGACTATGATGAATTATATGATAAAGCAATAATGGGTGATGAACTATCAATAGGTGCTATTCTAACTTATTTATTAAAAGATGAGTTAGAAAACATTGAATATAGTGTTTATGAGAGAGTTTAATACTTGCATTATAATAAAAAATAGTATATAATATATATAGTAATAATTTATAGGAAAAAATAAATGAAAAACATAATAAAAAAATTAAATAATGTATATGAAAATAGTACTCTTGGGGATATACCTTTAATAATAAAAGAGTTAGAACAAGAGCAAAAACATACAACAATAACTATACTAGATAGAGAAAACAAGCAGACAGATACCATAACATTTAAGGGTTTTATGACGAATAAAGAATTAGACTTAATAAAATTAGAAATTGATGAAATGTGGGAACAAGTAGTAGATGAAATCATAGATTATATGGATATCTACAAGATAACAGAAAAGGTATTGCAAGAAAAAGGTTATAAAGTAATACCAACAGCAAATTATCAAATTGACATATAAGGAGTAAAAAAATGGAAATTAAACTAATAATTATAGACAATAAAGAGTTACAAAAGTATGAAGAGTATAAACAGCATTTACAGGACTACCCTATTTATGCAAGTACAAGTGGATTAAGTAAGTTTGATATTGTAATGCTACAACTTATGTATGCCAACACAGAAGAGTATTCAACAAATAAACTTGAAGAAGGTGAATATATAGAAATTAAAATTAGAAAAGTAAAAGGAAAATAAATGATTAAAATACTAGATAAAAAGTTTATATTAAAAAATGATAAAAACACAAAAGAGACAACATGGGATAAAGTCATGTCACTTAAAAAAAAAGACGACATGAAAGTTGGTCTAGCAAATACATTAAAAGACCATGATATAGAGACAATAATTGCAACAGCAGACTTCTTCGGTGCAGAAGAGAGAGACTTACATCAAATATACTTAGACTTAAAAGTGGCAAGGTTTAGAGTATTCGAATGGTTAGCAATGGCAATCAACGGAAGATTAGAAAATCAATCAGCAATAAAAGTATTCGCACATAGTTTTATAAAGTCTAATGGTGTAACTAGCAAGTTTATTCAAGATTTAAGGGAAACAGATTATGACATTGATAATAGTTGGCAAGATATAGAATTAGATTTCTAATGGATAGACAAGAAATTATAATGTTCCTTGTATTTTGGATTATAATTAAGTTTTTAATAAATATAAGGGTACTAACCAATTTTATAAAAAAAATGCTTGTAAGGGCAATTTTAAGCCTCTGGGACATAATTAAAATAATCTTTTACAACTTTATGAGTATTTATGTAACTTTTAAATTAATTTTTTTTGTAATTGGGACTATTTTATTGTTTTTTGAATTTTTAAAATATCTAATAAAAATACTTGCATAATAATATAAAATAGTATATAATATAGAAGTTAAAAAAAATAAATGGGTATGCAAAAACCTTATCTAGTAAGTGCAGGAAACTGTTCTGTATTAGTAGTACCTAGTAAATTTTGCAAAACTTACTAGAACTAGGTACTTCTAGTTTAGAGCAGTTTTTTTATTGCTCAGAAAGGAAATAATGAGCAACGATATAACATTACATAATAAAGTAACTGTCATAACTAATGCTACAAGGGATATATTGTTAGATAAAAATCCCGATAGTTTAACTCTCTACCATTTTTACCACAAGAAAGCAGATAAAGATAAAACAAATCAACCTTATGCCACTAATGGTTATGCTATGAAAGGATTAAAATGGGGTAAGGTAAGGTTTGATAAAGCACTAGCAGTATTACAAGAATTAAATTTAATTGAGTTTGTTAAAACAAAAGATAGTAAAGGTAGATTTTCAAAAACTTATGTAAAAATTAATTACATATGGAGTGAAAAAAGTAAAAATAATATTTTACAGAATAAAAATAACCACGAGTACCAAAATCCACAGACGGAAAACAAACAAACCTTGATAAATCAACAATCTATCCACGAGTACCAAAATCCACAGGTGGATACATCCAAAGGTGGAGAACAGGAAACAAATGCTTATAGTAACTATAATATAAATGCTTATAGTAATATTAATTTAAATTCTTATAGTAATAAGCAAGTAAAACCAAAAAAAGGTAAAACCAAACCTAATAAAAGGAAGTACAACGAAGAAAACATTGAGTTCTACCAAAAGATAATTGATACTTATAATGGCATACAAGGAAAAAAGGTTGTTAGTTCTTACAAGGGTTGGGCAAGAAATTGTGATTACTGGTTAAAAACAGAAGAAAATCAAGATGGTTACTCAAAAGAAGACATAATTAAAGCAATATTTCACATACTTTTATGTCCTAAAAGGTGGAGTGGTCAAACTAACCTAACTTTCTTTTTTAGACAACAAGATAGTAATGGAAACGACATTGATAGAATTGGTGAAGCACTAGAAAGACAAGTACCCTACACAGAAGAAATACCCAAGTTAAGTATGGCACAACTGCAAGCACATCAAATTTACAACGAAAGGTATAGAGATAATGGTTGATAGATTAAAGAAACTATTTGAACCTAGTTACAAGAAAGGTTGGAATACTGGTTTTAAGCAGTTAGATGAAAATGGTGGATTACCAAAAGGTGCTTTAACTATTGTTGCTAGTGGAACTGGGGTTGGTAAGAGTTTGTTTGCAAGTCAAATACTAATTAACCTTGCAAGGGATAACATAAAATCAGTTTATATTGAATTAGAAAATGGTTATGATATTACAACACAAAGATTGCTTAGAAACTGGTGTCAGTTAGATGAAACACTATTTAAACCCGAAAATTACGAGTTTGGGCAACAGCAACTTGCAGAGTTAGAAGAACACATTAGTTTGTGGTATCCCGAACAACTGGAACTTGAAAGTGTGGTTGATAGTATTATGGATAAGTTAGACATTTACAAATCTCTTTACGAGGTTTTTTTAATTGATAACCTTGAAAGTTTAAGTACAAAAATTAAAGCACAAGATATATACAAGGAACAATCAGAACTTGTTAAAAGGTTACAAGAATTTGCGAATATTTATAACAAATCAATTATACTAACTCACCACATAAGAAAAGATACAATTAGCAGTAAAAAACTAACAAATGGCGAAATGCCAAAAGCAGATGTAATTATACCTAGTTTAGAAAATATTAAGGGTAGTGGAAATGTAACTAATTTTGCACACTCAGTTTGGGGACTTGTAAGGGATAAAGATAGTAAATCAAGAACAGATAGAAGTATTACTAGACTTAGAATACTTAAAAACAGAACTGGTTTAAGTGGTGAGTTTATGTTTTACCTAGATGAAGATACCCTTAGTTTTAAGGATAGACCTATTTTGTCCCAACAAGGTTATTTTAACCCTTATTAATTAACATACATTTGTTATATATTAATTATTTACAATAACTGAAAATAGTATATAATAACAATATGTTTTATAATAAGAAAATAAAAACAGAAGATACAGAACTATTTGAGGGTATTGGTGATTATGGATTGGCAAAACTATCTGGTACAAGTCAACCATATCTAAATGCTGTTAAAAATGGAAAAGTAATTATTAGTGAAAAGCAATATTTAAGACTTAAAAAACTTAAAGAAGAACACTTAAAAAATAAAAACTCACAATAAGCATTGTTCTTTGCTTGGTATTACTTGGTTTGCATAAAAACTTACGAGGTTATACCGAGCAGAGAATAATCTCTGTTATTTTTACAATTCTAGGGGGTAGGAAATGGTGGGCAGGAACTACCTCTTAGATAAAAAACAATGCTTTACAATAACTCAATTTAGTATATAATAAAAGCATTATAAATTTGGAAAGGAATATTTATGAAAAATGAAAATATAAATACCCTTATGCCAGAAATGGCAGAGTTTAAAAAATTAATCACTACAACAACTAAATGCAAACATTGTGGTTGGGTTGCAAGAGATTATGTTGAAGCAAAAATGATACTCAATGACAATTGCCTTAGATGTGATAAAGATAGTGATTTTAACAACTTACTTGTTGAGTACCACGAAGACCAAATGCAGTTAAGTAAAGAAATGGGGGAATATTGTGAGTTATAAAGTATCAAAAAGTTTAATTGAATATTTAGAACTTAACCTTAAAGACCCTAAAAAACTAGACAGCATAGTTACTATGATTGAGTTAGAAGTTTTAATTGCAAGACAACGACTTATAGCACAAGGTAAGGAAGAGATAGAAAAGTTTATTAAGTTTAGTGAGCAAAAATTAAATGAGCAAGAATAAATTAGTTACAGAAGAAACTGTAAAAGCAGTAGAACAACTTGTTATTGGTGGTTTAACTACAAACCAAATAGCAAATGTATTAAAGTTTAGCACTAGAACTATCAACAGAATTAAATCTACTGGGTATAGTTTTAACAACTACAAAGAAAAATTAAAAGAAATTGAAAATAAACACAAAAACAAAGAAGTATCTTATGAAACAGAAGATGTTGAAGTAGAAACACAAATAATTTCTGAACTACAAAGGTTAAATAATTACCAAAAAAGAACTATTGAGTTACTTGAATTAATAAATATTAAATTAGATAAGAAAAGGTTTTTTTAATGGAAAGATTTAGAGATATAGCAATAAATTTATTAGAAAAAAAGATATTAAGTAAAATTGTTGAAAATAATTATTCAATAATTAATAAACTTAATGAAGTAGAAGATAGCGAAGAAATTAATGTACAGCACACACAGTTAATGCACTTAATAAAAAATTATGTAGAAATTTTACAACATAAAGAAGAAGAAAAGAGAAAGGAATAAAATGAATTACATAGAAAACTTAAAAACAAAAGAACAAACACTAGAAAAGATAGCAAACAAATTAAATGCTAACTACGAAGAATTGGTCAAGTACGAGCAAAAAATAGCACTATTAAAATCAAGTTTAGTACAGAGTGCTGAAATTAGAAACTTACCAAACCAAGTTATGCGAGATGCAGAGATTGAAAGGTTTTTACAAACAAATGACAATTACGAACCACATTACAGAAAATACTTGGAGTTAAAAACAGAAAACAAAAAGTTATACACACTCTGGTTACTACACATAGAACTGGTTAAAAATGCAAGAGTTATGGCAATGAATGGTGGTGATATTTAATGGCAAAAAAGCAATTAACAAGAAAACAAAAGTTAAAAGATTTTGTGGTTAAATACAAAAAAGAAATAGGTATTGCAGTTTTATTCTTATTTATTGGTTTTAGTTTAGGTGAAGAGCAAGTTATAGAAAAGGAAGTTATTAGAGAGGTTAAAGTACCAGTAGAGATTGAAGTAGATACTAATGGCGAAAAACTAGCACTTTATAAAGATTTAAATGATGTTAATGAAGATATAATATTAGCAAGTTCAGACTACCTACAATATTGCCAAGATAGTATGATTGCAATAGGAAGTAACGACCAAGCAATGCTAGATAGAGCAACTAGAAGTGTAGAAAACAACACAGCAAAAATTAGTAAATTAAATAGTAAAAAATTAGAAATATATGAGAAAATATATAGTATTAATTAGAAAGGAAATTTATGACAGATTGGATTAAAGTAACAATGGAAGATAACACAGTACACGATTTCACAGAAACAAAAGAAATTGTAGGTATCTTAAAAGCAAAAAAAGAAAATTTAGGTTCAAACAATGGTAAGTTGTATGAGATAGAATTAGATAGTGGTTTAGTATCAGCAGTATGGGGTTCAACAGTATTAGATAGTAAGATGAGCAAGGTACAAGTAGGGCAACAAGTAAAAATAACTTATTTGGGTATGGAAACAAACCCTAGAACCAAAAGAAGTTACAAGAACTTTGAAGTACACTACAAAAATGTAGAACAAGAGGGTACAGATATTGATTTTGCAAGTCATTTAGACAATATGTTTGAAACATTTTAAGATTTTGTCCCTAACAATAGTTGGGGGCATAAAGCAGGTGGTTAGAATTTACAGGTTTTTTTCATTTAGCCTATCCTTTCCCTAGCCACTTGCTTTATGAGTACATCAGATGCAGTTACATTAATATTCGTTTTATTCATTGTTTGTATTGTAGTATTTCCAGCATTTAGCACATTATTAACAGTTACTTTAATAGCACTTTACCTTTATGGTAAAAATAGCAACTAAAAAATGTATAATTAGTTTGTGAAAACTAAAAAATGCAAACAATGTGGAGAAGAGTTTTTAGCAAAATCATCACTATCTAAGTTTTGTAATATACTTTGTAAACAAGAACACGATAAACTAAAAGGTAGAAAGAAAAGAAGTAAGGTCAAAAAACCAGTTAGTAAACTTAAAAAAACCACACTTAAAAGAAAAGCAGATAATTTATGGAGAAGTGTTGGTAAAGAAAAAGCAGTTTGTGAAATTTGCAAACATTACCCTGAGTTAAAAGTTAATTACACCCAGTTACAAGCACACCACATTATAGGTAGAAGAAATATGACACTTAGGTGGGACTTGCGAAATAGAAGTTGGTTATGTCCAGTACATCACACCTTTGGTGT
>Ga0208019_1000157_pt1 | contig 37221 bp, 64 predicted proteins | sample CB_VirMetaG_5_FD_184540 | JGI IMG/M metagenome (GOLD analysis project Ga0208019, IMG submission 184540) | Freshwater to marine saline gradient viral communities from Chesapeake Bay - CB_1508_1D Viral MetaG (SPAdes) (version 4) | ecosystem: Environmental > Aquatic > Marine > Coastal | place: USA... | reverse complement strand
CTTAAAAGTGTTCTTTTATACACTTGCGCTTGGGTCTAAATCATGTCCCAGATAGTCCAACGCCGTCTCTACGACATGTCGAGGTAAAAATGCCCCAATAGTATCAAACGTGTCATCATAATTAACAATTATTGTCGTTTTACTGCCAGAAGGCATTCGCCAAACAAGAATTTCTTTCTTTGGTCTAACAACATAATATTCATAATATGTCTTCGTTATATCATCCATTCTTTTTATCCCACTCGACCCACCATAGGGCAACTAAACCCACAAATAGAATAATTGCTGCCATAGTTGGTGTCATAATGTCATCCTTTCATTCGTCATAAAAGCACTATTTTAAGCTTAATTCTCAGGCTTACTCGTCTTCGGATTCCTCTGCGTCTGGAACGCGCCCGAAAAGAATGAAGATTCGGAATTTGGTCAACCCAAACCCAACAAGGGCGCTAGTATGAAGTTCGTATTCATATGTCCGATAATCTTCTGTTTTTCCCCAAACATAATTACTGCATTTTCCATACACATTATACATCTTTTTCCCTGTCGTCCTGTCAAAACCGTGAAAGAACTTTTTGAAAACAAGTTTTCCGCCGCAATGTTCACAATATTTAATCTCTTTCATTTTTTATCTCCTTTTTACATACTTAAAACTCTTATTTTATGCTCCCATCCCAGAAACGGGTTGGAATGTGTCTTTGTCCACAACTTGTAACCAGTCGTGAGATGCCCCACACGCTTCGGCTTCTTCCACGGTCTCGAAAAATCCAATCAAGTCCCAGACCCCACAGCCTGGGTAGTAGTCAGACCCAGCAAACAATAGATACTTGAGCTTGTCTCGGTCTTCGTAATTGATATAGTCTTCCATTACTCTTTCTCCTTATATTTTAACCCATCTTTGAAACTGCACATATCACACGCGCGTAATTTTCGGGATATGCTGCAAGCCAGACAACTGGCGATAGCGATTTTCTTTTCGGATTCGAGTTTCTTATACCAATCACTTCCCTGAATTTTATCCTTCATACTATCTCCTTTAGGTATAACTCAAGCATACCATAGGTTGATTGGGGTTGCAAGGTAGAGATAATGAACTACAAAACGATTATGAGAAAAATACCCCAGCGATGGACAGATTTTCTTCAAAGTCTTCTGAATCACTAGATGTATAAGCCCAAACACTTGCCTTATATACATCGTCTCTACTGTAAAATTGATACTTCTTTCCAAAAAATATTTTAATATACACGAGTTTGCTCCTATAACTAGAACCGCCCCCACTTTATCTGCTCCTGCGCGCTTAAAATTTCTCTTTTATGACTCTTTCCAACGAAGTCAACACTAACCCAATTGCAACGAACATGACACCAAAGGTAATCCTTACGTCTACCGATGATAATAAAGAAAACCCAACAATAAAACACGACACTCTAAAAACTGATTTCATCATTTTGCTCCTATGTTACAACTTCCCTTTTTATGACTCTTCTGTCTTATCTGTTAGCGTTGCGATTACACCATGTTCACTGTAAGCATTCAGGAGAGATTGGTACATGGCTTCTTTATGTTCTGTTTTTTCTGGGTATTTTTCTAAAAACAAAGCTATTTCTTTGTTGATAGCTTCCGACACATGGTTTGGCACTAACACAATCATAATTTTTCTCCTATATCCTAATAATCCATGTTAGAACATAACAAGGATATTGCTGCCAGTTTTGTTTCTCCTCGCGCATATGGAGCATTTGGTTGAGGGATTCCTTCGTCGTCAACATCTTCTAAAAATCTAGCAATATAAAATTCAATATTTTCTTCTGTGTCAAACACCGTTTCTATATCAAAGGAATAAACTTCCATAATTTTGCTCCTATAGTATGCTTAAAAGGACTGTTTTATGAACAAATGTCCTTGTCTGTGATTCTTAAATTGTAATTAGATGGCAAGATAACGATATAACCATCCCCATCAAGTTCTTGAATTCTCAAACTTTGTCCTGTGTATCCCTCTTGCGACAAGAACAAGGAGTTTAAACTCCCGTTTCCAGTACCAAAACTAGAAATAAGACGGACTTTGTCTCCTGCTTTATGTTTACCCATACTTAAAATCCTCTTTTTATGTACTAGATTTCTTGTTTTTTACGGAGAATATCTTCTGACCTATCATCAAATGGGTCAACATAATGTTTCAAAACTTGTAGCAAAACAACAACAACCTCATCGTCGGTCAGGTCAAAATCATATTGAACCCTTTTGGTGTCGTCAAGCATTTCTTGATGCGGGGTGTTATCTCCAAATGTAGACATAATTTTCTCCTTTATTTAGACTTGAAATGTAAGTTTTAAGTACTAGCGCACAACTTTACCTTTACGGAATCCGCCGCAATTAATGCATCGGTCATATGTCATAACTGGTTTTTTACAATCACAAGCAAATATATTTTCGGGTTTTTCTAAAAGGTAAGAAACTCCGCCTTGCCTTGAGGTTCTAACCAAACCCAAACGACGTAGCGCAATATCTGCTTCATTATGATTCCTAACGATTGCCAAAACATCTCCAGCCTCAGGTACTACTATCTCAAAGCGAGAGTGAAAACCCCCAATGCGCGTTGAATCAGCCCTGCGAAACACATACCCAACATCTCCACCTTCGTATCCATAAGCAACTATCATAGCATATCTCCTCATATATAATATAATTTTACCACATTTATTCAGTACCCGCAAGAGGATTCGAACCTCTGGCCTTGGATTCAGGAAATCCCTGCTCTCAATCCACTGAGCGCTATACGGGCGGGTCTTGAATTTCGGGCTATGAACGCCACAATCCGAGAAACATCCTGGATTCTACAATGTGAATATCAACAGATTGTCCACATCGTTTTTCCATCAGCTCTCGAATCGCCTTAATGTGCCTTCCCTTTTCTCCAATAAAATATCCCGGACGATGGGTCTCTACAATCACCCGAACCTTGTTTCTCTTTTGAAATGCCCTTACAGATACAATACTATATTGTCCTATGTTCACTCTTTTACCAGTTCCCGCCTCAACATAGTATGGATAATCGTTGATTGCCTTTAGAAATGGAATAGATGATATTTTGTGTTCCATGCCAAAAATTTTTTTTATTGTGTTTAACATTAACATATCTATCTCCTATGGGTCTGTATAAATTTCGGACTACAGGGTATTCCCAGCATCGAGCCATGCGTTTATGGCTGGGAGAAGTTCGTCTGTAAGGTGTTTCCGTTCCGTATGACCACACTTACTACATCGAAACGCGACTTCAAAGAAACTATCTTCATCATAAGGATACCGATTTTCATCGGCATCAATCGCATTTACCTTTCCGTCACACCTGTTGTCCAAAAGAGTGAAAAAGTGTTTGTGCTGAAGTTTATTTGCATTTGTTATCCAATGTTCAACAGATTCTTTTTCCTGATAGCCATGAAAGAACTTCTCTGGCTTTCCCTTCAACATTACAACCCACATATTACATTCCATATTTATTCTCCTAAATTTTGAGATGGGTGGACGGTAACAAGTTTTTCATAAAATGATTTATACTTGTCTCTGGAATATTCTTATCTCTGAGGTCTTTTATAACCTCCCACCTAGGTGTTGGAATTCCACCATATAATAGAATTTCATTCATATATTTGTCAAGATATTTACTTGTCATTGAGTTATCCTCCTAATTCTCCCGATTCTCCTAAATTTGCCACTATGTTAGTCTTAAAATTCGCATTTCAAGTATTAATTACAATCAAAAACAATCATGTCTTCGGCAACTAGGCGGAAAGTATCCCAGAAGTCTGATAAAGAGCCACTTCCAGTTCTAACTGTAATATTTCTGTTTAGCTCAGGAATTGTAATCTTTGCCGCATAAAACTGTGCTGGAGAACCCTTCACAAAAAGTTCTACCTTAGCTCCGCTATCCAATTTCACCATTCCGATTCTATGTTCACGATGAAGGGGGATGTTGTTCCATCTTTCTAATCCCAATTCTTCAATAAGTTCATAGTCGCAACGATATGTGCTAAAGGCATCAAGAAATTCCATTGTCATTCTCCTTTATCTATAACTCAATTATACACTATAATAATACTCTTGTCTATAGGCAAGTTGGGCAAAATTTGCCCATAAGGAAGGATATTGGTCTAAACCAAGCCCTTTTTTGCGTTGTTTTTATTCTCAATCCTAAACCTAGTATCTTCGCTACCATCCCAGATAACCACAAGTCCAACGTCTTCAAAAACCTTTTTGATTTCGTCTCCATCTCCACACCAAGCGAGATATAAATACCCATAATCTTTTAGAGCATCCAAATCCTGTGCGTGATAGAAGACAACCTTTTCTGCCTCGTCGTCAGGGACTTCTGCCCAACCACAAGATTGACAACAGGCGATGTCTTGTTTTGCAAAATAACCCAACTTGCGAAGCTCCCGAAAGGCAGTATTGATTTTGCCCTTATATTCTTTATCTAATGACATTTCATATCTCCTTATTATACGCTTAAAAGATGTATTTCAAGTACGACTAGATAGACTTTATTTTATCTTCAATTTCGTCACACAACCCATCAAAGTATTCGTAAATTTCTCCATCCGAAACTTCGTGGTCTGTCTCTATATTCCCAACATATTCCAAATAAACTTTATTGAGACCAGTAACATAAAAGGCAACATTACCTTTATGCACTCGGATGGCTCCACTATCGCCTTCTTGGTCAAAGAACAAGGTTTCTGAATTGGTATAGAAGTCCTTATCCAGCCATTTAGACAGCTCTGTTTCATTTTCAAAGCTGAAATAAACATCCTTATCAAAAACGTGGGAGACGCGCCCACTACCATCTGGATAAAATACTAATTCAATATCTAAATTCATATTTTCAAACTTGCTATTATATTTGTCTAACACATTCATAATTTTACTCCTAAAAAACAATTCGCTTTGAAATAATCGGGAGAACTATATATTGACAGAAGCCCCCAATTCGATTGATTTCACTTAACGCTTCTTCCATTGTGTCGTAACCATAGGTATTGAAAACATTTTCACAATGTGTGTAGCCAGATTTCTTTGGTTCAACCAACAGTCCATTTTCTACAACATAGACAACATATGATATTTCAACTTCAGTTTTTTCTGACATAATTTTACTCCTATGCCTAGCTATTTGTTACCAAATAAGTCTTCATAGTCTTTTTCAAATTCTTTGCTTGTGGAAATAAGCAAGTATTCCCTACGCTTTGTTTTGGGGTGATGGCGATGGCGAAAGCAGTGCCACGCGATACCATTGTGTGACTCAATCCCCAGGTGTTGCCAAGTCTCATCTTCATTCAAAGCAACACATCCGTTATCCAACCCTTCGTTCAACTTTTCTTTTGATAATTCTTCCCATGCCCATTCCATTTCCACATGTTCTGGTTTCAAACAACAAAAGAAATCGTCTCCGCGTTCTTCTAAGTGCTGTTTCAATAATGAAGTCATAATTTTGCTCCTATATAGTCATAAAATGGGCTTTTTAAGCGCCAATTGGGTTATCCAATAGAGTTTTTCAAAATTCTCAGGGCGGTGACTTCTTCTTGCGCTTGTTGAACCATGTCCATTTGTTCTCCATCTAGCCAAATCCCAAAAACAACGTCCCCACAAATATCATCGTTAGAAAGGTATCCCAATCTTTTTGTTTCATGAATGGCTTGTGCAATATTCAAGCCGTCTTTATCCCAAGAGTAAGTTTTTTCTACCATAAACCAACCATCATTGCCAAAATTATAGTTCCCAGTCAAAAAGGCAACCTTTACGCAAATATTTTTGAAAGTCATTTCAATCTCCTTTTACTCAAAAGAATCTTCATATAACGAGTTGCTTTCAGGCACAACTACATCGTACCATGTGAGCATCTCCGAAATTTCATCGGGGTTGCCAACAAGAAATTCATCTTTGGTATAACCATTTTCAAACAGGTTGTCTTCAACTTCAAATCGTTCTAGCAAAACACGCTTCAAAGCATCGAGAGACGTGAAGAGCCCCATATACTTGCCATGCTCGGAAATTAGGACGTAAGACATCATGATTTTTCTCCTTATCTAATTGGTTATATAGTAATTTTATCATAGGTGCGAAAATGTTGCAAGTAAATTCGCCCCTATAATAAAACTGCTATTCAAACATTGGTCTATACCAAGCCATGGGAATGTTGTCTTCAATCCAATCAAGCGCAATCTCTTTGATTGAAGTTTCAAAGACAACATTGTAGATTGGTTCTGGATACTCGTTGGCGGGACTGTCCCAAGTAAAAGCGTAATCAACAATGGGAATCGCCTTTTTCATAACCGCTTTGGCCTGTTCTGGGAACATACCGCGTTCTTCCAACATCTTTTCAAATTTTTCTCGCGTGGTCATAGTTTATTTCTCCTTGTTTTGTACTTAAAATTGGACTTTTATGACTCTTTTAGTCTGAATTAGATAATTTGCGTTGCAACATTCTTAGACGAGGAAAGTAGCATCAATACCTAAAACCCTGAAAATTTCTTTGCCGTGGTTTTCTGCATCTTCAGCATCAACAAAATAAAATTCGTGTTTATAGATGTTCTTCCCGCCATATTTCAGAGAAAGGGAATATGCACCATAACTAGACAGAAAGCGAACGATGATGTTAATTGGGCGATGTTCTTCCAATTCCCAGTTAGGAAAGTTTTTGTCTAGTTTTTCCTTAAATATTGTGGTAGTTGATAGCCATACTTGCTCCTATCTTTGTTTATAAAATAATGATTCTAAGAGTATTTCGGATAAATCAACATGTTTGCGTGGTAGGCAACATGACCAATGTTTTCTTCTGTAATGTCAAACTCATCTTGTATTTCTGGCTCTTGATTGTTTGATTTACACCACGTTAAGTATGCCGAAACAAGGGTTTCAACATGAGATTCTGAATAATACTCGTCATGGTATTCATCGTAAATCGAATATTGCATTTCTAGCTCCTTTTTGATACTTACTTGATTATAATAAGTCTACCATAGGTGCAAAAATAAATCTAGTATTTTACCAGACCAGTTTTGCGCCTATAGTGGAGTTATTATGTTTCTAGTCTAAGTAGTAATCACCACTAAGACACTCTAACAAGAATTCCGTGGCTTCAATCGTGTTTTTCCATGAGCCACCATTCAAAGATTTAACCCAGAAGTCCCGCTCAATACCGTAATCCATTTTTGCAAAAGTAATTTTCCATCCATCCCGTTGCCTACGAATAACAAGTTTGTTTGATTTCTCATAGTCCAATTCCCATTTTTCATTCATTTTTGCTCCTCTAATGTGAGTATTCAGGTCAAATTTGTTTATAAAATGATGATTTCAAGACTTATTCCAATCCTAGTGCTTTCATCATGGGGATTTTCTTCCCATTCGTTGCAATCTTGCAAGATGTAAATAAGATGTGGCTGTAGCCATTATCATAAAACATCTTGCGTAGCTTGTCCATTCCTTCTTTCGGGGTATTGGCAGAGATTGACGACGAGAATTTTTGATGTCTGCCAATTGCCCCTACTTGTTTATAAGTTCCTTCAAAATTATAAAGTGTCATTATGTTCTCCTCATATATAAAAATAGCTTATAGCTTTTTGTATGCCGACGAGAATACCGCATCCTATCTCATTTAATCCCGTGCTTTATGGCGGTTGGGACAGCATACAAAAAATTACAAGCCAAGTAAATTTCGGGCTAAGGGCGAGAGTAAAAATCGCCCCATCCCTTTTGTATTATTTAGTTTTATCCTCTCCCGCTATCGTTGGCGGTGCTTATCGCATCCCGTTAGAGTGGGGGAGGTATTAGATAATCTTGTTAAGGTGCAAGTTACTTGTTTCTTATACTCTAATTATAATGCCTGTTTTATATTCTTGTCAAGCGATTTCTTTGACCAATCTTGAAGCAATTTATAATCAGGTTTTTATAACTTGTCAGATGTTCTTGACTTGTTATGTATTCAGTATACAGGAAAATTCGCCCTATGTCAAGCGATTTTGATACCAATTTCCAAATCTGTTATTATAGATAGTTTTTGTCAGAATTATAGGGAATAAAAAACAGGTGTATCTATATCAATACACCTGTTTTTTGTATAAATCGCTCTCCGTGCGCCTGTGCTGCGTGTGGGCTATACTATTAGCCCAATCTTTCGGGCATCTGATACCTTCAAAACAACATCGGCATCAGGATTCCCGCCTTCATTCATTGCCCAATAACTCGTGCCTGTAACCTCACAAAATTTTTCCCAATCGTGATTTCGAGAAATATATCCTAGTGTTACTGTGATTGTATCCTCACCAACCCCTAGCAATTCTTCGGCTAAATTTACGGCTTCAATCTGATTATCAAATACTGCCATAACTTCATCTGGATTGAGACCGCCCTTTGATTGTAGGATGATACCTTTCCAATCAGACTGAAAACAAACATCCTGCAATACGGAAAAGGGGGTTGGTTTTGTGACTACCCAAAATTCTTTGATTTCCATTTTATGCTCCTAGTAATTATTATATTCGGGATAATCAGGCACGATTTTTTCTAACTCGTCCTGCAGAACGCTCTCATCAATTTCTGTATTGTCTGTCAATATATTTGCAATCAATTCAGAAATGTACTCTTCTTTATCAAATTCTACATACTGACCATCAAATTTTTCGCTATAATATTCTTCATCGTTGACAGTGGCACGAGCATATAGCGGTTGTGAATAAAAAAGGTCGGTAAAGTATTCGGTATAATCATCTTCGTTGAATTCTGCTCCAGAAACCTTTTTGAACTCCTTGGTATTTACTAGGATGGTTGCGCGGTCACCCTGCGCGTACCCCGTAATTGAAATTTCCGCCATGTCATCAACATTGGTTTTTATGTCATGTTCTTCAAAAAATTCAAGCACTTCTTCCTTGTTCCAAAAATAATCTGAAATTTCATCAACAATTTCTTCTTGTGTGTATTCTTTTTGCATCTCTGCTTTTGTCAACCAGAAGTCATCCTTGCCACAAATCGCATCAATAATCTTGCCCTTTTGACGGGGAAGAGGTTGAATTTCGGGCATATCCCCAGACAAGTTCCCAAAATCAATATATGCAAATTTGCCGTCATTGACATGCTTGAAATTTTCTTCCCAACTGATTTGCGCCATGTTCGCATCAAATTCTATTGATACTTTGACATTGATTCCCGTGCTGGAAGTGTTAAAATTGTTTGTCATGATTATCTCCTATATAATAGTGTTTGTTTTTCGTTATACTCTATTATATCATGGTTGCTATATCAAAGTAAGGGTAATTTTCGGGCTATAGTTTGATTGAACGCAACCCATCTCCAAGAGCATAGCCAATCTTTCCTATAATTTCTTCGGTTTCTTCATCGTCATACTCCCAAGATTCGGTTTCTTCATTGTAAATAATTCCACCACTGAACCTTATCTCTGTAGTATCGTGGTCAAGAATAAATTGTTCTGTTTTTTCATCATAATATACAACAAAGTGAAACTGCTTAGACATTTTTGCTCCTATATCAGATAATTCTTGTCCAAATAGTCATAAAATCGGAATTTCAAGTACTACATCAATCCAACTTTATTGAGAACAGATTCGTGAACAACAAAGACCGACTGCTTGCCCCCAAAAGAACTTGGACTAAATGTTGCCAATAGAAAATATTCTGTACTTCCTAACCACCCCTGACCCCAACAAGGGGGTGATTTTGAATTATGAAGAGACACGATAAAATCTTTGTCTTCTACGTCGAGAAAAATAACGCTATGGTTATCTAAGGGGTAAAAATCGTTGATAATGGCGTTCCGAACAGATTTAGAGACCACGTCAATACCAACACTCCCACCAAAACTTGCGTACAGACTTGATTGTGAGTAAGCCTCGCTACAACCAGAACGGATAAGTTTATTTGCTTCATCTTGAAGTTCTTTATAAGTAGTCATTTTATTTGCTCCTATTAGATAGTAATTTTGCCTTAAGTATTATACACTATTTTGCGCTATGTTGCAACTCTTTTTTCAATCTAATTATTTCTAGTGCCAACTCATTCCGATGATAAAAGCAGTTGTTACAAAAACAATTCTCGCGTGGGGATGGAGTGTCATCTTCCCAATAATCGACATCAAAGTATGGACTGCGAGGGTCATTAATACATAGGTTTTCAAATATTTCTTCTTCATTCATGTGATTTTGCTCCTATAGTCCTTGTGTATTCGCTCCGCTCATAGTCCTACGGAGTCATAGAATCTGCCTTTTAAGACTATTCAGACTATTTTTAGTCTAATTAGCGTTTTTCGGGCTATGCTTTGTTAATTCCCATCCATAAAGACTAAAGGTTAATTCCTCGCCCGTTTCCTTGTATTTTAAATCATACAAAGTACTCCCACATCCTTCATCATATCCGGGGTGATGCCCGTCCGGCATTCCTGCTTTATAAAATTCTGTGGATGACATGTATTTAGTTGCCTTGTGAGTGATGACAAAAGGGATTCCCGCGTATTCTTTCCCATAGTTTTCTAGCGCATCTTTTGTCATGTATACAAGCTCATTTTTACGCATGATATTTATCTCCTGTGTTTTTAGTTATATCTAATTGTACCATATTTGCGCCCATAATGGAAGGGTGGTTTTGCCCCTAAAAGGAAAACGGGGCATAATACTGCGACTCGTCTAAGGTATCATGGTCATCATATTTGTAATTGCGCCAAACGGTTTTAAGAATAGGGTAGTTATCTACAAACATCACGGCATAACAAACATGATAATCTTTATCTTCTTTGTCTTCCAATCTGATAACCAGCTTCAGAGCTTTTTGCCCGTTTGTTGTGGATTCCAACTCTGCTTCAATAATGTCATCGCCCGAAAACGTGATAGTATTGGGGATATAAAATCGCCCATAGCGGTCAGAATTTGCGGCTTTAATTGCGTGGTAGGATTTTTGCCCAAAGGTCAAGCGGGTTTCGGGCAGGTTTTTGAATTTCGATGGTAGAAAGATGTCTCTATGGTATTTTTTGAGTTGTGTTTGGTTAGTATTCATTTTTATTGTCCTTTATCGTTTTATAATAGGCTTATTGATAGGGTATAACCTGCGCTATACCCTACGGATAAGGTTATTATTTGAGATAAAAGAAGTTGTGGACAATTACGGCATAATCAGCTTTGTAGTTTGTGCCGTATCCTTGCAGAAAGTCCCAAAAATCAATCATAAAAGCATTGATACCATAGGATTTAATCTGTGATACCATTTGTGATTTTTGCCCATTGTAATATGAGTCTAAAATATCTTGCAATTTTTCATCTTGTGACATTTTATTTTCTCCTATTTTTGATATATCTTGATTATAATTCACTTGTCTATATAGCGCAACCCCCCCAATTTTGCGCTATATAAAAAAGAAGGGGATTATATAGAACCCTGTTCAAAACCAAATGCAAAATATCGAAAACGAATCGCCATTTCTTCTGCATCGCTATCATAAGAACTAAGGTAGATGTCTTTGCCGTTGTTGCCCCAAAGAAAATGGTATTGATTGAATGATGATTCCAATTTTGAAATTATTTTGTCGAGGGATTCTTTTGTATCACCAGGCTGTGTTTGCCTGATAAGAAAATGAGATTCTTTAATCATGATTTTGCTCCTATTTTTGATATATCTTGATTATAATACTCTTCTTTATATAGCGCAAGCCCCAAATTTGCGCCATATAAAGAAGGGGATTATTTAATCGCTCTTGTTTCCGCTGGTCTCAGCCCACCAACCCAACAAACGAACCCGCCCCAATTTTCAGCGGTTTTAATATCATCCCCAGTTATGAGAACCATATAATCACCGTGTGAAACTGTGTTAAACATTGCATAGCGTCTTTCTGGTATCTCACCATCCCAATTTTTAATCATCTTTTTGCTCCTATGTTGGATAATTATTATCTTATTTGTGGGCTTGCGCTTATACTTGAAAGGGTTATTTTATGACTCGGCGTGAATTCCGCTCGTTAATCTCAATCTGAGCGTATTTTTTAGCGTCTTTGATGGTCACCAGCGGGTCGCCCCAAAGCGTTTCCCGTTTGCCCGTTTCAGTGTTCAAAATGACAGGCTGATAATTGTATCCTGATTTTTTATAAGTTGCTTTTAGCATGGTATTATTTTATCCTCTGTAATTTTCGGGCTATGATGCAGAGGGCAAAAAATCCATAATATCACAACCCACAAAGGACACTTGATTCCCGTCGTTGTCCTGAAATGTGTATACATCGGGCGAGCAAATAGAGGTATAGTCTGCATTATCAATAAACCACTTTGCAACAGATTCGATTGTATCGGGCATTTTTGCGCCCCTGTGAAGATAGATAAAATGCTGATTATCTTCTTGATTCTCAATTTCATAAAAAATTTTATATGATTCTACATCCAGAGCCTCAAAATGTAGCACGTCAATTGTATACAACTTGCGCCCCGTCAGGTTTGCGAACGTGTACACGGCGTTAATTGCGCTATCGGGGCATCCTTCGGCATTTTTAATGACGGTTTTTGCGGCGTTAATACTTGATGCAGTGGTTTTAATGTGTGCCGTTCCGTTGTCATGTGACAACCCTACAAAATAATCGTTATATGTAAACATTTTTAATCCTTTTCTAATAGTTTAATCTCTTGTCAGTATAGTGGATTTTTTGCGCTATGTCAAGCAATCCGCTATACTAAAAAGTAATTAAAATAGTGTGGGGCAAACGGGGCACTTTTGCCCAAAATAGCTTAATTCATCCTCGCAACTATGGCAGATAGGAATTTTATCCCAAAGCTGCGCTATTTTTTCAACGTCTATATATACCCCAACCGCGTCTTCGTGTATATATTCGATATTGTGTAGTGAAGTGATTTTATAAAAATGATTCTCGAATTCCTCACCACGGTCTAAAATTTCAATCCCTAAATTATCCAGTGCCGAGTCAAGGTCAGAGCGAACCCAGTCATCCCATGCAGAATCTTGTATACTCAATTCAAGCTCTGTTAAGTGTTCGTCATCCAAAACGGGATAATTTTCAATTGATTCAAAAATCTCTAAAAAATCATCATTTTCGAGAATGTCCGCATGGATTAAAATACCGTGTGACCAATGTCCGCCAACAACAGACCAAACAAGGGGATTTTTGCCCCATTTTTTAATAATTGTATCATAGTTTGCACGTGACACCGTATCGCCTGAATAATCACCCCATTGCACAAAATTAATCAAATAATACTCGCTTGTTTTGACTCTCGTGTTAAGGTCTGAAAAAGCCAAATTTTCGCCCATTTCAGGTGTCTCATTATACGTACCCTTGCTATAATTGTATGATTCATACTTGCAAGCGGTCAAATAATTTAATGCTGATTCTTTATCCATTTTACACCTCTTTATTATAGTTTAATTTTACCATCTCAGGATTATAATTTGCCCCGTCATTATAACCCTGAAATTGTATAATTAAAGCAATTCTAATTTTCTTTAAGCATTTTATAGCCTCTTTATAGTTGCGCCCGTTCGGGGCTGGGTTAATTTGTTGCGCTGATTATAGCTATTTTGCGTTATTTGTCAAGGGTGGATTTTTCAAAAAATGCTTGTTTAACTGTACCATCGGGATATACTACCGCTAGACCCTTGCTATCTTGAAATATATATTTTTCAAGGTCGGACTCACTTGCAATAATAAAAGTTTTAACCATATAAAGATTATATGAAAAAACATAATAGTTTTGATTGTATTTGTTGGCATAGTGAAAAGCGCAGTATACCGCGTTTTCAAACCTTGCGGGATTCTCTTTATAGGTTGCAACCATGCGCTTAATTGGCGTGATTTTTGCAATGGTTTTTTCTTCTCTAATAAGCATTGTATAACCTCGTTTCATTTTTTAATCTAATTTATTGTATCATGACTCGCTATAAATTGCAAGCACTAATTTATACCAGTTTATCAGAGTCATAAAATAGACATTCTAAGACTAATCAGACCTTTATTATCTGATTAAAAGACAACTAAGAAGATAAATAATATAATAAAGATAAACTTTGTTTGATTTTATTTTGTAGTATTTAGATATTTTTACTATGATTATAAAATAGACCTTTTTTATCCTATTAAAAAATATTCGGATAATTCCTGTCAAATTTATAATAAATATAAATAGGATAGTATTTATCATATATTAGAAATTCTTATATAATTATGTCGGTTTAAGGAAAAATTGTAATTATTAAATACTTGACAATTTATAACTTTTGTGTATATTCGGATATTCGGAGTCTAAATATCCGAATTGCCAGAACGAATGGAGTCAATCGCCACGGAAAAATCTATATACTAGTATACCTATTGATAAAATGCCCCTAAAACGCCACAGGAAGCTCGCTACGCATTGAGGAGTATTCAGACCTATATTATCTGAAATAGAACGCATTACCATATAGAACAGGAAGAGTCAAGGGCTAAATCATTTTTTAAGGTTGGGTATTTTTTGTAATTTCTTGACATTGGTTAATTTTCGTGCTAGGGGATAAAATCGCTCTATAATTTGCGCTATATAATGAGGATAGAACAGGAATCATATAGAAATTAGAACGCCAGATTATAGAATTATGAGAAAACAAAAAACCTGTTGACAAACGGATAAAAATGCCTATAATGTAATTATCTAATGAGACTGTAATAGAGGATTAAAAAATGAGGATTTATAAAATGAGTATTAAAACAATTGTTATATTATTTGCGCTGGGCATTGCGATTAATGCCGCTGGTTTGGTTGGCATGATATATAATTTTGTTATGTCAGTTATAAACCAATTAGTATTTTAACCTTGACAGAAAATTTCGCCCATGATAGACTTGGGCACGATAAAAATTATATAGACTTGGAGGTTTAAAAATGGGTAACAAAATGAATGATGAGTATAAACCCGAAGGTGGCGAGTTTCAAATTTGCCACAATTGCGATTCGCATTGGTACGATGATGCCGAATCAGATGTAAACTGGGGCGCGGTAGAAGATAATGAGGACGGAGATTCCCAGTGTCCTGCCTGTGGCGCGTTCCTTTGGGAATGTGATAATACAGGAACCGACCCTAGCGAGTCTACCGTCAAAGAATGGTTTAAAGAAATTTATAATCCTTCATCAGATGATGAAGTTATGGCGAATGAAGCATATAATAATTATACCGACTTACTTTGTAAAGATGGTATAATTTCCGAACTTATGTATAACAACATGAGCGCATATTTTGAGTAAAAATTAAACAATTTAGACAAAAGGAGTCTATAATGAGCGTATCTCGTCCGTATATTGAAGTAGAAAGAAATTTGCGATTAATTGGTGAAAAATACACAATTAAATCTATCCCCCGCCTCAAAGGGTATCATCCTTTTGGTGGAAAAAATTTTATGACTGATTCTGTCGTCTATATCGGGGAATTGTCAAATGCAAGTGGACTATATATAGAATTGTCTTATGGTCGCGGCATTTTCGGCGGCTATCTTTACGGGGTGACATTCGCCACAAAAGACAAAACACAGGATGATTTTTGTCATGAAATCAGCGGCGCGTGCTCTGATTATAAAGAAATAAAAGAAAAGATAGAATCCGCCATTAAAGAATATAATAATCTACTTGCTTAATTTGTTCTTATGTGCTATTATCCTGCATAGTAGCACATGACAAGAAATTAATCAAACTTAGAAAAAAGAAAAGAGGTAAAAAATGACAGACTGGTATAATATCGACTTGGAATCACCCCGCGAACGTGATTTAGACCTGCTTGACTCGTATAATTTCGAGACTCTATTGTTAGAGGTCGCTTGTAATATCCCAGATAATAAAATCACGCGGGAAACAGTAAAAAAACAAGCCATGGAATCCATCCGCCAAAAGTATGAAACGGCGATAGAGATTCTTAACGCAAATCTTGACAACCTGACAACCTACGCAAAAAAAGAAAGTTAGGACTAAACAAAATGACTAACCCAAACCAAACCCAACAAAATGATTTCGACACTTGCGACCCGTTCGAGTTAGACTCTAGCGGCTGGTACATTGGAATCCATGACCAGCTTGCAGGGGATGATGAAAAAATTAACGACATGGTAACGCCCACAGATGACTCGCACTGGATGCCGCATCTAAAAGAATAGCAACCAATAAGGCCTAATAAGTCTGATTTACCCCTCCCGCCTCTGGAATCGTTTTTGCAAGCGGGAGGATTCTATCATTAATAAAAAATGAAATTATAGAGGAAATAGAATATTCTTAAATTGCCTCTTGACAAATCCTAACTAGTCATGATATTATGTAATCAGTTGGGCGCACCTGCCCTAGAAATTGGAAAATAAAGGATAATAAAATGACTAATCAAGCGAAAAGACTAAAAAAAGCCCTAAAAAATGCAGGTCTGAAAGATGTAAGAGTCCGCACTGAAATTAAACGGGTTAAAGGCTGGGACGGGAAATATCACTCAGAGTATGGCGATGCCCGCGCTACTGTTTACGACAGCTTGGAAGATATGATTAAAGCTATCCCCGCTGTCCTCGCAAGTGGTGACGTAGATGTGACCCGCTTTATAAAAGAAGATGGTACAGAATCTTATCCGCACTTTTCAGAGGGCACGGGAAAAGAAACCATAATCAAATTCTAAACTACAATCAGCCCCGTTGTTATACGGGGCTTTTTATTAATCATAAAACGGACATTCTATGTCTGAATTATCAGATTCAGAAATTGGTCTAAAAAATGCTTGACAAATGATACAAAATCCTTATAATAGGGTTATGTCAAACATTAAAACATTTCACCCCGTTATTTCCCAACGCGCCGATATTGTGTGCCGTGCGGACATTGTACATAAGACTCTAAAACAAAATTTAGAGGACATGAGAGCGGCTGGTATACTACCAAAGCATGACGCAACCTACACGGGCAAACCAACCAACGCGACGATTAAGAGCTTAATTCTAGCGTGTATATAATAGACTTTGGAGGTCTACAAATGAATACTTACCACGCCCGCCCGTATAATGCCTCAGTTGTAATTGAGCAAAAAAATGACCGTTATACTCAATTTTTAGAAGTTTCAGCCAGTATTGATACCAGCACAAGAAAACTAGAAACTGAATTCCGGAATGCTCGCAAGATTAAATTTTCTTATCGTCTGATGCGCTCATTGTCTGATAATATGGCAAACTGGCAAGGCGAAGAATCGGCCGTGCGTTATTTCGGAAAACCTGCGATTGACAGCGCAAAACGTAGAATCAAAGCCGAGTTCAAAAATACTCTTGCAATGATTGACTCTGCTAAAAATCATCCTGCATGGGGCAAGATGGATACAATCGCAACGGATAACATTAAACATTATAAAGCTGATTTTTATTATCACGATGCCCTGCAAATGGCAAAAAATGAGAATCGCGTTTTTCTTTGGATTGTACGGGATACCGGCACGCGTATTATGTTTCATACTAGCACATGGAATCGTGAAACGCTCGCGTATGATATGAAAAATAATGCTGATTCTTTGGTTTATTTCTGGGATGGTCGCAAGTTGGAATCAATTGATTTTCATCTCGCTCGCATTCTACTTTCAAGGATGCCAACAGAAGGTTAAGAACATCCATTCTGAACTATAGCCCGCTGATTATAGCGGGCTTTTTTATTGCTAAAAATTGGTATAAAATAGTTGCTCGAATTGCTTGACAATTCCTTGCATGGTATGATATTATGTAGGCACTTGACCAATTATTTTATAAGGACTCTAAAATGAAAACCTATTTTATACCTGAATTCAGACAAGAGCTTTTTGAGAAGAAAATGACTCGCACTGCTAACAAAGCCGAAAAACTGGGAATCCCGTTCGGTTTTTTGTTGGTTGGTGAGAAAATGGAATCATACAAAACCAGTCGTAAAGAAGTCATTTTTTATAAATCCTTTGAGTATGAAGTACATGGGGAATCCCCTACGATTAATGGCTTTTCTTTTCTTGGCAAAATTGAATCGTTGGGCGACAAAAACCTGATTCATTCTCACAATACAGAATTTGATTTTTCAGAATTCTACACTAGCAAATTAGTCTGCGAACATTGCAACGCTAACCGACAGCGTAATTTTTATTATATAATCCAGAATGACGAAACCAGCCAAGTTAAAATGGTTGGTGGCAATTGTCTGGCAAATTATATCGAAATTGCCAACGCTGAACAAATCGCGTCATTCTATGAGACTTTTTTCATTGAAGATGAAACCGAAGAATCAGAGTTCGAATCCTTTGGACGCTCGTCGCAAGCAAATTTTAAAACCTTAGATATTTTAACCCTTGCTTATAAGGTGATTAATGAGAATGGTTATCTATCAGCAACCAGCGCACGCGATAACGGAGGATTAGCTACAAAATGGCAAGTCCTTAACGCATGGGCAGATGGTGAGCGTGATAATACACAAGAGACCTTAAACGCCGTTAGAAACGTCATGGAGACCGTACAAAGCAAGCTAGAGTCAATGTCTGAACTTTCAAATTATGAAAATACAATGATGCAGGTTTTATCCCTCGAATATGTGAAATCGAATCATGTTGGCTATCTTGTATCAGTATTCGCGATGTATAACAGAATGTTAGAAACCGAGACACGAAAAGAAGATAAAAAAGAATCTGGTCACGTTGGAATCGTTGGCGGTAAAATCGAAAATATCCAAGTCAAAACAGTATATACAAACGAATTAGACTCTCACTATGGGATAACCCACCTCTATAAATTTGTGGATGATGCAGGAAACCTTTATACATGGTTTTCATCCCGTGACAAATATTTATACAGTGGAGACGAAACGACCATCATTAAAGCGACTGTCAAAAAACATGATAGTTATAATGGTGAAAATCAGACCATTATCACAAGAGCTAAATTAAGTGGGTAGATTGCAACCCTATTATATAAGCCTCTTCGGAGGCTTTTTTTATTTAATTATAATCTGATATATTTTATTCTATGCCATTGTAAACTATTGTAGACTGTTTAAAATAGCTGTCTGATACAACATACTGATTCAATTGTTAAACTCGTTACAATCCTTCTGTGTGCCCTGTGGGGTATGTCGGCTATATGTTAGCAAGATTCTATATTTCTTATTGCAAAAACTTACAATAACAAGTCCTTATCTACCATCCCAATTGATTAACGGTATTCCTACTGGATTCCCTCATTGCGTCAGGTATAACCATAGATGCCAAAGAGCGGTAATAGGGATGTGATTAGTATGTAATGTATTATTATTTATTAGTGATAATAGTTAATTGTATATAGTGTCTATACTAGATTATGTATGATTATATAAGATAATTTATTTAAATATTAATTTAATTAATAATGTAATACATTTTTGTTATAATAAAAATTGACTTTGTATCACAAAGTACTTTGTACTGACAACTTCCATTTAATCCTCAAATAGTCCTAAAAATTAGTGTCTATTATATATAGTCACTAAAATATCAGTAGGTGATACCCTAGTTTACATATTCAGAGATAGAAATAGTCCATTTTTCATATATAGCTATTCAATTCACACACTTTATTTTATTTAAATTTCAATAAATAATATACTTAAATATCCAACTAAAATATCATTTACTCATATCCTAGATAAGATATAAATATACATATTAAACTAATAATACCTATAATAGATAATCTAACATATCAATAACTCATAGTTTAGACAAATATATATTCCTCTCCCCCATAAAACCCTATAAACCCTTGATATTTTGAATTAAATATAAGTATAAACATATAATCCTCTTATCTATAATACAAGATAGTCTAGAGGACTATATCCATTCCTAACAGCATCTTATAGAGGATGCCAGGATGAAGTCGTGATAATCTATAAGACCTAATAGAAACATATAAGTTAACAATATTTATAAGATATGGGTTGATACCGAGGGTCGATACCACGGGTTGACACAGATGATAATATAATGGTATACTTATATAGATGACAACCAAAGCCTATTCCCTAGTTTATGCTGGGGTTGTTAATATGATATTTGGATTTAGTAATAACTATAAGTAGCGGTATTATGACTGGGGTGGGGGTGGTTTTTAGGTGGTTACGGAAAAAAATCCGTAGAATCTGAAACTTTCAAAAAAAAATATTTTTACTACCCGTCATTAAAATACCAATAAGTCATATCTTAGCAATAGGAATGTTTTTATATCAAAGATTCGTCCTTATAAGAAGAGTATATAAAAATCCGTAAAAATAAATAGGTCAAATAGCAACCTAATTACACGCCTGAAGCTCGGAACGGTTCTTGCAAAACGATTTCGTATATGTATAAAAAGTATCAATAGGTAGCATTTTGTTACCATATTGCGACCAATAAATAGCCTATTTGCGGAAATTGGTACTTGACAAATCAGTATTTTTGTGCTATAATGATAATATAGGAATAGTGATTTTTTATTTTAGGAGGTATTATGCCAGTAATTAAAGATGGAAAGGGGAAGTATAGGGTTATCCCCCATTCTGAAGTCAAGAAGATGAAGCGTGTTAATGTTCCTGACGGATGGGAAAAATTGCAGAGGGTCGAGGTTGGAGATGATGGTGAGCATTATATCGAATATCTGAATGAGTTTGGATATAATGTGATAGTTCTTGCTCGGTACTATGAGCCGTTAAAGAAGTACATCCCTGCTATCTGGGGTATTAATGAGCCAATTGGATGGAAAGACCCAGACGGAGACGTGCTTCCTTGCCAATGGTGTCCGGATTCTCTTGATGCGAAATACCGCAAGGCATATGGGCAATATATGTGTGATGAATGTTATAACTTTGTAGTGGAACACGCCTATGATGAAGAGTGGTAATAAAAAATACATTGATGTAAACGTGATAGATAGTCCTATGGGCTGGGGCAAGACTTCTTGGGCGATTCAATATATGAATAGCCATCCAGAAAATAACTATCTTTTTATTACGCCATTTCTTACTGAAACTGAAAGAATTGAAGAATCTTGTCCAGATTTGGACTTTGTTCGTCCAAATAGAAATAAGGGAAAAGGAAGAAAATCAAGTCACTTAAAAACACTTCTCCTTGAAAAACAAAACATATCATCTACCCACTCATTATTTATGAATATAGATGATGAAGTCTTAGACCTCCTCAGAATATCTAATTATACTCTTATTATAGATGAGGCCTTCGAAGCAATTACAATATACAACATGTTCTCAAATGATGATGCTATTAAGGTTGGAGAAAAGGCTGCATCCAATCTCGCCAGAGCAGATTTGAGGACATTGATGAATAAGGGATTTGTTGATTTTGACGAAAAGACGCGCGCTGTTCATTGGATTGATAGTGATAACATGCTTTGGAAATATGGTCGTCTAATCAATCTTGCAAAGAGAGGACTCTTGTTTGCCACAAGCGAATTGTCTTTGGTGTGGACATTTCCTCCAGAATTCTTTCAAGTCGGAATTTTTAAAGACGTTTATATTATGACATACCAATCAAAATATCAGCTTCAAAATTATTATTTTGGTCATTTTGGTATTCCTACTAAGACATGGTATGTTTCAAACGTAAACGACACAAAAGAGAAGTTTGGGAAAAAATATTCTCTAAAGCCTTATGGCGATGGTTCACATGAGATGGATTGGAAAAACAAGATAGCATCAAAGATAAACATAGTAGATGTAGAAAAAATGAACCGTGTGGGAGCCTATAGCAAGGACGATGCTGGACACGCATACTATGGAGCTCTTAGCAAAAGGTGGTACTCTAGGAATCCTGATAAGTTAAAAAAGATAAGAAACAACACTATAAACTTTTTTCGATACCATTCTTGTACTGGGGCAAAAGAGAGTTTATGGGCATGTTTTAAGTCAGATAGAGATAAGGTATCAAGCAGGAATCTCACTACAAGAAACTGGGTAACAATAAATGAAAAGTCTACCAATGAGTACGCAGACAGAACGGCTCTAGCGTATCTGGTGAACCGCTATTCCAAACCAGAATATTCCCACTTCTTTTCTGATGGTGAGGCTGGGGAAACATTTGACAGAGATGGCTATGCTTTAGCGGAAATGTTGCAGTTGATTTTCCGCACAGCCATCCGCAACGAAAAAGAAATTTGGTTGTATATTCCATCTGAAAGAATGAGAAATTTATTGAAAATGTGGATGGATGGAAAGAAATAAAGTATGGGGAAGAAGATGACAATGTGTGATTGTGATAATATCGAAATAGGGAGTTATGATAACACAATAATATTAGGATATTATCCGTGTATGAGAGAATACAGAGACAGCCGAATGTCAAAAGGATTTCCTCCAAATGGAATAGCTGTTGACAAGTGTATTGCAAATGATGTAATATCTTTATGGCAATTGGGAATAAGAACGTTTGGAAGTTGTTGTGGGCACAATAAAACTCAACCATATATAGATATACATGAAGAAGATTTTGAACAAGCGGTATTCTATGGATGGGAGTCAATAAAAGACGCCAACTTCTCCGTCTACCCAAAATTATATTATGTAAAGAGTATAAATGAATCAGGATGATTACTAAAATTGTTTGGGACAAAGTGGACGAATTCTTTTTAGAAAATTCAAATAAAAAGTTTGAGCTCACCCTGTATTTGGATGGGATGTACTTGGAAATAGACAGAGATAATGAGGAAATATATTTTTCGGCCAAGGAATTCTTGAAGTATTTGGCTAAAGAGTGTAATATAGATATGAGAATAGTATCTCCAAGGACTAAGGAGCTCTACTAATGTTAAAACCATATATAGGATACTCTCGTAGCCTTGGGGCAAGCGATGGCGCAATCCTGATATTTGCAAATAGTGCAAGGGAAGCAAAAAAGATTGGTTTTCCTTATGTGGATAACCTTCTTACGTTTGAGTTTACGGATTTTGCTGTAAATAGGCTTTGGGATAGAGATTTTGTTTTTGTGGACGCAGACCCAAATCTAGTAAAAGGGAATATTCCCCACGTCATTGACAACCCAACCTGTTGCGAGGATTGTGGATATTTTGGGCATGAGAAGATAAATCCAGAAAGTGGGATTTGTATTGCTTGTGAGAATGAGTCGTCTTTACAACTACGCTTATATACGCAATAATATAAGTATAAATGCAAAAAAGGAATAAATAATATGGAATTAGGAAATATGGTATTTGGAAATTCCCGTGGAGAATATCGTATTCCCCGCGCAACAGGATATGAGGAACAATTAGCTCGACTGTTCGACGCATATTCCCCTGATAGGGATAATTCTTGGCGAGAGTATGGCGTGAACTTTGAAAATGGTGTATTCTCGGTCTTTCCCTATTATTGGGGGGATTGTACTTGTGGATATGATGAAGCTGAGTGTGAGTGGGATAAAGATAATGAACATTCATCCACTTGCTATCAAATAGACTATCAGAAAGCAGATAGGTCTTGGGTGGTTGACATGGATACTGACAAGTGGGCGGATGAAGTTCTAAAGCCCATCTATGAGAAACACGGGTTTGATACCACAGAGACTCATTGGTGGCATGGGTGTGCAATCCGATGCACATGTGATTACGAAGATAGCTGGGAAAAATTCTTATCGGAAAATAAGCATCATCAGGACTGCCCAACCATAAAGCCGAATTTCTTGTATAAGCCGACGGGATTTTCTATTAGTTGGTATAAATATCCCTTGCGAGATAGTTATATGAATCACAAGATTTCTGTGGTGGAGTTTTCGGAAATAATTGATAAGTGCATTGATAGTTTGGAGTAAATATGTACCCAGATGAAATACTGCTTAATTGGATGGAGAAAAAACTACGGGATGGGGGAACTACGGTTTCCGTAGTTTATGACTCTTTAGGGTTACAAGTTCTAAAGAGCGATAATAACAATGGTCATCACTCTATTCGGAAAGCCATTGCCGACGCCATTGCCGCAGAAGGTCTTTTGAAGGATGATACCCCTATGAACTCATACATGGTTTTTTATCTTGATAATGGGGAATATGGGAGTAGTTCAATAAAGGCAACGTCAATTGAAAGGGCTGAGGAAATAGCAAAGTCTGTTTTTGACAATGTAACATTAATTAAGCCCATCCCATAGGAGAAAATATATGAAACCAATCAAGAGAAAGCTGGGGAGCTATCAAATACTAAAGCTCCCCAGTAGCTACTTGAAAAGGAAAAATTACAAAGTAAGGATAGACGACTTATCTAAAGCCAGACTATCGGGAAAGATAATAAAGTTGGGGGAAAATCAGTTTCTAGAAACATTAAATAAGTTAAAAGGAAAAGAAGTAGACTTCTCTTATACAGATAGTCTAGAATCTGAAAAAAGAAGTCTACTACGGAAGAAGAATAGTTCGGATAATCGTGGGCGAATAAAAGAAATAGACAACGAGTTAGACTTATTGTTATTTGTACCTGAAATTATATCGGTAGAATTTACAGACACAAGACATTATAAAAATATTTTAGACAATGGTTTATATGTAAACGACAGGGAATACGTTCGCTTTCTTTCTGGGAGTGGGAACATACGCAGAAACACCGTTTTCTTTATAGACAAAGAATATAAGTCCCCCATGCAGGAGATTCTTGACAATGGAAGAGACCTATCGGAACCACTAAACCCAGCAAAATATAATGCATATTTTGGATTATGTGGTAGTGCCGGATACAGGGTCTCAACTCCCTTATTCGCAGTTATCCCAGACTATGAATATAAAAGGATGGGGAAATTCGACTTTATCCACGATAGTGGTGATATAGAAGAAATTGAGCGTGAAGTAGAACTCAACGTGTTTGATGGTCAAGGGTTGATTTCTCCAAGATTATCGAAGAGGTGGGGGGACGAACTTGGTCTTGATTATCTACCATCTTCCTTTATTATAAGGGCACCATTTCTAAAAGGGCAGGTAGTAACATTTGATTATGATGAATTGTCGAAAAAGCTAGGTGCTAGTATGGGGACGGATTTATGGGGTAACGAGTTTGTCATCCAAGACATGGATTTGATTATTTCTGAAAGCCAATTCAAGTTGGGTTCATCCTATGGGTCATTGCAAGAATATTTATATCACATGAATAAAAATGAATTATCATTTAGGGTATTAAGATATTCCCCAAAGGAACTTAGAAATGACACATCTAGCAATTATATGTTTTTACAAGTGTTAGATTTAGATGATGACGATATATATAATTTAACGCAGCACACGCTAAAATATTTTGAAGACATCCAATATGCCGATGAAAAAGTATCGGCATTATATCTAAGTGGCGCAAATGCATTTGAACAGAGTTTTACATCAGATGACTTTCATAATCTAGATATAGTATCAAAATCTATTCTTGCATATCCCCCACTTTTACATGAGAGATATATGGGTGGAAGAATACATAATGTGCTTGCTAAAAAGGATAAACAGGCAAAACTTGGCAAGTTATTTTTTCAAGGGAATTATTCCCTGATGGTTTCAGACCCCTATGCACAAGCAGAGTGGCTGTGTGGGCATGTGCCAGAAGGATTGTTGAAAGAAGACCAATTTTATAGTTCATATTGGAATAGACATGGGGTGAAAGAAGTTCCCATAGCTCGCCCCCCTCTGACTCATAATTCTGAGATGAGAAGCGCAAGGTTGGTTGATGGGTGGGAACATTCCGATTGGTATCAATATCTTGATGCCTGTTTTGTTTTTAATATATGGGGATTAGATGTGTTCTATTTGGCTGACGCAGATTTTGATGGTGACATCCTGCACTCCAACAATCGGCCAGAATTTATAAACAAGGCGGTTCGCGGTAATCCAATAGATTATAACCATGGTGCAGCAGAAAAATCCAAATTGTCTGAAGAGTTTCTCATAAAGGGCGACATAGATGGTATGGGAAGTTCCATAGGTTTTATTACTAACAGCTCAAGCGCATTGCATTGTATGAAATATAATTACGAAGTGGGCTCCCCAGAACATAATGAAATAGAGCGTCGTCTAAAGATATTTCGCCAATTGCAAGGTTCCGAAATAGACAAAGCAAAGACGGGAGAGTCACAAAGAAAAATTCCAGACTCTTGGTCTAGATGGTCTAAAGATATATCGGAGTTAGACAAGAAACTTGTCGCAGATAAGCGACCATACTTTACTCGATATTTATATGATAGTTACAACAAGAAATATCGAGAACATGTGGAAGCATATAATAAGTACGCATGGTCTCACTTCAACCGAGGGATAGAAGAAATTCTTGGTGATGAAAATAGAAATAAAAAAGAACAGGAATTTGTAAACAGATACTATAAATATTCATTCTTCTTGTTCTCAGAATCTCCCATGAATAAAGTATGTTGGCATATAGAAAAGAAGCTGGATGAAATCCATCAAAGGGTAGAATCAAAGAAAGCGAATTTCGATTATAATAATCTATATTCTAATCCATCTTTTATTCCAGACCCCGAAAAATTGAAAAAGTTAAAATTTCTATTGTCTAAATATATTTCTGCAAAAAGAGCTTTTAGAAAAACATATAACCGAATTCTAAAAAGGGACATAGGCTTTATTATCTCTGAAATCGGTAAGGAAGCTTTAGAGATAGCTGAACCGAAAGAGCTTGCGGATATGGGCGTTTATATGATTTCCCAATCCCAACGGGCAGATAGTTTTGTGTGGAACGTTCTTGGGGGCTATATTATAGAGAATATTCTAGATAGGTATGGAAGACAAGTAGAAATACCAATGCGGGACAATTATGGGGAGATAGAATTTATGTTTAATCGTTTTTCATCGAAAAAAATATTTGTTGATAGTGAGTATCCATGCCAATAAAAAAGGTTTACGATGAAGAAATATTATTGTCAAGCGTACTAAATGATGGGTTTATCGGAAATTATCCAGCATTTCAAGAATTGCTTGTTTTAGCAAAATATTATAGAAATGAATATGGATATGGACAAAGAAGAATTTACAAAAGTGTAATGGAGTTTTGTAAGGAAAAGTATGGGGAAGATTTTTTTGAAGAAGGATTCCATTATTCTGTAAATAGAGCGTCTAAATCCGCGATAAAGGATTCCGAGTTTAGAAAACCAAAATATCCAATAATAATAACCCAAAATGAGCTAGATGTCATAAACCAGATAAAAGACTTCAAGTTACAAAAACTTCTGGTTGCTTGTGTTGCCTTTGCCAAGATGTCGGGCTCAAAAGGAACATTCTCTTCAACGAAGAAAGATATAGCTTTTATAATTAGAATAAGTGGAGAACGATATAATTATAAGAGATTTATTGAAGAACTTTCTCCCCTTGCAAGGAAATATGGGGTCTTTGAGCATCGGATAGTCCGTGGTGGAGATTTCTATCAGTTGATGGTAAAACCAGAAGGGGATGGCATTATTGTGTCTAAGAATATTATGACCGTCATAGACACATACCAGACTATGCGAGGAGGATTTATTATTTGGTGCAGAGAATGCGGGAAAGAGTTGGTTAGGGAAGCAAACAAACAATTACTATGCAACTCCTGTTCTTCTATTTTGTCTAAAGAACGAGCGAAGATTGGTATGAGAAACATTAGAAGCGAAAAGCAGTTATAATATATTAATGTTAATAAATAGAACATTATATCTTATAATGGGATATAGGAGCATTACAAATGCCTGATATTACAACAAAAAAACAACTAATCCGATTTTTATCGGATAATTATTTTAATCAAGAAACAGTTCCCCTCAATTATGGAGAAACAAGAATTGTTATAGAACAGATGTTGCAATTTCTAGAAGATGTTGCTTATAACGATTGGGAGCTCGCAGTAAAAGACGTGTTTATGATTAAGCGAACAAATCACGAAGGAAAGATGAAGCCAATTCCTACTAGGGGAAAAGTTGGGGAAACCAAGGATGTATATGTTGAACCATATGCATCAATGAGATACACGTTTCCCGCCCCTATTGGAAGGGCGGCAACCCAGGGACTTCGTGATAGGGAAAAAGAAAAACAAAATAATTAGATATAGACGAAAAGGAGCCTAACCAGCTCCTTTTTTCATTTAAGGAGGTGCCATATGACTGTTAGCAATTTAGGTGGTTGGTACATGGCACTATCTAGTGATGAAATAGATGGGAAAGTTCCTGGCGCGTCTAGGATAGGGGCTCCGATATATTTTGTCGATACATTTGAGTGGAAGCAGGTCGGGGATGACGAGGTTGTTCACGATTTCTATGGTTTCCCCGCTCAAATAGTTTATCCTATAGAATCTAACGGTGGAATTCCAGTTTCCGTACAAGACCAATATTCATCAACTGTTGATTTGTATCTAATGGATGAAGATTATGTTACACCGTCAATTACATCCCCCATAGAGTTGGGGGATACAACAATAGCCATAGATGATAACACAGGAGTTGTGGGTGGAGACGCGGTATATGTTCACGATGACGAGAGATTTTTTCAAAGTATTGTCTCATCATCGACGGAAAATGAAATTGTTTTGGCGTCTTCTTCTGATGCCCCTTTTGGTATTTCCGCTTCACTTGAGGTTGGGGCATGGAATATGGCGGTGGATGGGTCTGTTGCCGAGAAAACTTTTTCCATTCACCCTCCCTTAAATTCAGACTTTGATATTTATGCAATAACATTATCTGGGCTTGATGATTTATCTATGGATAGTACAACGTTTATTGGAATTGTGGATGGAATTTCGACGCCTCTTGTTATCCGACACATAGATGGAGGGATAAAAAACATAGGTATGTTTACAACAAACTTGGGTTTTGAAGAACAGGGCTATGTTGTGGAGTATCAAGCCGCCAATAAACATTCGGAATATGGGATAAGGGCTAGAAAAAATTTTCGAACGACCAATGGTGTTTCTGTCCGGTTAGTTGGTTCTACGGAAGATAAAATCCAAGCTGTTATTGGAGCTGATTTAAGCAGCCAAAGCCAACTCGCGATTATAATACATGGTCACGTAGTTACGAATTGATAGTTAGGAGGTCGGATGGCATTGACAAATGTGGGGTTGATTGGAAATGTTAGTTATATTGCAGAAAGCACGGATATTGTAGATAATAAAATATCGGGGGCATCGTCTCCGGGAAAGATAGTGTATATTCTGGACACGGGGAAAAAATATATAATTGAGCCTGACCAGACTCTTACGGAGATGTCTGAAGGTATGGTAGTTATCTCTCCCGAAACAAAGTTTATTCTTGGGAAGAACGATTTGGGAAACGATGCGTGGGGTCGCCAAAAAGTAGTATTTGATTATAGTCTATTCCATGGAATTTGGACTTATGATGTCCCAAATAGAATTTGGAAACAAAAGAACAAAACAGGCGCAACTTGGGTGGAACAAGCCAGTGTTGACAATAGCTTAGTAAAATCATCTCAGGGAATGTTACACGTTACTGGCACGGACGGAACGGATGTCCTACTCGAATCTAAAAGAAACCCTCGCTATCAGCCAAATAGAGGGCACTTATATTCGACAGCCATGTCTTTTCCCAACCCTGAAATTACTGGCACACGGTCTTTTGGAATTGGAACGGTAGAAAATAGAGTTTTTCTAAGTGTCGAAGGTGATGGAGAATCGCCATCCTTTTACTTCACCTATAGAAGTACTATAGGAGGAGAAACAGCAGATTATCCGGTTGATATAACATCAAACCTTCCCGATGGGTTTGACTTCTCCAAGGGGCATGTTTATGATATTCAAATGGAGTGGCGCGGTGTAGGAAATATGTATGTATATGTTGACCTAGATTTAGTATATACATATCAAATATTAGGAACACTGTCTGGAGTTAGTGTTGCAAATCCGGCTCTTCCTGTATTTTTTGAATCTTCTGGCGCAACGGCTGACGGAGATGTTGTCATCCGTGTGGGATGCGTTGATGTTACAAGTGAGGGTGGAACTGGAGAAAGTCTTCTCCCAATAACGGCATCTACGGGCTCATCTCTTCTTTCGACATCTGGGGGAGATATTGTAGCGCTTCTTGCTGTTCGTTCCCCCACCACAATTACATACGAAGGGGAGACAGTTATATATACTCGTGATGCCATAATAGATGCGATTACAAGTTTTTGTAAGGATGAAGCATTTAGAATTTATCACCATGGTAGAGCTGTGTCTGCTGTAACAGTTAACGCTCTTTCGGGATGGCAGCAAGCAAATGACAGCTTTCTAGAATATCGAACAGACGCAGACACATTATTAGACCCCGCATTTCAGACAGATTTGGCGGCAGGCAAGTTTGTAGAGTTATACGATAATCGGGGAGAAGTGGACTTATCTATTAGAGAAGACATATCTGTTCGTGAAAGGTCGAAATACTATGTTACTCCGGGCGATATATACATATTCTCTATAAAAAGCGATACAAATTCTAGCGCGGGACTAACTGTTGAACTATCAGAGGAAATATAAATGAAAAAACTTATTGTTTTAAATCAAGTTCCAATGCGCTCATCTCCAGGATATGGAAATAAGATTTTAGACGTTCCCGCAAATGTAATCGTTGAATATCTTGATGCACACAGAGGTATCCCCTATGGCGGGGTGGAAAGCGATTGGTTTCAAATTAAATATCGAGATAAGATAGGTTGGTCTTATGCTGGATACTTTGATGAGTATGGGAATGTATTGAGAGTGGACGTTGTAGATTTGAGTGGGCTTCAAACTCCAGATGAATATGATGCAAAACAATACATCATATTGGATGGAAGAAAAAAGGTAAACCAGTGCGGCGAGATTTCTTGTTCTTATATTATGAAAAAACCCCTGAAAGAGGTCTTGGACGGGTGGGAGAGAAAAGAGCCCAGTGTTGTGGCGAGAATATTTAAAGGTGGTTCGGATAGGGGAACTTCTTCCCAAACTTTGATAGGGTTACTGTCTTCCTTTGATTATTCATCTGTTTCCATGTCGGAGTATTTTAAAGATGAATTATTAGGGAGACCCATAATCACTCCGAAGAGAATTTGGGATGCGTTGAAATCCAACAAAATTATCATGGGTGTGAAGATTGGTCGTGATGGAATTATAGGTCATAGTGGCAATATAAACCATTGGGTTGTATTGGATGCAATTGATGTTTATGGTTCTCAGGCTATTGTAGATGTTTATAATCCCTACAATAATAAATTTGAAATCTATTCTTGGGATGAAATCATATCTAACACAGCAGGAATCGACGGGGTTGTTGTTCCTGTTGATTTAGATTCTTTTGATGGTTTAGATGATGGTTTTGAAAATGATATTGTAGAAGAAGATGTGACAGAAGAAGCGGTTGTCAAAGCTGAAGAACCAAAAGAAGTATTATCACTTAGTAAGAAGCTAAATATTTTATGGGAAGATTATCAGTCTAGAATGTAATTTTATCTGGGAAAGATATTTATTATTATATTAGGGGGAAATAACATCTTCCCAATTAGCCCTTGTAGCTCAATTAAGCAGAGCGTCGCTCTTGTAAAGCGAAGGTTATGGATGCAATTTCCATCGAGGGTTCTTTGGAGGGGATAGTCCGACGGGACGAAGGCTGTATCCTAAACAGTTTCCCCTCCTTTTATTAAGTTAGGAATAGTTTATAGGATGCTATTATGCCAAGAAAGAAGACTTACGAAGAAGTAAAGAGAGCCTTTAAAGATGAAGGTTATAGATTGTTAAGTAAAGAATATAAAAACAATAAGGAAATTTTGATTATCCTGTGTCCTAATGGTCACGAGCACGAACTTACATTCCACGGATTTCAACACGGAAGAAGATGTTCTATATGCAACACGAAAAGAAATAATAAAAGCAGAAAAAAGAAATATAGAGACGTAAAAAAGGAATATGAAGATGCTGGATACACCCTTTTGAGTAAGGAATATGTATCTTCCAGTGAAAAGTTGGACATTATGTGTCCAAATGGTCACAGAATCAAACAAACATGGTCTCATTTTTATTTAGGACATAGGTGTAAGACTTGTTATGATGAAAGTAAAAATCCAAAGCCAACACTCAATGAAATAAAAGATTTTCTCTCAAAAGACGGAGTTTCTTTGCTTGGTGGAGAATATAAAAACGCAAAGACAAAATTCAGACTACAATGTAAGAATGGTCACAAGTATTCTAGAACATGGTATAGTATTCAAAAAAATTCCCCCTGCCCGAAGTGTACTAGAAAAAAACTTGGAGAAAGTTACAAGAAAGATTTTTCCGAAGTGTTAGATTATATTGAAGGCAAGGGGTATGAGTATGTATCTGGTGAATACATAAACGGTGAGTCTAAGTTGGACATAAAATGCCCAAATGGTCACATATTTCCTATTTCTTGGATACGTTTTAAAAGTGGTAACAGATGCTCCCTCTGCAACGAATCAAAAGGAGAGGTTGCGGTTAGAATTTTTCTAAATAAAAACAAGATTAAATTCAAAGCACAAAAAAAGTTTTCAAAATGTGTTGACAAAAAAGAACTTCCTTTTGATTTTTATTTGCCTAATTATAACACATTAATTGAATATAATGGCAGGCAGCACTATGAAAAAATAGATTTTTTCGGTGGTCAAAAAGCATTCAAAGATAGAAAGAAAAAAGACAGAATAAAAAGAAAGTTTTGTAGAGATAACAACATCAAACTTATCGAGATAAAGTACACCCAGTTTGATAATATTGAAAAAATATTGAAGAAAGAACTCGGAATCTAGAAAGGTGGTTACATAGATGGCGAAAGGAAGTCGTACCCGTGGAGCTACCAAAGAATATACAACTAGCAATGGTACTAAAATAATTGGAGATGTTTATTGCAGGAAGTGCATGGAACACAAGCATCCGAAAGAATTCTATGCTGCCGTGGATAGCATCTTAGACTTAAACGGTTTGATGAGTGTGTGTAAATCTTGCTCTAACGAAATATATGACAAAGAATACGTGAGATTGAGGACTTTTAAGAAGGCCATTTTATCAACATGTAGGATACTAAATATGGCATATGACAAGTCCGCTGTTGACGCTACATACAAAACAGTTGTATCCCTTGAAGAGAAGGGGAGAGATGTTAAAAGTATCGTCGGGATTTACCGAGGTCGTCTTGCGTCCATGAATGCTCGTGGAAGTGAGACTATAGAGTCTTCCTTCTATAATGACTTGACGTTTGTTGAGCCAACAAGAAGTATTTCTTATCAAGAAGGCGATGAAGATATTTATGCTGACGAAGAGAGACTTCAACAGGATGAGTTCTGGGGGGATAGTTTTTCAACAGAACAGTTGGACTTTCTGGAAAGAGAATATAATAGCTTTACTAGGACACATCTCATAGAAACTCACGCCGACATTGTTTTGTTGAAGGAAGTGTGCTATCTTCTCTTGGAAATACATGAGAATAGGATGGCTGGTAATTCTACCATAAGTGATGTCAAGGAATTGCAGAGGCTTTTGAAGACTTTGGCCGTAAGCCCAGACATGCAAAATGCTGCAAATTCTGGAGACAATCTTGAATTATATTCATCTAAGATTAAATATATAGAAGAACATGAACCTAGCGAGCTTCTGGATGAACTTACAAAGAGGGAATTCAGGGATGTGGATAGCTATGAATTATATTATGAGAATATGGTTCGTCGCCCAACAATAAATTATAATGCAGACCTAGCGGATTATACAATAAAAGACGAACTTGGGAATGTAGAGGACTGGGAGATAAAGGACTAAAAATGTCACACAAAAACTACCAGTCGAATAAGAGAAAAAGAAACTCTCGTTCTAATAGCCAGTTTTCAAAGGGGCGCGATATGCGCCGTTCTTCTAATATGTCTGAAGATGAGAAGGAAAGACTTATTAGATGGAATACTTTTTTCAGAGAAAACCCACAATATTTTGTTGAGTGGTTCTTGGGAATAACGCTATTTGAATATCAGAGATTTTGGTTGTATGTTATGCAACATTCGACAAGGTTTCTGGCACTCGCTGGTCGTGGTACGGCTAAAAGTTTTATTGTGGCTATTTTCGCTTTGATGAGAGCAATATTATATCCGGGAACAACAATTGTTCTAGCCAGCAAGACAAAGAAGCAGGCAGGTCTGATTGTAACAGAGAAAATAGCCTTACTGAGGGAAGAACATCCAAATGTGGCTAGAGAAATAAAGAAGATAATTACAAATGCAAATGATTATCAGGTGGATTTTCATAATGGTTCAAGAATATTCTCTGTTGTTTCTAGTGCAAACTCTCGCGGATATAGAGCCCATGTTCTAGTTGTTGATGAGTCAAGACAAGTACCAACAGAAATTCTTGACACGGTTTTAAAAAATTTTCTGGTTCTTAGGAAACCCAAGTTCTCCCTTCAGAATAAAGAGTATTCGGACTATGTGGAACAACCTGTTTACATTCAAATCACGAGTGTCGGATATAAGGGGGAGGAATGGCATCAACGCGCGAATCAAATGCTGCTATCCATAGCAAAAGGTTCGCAGACCGTAAAGGTTCTATTCTTTGATTATCTCGTAACATTGAAGCACCATATTAGAAGTAGAGAACAAATAGTAGAAGACAAGGAAGACATGGATGACATATTCTTCCAAATGGAGCTGGGGAATAGGCCATTTGGTGGAAGCAGAGATAGTTATTATCAATATCAAATGTTTAAGCGCAATCTAACCAGGCCATGGATTCCTATAAAGTTTGACCCCGGCATCCCAAAGCAAAAAAACAAATACGATATACCAAGAGCGGTTGGGGAAAAAAGACTTGTGAGCGTTGACATAGCGCTGGCCGCCGGTGAGGAAAACGATTTAAGTTCAATCTCTTGTTATAGGATGCTACCTTCTCGTAAAGGATACAAAAGTCCCTTGGTTTATATGGAAACAATTTCTGGAGGGAATATTGAAGAGATAACACTTAGAATAAAACAGATATATTCTGAGTTTACTGGATTTTCTGATGGGGATATGTTGGTGTTGGATATTCAAAATGCGGGTAGAGGTGTTTATGACCTTTTAACGAGTGTTACGACTGACGATGAGAGAGGGATTGACTACCCCCCCATGTCTGTTATGATGCACCCATCAATAAAAGATGAACAATATCAAAAACTCCTTAAAAGAAAGAGATATGCGGGAGATGCGCACGAGTGTATTTACCCTATTGCGGCATCGGCACAATTGAACTCTGATATAGCAACGGTTTTTAGAATAAGATTGAAAAACGGTCTCTTACAATTCCTTGTGGACGCCAATGAGCAGGAAGAAATTTATATTCGTAAAAAAAATAAAGACATTATATCTCCAGAAGACCCATCTTTCAAGTCCTACGTGTTGTCTCCGAACGTCCAAACGAGCCTTATGATAAATGAAGCAATTTCTTTAGATTTGGCTCTTTTTGATGGGGGCAAGATACGGTTGAAGGAAAAAAGTGGCAGAAGAAAAGATAGATATACTTCCTCCAGCTATGGGAATTATGTTATAAGTATTTTTGATAGTGATATTTTGCAGGACGATGGTGACGCAGATGAGCTAGAGGTCTGGCTTGGTGCATTAGCGGTCGTCTAGGAAAGGAGGTATATATTGAAAACAGAAAGTAATACAACGGAAGAGCCGCTGTTAACCGAAGACCAAGTATTCAAGACATTTGAATTCTATGATTTTGCAAGAAGCCTGTCTGGAACGGCTGGCCTTCCGATGACTGTGGATTTGTTAAACCAGAAAATGAAAGAGATAAGCCTTCTTTCCACAGGTGAAGTTACTGAATCGAATGTAACCGACGCTCTGTCTAACCCCAGAGATAATGAACTGGAATTACAGCGTCAATCCCAAGCATTTGAGATTACATCGCAAATATATAAGAGATTATTAAACTATTATGGAAATATTCCAGCGTTTGATTTTACATATACTTGTGTCAACGCAACAGAAGAAGACTACAAGAAGCAGGGGCGAACAAAGAGTTACGATTATTCTCTAAATATTATGAGAGAATTCTTTGATAGCTTTGACCATCGCTCAGAATTCAATAAGATTTCGAGAGAAATGCTAAGAAACGAGTCTTACTTTTCGGTATTCCGAGACGAGGGAAAGAAATTTGTTTTTCAAGAGCTTCCTTCTGACAAGGTAAAAATAACGGGTAGATGGGACTTCGGACTCCTGTTTAGTTTTGACTACTACTACTTTTTGCAAGGTGGGGTGGATATAAATATGTATCCAACTGTCTTCAAAAAGAATTTGGCAAAGCTGATGAACGATGGTTTCGGGAAGGGTGGATACCACCCATCATCGTCTATCAATCTTCGTGGAAATCGGGGGTTTGCACAGTATCTTGATTGTTCCCCGATTGATGGATTCTGGGCATTTAAACTTGCGCCAGAAATAACAACAAGAATACCATTTTTTGTTGGAATGTTTCCAGACCTTGTAAAAGAAAATGTTATAAGGGAACTGCAAAATAATAGCTATCTTGCATCTGCCACAAAAGTCATCATGGGTCAAGTTCCATTCCTTGACGCGAAGACGAAGGTTAGAGATGCGATTTCAATTTCTCCAGACCTGCTCGGAAAATTCTTGTCCTTAGTACAATCGGCAATAAATTCTACGGCGGTCAAAGTTGCGGCGTCGCCATTGGAGAATGTAAAAGGTTTCGATTTCAAGTCTGACCCAGATATTCGCGACAGTTATCTCAGAACAACGTTAAATACATCTGGAGCAAGTACAAACCTCTTGTTCAGTGGGACACAAAAGCCCAACACAGTTGAGAGTATGCTTAGCCTTGCTGTTGATGAGATTTTTATGGAATCAATCTATCCGCAGTTTGAAGATTTCCTCACTTACCAAGTGAATAAGAGAATCAAAGATGCTGGTGGAACATTCCGATTTAAGATACATTTGGAAGGCTCTAAGTTTTATACTGACAGAAAAGAACGCCTAGACCGCCAAACAACCTTGATGGATAGGGGAATTGTTCTGCCTCAAAAGATTGCTGCTGCCGTTGGTATGAATCCATTTGATATGGAAAGACAAATGGAAGAAGCTAGAGCTATGGGTTGGGTTGATAAACTGACCCCAGTAAAACAGGCGTCGCAAATGTCTAACAAAGATGGGGGAAGACCAAAATTGGATGATGGCGAGCTTAGTGAAAGCGGGAGTCAAACCCGCGAAGATGGCGGCAACAATGAGATTAAGTAACTGATACTTAAAAGGTTCATTTTATGAACAG
>Ga0208019_1000156_pt1 | contig 37329 bp, 31 predicted proteins | sample CB_VirMetaG_5_FD_184540 | JGI IMG/M metagenome (GOLD analysis project Ga0208019, IMG submission 184540) | Freshwater to marine saline gradient viral communities from Chesapeake Bay - CB_1508_1D Viral MetaG (SPAdes) (version 4) | ecosystem: Environmental > Aquatic > Marine > Coastal | place: USA... | reverse complement strand
TGTAAGGTACTTCTTATCGGTTCCTTCGTAAATTGTTTCTTTGAGTATTGGGTACTCTGTCCCTGATCCTCTGTATCTAATATACCAACCATTTCGGATGGATTTTTGCATTACGTCATCACTGTAGACCGTTGAGTCCTCAGAGGTTATGTTTGATCTGTTATCAAGCCTAGTGTCTCCTTGGTAAGAAGGCAGTGAAGCATCTACGAGCTTTACAGATTTTATCACAGCATCAGGACCTCCTTTACTAATCAAAGTAAGCGCGTAAGTGCTTTCTCTTGAGGTCGATCCTAGCACAGCAGTATTATTGGATATATCCGCGTTGTCCAGACCGTAAATAGGTATTGCGATCTTTTCTCCTAATGTAACATCTTTTATGAACGTGGACTCTAAACCGCTTCTTGCTCTTTCACCGATACCGTATCTTTCCGACCCATCTAAAGGTATGCCGCTGAAAGCTCCTGAGAAGTTATACTCAAGACCTTTTTGAACGAAATCAAAATCCCTTCCAATTGGTCCAGTTAGATGCCATGCGTTTGCATATCTGCCTAAGATCTCAAAGTTTTTTAGTCTTAAGTTTTTATTTACCAAAGAGTCTCTGGAACGGATTAAGTCCGACTCTGTTACGGTATCTGGCTGCTCAATAATATTGAAGAATAAAAGAGAAGTATTATCAGGAAGGATATAATCACTGCCCAAATCAGATCTGGGAGGAATGTTAAAAGAAAATTCTACTTCTTCTGATTCCGTTAGAGAGGACGTTATAGTTGCAAACTTCTTGGTGAACCTATCATCTAGGTTCTGAGACTCTGATACAGTGAATGTTGAGAGACGTTGTGGGTAAGATTGCAATCCGTCAGAGCTTTCTATCTCCGTTGCGAAAGTATTCGTCTGAAAATCTAAAAATCTTTTCTTTTTGGAGTTTACGTTATACAGACCTAAGTTTATTCTATAGACTCCAGATGTTGTAAGACCTTTAATTCTTTCGGAATCTAACTTTACTGTGACTTTTGTGTTGGGTCTTACTGGAACAAAGGAAGGTCCCACTACAGAAAGACCGCTAATATCTGAACCCATTAAAGAGTATGCATCTTTATCTCCAAACCCATTCTGGCTCGCAGAATCTAACCTAAATCTATTATTGTATCTGCCAAATTCTGGGTATCTGGAAAGGATGACATCTGTATTGGCTCTAATCGGAGAGCCGTAGTTTTTCTCTACAACAGTTCCTACTTGATTTAGAAGGTTAACATCTCCTTGAGACAAGATATCGCAGTAGTCCAGATGCGAGAGCTTTACGCCTATTTGGTGCTGTCCTGTATAAGTTGCGTCCGATGAACTTGTTGACTCAGAATCTATTACCAACAAATACTTTTTCTTTGGCTCCATTCCAGTAAAAGGGATGGTAACGTAAGTTGTTATATCCGTGTTGGTATAAGGAGCCTCTCCTAACGCGACTGGGGCTTTTAGAGTTTTGGTAGGATCGTATAGGACGATTCCAGACGCACCTAGAAGCTCATCTCCAGTCTTTAGTGTGTTCTCTATGGACTCTGCTTTTGAGAATCTAAATGTATCGGATGCAAAAGGAACATCCGTCAAGTATCCGATTCTTATGTTCTTAATATCCGTGTCGGCAAATCCAGAGTCTGATCCTCCTATGAACGTGACTTTATAAACATCGTTTACTTTTGACCCGAGGATATTTGCGAACAAACTAATGTTGTTACTTATTAGTGGCTCTGCATTTCCTTTGGAGTAGGATATTTGATGTCTTGTAGAAGCTGATCCCCATCCAGCGGAACCATTGTCTTTGTCAGAAAAACTGTAGTACGTTCCGTCAGTGAGATTCTGCAACTCTACGAACAGACCTTCAGCACTGGAAGTGGAGAGTCTGCAATCAAAAGAAATCTCAACATACCTATTGAAAGGTCCAGAGTTTGAATTGTTGGTCCCTCCAGCAGGACTAGGCTGAGTAAGCAAGCTGTCTGTAGGAGAGGGAATTGTAAACTTAGTTTCTAGGGCTGCTGCTCCATTGTTGAAGTTTACTAAGTCCGTTGATGATGCATGAAGCCTTACATAGTTATCGCCTATCCAATCTTTGAAAAGAGATACTCGTCCCAAACCACTGACTTCATCTTCCGGGTTTGTAGACTTAGATAGAGGATTATATTGATCCCATCCCGGAATCGTGGCTAGACCGTACTCCTCCGGGTTTATGGTTTCAGTTCCTGATAAAGTCTCATAAACTGAAAAATCTCCGTTATAAACAATATTGGATATTTTAGAGCGACCTACGGGAGGAAAGATAGTGAGAGAAACATTTGAAGCTTTTACGCCGTCGATAACCACCTTACCCTTTTCATACAGGTTATCTGTAGGTAGTTCTAGCTGCAAGGTGTATTCGTATCTTTCTATACTTACTTTAGAAGCTTGACTGTTTAAAGTTTGAAGGTCTAAAGGAAACTGTACGACTCCGTTTTCAAAGGGAAAGGATTTTTTCGTGGGAAGGTCTTGAAACCTTTTAGTAGAAAAGTTGTAGTAATCCTTGTCTGTCCCTTTTGTTCTTATGACTCTGGCGTTTATCCGTGCCTCAGACTCTCCAAAGATTTGAACATTGTTAATATTAAAATCTTCTAGAGGATAATCTACGACTGCGTAATCCTGACCTACTAGAGACTCTACTGTTAAAGGATTGAAAGTTACTCTAGGGTTTCCTTCGACATACAGAAGACTAGGTTCAATAAAGTTATCTTCCCCGTCAGAATACCTTGGCTGTGGAACACCGTCTAAATCGAGATCAAAATTTCTAGGATAAGGAAGCTGGTAAATGTACCCAGATACATTTACTAGGGACGATGGATCAAGAATTCTGTGAGATGAAAATTTGCTGAACGCCTCAAAGGGAGGGGAAAAAGCGACTGCTGCTATCTGGTAGTTCTGAACAGCGTCTATGGTGCTTGCATCCGTGAATCCGCTAGGAGCGGGATCATAAGCAAACACCTCTGCGATGGTTTTTCTAGCACCATCTACGACAACCGTATTAGTAGAACTTGCAACCATTATATCTGAAATATTGTGAACCCTTCGAAGTTAGGACCTTGGTTAGATCCTCCGTAATAATCTATATAGTCAAGTCTAGAACCGCCAGAAACCCCAAGACCTAATGTTTCAGCGGTATCTGGGTCTCTAGTCAATGATGAATCTTTGAGACCGTTGAAGAACTCAAACAGTTCTTTGGTCTCGTTGCGGGTGTAATTTTCTCTGGCTTTCTCATATTTTTCGTTTATGAATGAGAAATCAAAGATTTTTATAAAAGGTTTCTCTGCATCTGATTCTAAAGTTCTTTTTTGAAGAATCGGAATAAACTCTACATAGTATTCAGTTTTATCGCTGTGTACGTTCCTGTACTTTGATCCGCCATTAACATATAGGGGCTGTCGTATGGACCTATCAAGCGGACCTCTTTCATTGAGGGTCTGGAACCTAAACTGTATGTCGTTTTCTTCTCCATCAGGAGTTACGGGATGCACGAATACATGATCCTCTCTGTACGCTTCTCCTGGCAGGATCTTTTCCCATCTCCCATTCTTAGAGTATGCGAAAAGATCTCCATCTTCTAGTTTAGAGTAAGCCAATATCCGTATTGCCACAGAGTTGCTAAGACTCTTGGGATCTTCGCATGAGGCTTTAACATTTATTCTGTAGTACTCATCCTTAAAGAGTCTGTTTTGACCGTCCTCTCTCAAGAAGATGTCTTTTAGGTACTCGACTGAGCTTGCGACATTGGTAAATCCAACTTGATAAGCATCATTGACTCCAAACTGTTTCACCTCTGTCTCCCCTTGAGCGGAAACAGGAATACTAAACTGCTTAGTAACTTGGTAAAAATCAGTAATGTTATCGGGAGCCGAGCTTAGGTAAGCAAACGAAGATGTCCATGACCCATCAGAGGAAAGATATAGGTCTTGTGATTGGTTTCGTACAAAGACTTCCAAACCTCCAGAGGCTACTTGCGAGGAAACATCATAAGTTAATGTATAGTCACTTCCTGGGATGAGACGCTTCATCTCCTGAGTTCTTGCCACGGAAGTGTTAATGTTTCCAGCATTCGTTAGAGATCCTCCCCACCCGGAAGCACCTTGAATCCTAATAGAAGATACGGGAGTCTCAGTTGTAGAGCTTAGATACTCTACGGAAATATTTCCGTCTCCAGTCAGACCAGTCCCAGAGAAATAGGTGGACCTGTTTTGATCCAGCAATTCCCAGTTGTATATCGAAGAAGTAGAGGGGTCTACAAACGAGTCTGGCAGACGAACCAGATCGCCATTTACAACATGATTTCTGTTGTTCGTCAGAGGATATCTAACTCTCAATAAAGAAGCCAGATCTCCTGTGTTCTCTCTTCCTCCGAATACTGTTACGGATGTCTGTGCAGTGCCTGAAGTATATTTATCGCAAGCTTCTCTAAGCTCTTCTATGGACCTTACGGCTATCTCCGTATTTCTTTCCGGGGCTACTATTTGAACGCCTGAGAAGAACGTCTCGTTGCAATATGCTTCGTCTTGCAAGTAACTTTCTATCTCATGTCTATAGGTTCCGTAACCTGCTTGCTGTATCAATCCTTCATAAATCATGGGGATGAGTTCCCCGTAGTTTGTTCTGAAAGCCTGACCTTTGTAATCTCTTGCCCCTATCGTTCTTTGAAGCTGACCCTCAGATATTGCGATATCCCCAGAGTTTAAGTCTGAGTAAGCTCTGAATGAGCTTGCTGCGGAATCAGCAATAACTCCTGGAGTTTGGATTTTATTGTTATAGAATCCCGGTCCATATGCGTGGTTAAGGATTGACAAAGAGCTTGAATCTAGAGAGAGATTGAATTTTCTTCGGTAATCAGCCCACATCTGGTGGAACTCTGGGCTGAACTGAATTGAAATATAGTCCTTCTCCGAGAAGATCAGTTTAGTAGAATCTTCTAATCCTTGTCTTAGCGTTATGTCGTAGAAGGTTTGCGCTGATCCTCCCGACTTAATTCTATACTCAGGAGAAATAGAGCAGGTGTCTAATTCTTTGTATGCCCTTACTGGGAACATTGCGGAGTAATCCACTCCGAGGGCTGACCCTTCAGGGGCTTGCTGAGTTATAACGTTATCTTTTATGATAGGCGAGTTAGAAGTATCATAAATGGAGCTAAGTCCTCCGTCCACATCGACAAAACTTTGAGAGTTAAAATCGAAACCTTTGGGAGCAAAATAATCTACCGTTTTAGGTGCTATTATGGCGGAGGTAGAATAAAATGCCATAGACATAGGCATTGATTTACCTTGTCTATCTGGAAGCAGCCTGTCAATAACGTATCTGAAGTTCTTTCTTCGACCAGTGGTTCTTTCTAAGGCAGGTGCGCTACTCCACGTCCAAGAGGAAGGATCTCCGCTTGTCCCAATCCAACCTGAGGTGTTGTAGTTTTGGTTCTGGTTTGTAGACTTGTCATCGAAGAATAGTCTACCTGTAAACTTTAAGCTGTCTCCTTGATCGTCGTAATCATCTGTAAAAACTTCTGGAACGTATAGTCTTGCTACAACGTGTAAAGGAGTATACTCATAAACTACGTTTGCGATGTCCCGTACATCGGAAATCTTAATCCTGTTTGGTCCAGTGAACGTATTGTCTGGGAACTTGACAAAGATGTTTGAAGATCTAGTGTTCCAGTAATCTAGAACGGATAACTCATCGCTGGCTCCGTCTGAAATGACAGAGCTATAGTTTGGAGGTACGTTTGCACTGAAGGTGTAGAATCTGAGGAAGTTATTGTTACCTAGGGTAAGAGACTCAGTTCCCTCTACACCGATAGTTGTTTTATCTATGATATAGTTGATGAGTTCGTCTATGAACTCATCTCGGATATCGAATGCGAAAGAACTGTCTGTGTTACAGTTTCCTTCCAATATTTTTCTAAGTGCATCAAGAACTTGTCTTGTGATCTTAGTTGTTTTATAGAATGTGTGCTTCTCCCAAGGAGGAACGACAACATTAGTGCCTCTATGCTCAAATCCTTTTCCTTGGTTGAGAGCGTAAATGTCAGTCTGCCCATTAACGTCGATGAAGCCAACATCCTTATGGATCTTCTCCATAATCGCATCAACACAGAACCTGATGTTAGTGTCCTGGTCTGGGCTTACGTTTATCCTCAATCCGTCTTTATTTGTCGCCCGTTGTTCTACCAAAAACTCCCTGAGTCTAACAGGGTCTTTACATATTGCTGACTCTGTTTTTAGGGCGTAGTAAATTAGGAACGGCAAATAAGACTCAAATGTATAGTAAACATTTGAAGATGGATCAAACGATGAGACTGATTTAGGGAAGACGTAGGAGAGAGCGTCGGTGAGTGCTTTTCTTGTTCCTTTCGCCTTATAAGTATAGATCGCTTGTCTTAGCTGACCTCTCCAAAGAGTAATGTCCTCGCCTAAGAATCTCCACCCGACTGTACGGGCGAGATAATCAAGGAACTCAATAGGACACTCCTCTACATCGAACAAGTCCTGAAGATCGTCTATTAGTTTGTCTACGTCGTAGAACGCATATCCGATGGCTCGTAAAAACTTGCCCAAAGATCCCGCTTCTGTGAATACGGAAGAAAGGGTTCCGTCATCGTTATACAGAGTGAGGGATTTGCCTACTATGTTGGCATCTTCTTCTCCCGGCTCTAGCCATACTCCAGCGTAAGTCTTTATTCTGTCTAAATCCTGTATGCCTGAGGAATAGGACAGTGCGCTGATATCTGAATCGTCCCGACTCAGCTTCGGAGGAAGGTATCTTTTTAGTGTTGATACGTCCTCTCTGTTTCTCCAGCAGTACTCCAGAAGGACTGAAATACCTTGCTCCTCTGCGAACTCCTCACCGAAGTAAAGGGAGTTAGTGAGAGAGCTAAGAAGCACCGAGGAAAGCTCTGTAGACGCTCCTGCGGCACTAGAAGTGTTGAGTATGTAAGCTAGACCTAGATTGTCTAGAAGCTGCTCATGGGCTTCAGAAGCTGAACTGGCGGGATAGCTAGGGTCTGCTGAAGCTGCTGCTACGAATGAGGTAGAAGGATTGTTTAGGACAATCTGAGGAAACACTGAGTCACGAAGGAACTCAAACGCTGCTCCTGAAGTCTTAAAATCAGAGAAGTCCTTATCGAATCTGCTCAGGACGTATCTCTTGTAATCGTTAGCGGATACTCTAGTCTTTGCGTTAATCGGAACGAAGAACGCCTCTGTTGCTGACGAATCTCTAGCACTTACGTTGAAGAAAACTTCGTGTTCTACGGCAGCCAGAATAATCTTGCCTAAAACCTCGTATGCGATATCACTTTCCGTTCCTGAAACAGAGCGGTCTTCATCCAAATACAAATCAGGTACGAGACGTTTTATTGTCTCGACATAGTTGTACTTAAGAATCTTATCGTCACCTCGGTATGGCATTATACGAACTCAACGTTTAGTGTTAGGTTATTAAGTTGAATGATCTCGTTGTGACTTACAAAGATATCATCCTTATAGTTGTCGATGCGGAAGAATCGGATATTGTTGCTCTGTAGAACGTAGTTTGCTAACTCGTCAATTCTGAGAGTTTGTCCAAAGTCCATGTTATCTATTGACATGAAATCTGTAACTCTTCCGGCAACCTCAGACTTGATGGTATCTTGCAGCGATCTCTTGGACTTGTCCACAAAGACGGTTGCCTTCATGTCAAGGGTTCTTACCAAACCGTCTACAATAGTGATTTCGTCTGTCATCATCTTGAAATCATTCATATAGCCCAACATCTTAGATTTGAAATCAAGGTTTGCGCGTTCAAACTGATTCTCAGAAGACTTCAGCAAAGTATAGATGTCTATCATGTTACCCGCTGCACCATTCTGTCTGTTAACAGCGATAGCCTTGCCTACAGACCCAACAGAGGTGATGTAACTGTTTGCGATGGTAGTGTAATCCTCTCCTGTTACTGCTCTGTACTGAGTTTTGAAGAAGTACGGAGCATATTTCTTGGCGTGTTCTACAGTCTCAACATTTTGTCCGCCTGTTGCCTTAGAAGTACTCTGTATGGTGACTGACACAGAAGATCCCGTAAGATCTGCTGATATGGCTTGAGATATTGTACCGTCTATGATATCTCCCCTGTCTCCACCGCCTGTTCTATAAAATATTGAGTATGCCGTGGAAGCGGTTGGATTCTTTCCTCTTACCCCATCACCAAAAAGAATGTTGACAGAAAAGTCTGAGTTGTATCTCTTCTCAAAGACCAGATCGTTTCCGTCTTTGGCTAGAGCCAGACTTTGGATCTCACTGAAAACGCCATCCTCTGCTGAAACGACAATGCTTCCTTCGATGACAGAAGGATCGTTAATTAACACTGTCTTGGGGTCTTGGGTGGCAGGGAATCTACCAGAGATGGATTTATATTCTCCTTCGACTAGAACTAGTCCACTGAACTGATTTGTCGAATCGCTGTAGTATGTTGAAGCGTCAAGAATAAGGTCTCCAGTGATAGTGTCAAGTAGCTGTGAGATTCCGCCATTGGTTGGCTCTGTCTTAAATAAAGTAAAGGATACGTTGGTGGAATCTCTACCTGAGGTTACTGCAACCTTTCTATTAGCATTAGTAATTGTTAGCTGATCGCTGCTTGAGACAGCAACCCCAGCATCGTTCTTAACAACGGCTGTACACTTGCTTGCGACTGGACCCCGTATCTTTACCCCTAAGATACCCAAAATCTTTGTTAGGTTTTCTCTGGTTTGTACTGTATCGATATAGCTCTCGTTTGCTAGGAAGTCTGCCTTGAGTGAGAGGGTGGCAGCGAGATACGAGAAAAGTTCGGTCATGAAAATACCGAAATCAGACTGGTAGAAGTTATTGTAATCGTCTGGGTAGACAGCCTTCACATAATTCAGCAACGCCTCTTTGTATTCTCCGAAGTCTGCGACAGAGTAGTCAATTAACCCTTTCTTTTCGGACTCCTGAACAGTTCCAAGCTTTTGAAGGTCCGTTTGAACGGTTCCATCAAAAGCAGACGCATTATACCTTACGTTTGCGGCGTTAAAGGGGTTGGTGAAATCTACCATTACGTTGTTAGTACTACTTCAATTTGCTCTTGAGAAGCCGCGTCATCCACAAAAGATAAGTTGATCAGTATGTAAATACCGTTGAACTCCTCGTTCCCTCCAGGGGCGTTTGTTATACTGACATCTCTAATAACCACTCTTGGCTCGTAAAGCCTAGCTGCCTCTCTTATTTCAGCATCCATGCTGTCCTTGAGGGATTGGGTGACGGGTTCAAATAAGTATCTTCTGAGGTTCGTTCCGAAGTTAGGGAACATGACTCGCTCGCCTTTTTGGGTTAGCAAAAGCTGTTTAAACCCAGCATAGATCAAGTCACGGTCAAACTGCTTTGACCAGTCGCCACCTTCAGTTCGGGACAAAGGGAATCGTACACCTACAGTCCGTTGTCTTCTGGATGTAGTTACGAAGTCTAGCTCTGGTGCAAACAGGGAATTAGCCATTATACTTGAATATTCTCAAAGAAGCTTTGGTGGGCTTCGTAGTTTTGAGTAATCTCTGTAGTAGTTAGAGGTCTTGAGTACAACTTGAAGTTTCCAATAAAGCCGTCTAGACCACTTCTAGGGATAACTCTGTTCACTCCTGAGTACTGACTTCCGCCTAGTCCAGGAGAGTGCTGCCCTTGGAAACCTCCCGTGGTTCCATCGACAGTAGTTGTGTAGTAAGTGTCGTTTGTGTTTGATCCCAGGAAACCCAGAGGAGTAGTATTGAACCCAGCATCAGACTCCATCTTTCTTGATCTTGGGACTATATCGGTAAACCCTCCTCCGATAACCCAAGGAGTTAGAAGAGAAAATGCCGGAGCTTCATATGCTCCCTCATGTAGGCTCTCAGTATTTCTTAGGTTATTGTTTACTCCCATACTTCTGGAGTATCTCTCAGAATCCACGGAGGCGGGGCTAGGAACATTTAGAGGCTGACCTGGATTTAGCTTGAAGCAGGTTGATACAGCAGAGGTTGCCAGTTGCTCACCGTTTATATAAGCGGTTATTTTGTCCTTTTTGTAATCAACAGACAAAGCAATGTGGTGGAACCCAGAACTCACATCTCCGATTGTTTTTCCTTTCGATGTTGTGGCATCCATCCCAATGATGAAGCCAAGCTCTGTGTGTGAGGACTTGGGATCGTATGGATTGGAGGGGATCTCGGCTAGTGCAACCGAGTCTCCAAAAGTTCCGTCTTCCTTGTTTTGGGATACGGTAGGCAAAACACAAAGCTGGAGAGTGTCATCATCGCTCTTGTCCCTGTAACCGAAAATCAATCCGTGGACTTTAGAGAAGTCTCTTTCGGTGGTAACGTTTCCGTTGCCGTCAAACTTGTTGGGGCAAGCGGTGATTGGAGCATCCGAATCCTTTGCTCTGCCAGCCCCCGTGTTCTCACATCCCATGAACAACCTGTATCTGTGTGAGGTTGTCATATCTGATAAGACATTCGGAACGTAAGTGAAGAAGTCTACCGTAAAGCCGTCTGGGTTATAAGTAAGGTTGTCGATGGCTTGTGTTCTAGGATCTAGCTCACCGTCAGTCACATTGTTCTTGAGTCTGGCGTAACCTCCGTTCGTGAGGGCATCGTACCAAGGCTCAGGTGAGTATAGATCGGAAGCCTTCACCAGAGTTCCTCCTAGCTTCGCAATGCTCACACCGCTTGGGAATATGTCCGTGGCACTTGCTGCCACTAGCTTCGCGTCTAAGAAGCTGTAAGAGGTTGATCTATTATCCAGCTTGTACGAAGTGGAAGAAGCGTCTTCTACGTCTGCTTTCAGGAAATTTAGACAGGCTACCAAACCATCTGTTATAACCGTATCGTCAAGGTTCTTGATGCTGGCAGTTGTAGAGGAGGCATTTGAGTCGGAGGACTTTACAAACTCTGTTCCAGGCTCGTCAACGACTGAGAACTGATCGACATAGACAGTCCCTCCTTCTAGGGAAGTGATGATCTTGGGAGGCAAAGGCTTGATTATACCTTCGACGTCGGCAGCGTGAACTAAGTTATCAGTTTGGTAGTCCAGGTTTGGCACAAGACCAGATCCTCTCAAGAAGCTGAAGTCGTTTACTGGAACATACTCAAGGATATCGTATAGCTTTGCTTCAGCACCGTTACTGAATGTAGCAGTGTTATCAGTGAGGATTGTCCAACCAACAGGGACTCCTTCCGCATCAATCACCTCACCTCTATTGATGATGTACCCTTGACCTAAAGGAAAAGATGTATCGGTCAAAGTATACCCGCCGAACAATCCGGCTAGTTGTAGCTGCTTCTTTCTCTTCTTTATTTTCTTGTCGTAGGTGGCAGCTATTGCGTTTGCGTTCTGTCTGTAGTTTAAGACTAAGGCACTAGAAGCATCGTAACCTTGATCTAAAAGATCGGTGACATTTGCAGACACATCGCTTATCTGCTTCTCCTTATCCCCGATGAATGATTGGACGATCTTGTCATTATCATAAAGGTACTCTACAACATCGTTAGTCTCAGTGTAGTTATCAGAGAACACCGTGTTTGAAAACTCATTGATATCCTTTGTTACAACGATACCTTTACCGCCTTTATTGGGGTCGTACTCAAGTTTCCAATTAGAAGCCAATGCTTCCTGAACTGCTACATCTGGGATGCCTCCATTTATGGAATCATAATACAGACCATCTTTGGAGAGGATGAACTTTCCGTCTGTAGAGATGGGAGGACCGAAGACGAGATCGAATAGTTTCTCATCCTTTGGATCTACTTGAAGTCTTAGCTGCGCTCTTCTAGCGTCTTGTGCAGCCTGACCAGCGAAGAACGGCTCTACGATCTGAGTTTCTACAAACTGCTTATAATCCTCAATCTCTCTTGAGGTGTCTGGGTCTAATTCTGCTATTCCGTCGAGGGCTTCCTTAACATCTTCCCGCGTGTAATCTATCGTTGGTTCCGGGGCGGTTCCGTTGGCTCTATCCGCGAGTGCTTTGTTAATGTTTCTTTGGTCTCTGGTAAGTCTTGCTACGACAGCGAGGATTTTATTTTTTGCCGCACTAAGCACAATTATGGTCGCAGCCGCCCTTACTGCTTTGGCTACTGCATCTAGATCCAGATTAAAGTTAGGAATGTTTAATACGATATCAAGCAGATTCGGGATTGTACCCAAACAGGGGATATCGATAGTCCCTGATACGAAGGGATTGCCTATACCAGCATTTTGCAGCGACTGTAAGGCGTCTATATTTCCGGCGAGGAAATCGTTTATGTTATCGAAGAGCGTGTTTCTTTCAGCTTCAAGAAGATCTATCTGAGCATCTAAAGAGATAAGCTCCCCTTCCAAAGGATCTATAGCCTTAGCTAATAAATTATTAACTACGGTTAGAGCAGCGGAAGACAAAAGCTTGATAAAGCATACAGATAACTGTGCTTGTTGCTCTTCTCCAAAGCTAAGGTCTACAATTTCATCGAAGTCTGCCATTTTTAATTATTTATAGTACAATTACGGGTCTGCCATTTACGGTTAGTCCATTCGCTACTTGAACAGTCGCTACACCCGTACCAGTTATTGGATTGACTTGGACAGGTATTGTACTGGGAGTGACAGCACCTGGAGAAATGATGTCTAAAGGAATAGTGCTAGTTATGGGAACCGTCGTAGTGATGCCAGCGCAAGCTATAGCCCCAGCAAAGGTTGCTAAGGGGGTAGTGAAAGTCATGAGAGGAGATAGGAAATCTATCCCCGTAAGAGAAAAGCTTTGATATGATGTGGATGGGAAAAGAGGGATGTCGAAATCTGTCGGGTTAGGTAGACCTATCCCCAAGCTCAAACTTGGGTTTAAGTCGGGAATAACTGGCAAAAGTTTAGACGGTCTGAACCCTGTGGAAGCGACCATTCCCGGCATTGGAGAGTTTCCAGGAGTTATAGCAGACCCAAAAGTTGCTTTGGTCTTCCCCAGTATTTGGGTGTCTCCTCCCAAAGCATACAATTTTGTGTTACCCGTAGAATGGTTTCCTACTTCTACTTCCCCTAACGCTCTAGGGTTTTCTGCCTTAAGTGAGACAAGACCTCCTTCTGAGTGAACTTGCACGCCGTTCTTGGCGAAAAGTTCCGCTGCCCTCTTGGAAGAATCTATCACCAACCTATTTCCGAGAGAGTCTACTATAATGATTTTGTTTCCGGCATACTCGATGTTCGGACCAGCGTCAGGGTTTCTAGGGTTTGTGAATGAGAACGGTTGTGCTGGGCTCTGAGTATTCGATAACCCGTCATCTAGAATAATCTTCTTACCAGTAGAAGACTCCAGCTTTGCATAGTTATGGTTTGTCTTTTTAGTGATCTTCTCCGCAAACTCCAGAAGGTGTCCCTTTGGGCTTTTGAACAGATACCTCTCTGGGTAATCATTCTCCTGATAGGTTGCCTCTGGATCTGGATTACCGTGATTTACCTTGGTGGTTGTTTCGCTAACGGTTCCGTAAGTTTCTCCTGGGACTGGCTTCCTGGGCTTATCTGAGTTGTTGTTTCTGTGAGGAGTTGTGATGGTTGTTCTTTCCGTTACCGTTCCGGGCATATATGGAGCGGCGAACCAGAAATACTTTTTACTTCCGTCGTGAACATCAGCTTGCATGACAAGGACGTTCGTTCCTTTTCCGGGGATTGCGAAGAAGCCATAGTCAGATCCACCGAAAGGGGATGCGTAACCAACAGTCATGGGTTGATTACCGTTCAGATCGGGATGCTGAACTGATATACTTCCAGACTTCATAGAGTCTGATGTTTCCACTACTTTACAGCAATACAGATGCATTATTTAAACGCGGTAAAATCTACCGATGCTAGAACGTCCCTTTGAAGCTCAAAAGAGGTCGTGTATCCATCTGTTGAGTTTGCTTGGTGAGTATATCCTAAGATCCTGTAAACCCCGGAAGACCAGTGATACTTTCTTTCTACTCCGTCATCATCAATGCTTCCTCTCGGATTTGATACAAAAAGAAGAACTCTTCTGAATCTTACGTCCTTAAAAGAAGATGAGATCTCAGGTATTCCTAAAGTTTTTATAGAAACATTTAAAATATAGTTTAAATATACTTCGTCCAAGAGTGACCTCTTTTTCAAGAAGTAGCCAATGCCTCCCTTTTCCTGGTTAAAAATTGAAGGCTTAAACGATATGCTTGTCCTTGGAATCTTCTTAGATTTTATAATTCCGCTGTCAAACTCAAACGCCACCTCTGAGGAATCTTCTTCCGGGACAGAAGAGAATAACAGATTTCTCACTGATTCGCTCTCTACTGCTGTGAGCATACGTTCTACATTTTCAGCAATTCTTTTGGCTCCTCCGGGAATAACGCCAGAATCTGATACTTTCTTATTGCTTGCAATAAATAGTTTTGCTGTTTCTAAAAACTCTTTTAAAGATAGTTGATTCTCATTATATCTTTGAGCCGCAAAAAGCAAATTAAGACGCTCAGGCGTGTCACCCAATACAAGCAAGTCCACCAAGAAATCATCTCTTACCAAACCAGAATCAGTAAACACGTTACGGATATCTTGCAAAGAGTGGATCATGGACCCAGCCATCACTATAGGAATCTTGATGTCAGAGTTTATGGACATATCAGAGACAATAGAGTCATCAAAACCTACAGTCAGTTTTAGGACTCCATTAGTACCTAACTCAACTCCTTGAATCTCTGGAACTCCATCGTATAACTGTGGAAAGGAGTTTATCTCTCCTAACTCGACGGTGTTTTCATCCCCTGATGATTCTCTAAAGAGATCATCTAGTTCTTTGTCAGAACCTATAATGAACAGATGTTTATCATCTTGAATAGACTCTTTTTGTAACTGTAATAGTACTTTATTTTTTTCTTCTTCTGAAAGTTCACTTACGGGAATAGACTCTACCGTAAGAAGCTCGTCTTTTTCTTGTGCGGCGGCTAGTATGACCTCATTGATCTTACTGATTAGACCGTCTAGAACTAGCCTGTAATCCAAGGTTGAGGTTTTAGATAGTTGTATGTACGCTTGTTTTCTTACCTCTTCTTGTCCTGCTTCTTGATTGCTATCATCGTTAGACGGAGTATTTGAAGGTATCCCTTGTAAAGCTCTTTCGATTATTGCTCCAATGAGCAAATAGTCTCTATCATAGTTTTTTAATACAATAGTCGGATTGTCCAAACCGGAACCTTTTGTATTGAAGAATCTGTCAGTAGTCTCTAAACCTATTCCGCTTGGAGGTGCTGTGTTTTTACTGGTTGCTAAATTACCAATAGTACATTTTTCTTTTAGTCCTTCTGGCAAGAACACATATTTCTTGTTTAAAAGTAAATTTGCAACTTCGTCATTTCGTTGAAATAGCTGTTCTACCGTAAAGCCACTGCTCGTCTCAAGTCCAATGCCAGTATTTATCTGTTGCGAAAAGATGTCGAGACCGTCCTTAGACGCTTCTTGCACTGCCTCATAAACATCAGACAGCAGACATACATGATCGCTCCCATCTAATGCGCTGTAAACTCTAGACCCTTCATTTAAAATGAAGTCATCGTTAGAAGTAAAAGTTTCAAACAGCTTAATATTTGGCTTTAGTTCGCCTAGAGTATTCCCATCGTCATTAATCTTTACGCCCGTATCTTTTTTTCCCGTGCTTATAGTTTTGGTGTTTATCGTGACAGGCATTCCGAGAGATCTACCTAAGATCTCCCAAGCCTGTTGTTTATATGCGGTGAAAGAGACACCTCCTCCTCCTAGTTCTTGTTCTGTCAGACGACTTACCAACGCATCGTATATTCTATCAAGCTTCTCCATAACAGAAGCAGTTTTGATGTAAGGGAAAACATCGCCTCTGTACTGAGCCAGGAAGTCTTTCAGAAGAACTGGTATAACCTCTGATGGTCTGAGAAGATCTACGCTGGCACTTTCGGGGAAGTCTAACGGAGTGTCAGGAAGAGTGTCTGTTCCAGCCTCCTTGTACAAACCTTTCTTGACCACAATCTGAACTGGTCCGGGTCTTTTATCATCCTGTACTTCATTAAAAGATATTGAATCCAGAAGCGTGAAAGATATCACTCTTTCGTTGCTTGCCGTAAGGGAATAATTAACGCTTCCTAAAATTCCTGCTCTCGGAGTTGACATGGACTCCGTAGTGTACCCCCAACTAAAATAAAACTTTACATTGCCTATGGAGCGATTACTAATAGTGATATTAGGCTCGTCCTTAGCGTAAATTAGATTATACAGGGATAGAAGTTGTTTCTCTGCTTGCTCGCTAGGATTAATGAGAGTAAATGTAGCTTGATACTTACCATTGCCAAAAGAATACTCAAAATCTATAAGAGTATTCTCAAGGTCAAAGGGGTCTGTGTAGCGAGGGTCTCCAAAAGTTTTGATTTCGTCAAGAGAAGAAGACAGCAACACAAACGCAGGTTTATTATCTACATAAGCCTTCATTACGATATACTAGGTATTTTTATTATCTTTCCTACAGTCAAATCTTCTTCAGGATCTGAAATATTATTTGCTAACAAAATTAACCACCAATAAGCCGACGTCCCGTAAGCCGCGTAAGAGATAAGATCTGGTCTAGCTTCAAATTGCAGAGACACCTGAGCTAACCTGCCTTGGACATTAGGTAGATTTTGAACGAATACGTTGTAACGATCAGAAGATGTTACATCTTTGATCTCTTTTCCTTTGTGGATCACTCGGTTCGATCCTTGCAGATTGTACCGTGACTTATCTGAGTAGGCAGCCATTATCTAATACCTTTAAAGAGTGTGTCCCACCCTTGGAGTGGTGTGTCGTTGTCAGGTCCGTGTAGAAGACCCTTGTCTTGTCTGAACTCCTCAAGAGTCAGGTCGATGGTAATCACCCTACTGAATAGTGATGCATGATCCATTCCATTAGCGTAGTCAAAATTGATTCTATAATCTTTAACTATCACAGGCAAATCGTTATAAACAATACCCATGTTTAGATGACCAACGGGAGGACCAAATTTTTCCAATGATTGAACAGTGCCTATGACGGAACTTCTAGCAACGTTCAACATATACTCAATAATGTGAGTAAGCTCTACATGATATTCGTTGAAAATGGCTTGAGCATTGAAGTAGAACTGATTATCAGCCCCCTTTAACTGAACGTTTCTATGGGAAGGCATTCTAGGACCATCACCGGGATTATTATCTCCATCGGTCCTGATTGTAGTTTCAGATAATCCTACAAGTTTACCGCTCCTAGATACGACCGTTCCATTCCCTGCGTACTTACCTCCTTCCGGGGGAGCCCCTATACCTGACTGCTTTTTCAAAAGACTTGAGACTTTTGCTTTTATGGATTGCAAGTCTTCAACTTCTTGGTCGGTTAAGATAGCCGGATTATTCAAGTAGTTTCCAAGAAACTGGGCTATATGTGGAAGGGTATAAGTTAGTTTAAGGTTTATTCTTCTTGGACCTGATCCAGTATAAAGCCTAACTGGTTCATTTCTCAAAAAGATGTTTGTGTTGGCATAGTTTGCAGTGCGTCTCTCGGTTATTTGAGGGTTTTCAAAGAAGGGGAGTTTTCTAGTTATGCGGTCTACCCTGTTAAATAGTTTTTCCTCTGGTAGTTGCAAGTTTCCGATGAATATACGGGTCCATACAGTGTCTACAGTGTTTACACTTTCTAAGTATTCAGGGTAAGTGAATCGAATAAAGCCTCTTTCCTCTAGAGCGTGTTCAAACTTAGGAGCCCCAAAACTATTCTGCAAACCAGCATCATCCAGCACAACATCGCTGCCGTCTGGTAGAAAAGGATTCAAGACGTTATAAAGTATTGAACCTTTTGAATCTCCTATTACTTCTTTAAAAAATGACATCTGTTATTATCGACTTAATCGCCTCCGGGAATAGTCTGCATCTAAGGCAGCCTCCATCTCCATTCTCCTTAAAAAGTCATAATATTCTAAGAATTGTTCGCGTGTACGAGGTCCCTGAACACTAAGCATCATCGAAGGAAGATTAATCATAGTAGATACCATTTGTTTAATTCCATCCGACATATCTTCAAAAATTTCCTGGACCATCGGTCCTTTCGGAGTGTATCCAAACAGCGGCGCGTTAGGATCTACGTCAATCTGTGGTGGTGGTGGTCCGTATAGTAAGGGGTTTCGACGGCTTCCCATACCACCCGCTTCTATCGGTGTAGGTGCGCTAGGTGTATCTGATTTTACAAAGAACTTGTAAACCCAGCTATCCTGGATACCATCACTAAGGTTAAATAACGTCCCAACAAAAGTCTCTGTAGCATCTGCAATACCTTTAAAGGTCGCCACAGTCTGATCCGCAACCGTTTCCGTGATATCAACAATATTTGCCGTTAGTTTTCCGAATCCGTCTCCTTCGATAAACGTTCTAATGTTTTGTCCTAGGGCTCTGAAGTTTTCTTCCGTAGCTCCTATGGCGTTTAGGAATTGATCTCCAAAGCCAGATAGTTTCTCAGCGAACGCTTCACTTCCTCCAGTAAGACCTTCAAAGAAAGTGAACAATCTATCCTGCAAATTGAACACAAGTCTGTTGAACGCCTCTGTAAGATCTCTACTTCTTTGAGATCTTCTCCCTTCTTCGGCAGCCTGTTCGTTCAAAGCCTCAAATCCCATATTGCTGGATTCAAGAATCTTCTCCGAGATCAACAGGTCTTGAGCGGTGAACCCAGTAAGTTTCGTAAACTCACCAAGCAATCTTGGGTCTGCATTTGGACCTCCGACTCCAAACTGTTCTGCGAGAGTTACAGCAGCTTGGGCAACATCTGTGATGGCGGCTAGAGTGGCTTGAGTATCACCTCCAGCGGCAGCTCTACCAACAGCCCCAGGATCTACACCAAGGAGGGCTAGTCTTGCAAAACTATCTTGTGTGGTTCCTGTTACCTTTGAAAGTATTGTATCGATACCTCCAATAGCGGTAGGACCAATGCTACCAGCCAATGTAACCGCAGCCTCTGAGAATGATTTAAATGCGTCTCCTCGGAACTGGACAGAAACGTCTTGAAGAGTCTGCTGAAGACTTTTTATGAGTTCTGCGAACTTATCTCCCGCAATGTTAAACTGCCTTCCCGCACCGGCAACTGACTCAGTAAACGCAATACTTGCCTCGGCATTAAGACCGAAGACTTGTTGAGTAGTTGCTAGGATCTCTGAGAAAGCACCGACATTCAGACCCAACCTACTGATATCCGTTATCAGTTCTAGGTTGGCGGCATTACCAGCTACCCCAACATTAAGGGATTGCTTGAAGATCCCTGTCGCTTCTTTAAAGCTTGCACCAGTATCTTTAAACTGGTCAATGAAAGCACCTCTGGAGATGATATCCTCTCTACCAGTTTGAGCAGCAAGCCGACTTACTTCCTCAAAACCTTTTCTAAACTCTCCGAGAGCATTGACAGTTCTGCCAAGCTCATCTACAAGCTCTTTCATGTTGCCGAGAATAGCCATAAATTATCTGAAGGTTCTAAAGTCTTTATCGTCTGTTACACCGTCTAGGTTGAAGTCTAGGTTCAGGATGAAATCCTCTGGGTCAATGACTGAAAATCTTCTAATCTTTCTGGTGTCATATACCCTGTAGTTTTGCTTGGTTAGCTGAGTTATTCTTAGTGCTGCTTCTAAAGGGATTATCGGTACATTCTTAAACCTCTCAACCAGTGTAGTAGCCAAGGAAGGAGACAAAGTATCTAGTAGTAATCCAGCTATATAGGTTTCTCCTTTAGCCTTGCTGGGGATTGGCTTCTTGAAACCTAAAGAGTGTTGCTGAAATTTAGGGTATTTAAACCTTGGGCTGGGAGAACCTCTCCTTTCAACCAGCAAGATCATGGGAAATTGATCCCCAGATTTAGCTCCTCGGTAGTAGAAAGTGTATACAGGAGATATACCCTCAGTAGGATCTACTTTTCTGATGTTTCTAAGGACTTTGCTTTTTTGAAGGATGTTAGCTTTTATCTCCTTAGCGATGCCTACAGGTTTTCTTACCATAAATCTCTTATATTATGTATATAGTCAAACTGTAATCAGGGCGGGTGGGGGGATATAAATATTGGAATACAACACTGAAGTTTACGAGTTTTTAGATCAGGTATCTTATGCTTTAAGCCTAAAATTTAAGGATAAGCATAAGCACGTTTTCTCTAGTCATTTTATTGAGTTATTTCAGGAAAAGCTACTTAACGCTTTTGAGTACCAAAAACCTATACAAAAAAAGGTCTTAGTGAAGTTTCTCACCAAGACCCATAAGTATTCTGACGCTGTAGTTCAGAGGTTTTTTGAGGTAATAGATATTACTCTTTATTATCCTTTGATTTATGATTAGCGATAGCTTCCTCTAGGAGGCTCTTCTTGCCTGTGAAGGCTGGACAGATATCTCTATATCCGCACCAATCGCAGAACTTGTTTTTCTCCGCTGGGAACTGGTGCTTCTTCCTCTTCCTGATGTCCCAGATCTTCCTATCCAGGCTGTTGTTCAGATACCCGTTGACCACGGAAGCCGGATAGACGATACTAACGAACTTGTCTAGGTGCGGATAATAATGCCCTAGAGTGATATTTGACGGGCTGACATCGTACAGCTTGCTAATTGCTGCTGCGTACATGATAAGCTGATCGTCTGTGTATAGCTGACGTTTTGTTAAAGGTCTTTTGCTGGTTTTGTAGTCGATGACCAGATATTTTCCCTCAGGACTTCTCAGCACACGGTCTATAATACCATTGAGTTCGTAGGACTTGTGTTCAACTCCGAACACTAGCTCCTTGCCGACTGTCTCAGCGGTCAGAGCCTTGTTCCAGTTAAAGAAGTTTTCGACACTTTCGTCAATCAACTTTTCTTTTTCCTTTCCGAACTTGTACTTGTCTCTGAGGTCTTTGGCTAGATCCTTTAGCTCTTCTAGAGTTTCTAGCTCAGAACCATGCTCAAAGATTTCGTGAATGTAAGTTCCGAATTGCAGAGCGTCGGTGTTAGTTGAGTCATTGTAATCTTCTGGCAGACGGTCGATATATTTTAGTTTATACTTTAACTTGCAATCTTTGTAGACTTTAATTTTTGACGGGGATACCCTATTTATGAACATTTCGATGCCTCCTGAGTATATCAAAGACTACCTGTACGGTAGATTTGAGGATTATAAGGAAACTGAATATGAGTTCATGGTCAACTCCCCCTTCTTTGATGACTACAAATTCAAGCTCTCCATCAACAAGGAGACTGGTCTCTGGCAGGACTTTGTGAGCGGCAGAAAGGGGAACTTTGTATCCTTCGTAGCAGCGTTTGAGGGCATCGGATACAAAGAAGCCCAGAAGATGATCTTCGGAGAGATCAGAGGTCACATCCTCAGTGACATGGAGAGGCTTTGCCAGAAAGGGATCTATAACGACTATGCAAGAAGTGCTAAGGTCAAGCCTCAGATCAGTCTGCACAAGAAGATTGTAGAGGGCTACGGTCTCAAGGAAATAGACGTGTCCAGTATTGTGACTGATCCTTTGGCGTATAAGAGTTGCATGGAGCTACGTTCCAGAGGAATCCCATACGAGGGGATGATGTACGCTACATCTGGTAGGTTTTACGGTAGATTGATTATACCTACACAAGATGTAGGATCTGAGTTCACAAACTTCTCTGCCAAGGACATGACTGGTAAGTTTGGCATGAAGTATTTGAACTTCTCCGAGAAGTATGCTCTAGAGGATCTCGGCACGGATGTCTCCGGCTCTCTGGACAAGGTGACAAGAATAAACCCCGGAGAAAAGATTGCTGTCTTGACTGAATCAAGTCTGGACGCTCTCTCTTGTTTCTACTCCTTGGGTCCCTTCTCCTTCTACGCTCTAAACGGGGCTTCCATGAGTTCTGACCTGAAGGAGGAACTAAGCAAGTATGCCAAGGTGTATGTATTCCCAGACCTCGATGCTCCCGGAATCCGAGCAGCAGAATCCATAGCGAAACAGCTATCAAATGTTTACGTTCTTGACCGAGAAGGAATACAGAGAATCTCTAAGACAGGCGGAAAAGATCTCGGAGACTTGTTGAAGACCCTGGACGATCCAAAGAAAAGGGCTGTTATCCGATACTTTTTTGACAAGCGGTTTGAACCTTATTCCAGATCTTGGTCTGCTATGGCTAAACTGTCTACCTTACAATAACCTTGAATCTAGGACTGTAGATGGTTTCGTTCAAGACGGTCATCTTGAGTTGCACTTCGTACACTCCAGTTGGCGGACCAAAGTTCACATCAGAAGACGCAGTTGTCTTGAGCGCAGCAGTATCCCAGTTGTAGAGAACTGTGTCTGCTGAATCTGTGGTCAGGACAGAGCTTGTTGAGCTAAACTCTTGTACAACATAACGAGAAGACAAGTGAGGCTCATCGTTCAGTTTCGTTATCTTGAGGGCTGCATCGGATATAATCGACTCCCTGAAGTTATTCTTGAATGAGAAATCTTGGTTTCGATTATTAATGGTAAACATATTTTGGAAGGTTAGGTTTACCTTGGAGTCCAACTCGATGTAGTTGTTGACTAGCTTCGTGGTAGCGGTTATCCCTAGAGGCTCTGTAGAAACGTAGATCTTATCCTGATAAAGGGAAAATCTGTTGATATAGGTTGTATATGAAGCCCCGTTTGAGTTCTTTACAGTCCAGATATCGAAGTAGTTACCAGCAGCACTTGCTCCGTTAGCGATGACTCCACCATTAGAGTCTGTAGAACTAGCGTCTGGACCAAGAACACAAGCGTAGTGTCCAGTTCCTACCTTATAGATCCCGCTAAGGGATGATATAGAACCGTCAAAACCCGTTACGTTAAACGAAGAGTCAGTGGTCTCTGGTGCATCGTTTTTAAATACGAATAGTGCTTGATTTTCGTAAGCAGACGCAACTAGACCGTATCGGGTTGAGGTTGCGCTTCCGTCTATTAATAGCTCTGGATTTCCGTTGGTGACATAGGTGAGTTCTGCACTTGAGGCTGTAGTGTCGCTAAAGACGTATACTGCGGAAATCTGGTAAGGATCGGTATATGATCCATTGTTAATGTAAAATAGCTCCAACATCGCCTTGTTTTCTACGGTTGGGCGATTGAAGCGTGGAACTACATCTACGTTATTAAGTTGAGCCATGTCATATTATTTACTAGTGATCTTTTCCATGGCTTTCTTTTCTCTTTCCTTTTCCGCTTTGAACATATCTAAATATGCGTATCTCTCGATTCTGGACATCTGCCCGACAGACTGCATATCAAAACCCACATGGTGGACCAGAGCGTAGCTTTCGCTAAGAAGACCCTCTGAAACGGTCATTCTTAGCTCGCGGAGAAAAAATGCTCGTTGATGGCTAGAACAGTTCTGTTCTCTTTGTCACACGCCTTGCAGCGGTATACAATAACCTTCTCAAATCCTAGCTCAGAGTTATAGACCTCTTTCCGCAGAACGTCAACATCTCTAACGGTGGTCTTTCTCAGGAATGCGTAGATTACTGATTGATCGGTTTCTCCATCAATGTCTACGACGAATCTGGAAAGGTTATCCATTCTCTTTTCTAGACTGCCGATGAAGATCTCTTCGCTGACGGTAGGCATTCTAAAGGTTGCTCGTACTTTTGAGTCTGGAAGTGTTACCGTATGATTTTGATCTTCTGGGGCGTAGTTGACGGGCAAGGATGATAGCTGTAGCCTTAGAGTGTTTGAGGCTTTGCAGTTCTCGCATTTACCTTCCAGAGGATAAGTGCTTCCGTATGAGATCTCTCTGATCTTGTAGAGCATATAGTCCTTGTCTACGATAGCCATAGAATCAATATCTATTCCATCAACACATCCGTTCAAGGTGTACTTGATTACTTGCTCGCTTTCGTCCTGAGACAAGGTGAAAGCGGTCTTGATGTTCTTCTCATCATTGAAGGTTAGAGGTCTGATTTTAACATCTGCTCCAGTAGGAAGCTTGATCTCTACCCACTCCATCTGTGGTACGTTTTTTAGCAGACGCTCTAGCTTGGCTTCAATTTCGTTAGGTGCATTATCCATAATAATTTATGATATCTCGACTATAATAGTTCGTGATTAAAATAATTCTAGGGAATGTTTTCTCTAAAATTGAGACTAGTGATACTAAGCTGATATCCGCGTTGGTCAAGAAATACACGCGAAGACCACCTGGATACCAGTACACTCCTCAGTATAAATATAGAGGAGATGCGGGAGATAAGTCTTTTGTAGACAAACAGGGTAACTTTGGTACTGGTCTAAGGCACAGTATTTACAAGGACTTAAACCATCTTGGACTAGAGTTTGAGGTGGACGATAATAGAGACAAGCCCGTCCTGGAAACAGAGGACTTAGAAGGTATTGAGTTGAGAGAGTACCAGCAAGCCTTGGTTGAGCTTGCCTTGGAGAAAAGAGGCTGTATAGTGAAGGCTCCTACGGGAGCAGGAAAAACATTCATAATGGCATCTATTCTTTCCTCTTTAAAGGACAAGACTGGAGTAATCTTCTTTACCCGCAAACAGCTTCTCATCCAGACCTACGAGACTCTAAAGGGTTTGGGGTTTGATGTGGGAGTTTGTTTTGGCGATGGAGTGGATATCAAACCAATCACTTTATGCACTGCCCAAAGTGTGGACAAGATTCTTGACACCCACGTCAAAGAGAGTGACTTTATTTTGTTTGACGAAGTTCATGAGTTCTCTAAGGGCAAAGTCACCTCTGCAATCACAAGATCCTTTCCAAAAGCATCGGTTAGGATAGGGTTTACTGCTACTCCTCCAACCAACGAATACCAGCTTCTCAATCTAGTATCGTTTCTAGGACCCGTTGTTTCTGAAGTAGACGTATCTACACTTGTGGACAAAGGGTTCTTATCGCAAGCAGAGATCACAATGTTTGATCTGGGCGATGATCCAGATAACGATGATTACTATAAGTCCTATCAAGAGATTTATTCGGAGTACATTACAAACGGAGAGAAAAGAAACGAAGTAATTAGAAAGATAGCTCAGAAGTCCTGCGACTCTGGTGGAAAGGTTCTGATTCTAGTTCAAAGCCTGTCTCATGCCGACGAACTTTCTAAGATCCTTCCAGACTCCTTAGTTCTGCAAGGCAAGGACGATATCTCCAAGAGAAAGAAAACAATAAAAGAGTTTACTAAGAAAGGAGGATCGATACTAATCGGCACTGTTATCATGCAGACTGGTATTGATATCCCAGAGATCACTCACTTTATAAATGCCAGAGGACTGAAATCAGACATAGCCACCATACAAGCTATGGGAAGGAGTCTTAGAATCCATGATAGCAAGAGCAAGGTGTTCATTTATGATTTCTACGACAACAAGCCAATACTTAGAACTCACGCAAAAAAGAGATTAAGGTCTTACAAGAAACTAGGATTTAAGGTAAATAAAGTATGCTATCAGACGACGAAATCAAAACAAAAATAACTCTTCTTACGCAAGCGCAGAAGGACGAGTTTGATTTCCTCTCTTCAGAGATAAAAAGTCTCGGAGAGGAAAGTGAGGTTAATTGGAAGGCAATAAAAAAGCTGGTCGATGTTATCGACCAGCTAGGCATGATTCAAAGAGATTTGACTGAAACTTATATTAGCCTACTTAAACAGGGCTATCAAGATATAGACGGTTAGCGTTCTTCTTCAGAAGCTTCGTCATCCTCTTCTTCAGTAACAGCGTCTTTCATTTTATCGAGATCTAGACCTTCAAGAGCATCTACGAACTCAGATACCATGGACTTGAGCTTTTCGTCATCTACAGGCTCTTCCATTGGAACATCTTCCTCTTCGGCAGCCTCTTCTTCTTGCTGCTCTACCTCTTCCTCTTCAGCGGCTTCATTCATGGCTTTTCCAATAGCCTTTCTGCGCTTCTTGAGGTACTTGTCTGAGGAATCAACGTCTCCGTCGTTATCGACATCTTCGTCTTCTTCTCCGACAGAATCTAGGTCCTCGTCTTCTTTTTTGTCTTCTTTCTTTTTCTTATCCTCTTCCTTCTTTTTCTTATCCTCTTCCTTCTTTTTCTTCTTTTCCTCCTCAACGATTTCTTCGCTAAGGTTTTGAAGTGAGAAAGCTTCGGTTAGAAAATCTTCTTCTCCACCTACGCCGATACCAGCTTCGGAGAGACACTCTAGGATAAAGTCATTTACTTCAAGAACTTCGACACCCTTCTTGCCCTTAATGAAGTTTGAGAACTCCTTAAAGGTTTCTGCAAGGACTGGTGAATCAGTTAGCTCTGAAAGAGATTCAAAGAGATCTGAGTGCTGATCTGCTAGTGAACCGAAAGAAGGAACGAACTTTAGGCTGTTAATGTTGATGCCGTACTTTCTGTTGAGACCTTCTACAATTCTTGTCTTAACAGGCTTCTTAATTTCAAAGATAGTAGAGACGAACTCCTTGATGTTCTTCTTTGAAATGTTCTCAGTGCCGTTGATCTCGTAGATTGAAGTTAGAGCGTCAGAGATGTTACCCTTGCTCGCCAAGGCAAGATAAGGGATCTCCTGAATAGCTTCCATGACCATCTTGTGAATGGTGTCCTCGTCTGAGAAAATGCATGAAGCTAGATCTGACATTGCAGTGTGAGAAGCCCAGATATCAGAGAAGCTCTTCTTTGATTCCATGATCTCTCTGCTGATTAACTCTTGACGGCAAACCATTTCGTAAAGATCAGTAGAGTCGTTTGAAGTGGCAGTGAATGACTTGCCTACGATACTCTCATAATCTTCCTTTGGAGCGTTTGTAGTCTTTTGGATAGCATTGCCAATTCTTACCGCTGTAACAACATCGGTGCTTTCGTGAAGATCTTGGAAAGATGAGTCCATAAACTCAACGATCTTTTCCTTTAGCTCATGTAGTTTGGCAAACTCGGTGGTATCTCTGACAACAGTATCCTCAGTAAATCTTGATAGCTTGTTGTTAAGTTCGTAACGAGTTTCGTTGATTCTATTTCTCATGCGGAAAGCATCGAGAACTGAGTCGAAGCTCTTGTCTGCCTCGTCAAACTCGGTGTTTGAAAGGTTTTTAACAAACTCAGAAACACCCTCAGAAACAAGGGCATCAATTTTTGAGTCATCAAAGATGTCAGATGCTTCACCAACGGCGACTACATCAATAATAACTTTACCGTTTTCGTTAAGAGAGTAGTCACAGCTTACCAACTTTTGGCTTTCGCTCAGGTAAGTTACGGAGTTATCTGATGAGTCAACATCAAAAATGACTAGATTCTCTCTTAAAACGCGACCAAGATAGTCCCCAGCCTCCGTTAGCTTGATAAAGGATCTATCACGATTCAAGAAAATATCTTTTGTATCCATAGTAATTTTTACGCAGGTTGTTGTTCAGGTTCTCCTCCCGGAGCTTGCTCTTCTGGAGCTTGACCTTGTAGCTCTTGACCCTCGGGTGCTGCCCCAGGAGCCATTCCCCCTCCCATTCCTGCATCCATTGGAGGTTGGGATGCTTGCATGATTTCGGAATCTCGTTGGGCTTGCTCTTTCATTCTGTTTCGCATATCGCCAACTTCTGCCTTTGTTAGTCCGAAATAGTTTTCGTATAGGAACTGGTCATCGAACATTTGTAGACCTTTCATTCCTTGTACAATTCTCAGCTTAAACTCATCCAACTCCAGCTTACGCTTTTCATGCATATCTGAAGGTGAGCAAAGAGATACCTTTACTTTTGAGATGCTAATTTCATCGTAGCCTCTAAGTAGCAGGTGTCTGGTTACAATAGTATTGATACCCTTCTCTATGTCCTTCTGAAGTCTATGGACGGCTCTTGAGAACTTAACGTCTAGCTGAGAAAGGTTTGCCTTTCTTTCTGGAGACTTATCCTTTTCTACGATGTAGTCCTTTGGTATTTTAAGAGCGGCTAGAACCTTATCACGGAAGTAACGAACATCGTCAACTTCACCTAGGTTCTCAGCACCACGAAGAGTATCGATTCTGGTTCCTTGTCCGCCCTTGATAGGGACAAAGAAGTCCTCATTTACTGCTAGAGGATTGTGACGCTCGTTGATTGTTCCTGTGTTTGCGTCATAGGTTTGTTGCTTCTTGAATCTTGCCTTTACCTTTTCTAAGAAGTTATCAACCTTTGTGGTAGGCAAGTTGCCAACATCAATGTAAAATACTCTTCTTTCTGGGGCTCTCTCTAAACGATAAATGAGCATGGCATCTTCCATATATCGGAGGTTTTCCCATGCTCTAATTGCGGGTGCTGCAATACTTTTGCCGTAAGGATAAAAGTTTACGTCTGAAGTTCTGCGTCTAAAGTGTATTATCTGGTCCTTGGCAAGTTCTACAACTCTTTCTTTTTGGAGAGAAGGAATTGACTCTGCTTGCTGACCTCCCTTTGTAGGAATTTCTTGAAGGAACTTTTGCAGGTATCCAAAGTTATTTTCTACTCGATAGATGTAGTTTGGGTTTAGAACCTTTAGTCTCCTGATTCCTAGATCTTTGTTGTTTAGATCTATGATATTCTCTATGAAGCAATCACCGTACTTAACGACGTTTCTGACAATATCCCAAATTAGGGTATCAAGGTCAGTAACCTCGATTAGATTTTCTATGTCACGTTTTACTAGCTCTGATTCAGTTTTGATTTCAAACGACTCACCTTTGATGGTTTCTTGGGTGGCATCGTCGGCATAAATATCAAAGGCAGTACTGATTTCAGGAAACATATCCATCTTCTCAAACTGCCTGTATCTTCTCTTTCTAGTTTGCTCTAGTTCTGGCAAACGGTATGAAGATCGAGACACAGAAAGACCGTAGCCGCCTACAGCGTCATTTACAGCGTTAAAAACGTCTCCACCCGCTACTGACTGGGTATCTCCTTCCGGGTCTTCAGGGAGCTTTGGAGGTCTGCCAGGACCTTTCTTCTTTTGCCCTATTTTTGAAAACTTCTTGAAGAATGCAGCAAAAGCACCTACAAAACCAGATTGATTGTTGTAGTTTTGATCGCCTGGGAACTCTGTATAGTTCTCTTCAAGCAGTTCGTCTTTGTCGTTTAGCTCAGAACCCATTTACGATATTCCTTCATTCGGTCGGTTTTGTCCTGGTACTCCGACCTAAATATCTTTTCAGCCAGACTTTCCTGCTCGGCTTCTTTCTTATCTAGAGTGACCGGAGAGTTTTCTAAAATATCTTTTATAGCATAACATCCGAGTGCCAAGCTCATTACCAAATCATCATTATAGCCTTTTTCGGCTTCAATCTTATTTTCTTTTACGACAAAGGTTCCTAATTCGTCTACTAATCTGTTTGAGTTTACTTTGATTAGGGATCTGCGTAGAGAATCCTCCATGTGAGCAAGGGCTTTTTCCTTTTCAATTTTAGTAGTTTGGATTCCGAACTGCCCTTTGTCATCCATATAGATGTTTTCGTAGGCAAGTTCGTGGAATAGCTCCTCAAACAAGACAATGCCTAAAGCATTCCTCTCGATGATAACGTAGGCTAGGTTATATCTATTTCCTTCGTCGTAGATTACCTTTGCTAACTTCTTTACTGAAATAGTGTTAGAGCAAAACTCGGCTACCTGCTCACCAGAATACAAATCGATGACATGAAAAGCCGTGTTATCTCTTCCTCTACCGTATGCCGGATCTACGGACAATGCGTACTGGTGATAGGGCTCTGGATCTTTCCACACTCTGTAAGCTCTGGTGAACTTCTCTGAGAATTCTTCGGAGATGTTGTGGGATAGTTTTCTTAGAGTGTTTCCGTCTACGAAAGTGTCACCTGTTCCCAAGAACTCACACTCATACTCTTGCAGCCATGACCTCTCAGGCATAGAGCTTTTCATAGACTTAGCCCACTCTTCAGTATAGTCAGGATGCTCTTGCCATCGAATATCAATTGCATTGAACTCGTTTTTACCTTGTATGGCATTCTGGTAAAGCTGATAGTACAGGTTAGCTGTGCCGTTTACGGTAGAGATGAGGAAGGCTTTACCGCCCGTTGATACCGTTGGGAACACTGCTTGCCAAAACTCCTCAAAGTCTTTTACGAATGCCGCCTCGTCTACAACGATGATAGAGGCTGATTCTGATCTACCAGCACCCGCTGGTTGAGATTTGATCTTAGAGCCTGTCGATAGTTCTAGTGTGCTTTTGTTCCTTTCCGTAACCGTTGGTTTTAGCCACGCGGGTAGTTCGTCATACATCTTCACGACACGATTCAAGAATGCTTTGGCTTCTCTATCACCGATTGATACACAAAGGATGTTTCGGTGTCTTTCAAAGATAATCATGTGCAAACTGTACGCTGCCATGATCGTTGTAACCCCAGCCTGACGAAACTTTCTTACGATGTTGAATCTGTGGTTGTGAACCTCATTTACAATTCTCTGCTGAAATCTAAAAAGTTCAAAAGGTATTCTGCCTTTAACAGGGTGATCTATTTTTACATACCTAGTAATGAAATAGATTGGATCTTCTCTGCACTTTTTTAGCTCTTCAAGAATCTTATCTTTACTTGTCATCTCATGCGTATATATGCTTCAATTCCCTCAAAGACCTCCGAAAACACCGAAATAATAAGACAACTTAGAGATCTAAAGGTTTCAGTTGACCAAGTTGTAGGAGAAAAGGACATCTTCTCTGCACACAAAAGAGGGTTGAAAAACTGTGTAGAATCAGGGGCTAAGGATGACGATGTTCTCATACTTTGCCACGATGACGTGGAGATTATATCGGGCAAAAAGTACTTCATGAAGTGTATGAAGAAGGCATACGAATCTGAGGAGCTACACGGAGTTGCAGGGACAAAGAGGCTGAGAGAAGACGCTATATGGTGGAACTCTATGAAGTTTCCACAAGAAACAGCCGGATGTGTTTTTCATGGTAAAGATTGGGAAGATTGCTTCTGTACTTTTTATGGTAAACCCTCTTATGTGGCTGCAATAGATGGTCTATTCATGTACGCAAAGGTGAGCGTTTGGAAGAGAATCTTTGAATCCATTACAGAGGGAGAAATAAACGGATGGAACTTCTACGATCTCCGCTACTGTATGTCTGCAATAAAAAACGGCATTCCTGTTTATGTATCCGCTTTGCGGTTACTTCACTACTCTATGGGAGAAGTAGGAAATAGGGAAGATTGGCATATAGAAAGAAATAAATTCTTAAAAGATTATAGCCATATGCTTCCTTTAGCCGTTAGGACCAAGCATTAGACCATCGTTCGGACCTTTGAAGAGACCCCCATTAGGACCTTGTAAGGCTCCCTCCCCACCAACAGGTGGGACGACAGCGTAATCAACAGTGTAATATACGTCAGGGCTTGAGAAAACTATTTCTCTAATTTCCGGATCGTTCTTAGAAGCTATCTTAACAACATAAGACGTTCCATCAGAAGTAGTTACTGTAAACTGTACATAATTATCCGTTTGTGTCATGTCTGATACCGTGCTGGTTTTGTCATAAGGTACAGCGATATAGACCATTTGGTTCATACCCGTTAAGAAATCAAACTGATAGTTAGCGTACCAGCTATAGGAGCCCACCGAGTCCCATCCCCCAGCCTTGTCAATGCTCTTTGGGGCTGCTCCCGGAACTTTTGTTATATCTGAAACGCTTCTTCCGATTTGTAAGGCACTCGCTGTTGTTGGTCCTGCATAAAACAACGTGTGGTCATATCCATCATCATGGTGGAATATCGCACTAAATCCTCCTCCAGCAGAAATTTCGTAACTATCTGATGCAGTGCTATTAAGTCTGAAATAGGATCTTGGTGCTAATTGTTTTGTACCCAAGTCTATATGGTCAACGATGCATAAAACATCATTCGGAAGTTTTAAGTTAGTTCTATAAACTGACTGTAGATCGTTTCGATATTTGCCCCCAGCCTCCAAAGAAATTGAAGATGCATACCATCGAGTATGTTCTCCTGCAACGAATACGTTGCCACTTGAATCTTTTGTCATGGGAATCAAATTCCCTTTTACATTACCTTCTATTAGTTCGTTTCTGTCAACACCTACTTCTACTTCAGACAGAAAGTTATTCCAACACCCAGCCTGTTGCTGCTCTTCGATACCTTCAAACGCAGACAAGGCTGATAAATCCCAAACACCAGATATCTGTGCATCGGTGTATTTAAATTTCAAAGGAGCAGGAGGAAGGAATGTTATTGCATTGTTGGCGGAGGTTCTCTTAGGTCTTTCATATAGTCCTCCGTCAATAAATCTAATTCCGCTAGGCAGGTATACAAAATTTCCTTGGTCCGCCTTTTCGTGAGAAATGACAGGTCTATCCAAAAGATAGTTTCCGCTTTTCCACAAGCTCCAAGCATATTGCCCTGCTGGATCACTGGATTTGAATGCTGTCTGCGTAGCTCCCGAAGTCCAATTTTCCTTATAAACCCCCACTCCCATGTCCGTGAAGTTTTCTATATCGGGGAGTGAAATGCTAGATGTAGGTATATCTGGATCTTTCCATAAAAAGTCTAAGCACAATATACCAGTGTTGGGGTTTCCTTGTTGGCTAACGTTAGGGTTTGCCCACAAAGAATCTCGGATGGTTCCTATAGCCCCGTCTCCAGTTAGCTGCTGTAAGTAAGACAGTATATGTTGTGGTCCTCTTCCGACTACTCCGTCCTGATCACTAAACCCGACTATGTTGTAAAAGTTGGGAGTATACAAATACATATACATCTTGTATATGTTTTGTAGCCAGTAACCAGAGGTAAAATCTTCATACCCGTTTTGTTGCAAAGCCTTAACACTTTGCAATAAAGCGTGAAGAGAGTAAGACATATAGAAAAGGTTTTCTGGATCTGATCCATCCCCCTTTCCATTTCTAAGTTCAAAGCACCTAGAAGTATTCGCTCTAGCCATTTCTACAAACTCTAATGCACTAGCACTATTGTTTATTTTGTGTAGAACTAAACCAGCACAAAGAACGGAATTCCAAAATACTTGGTTAATATTACTTGTTATTCCCTTGATCCATTCTCTAGATCCGGGAAGGTCTTCTGTACCACTTACTATAGTATCGTTAAATACAGAAAGCTGTCTTTCCATTGCGGAAACCATATTGCTTCGCAAAGGTTCTGATATTTGATCATAGAACAAATCTAAGTAGACAGAAAATCCTGTGAGGATATGAGAAGCAGCTAAACCCTGATTATGGAATGTGTACACTCCTTCCCCAGCCAAGCTTGGGTTTTGTATCTCTGTTGGACCCCACGCTGAGTAATCAACCAATCGAGAAACTACAGTATTGCAATAACCGCTGAATGCTGCCGCACTCGTTTCATTGTCGGTAAACTTCGCTGCAAAAGCTGCGTTGAAAAGTCTGTCCCCGTAGTTTCTCCATGTTGCTCCATTCGTTGGAGCATCTTCCTCATTAGCCGCAGGATACCTGTTGTTAACAAAATCTGCTTCTGCTCCAGCAGCACTTCTACCAAACTCTGTAGAAAGACTTCCTGCTGCTAAAGCTCTTAATGTATCCACATCTGTGCTATCAAAGAATAGAGTGGGAAGCTGAACTGTACTAACTGGCTTTGGAACTTCTGGACCACCTCCTATAGATCCCTCGATTTCCCTGAGTAAGGATTGAGATTCTCTTAAGAGTTTGGCTGACGCTACAATATGATAAACTCCGTAGTTATCAAATCTGTCTTCTTGTACTTCGTAAACTTCGTACAAGAAGTTTTGAAATACGGGGTGGATAATGTCCCCAGGTTGAAGGGGTCTGCCAAGTACGGTTTCGATGTAATCTTTGTTGAACGTAAAGAACTGATCGTTTTCTAACTGAATACCAAACTCAGTTAGGTTCTCTTGGATCATTGTTGGGTCGTAGTGACCTATGACATACTTCTTTGAGTAAATCTTTTTCTTACGATCTTCACCGTATAGATCGTTGCTTGCCGTCTCTTCTCTTTCGTACTTATAGACGGTCATTTTAGAACCGCCTAGAGCAATGATCTCTTGATCAATAGCGTTAAATAGACCTATGTCAGGATTGTTCTCATCGAACATCCTGAGAGGACTGTCACCCATATCGTTACCGTCATCGGTTTGTCTAAAGGGGTTCCAGTTCTTTCTGCGGTCTATCTCGCTCATTTATTAAAACGTTCAAATCTTGACAAGATTTGATTAAAGTTTTTTGACCCGGAATCGTTTTGTGACCCGGACTTCTTTTGCGCTCTTTCAAGTTTATCCGCGACACTTTGTGCGATGGATTCGGCTTCTGCCTTTCTTCTTCTGATTTCTCCTCTACGTCCAAGACCTACCCTAGTTCCTAGTTTTCTGACATCTCCTGAAGCTCCAGCCTCGACACCCTTTCTAACAGCCTTTGCTGCAATAACCGGTGCTGCTGTCGCAGCGTTATATGCTCCCCCCACAACTTTGCCTCCTGCTTTCAGCCCTCCCCCCACAACTTTGCCTCCTGCTTTCAGCCCTCCCTTTACGAGTTTTTCAGCCCCGACCATTCCGAGTTTTCCAGCCCCAACTCCTGCTTTCAGCCCTCCCTTTACGAGTTTTCCAGCCCCGACCATTCCGAGTTTTCCAGCCCCAACTCCAGCTTTCAGCCCTCCCTTTACGAGTTTTCCAGCCCCAAACATTCCGAGTTTTCCAGCCCCAACTCCTGCTTTCAGCCCTCCCTTTACGAGTTTTCCAGCCCCTGCCTGCAAAGCCTTCTTTCCGAGATACCTAGCAGCAAAACCAACAGCTAGAGGAAGCAACTCGTCAAGCTGCTCCTCTCCTTCTTCTTTGGAAGGAGTGTTTAAAAGTATTCTTATGTCTTTGTTACTCATTACTTCATAAATTGGAAAACTGATACTAACGATGCCAAAATTCCAGCTAATGCTCCTATAAGACCAGCCTTTGCCTGTATAGAAACAACTTTCTTGTCGATTCTATTTATACAGTCTTGAAGCTGATCCATCTTTGCAGAAAGCTTTTCTTCTGACTCTCTGACTGCTTGATCAAGTCTTTCTAGATCGTGCAAAACTAGTTTTCGGTATTCGTTCCAAGAATTTTCGTCAGACATAGGGAGAAAGGTGTCTTTGTTTGTTTTCGGTAATGCCATACTACGAACTGTAATATAAGGTTACTTACCTCAACCGCGTTTCTTTAATTTGGTTTGGGAAAGTCGCTTAAATCTCTTCTTCATTCCAGCCATGCGGTTTCCTAGAGATTCTTTAGCCAATTCAGGGTTACCGAAAGCCATGAGCCTTCCTACTTTTTCTGGGGCAACGCCTTTTGCTGCTGCTCGTATTTTAGCCTTCATTCTTGGGGCAACGCCTGTTGCTGCTGCTGGTATTTTAGCCTCCTCTTCTGGGGACATCTTTTTGGCTCTGATTTTGAATTTAACTTTAGGCATACAAAGTATCTAGATACCTCGCCAAAATTAGACCAAGAATCTATTGAGAATGGCTGTTATAATATATGGATCTTAGAGTAAGTGATGAGGACTTTTTTACCGACGAGGACACCTGTGATGACCCAAATCACAACTACGCTGAGTGTGACTATCCTTGTCCAACTTGCGGGTATGCTCCTCACATAAGTGTTGAAAGCAAAGAGCGTAACGGTTACGAATGCGTCTACTGCTCTAAGGATATGAACAATGAGTGATTTTGCTTCAGAAAGCAAACAAAAAGGAATTGATGGACCGATCTATTTCCACGGAAAAAGATACGAGACTTATGAGGAGTACAAAGTAGCCAGAGATAGGCTAAAAAGTAGCGCGGTAGAACACCCATCACACTACAATGAACATCCGTCTGGAGTTGAGTGCTTGGACATCATTCGTCACATGAACTTCAACCTAGGAAATGTCATCAAGTATGTCTGGAGAGCAGATCTAAAAGAAGATGCCATCCAAGATCTAGAGAAAGCAGTTTTTTACCTACAAGACGAGATAAAAAGACGTAAAAATAAGTAATAAGCCATAAATAAGGTATGGCTCGTAATATAATCAAAGTACACCTTTCTGAAGACCTCAGAAAGTGGGTATCTGAGAAATGGGTTGATATAGGAGCCCCTGATGGAAAAGGGGGCTTCAAGCCATGTGGTAGATCCAAGGGAGAAAAGCGTAAAGGCTATCCCAAGTGTGTCCCATCGGCAAAGGCTAGATCCATGTCCAAAGGACAAAGAAGATCAGCCGTAAAAAGAAAGAGAGCCGCTGGTAATCCAGGCGGCAAACCTACCATGGTAGCCACCTTTTCAAAGAGAGGTAAAAAGAAATGAGACTAATCGAAAAGAAACTTTGTCCTAAGGGTAAGTCTGCTGCTAAAAGAAAGTTTTCAGTATACCCTTCTGCCTATGCGAATATGTATGCCTCCGCTGTTTGCAGTGGAAAGGTAAAGCCAGGAGGAAAGAAGAAGGAGAAGGTAAACGAAGGCGCAAAAGAGGATTACAAGAAAGCTGACTCAGACAAAAGAGCGCAGGCTACCTTTGATCGGGTTATGCCGCATGAAAAGGGAAGCGAACTAGACAAAGCAATCAACAAGCATAGCTTTGCGAAAGGTTACGCAAAGAGTGCCAGGGAAAGAGCCAAGAAGAAGAAGGTAAACGAAGAGAAGAAACCTTCCATGCTTGCTAAGACGCCTCAGAAGGCCACTCCTGCAAAGAAGAAGGCTCAGAAGGTTACTCCTGAAGATCTCATGAACCTCGCTATGAAGGACGAAATAGACTACCGTAATAGAACTGGTAGACCAGCCATGCCACCAGCACTCACGAGGAAAAGATGAGATTTTTATTAATACCGGTATTGCTGCTTGCTTCATGCTCACTGATCCCGTTTAGTTCTGGAGGAAGTGACGTGGGAAAGCAGGAGACCACCACCACTCAGACGCTAGTAGAAGCTTTGCCGGAAGCGGTGAACGCTCTGTCTGGTCTGGTGGAGACTCTGATTATTACGGGGATCATAGCCTCTCTGATGTTCAGGTCAGTGAGGCTGGCAGTAGCAGCGATGCTGGTAGCGTTCTACAACAGGATCGAGAGTTGGTTCCGGGGTTCATCGCAGCCTCCTTCCTCCTAATAGGCTTACTCATTATTTTATACAACGACAGAAAGAGAAACTTTTATGGATAATCTCTACACACTTATTACCGAACGTAAAGGCGTAATGCCCAAGATGAAAATGGGCGTTCACAAGTCCCGTGCAGGTGGACTTACCAAGAAAGGTGTAGCTGCTTATAGACGAGCGAACCCGGGCTCCAAGCTCAAGACCGCCGTTACTACAAAGCCTTCCAAGTTGAAGAAAGGTTCAAAGGCAGCTAAAAGAAGAAAGTCCTTCTGCTCTAGAATGAAGGGTATGAAGAAGAGATTAACTAGCGCGAAAACGGCTC
>Ga0208019_1000154_pt1 | contig 37797 bp, 56 predicted proteins | sample CB_VirMetaG_5_FD_184540 | JGI IMG/M metagenome (GOLD analysis project Ga0208019, IMG submission 184540) | Freshwater to marine saline gradient viral communities from Chesapeake Bay - CB_1508_1D Viral MetaG (SPAdes) (version 4) | ecosystem: Environmental > Aquatic > Marine > Coastal | place: USA... | reverse complement strand
CGTGCATTGAGTTTATCACTTTTACAGCCGAAACTTTATCCGCTGGCTTTGCCTCTTCATCGTCGCCACGGGCGATTGATGCGAGCACCTTTAAGCTGTCCATGCGAGTCCAGAAGGCTTGCTCCTCAGTCTCAGCTTGAAGCGCCTTAACCCTTAGGGAGATATTAGGAGTTGCCATCAGCTTTGACGCCTCAACAGCAACGCACTCCTGCTTAGCAGTCGAGTTGTAAGCCTGCCGATAAGCTTCGCTGGCATTGCCTAGCTGAACGTATAGTTGGCAAAACTTTTCTTTTTTTGGTGTTAATTTATTTGTCATTGACAAACCTCTAATTAGTTGCACAAGCACAGCCTGCGCACTCAAATACTAGCAAAATAACCTAAAGTTGAAAAGGCGCTAGGCGCCTTTGTAATGCTCCCCAGTATTCCCATTCTGCCCAATAGCGTTAATTCGCTCGTCATCCGGCCATAAATCATCAATCGCCGCGCCAAGTTCGGCGTGCTTTTGCATCATAGCCGCATAACTATCATCGCTCATCACAACTAGTGATTGGTTCCCGTTTTGCGTGACAAATAGCGTATTGTCGCCGATTTCGTCACGCAAATTTGCAGCGTTTAACTTCATTTCGCTAATACTGATTATTCGCATAAATCACTATTCCGCTTTGTCGCACTCTCGCGCCATTCGCCGTTCTTGTCTTTGTACAGCGCATACATGCCGTGCGGATTTGCCTTGTACTCAGTCCCACGAATTTTCGCTTCAATCTCGCTGTCTAAGCGCTTATAAGTTTCAGTGTCGCCACTAACCATAGCTTGTAATAGTCCGTTCACTTCTTAACCTCCAAAAGTGGCAGCAACTTCTTAGCCATTGCTGCGTCATTTTCCTCTGATAATTCCCAGTTCGGCGCCGGAAACGCCAGCCAGGCAAAACCTATCGTTCGCTCGCACTGCATTTGTCTGTGGTAATTGTCTAGCGCGTCTGCAACCTCTGCCTGCAATACCTCGGTTCCAAAATGCAGCCAATCCGTCAACGTCTTAATCTTTCCATTGCTCTCTTGCTCAAACGTGACCATTAAGTATGACCATTTGTGCCTCAAGTCTTTTATTGCTCGCATAACGTTTGGCGTCACTGGCTCGCTGCGACCCTTTACGTAGTCCACTAGTTCGCACTTTCCGTCATCACCATCAGCCACGATTCTGCGCACACACAACCCACGAAGCGCCCACGTTGCAGCCGTCTGTAGCGACTTAAGCGGATTATATTTTTTGTTGCGCTTCCGCATCTTGCAATTCCTCGTAGATTTTTACCAGTTCAGCTTGTACGGCTTTCCTCATCGTTGTGACTGAACTCCTGAATATATACCCTTCCAGATACACCTCGCTCAACACCAAAAACGCATCAGGTGATTGCTGCACGCGCTCGATGGCCATGTCTAAATATTCTTCTGGCGTGTCGTCCAGAAATTCTTGTAGTGATTTCATTTTCACACCTCCCAACTCTTAACAATTCTCGCCAACTCTGCTAGTTGCACATCAGCAGAATAGGCATCAGCACTGGAAAAATAGGCAGCAGCATAGGCAGCAGCATAGGCAGCAACACGGGCAGCAGCATAGGCAGCATAGGCAGCAGCATAGGCAGCGACACGGGCAGCATCGGCAGCGGCATCGGCAGCAGCGCTGCCAGCGCGTTTGTTTTCGTCAGTCGGATTTTCTATAAAGACTTTTGCCGCCTCTATCGCCTTTCCTGGTCTATCATCTGTCGGCACGCTTTTCTCAAAAATTGGCAAGCATTGCTCGGCGCACCACACTGCAAACAGCTTTACGTCTTTTAGCTGTTGCTCGCTTAAATTTTGCTTGCCGATAAACCACAGGCAGTCGCTTACACTGTTGCTACCAGACGCAACACATTCAGAAAAGTTAATCTCAGACTCGCCGTGAACTTTTACAAAGCTGCTATATCCAGATTTGCACGCATTAAGTTCTCTAAGTATTGATGCAGATATTTTCATTTCATTCTCCTCGCTGTTGATGATTTAACTTTACACTAATTTGCCGACTTAACAAGTCCGACCAGTTTTGTTTTAAGCAATCCCAACGTTTTACAAACAAAACTCCTGCAACGCGTCAGACTCATTTATATCTACGCTAGACGATAAATCGCACCAACTAACCGCTAAAACCTCTCAAAATCGATTCTGTTGTGTTTTAGGGCTATTCCACCACTCCATTCAACTAGCCCCCAACTCCACCGCCAACCACACAACCAACCGCACAACCAGACAACACAACCAAACAGCACCATCTAACAACCTGTACGAATTACCGTTGGATATTCAATGCGTCATCGCTATACTTCTAGACACTGACAATATGTAAGTTAGTACTCACTAACTTTAAGACTGTATATTGTATACAATCCATATAAGTATTTTATTATTATAGAGATATTAAACTCTTATTTCATAAGAGTGTTTTCCAGTAGAAACACTAAAACCCCGCCCGATTTTCATCGGAGCAGGGTTTCATTCAATGCGAACTCAATGCGAACTCAATGCGAACTTTTCGTTCGCGTTGTAACCTATTGATTCTGCTAAGTTATTTCACTGTTTTCTGTCAATGCGAACAACGCGAACGTTTTTGAAATTTTAAGCCTGAAAAACTTTTTTATCGTCTCGGTGTTCGCGTTGTTCGCACGTTCGCACTAACAATTGTACACCGCATTTTTAAAGGCTTTCAGACCAATTTCCAATGCGAACAAAAAGTTCGCACTAACAGTCGCGTTACAAAAATTTAACGCACAAAACAAGCAAAAAAAAAGGCTACTTGATAGTAGCCTTGCCATGATTTTTACGCAAGAAAATATCGTGTAATTGTTTTTCCTCGATGTTCGCCGCTTTCTGATGCTGAGGCTTTTTTGCTTTTAACCAGGTGGTCTAGCGCTTGTTGTACTTCTTCTTTTGTATAAATTCGGAACCGCTTAACAATAGATGAGCAAGTTTGGCCTGTGCTTTTGGACAACACGCCAGCGACTTTATTCAGCAGGGCGCTGGATTTGTCTTTTAGCTCGTCTGCTATGTTTGCAGATGCCAGCATGGTTTTTAGGTCAATGTCTTGAGACACAAGCTCATGAGCAAACAGTACGCAGTTTTTGCAACGCGTTTTATCGTCTTTTCCAATGGCCAACGCCAAGCTGATTTTAAGCACTTGCTCGAAGCCACGGCGCGAGATGGCTTCGAGACCAGTACTGTCTAGGTGGTATGCGCTTAACTCGTAGTAAACGTCTTCCAAGTGTTCTAAAAGCTGCCTAGCTTCTGCGTCAGTTTTGATTGGTAGTCTGTCGCGTACTTCTATGCGTCCACGGTTACCGGTATCGGCATTGCCTCCACTCGCCAACTGTTTTAGTTTCATGGCTAAGCTGAGAGGCATTTCGCGCTCTTTGAACCCGCGCTTTGCTCGTGGGTTGTTGTCGTGCTCTTTAAATATCAGTGCGCGTCCAAGCATCCCGTTGGTAGCTTGCTCATAGCTCATTAGCGAGTCAAATGTTACTGGCGTTGTATAGCCAACAATACTCAAGAATGGGCGCTGAACGCCTCCGTTGGTTAGTATGTCGTTAAGCAGGTTTTTAATGCTATCCAGCATTTGCTCAGCGCCAAGTGGCGGATTGTTTTCAGACATGGCTTTTTTTATTGCTGACGCTTGCGCCTCAAGTTTTGCAACCACATCCTTAGCAACGTCTGCACCCAGTATTAACGTTTTGTTGGCTTTAGAGTAAATGCTCATGATGGCGCCGATAACACCCTCAAGGTAGGAGGCGCCGCCACGATTTGAAGCGTTAACAATCTTTTTAAGCATGATGCCGAATTCGTCAATAATGTAGTGAGCAGGTTGGTGCTCAACAACGTTGCGATAAATTTCTTGCTCTGATTTTATGGAGCCGTATGTCGCTCTACTTAAACCCGCCGCTGCGTGTAAAGCTATCTGCGCTTGTTGCACAGCTTCTTTGCCAGTAGCAGAGCCAGCCACGCAAAACATAATCATATTGGCAGTGGCGCCGTACAGCTCATCGTAATATCGCATACCTCCAATGTTTGCCAACGCTGATAGTGCGGCTGCTTTAGCAAGGTTGCGGCGCGGGAATCTGCATTGGTCATTAATCCAGTCGTAAATCTCGGTGTATAACCCAAGGCTTGTTTCGTCTGGTTCTGTGGCTTCGCTGCTAGGCTCGGTTGCTAAATCGCTCTCGAATGTTACGGATTCGCGCCACCCCGCCTCTTCTGCAAGATGGCGCAACGTGCCCATGGTGACAACGCTTTGCGACTTGCCGAAAGAATGCCATTTATGCTCTATTTTTTCATAGCCGCAATATTTCTTGCCTTTAGCACTCCACTCATTAAATAGCGCTATGCCTTCGCCGCTTGTCTCGTGATGGATTGCCATGCCTACGGAAACCCATTTGTCATAATCGCAGTCTGGATCTATATAAGACAGCATTTCAATGATTCCGTTAACATCATTGCTAGCTGCCATAGCCGGGCAGGTATTAGTTGGCTTTTCAAGCATGGCGATGAGTTCTGATGGGCAATCAGTTAGCTCGTCAGGTCTGCCTTTTAGTTTTTCGTAAACATTGCCGCTTTTGTGCATTGAGCCACAGCCGACAACGTAGCCGCTTGATTTAAAGTCAATGCCTTGGTACTTATCATTTTTGGTAGCAAGCTTGACGCCTTCTGGAAGCTTAAAATAAACATGAAGGCCGCCGCCGCCAGTCCTAACAACAAAACCTGATTTTGCCGTTAGGTCGCCAAAATCTTGACACAATCTTGAGTAAGACTCATCGCCGCCATTTCGCGGGTCAACGTCCACCACTAACACGCCATCGACAACAACTCCAAAGCCAGTATTGAACTGACCCGTCATTTCCATTATCTCGATTTGTTCCTCTGACCAGTTTGGCGTAGCTTGCCAGCGAGAAACGCGAGGGTGTTTGTAGATGGCTTGGCAGTTCTCATCGCCACAGCCACAAACACCATCGACCACATTGTATATTCCAAAAATCCGATAGCCTGCGTCAAAATAGTCGTTATGATTTATCATTGATCTCTCCGTTTAGTGCTGTTGTTAATGCTTTTAATACGTTAAGGCTTGGATTTGTATTTCTGCCGCTGGCTATGCCAGAAATGTATTGGCGGCTTAGTCCTGTAGCCCTTGCGACCTTGCTCAAATTGGCGTGACGCAACCTTGCCACAATTTCTTCAAGCGTTAGATTATTCATTTTTTATGCCTCTAATTAAGTTTTGCTTATAGTAGCATAGTTGACGGTTTAGGAAACTATTTTTATCAATTTTGAAAAATATAGTTGACACATGAAAACACATGCTCTAAATTTGACACCGTTGAGAAGAAAGAAGGAGGCAATAAAATGTCGTTACTATCAACAATTGAAAAACCAAAAGACCGCCCAATTATTTGCACGCTATTGGGTGATGCAGGGTTAGGTAAAACCTCACTAGCCGCAACATTTCCGAAGCCGTTATTCATCCGTGCGGAAGATGGTATGCAGTCAATTCCAGTTAACGAGCGCCCTGATGCACTACCAATGCTAACCAGTGTTGAGGCACTATGGGAGCAATTAATGGCGGTGTTGAAAGACGAACACGATTACAAAACATTAGTAATTGATTCTGTCACAGCGCTAGAGCGCATGTTTATTCAGCACGTGATTGACAGCGACCCAAAAAGCCCGAAGTCAATCAACCAAGCCTTGGGCGGATATGGCGCTGGCTTGGCGGCTGTTGGCGTACTGCATCAGCGTGTACGCAAGGCTTGCGGCATGATTAATGAGCGCCGTGGTATGCACGTTGTCTTTATTGGTCACGCTGACACAGAGACAATCGAACTTCCGGACCAAGAGCCGTACACTCGCTATAACTTGCGGCTTGGCAAGAAAAGCACCGCACCCTATGTTGATGATAGCGACCTCGTTGGCTTCATTAAGCTAGAAACATTTTTAAAAGGCGATGGCGAGCGCAAGAAAGCAATTTCAACAGGAGGCCGCGTTATTGTTTGTCACGCTAGCGCTGCAAACGTGAGTAAGAACCGCTACGGCATCGAACAAGAATTAGCTTTTGAAAAAAGCGTTAATCCATTCAAAAACTTTATTGCATCTTTAGGAGCATAGCACTATGTCATTTTGGAATTTATCAGATAACAACCAACTATCTACCAGCGGCGAATTTGAAATTGCAAAAGCAATGGAACCAATACCAGCCAAAACACAGGCTCGCGCAATCATTGACGAGGCAAAGTGGGACGAGTACAAAGGAGATAATTACATTTCTCTAAGCTGGTCGATTATTTACGGCGAGTACAAGAACCGCAAAGTTTTTCAGAAGCTAAAGGTAAAGGAGTCAGACGATAAGAAGCGCGACAAAGCGCTAAGCATGTTAGCTGCAATTGACGCTAACGCTGGTGGTCGTCTAGTAGCGTCAGGGAAAGAGCCTACCGACATGGAATTGGCGCTGTGCCTATGCAACAAGCCTATGATTATCCGAATCGAAGTTTGGGAAATTGATGACAAGAAGGGTAACTGGATTAGCGCTGTTGCTCCGGTGGTCAAGCGGTCGTCTACGCCAGCGCCTCAAGGTGCAAAGCCAGCAGATGATGACTTTTTTGTATAACTAATTTGTGGCGGCAGAAATGCCGCCTTTTAACTAGATAAGGGGTGAACCATGGAACAACAACGCAGCAAAGAGTGGTTTGAAAAGCGAAAAGGTCGAGTTACTGGCTCGTCAGTTGGTGCAATATTGGGGTTTGACCCATATCGCAATGAAAGTGACGTAATGCGCCAGATGGTGCGCGAATACCACGGCGCTGAGCGCGAATTCACTGGTAATGCTGCAACGCAGTGGGGTGTTGCAAACGAAAGTAACGCGCTGTTTGAGCTGTCTTGCGAAATCGGCGATATTAGAGAGACTGGATTCCACACATACGAGGACTGGCTTGGTGCTAGTCCAGATGGATTTTATGCAAATGGCGTTGTCGAAGTTAAATGTCCGTTTAGCCGTATGAATTGCGGTGAATTCAAGACGCTTGATGAACAACCGCACTATTACGCGCAAATGCAAATTGAAATGTTAGTAACTGGCACTGGCATCTGTGCGTTTTTTCAGTGGGCCCCGCACGCTAGCAAGCTAGAATACGTGCATTTTAATCAAGAGTGGATTGACGAAAACTTGCCTAAACTGCGCGATTTTTACGAGCGATTCTTGCTTGAGATCGACAATCCCGTTCACTTGATGGACAAAGTTACTGAGATTAACGCGCCTGATTTAGCTGAGGATTACAAGCTGGCAAAAATTGCTTATGACGAGGCTGAATCCAATTTAAAGTCGGCGAAAGAGGCGTTAATCAAAGCGGTTGGCGCAAGTAAAAAGGCTGTAATTGGTTCGTTGGCTGTATCGCTTGTGCAAAAAGAAGGCGCCATCAGCTATGCAAACGCGGTTAAAAAACTATGTCCAGATGCAGACTTAGAGCCGTTCCGTGGAAAGCCAAGCGAATATTGGATGATCCGCGATGTTTGAGTTGAGAGACTACCAAAGCCGCGCTGTTGACGCGGCTATTGGCCACATAAGCAAGTCCACTGATTCGTGTTTGCTTGAGTTAGCTACAGGTGCGGGAAAGTCTATCATTGTTGCAACGCTAGCCGAGTGGATTAACCGCAAAAGCGGAAAGAAAGTGCTTTGTCTTGCGCCAAGTAAGGAGCTGGTGGCGCAAAACAGGGAAAAATATCTAGCAACAGGAAACCCGGCAAGCGCTTGGTGCGCGTCAGTTGGCGAAAAGTCAATGCTGCATGATGTTGTGTTCGGCTCGCCTCAGTCTGTTATCAATGATATTGCCAAGTTCGGGGATCAATACTGTGCTGTCATCGTCGACGAAGCACATGGAATAACGCCGACAATTAAGCAGATAGTCGATCACATAAAGTCCGCAAACAACCGTTGTCGAGTTATTGGATTAACCGCAACGCCGTACCGAATGGGTACGGGGTACATTTATCAAATAGGTCTTGATGATAAAGTCTTGCCAGAAGATCAAGCGATTGACCCATATTTTAAAAAGCTTGTTTGCAGTGTTCAGGCGCATGAATTGATAGAAAAAGGCTACCTGACAAAACCAACGACCACGCCGACACCAACGCACTACGAGGCGGCAGGTCTAAAACTAAATAAGATGGGCAAATTCAACGCCAAGGAAGTAGAACTTGTTTTCACTGGTCAACAGCGCGTTACCCATGAAATTGTTAATCAAGTTGTTGAGCTTACCGCCGACAGGCTTGGGGTTATGTTTTTTGCGTCAACAATACAACATGCAAAAGAGATAATGCAAAGCCTTCCCGCTGGTAATTCTGCGCTAGTGACAGGTCAGCTTAAAAAGACTGAGCGCGAATCGCTAATCAAAGCGTTTAAAGCTAAATCAATCAAATACATTGTTAACGTTGACGTACTTACCACTGGCTTTGATGCGCCACACGTTGACGCAATAGCGATATTGAGAGCTACGGAGTCTGCCAGCCTACTACAGCAGATTGTTGGGCGCGGGTTGCGATTGAGTGAACATAAACACGATTGCTTAGTGATGGATTTTGCGGAAAACATCGAGCGCCATGGGCTTGAGAATGATTTGTTTAGGCCGACAATCACGACTGCGAAATCCGGCGGTGAATCCGTTAAGTTGGAGTGTCGGTGTCCACTTTGCGGTGGCTCAAACGAATTCACTAAGCGCAACTCGAAAGAGTACGCTGACCTACCAAACGACCAATACGGTTATATCGTAGATTTAGCGGGTAATCCGATAACGCTAGACGATGGCAAAACGCAGATACCAGCACATTACGGGCGAAGATGCGAGAACACGGAGCTAATCAACGGCGTGTTTGAGCGATGCAATTACAGATGGTCGTTTAAAGAGTGTCCAAGTTGTAATGCAGAAAATGACATCGCAGCTCGTTATTGCGTTAGTTGTAAGCACGAACTCATTGACCCAAACGAGAAACTTAGGCTTGATTTTAAGCGGATAAAAGAAGATCCATATTCGCTATCAACCGACAAGATTATCTCTTGGCGTCCGCAGCTTTGGGTCAGTCAAGCAGGCAATACTACGTTAAAAGTAACCTACACGACTGACTACAATACGTTCGACACTTGGTATCACTGCGACACACGAGACCCGCGCAAAGTGGCGCTTTGGAATGATTTGTGTATTGCTGTGTTTGGCCGAGTTGCCCCTAGCGTTGAGTCATTTGTAAAAACATACGCGAGCGGGAAAGGAAATCAGCCGGAAACAATCACGGTTAAGCGTGACACTGGCAGCAAGTTTTACACAGTTTATGGACATAACAGACCGGAGACCACTTTAGATGAAATTACCAGAAAACATTAAGATTTATGGCGACTTGACGCATCGCGACAAAAAGTGTCCGAAAGAAAGCGCTGAGCAGATAACTTTTTTTAACGAGTTGAGGAAAAAATATCCGCATGTTGCAAAGTGCGCCGCCCACATGCGCAACGAGGGCAAGCGCACCATCCATCAGGCCTCAAAAGAAAAGGCCGAAGGCATGAACGCAGGATTTGCAGACATAGTGATTGCAGGTTGCCCAACGCTATTAATTGAGCTGAAACGCCGCGACCATACGCTAAGCACAATAGGCAACGAGCAGCTCGAACACCTTCTCGCAGCGCAAAGCATTGGCGCTAAAGTGTGTGTGGCTCTCGGATGGGAAGCCGCAATGCGAGCGGTTGAGGAGTGGCTGAGTGCTGCCAGATAATCACCACGAACATGACAGGCAGTTTATAAAAGATACGCTAAGCCTGTTGCCGCTAGACAAGCGATTGGTTGCGGTCAGTGGATATAGCAGGCTTTACGATAAGACCATTAACGACCAATCCCTACCACCGCACCGCCGCGAAAATGCAGCGCGGTACGAGTGCAATACGCGACTGAGAGCCTATGTAAAAGCTTGCACTGCTCTGACCAGTTAAAAACAAGTTGACGGTTAAACTTAAATAGCTAAACTTAAACCGTCAACAAATAGGAGCAATTAAAATGAAATACAAATTTAACTTCAACACAAAAGTAGTAAATGGAGTAACGCTTCATCAAATTGAGTGTGTTACCTCGTTTTCTGACGTAAAAGATGGCGATGTTGGTGGGTGGATAGAGAAAGAATCAAACTTATCGCAGTACGGCAATGCTTGGATTTACGGCAATGCTCGTGTTTACGGCAATGCTTGTGTTTCCGACGATGCTCGTGTTTCCGACGATGCTCGTGTTTTCGACGATGCTCGTGTTTCCGGCAATGCTTGGATTTACGGCGATGCTCGTGTTTTCGACGATGCTCGTGTTTCCGGCAATGCTTGGATTTACGGCGATGCTTGGATTTACGGCAATGCTCGTGTTTCCGACGATGCTCGTGTTTACGGCAATGCTCGTGTTTTTATTGGCTTATGGCGGTCAGATGACATCATTGAGCTACAAATAAAAGGGTCAATGCACGAAGTAAACTCACCAGATGGTCGGCTGATCAGAATAGGTTGTCAAGAACACTCGCCTAAGCACTGGCTGTCTCATTTTGAGGTTATTGGAAAAAAAAACGGTTACTCTTGCGAGCAAATAAAAGAATACAAAATGTATATCGATCTGTTTTGTCAAATTCTTCCCGAGTCGAATTGAAATCACAAGAAATAGTTAAAAACAAGTTGACGGTTAAACTTAAATAGCTAAACTTAAACCGTCAACAAATAGGAGTAACAACATGAACGCAGAATTAATCGCAAAAGCCGCGCTGCTAACCGCGCAGTACAACGAAACAATACCGGACAAACTGGTATTTGCAACGCTGACAGTCAGCCCGATTGTTCAGTTTTTTATCTTGAGCCGTAGCCGTTTTGCTAGTGAATTTAGCTGCAAAATCAGCGACACCGAGCAGTTGCAATCATTGTGCAATCACATTCAGGAGCTAATAAAATGCGCCGCACACTAACAATAGCAGCGTTTTACGCCGCGAGTTTTGGATTTTTTGTTTGGGTGTTGTTGGAGTTTAGCAAATGAGTACAGAGCATAAAAGCTATACGGATAAAGCGAACAAGGATAGCTGGGCAACGCCTCAGTATATTTTTGATTATTTTAATAAGATTTTCAACTTTGATTTTGATGTTGCTGCAAGTGCAGATAATGCCAAGTGCGAGGACTTTTATACAATTGAAGATAATGCGCTTATAAAAGTGTGGGGCGACGTAAATTGGTGTAATCCGCCATACAGTAACATCAAGCCATGGGTTGAAAAAGCAATATTTGAAAGGATGCGAAACAATAAGACAGTGATGCTGCTGCCGTCTGATACTAGCGTTGAATGGTTTAGATTAGCGTTTGACAATTGTAGTGAGTGCATATTTATAAGCGGCAGACTGTCATTTATTAATGCCGCAACCGGAAAGCAGGTAAGTGGAAACAATAAAGGTTCTGTTGTTTTTGTTTTCGGCGATCCAGTATTGCAAAAGGTAAAGCTTATAAAAAGAGATTCACTCTATGGCGGTAAAAAATGAACATCTTAATCAAAAACGGAACCGAGCTAACGCCGTTTGACTTTATTCGCACGGCTTGGCAAGCGTACAAACACCATCGGAAAATGAAAAATTGCAGTATTCATACTTACGACAAGACGAAAACCAATACCAGCGGACATGTAACTGTGCGAGTAAGAAAGCAGGTTACGGCGGAACTAAAGCCATGAACATGATTAAAGAGTCAATTTTTTGGCTGTTAATTGTTGTCGTGATATTTGCCGCATTTTCAACAAGCGAACATCATGAGCAAGTCGAGCAGCTACCAACCGAGGCGCTGCCAAGCGTTGGGCTGTGCAAGCAAGCTGCACGAGTAATGAATCACACGAAAGGCCACAGCCGCGACACTATTCGCCGCGCCGAGGCGCTAGTTAACAAATGCAAGGAGTTGGGTAATGAAAAGGGCAATATTTCTTTTTGACAAGACTGGCATTATGGCTAAGCCATGGGCTGATGCAGGCTATCTTTGCTACTGCTTTGACGGTCAGCACGAACCTGGCGTGTCGCTATCTGAGCGCGAAAATATTTTAAACGTTGGCATGTGGTTTAGTAATGATGTGACTGGCGATTTAAGCGGTTTAGATATTGACAAGATTTTATCAATAACTGGACGAGATATTTCTTTTGTGTTCGGTTTTCCTGAGTGTACCGATTTAGCAGTGTCAGGGGCTGCGCATTTTGAAGCAAAACGAAAAAATAATCCGTTCTTTCAAGATGAGGCTATGGTTTTAGTCAAGCTTGTTGAATCGCTAGGCGTTGAGCTTGGCTGTCCTTGGGGGTTGGAAAATCCTGTCAGTGTAATCAGCTCATTATGGCGCAAGCCTGATTTCTGCTTTCACCCATACGAGTTCGGCGGGTATTTGCCAGGCGATGATGCGCATCCACTGTACCCTGGCTATATAAAGTCACGCGATGCCTACCCAAAAAAGACCTGCATATGGTGTGGCAATGGATTTAAAGAGCCAAATAAAAAACCAGTACATTGCGCTCCAGGATACTCCGAACAACACAAAAAACTTGGCGGCAAGTCACTTAAAACAAAAAACATCAGAAGCGCAACGCCTAGAGGATTCGCAATTGCTGTTTTCGAAGCTAACAAATGCAAGGAGTTGGACAATGCAAGCAATTAATTTGAGCGTGATTAAAAGCGCCGAGTTTGGCGTAGTAAAAGCCGAATTTGAAACAAAAACGTTGGTAAGAACGGCGATTAACTCAACGCCAAAAGCTGGCGATAAAGTAACGCTAATGATGCGCGAGAAGCAAGCTGCGAACTTTCAAACCATGCTAAGTAAGCGCGCAAAGGGAAAGTTTACATGCGCCACAAAACGCATTGGCGATAGCAATGTTGACGTTACTGTCACGAGGGTTGAGTAATGAAGCTTGACAAGCAAACAACAACGTTTTTAATACAAAATAGCCATGTATCAATCGCGGTACTGTCAAAGCTATCAGGCGTTAGCCGCCAGCGAGTCGCAACTGCATTGCGCAAGGCATTTGGTAGCAGATACAAGCCGACAGACTACGCTGGCAAAGGCTCGCCAGACAATCCGCTTGGCAACTTTGCAGAAGTCGCCAAAAGCGCCATAAGCCGCATTGGTATTGAGCAAGCAGCTAAAATCTGCGGCCTATCTGAGATTACTATAAAGCGGTTTTATCGCTGGAACTCCAATCCAAGCGCCAGAACTATTGCAAAACTTGACAAATTAAAGACAATTTCTGATACTTAAATCGTATTTCATGATCTCCTTGTTGTTACTTCTAGCCTCGCTCTGCGGGGCTTTTTTTTGCGTTTACCTGTTGATTTAAGTTTAGTTGATGCTAGTATTGAATTAACCAAAACAAGGAGCAACAAAATGAACTTAGAAACGCAATCAAAAATGCAGTTTGAACAAAAGCGAATTTTCAATATCGCCAAAGGTCACGCAGAAGAAGCAGCGCAGCTTGAGCGTCAAAAGCAATGGGGCGCAGCTAGCCGCAAGTGGAAGGCAGCAGCAAGTTACTACAATGACTCATACTGCCGCAGTTGGCACAATGCAGACTGGTGCGAAAAGCGCGAGGCTTTTTGTAAGATGATGAGTCGCGGCGGCTTGGGCAGCAAGGAGTGTAATTAAATGAGCAGATTAATCGAGCAGCTAAAGCGGCATGAAGGGTTTAGGTCTAATCCGTACATCTGCACTGCTGGAAAGCTAACTATCGGTTATGGCCGAAATTTGGATAATCGAGGCATCAGCGAAGATGAGGCGATTGCAATGTTGAACAATGACATTAGCGATTGCCGGAACATGCTAGAGCGCGGAGAAGTTGGGTCAATCTATCTATCGCTTTGCGATGTTCGCCGCGATTGCCTAGTTAATATGTGTTTCCAGCTTGGCTATGCTGGAATTTCAAAGTTCGTGAAAATGTGGAATTTCCTAATTCTTGATGATTTTCATGGGGCTGCAGTTGAAATGCTTGATAGTAAATGGGCAAAACAAACGCCGGAAAGAGCAAGCGAGCTAGCCGAGCAAATGCGATCAGGACAGTATCAAAAATAAGGCGCATTAAGCGCCTTTTTTAAACCTGTCAACAACGCCAGCGGCAAAATAAAATCCGACAATCAGATTAACTGGCTGAAAAATTACTTCCTTGGCCATCACATAGATGTCGTTTTTAAACTGCGTTACAGGTTTTACTGCTATCTGAGCGATATTTTCGCTGACTGCCAATGTTGCCAACGATGTTTTGTCAGTTGACAAAAACACATACAGCATTTCAAGCAGTGAAGCTGCACCATACGCCACTGTCCAAGCAAACAATCCAGCGATAAACGCTAGCGCAATGAATCGCCTAGTTGGGCTTTGATAGCTTGTCGAGCGCATGTACTCTAGCAAAAAATCAGAGCGCTCCTTGTCGCTCATTGCATCGAGTCCGCCGAGTTTACGAATTGCGTCTATCGCGACGTCCTGCGCCTTGGTCGAGCTAAAAAGCCCACCAAGAAATGTTACTATTGAGCTAATCATTGTCTTGTTACGCTTAATATTAGCGTTTGATTGTTAGCATGTTTCATCCTTAATTCAGATAGTCTAGATCAAAAACCATCGATGCATTCGGACAGTCGCCGATAAAAAATGTAACATCAGAGTTCCTCATTAAAGGTAATCAATCAGCAGTGTGTATCCGGCGGGCTTTCCTGCTGTCACAATGCCAGTAGTGATGTAGTACCCATCGGCTCTCACAAACCCATTGGTGTTAGGATAAAAGAACCTTGTTGCTGTGGCTGAAATTTTCTGCCAGTGCATACCGCATGTTGTGCTTAGATCCCACACGGATTCAGCAGCAATTTCAACACCGCCAGCAGTGCGAAGCCTTACAGTTTTAATCCTGTCCATGGCAATAGGTACATCTTGCCATTTGATCGTAGGCGCACCGCCAGAACCAGGAAAGCTATCAATCGGATATTCTAAAGTTCGCGTGAGTATTGCAGGCTTAGGATCGATAGTTTTCACGTAGTTGTCATATGGTACACCAATAGCATCACAGAATGCTTTAGCCATTATTTCATGGCCGTTTTTATCTGGATGCAAACCATCCGAGTAGTAGAAATAAGGAGCTTGACTTAATGCAGTTTTGTCGTATCTGATTAACGAATAACCACCAGCAATCGCAAAATCAACAATAGCCGCGACATAATCATCATAGGTAAAACCCGCCTCTTGTACAGAGTGCAATGCTGGGTTTGCCTTAGGAGGAACAGTCAGCAAGAAGGTTGTGTTAACTGATAGCGCTTGAATCTCTGTCATGAGCGATTGCAACGATGCAATGTACTCGGTCGGAGTCTGCGAACGGCCAGCTTGATAAATGCTGTTTGTCCCCAGCGCAATCACAACCAGCTTGCGCTGACTGAACGACACTTCAAAATTACTAAGCGCAGATATTTCTGCGATTTTTGTTGGTGTGTTGAAGTCGTCAAATGTGCGCCCAGACCATCCAATTGCGTTAACTCGAACACCGAGAGTACTGGTCTTATATAGCGTAAATCCTGAGATTATCAGCGTCCCGCCAACAGCAGTAATGCGGATTGTGTCAGAAAGAACTGATTCCTCGGCTAATGTGATGTATCCAGTATGGCTTGCTACTGCTGTGCCTGTTGTGGCAAGTGTTCCAACTGAGACGCCGTTTAGAGCTACATCAGCAGATGTTGCTGTGTGAGAAGCACTTGAGCCATCATAGAAAAAACCTATTTGGCTTAGCTCTCTAAGTGTTACCTCTATCCATTCGCCAGCAGGAATGGATAGTTGTTTTTCAACCAAGCCAGTGTTCGGAAATGTCACTGCAGCAGACGAAACAGCGCCGCCGTTGCCGGGCATCCCAACCTCAAACCATGTTCCGTAGAACATGTTTACGTTGGTTTCATACATTCGGCCGGTGTCATTGCCGAAGCCACGGTTGCTATGGTTGAAGATTGAACGGCACGAGCGGTACAAATAGCTTTGATAGAAGTTTGCATTGCTCAGGCCAGAACCACTAAAAATACCCTGCGTGATAGAATCACCGATTATAGTGATGCTTGTTGCTTCGGACGTTCTTGCTGCGGTCAGGTAATTTATTTTAGTCAATTCATCAGCGCTTACCTCAGCCAGTGCGTCAGAGAGTCCATCAATTGTTTGTTGTACTGTCTGCGATTTTGTGTTATCTGTGATTGCAGAGGCAAGGTGCGAGCCAGCGTCATTCCTGTCAGACAGCGAATTGTGTGTTGCATAGCTAATGCGCTTTGTCACGCCACCCACAGAAACATCATAGACCCCAGCGGAAACGTAACAACTAAACATGCCGTTGCTGTCAGTTCTGTTTGATGAGCCATCCTGGGCGATTGGCACTGTGCCGTTTTCGTCAGCGTAAATGCTAGCAAGCCCGCCACCAGCCAAATAGACGTTGACCACTTGGCCAGCTATATAGTTTGGCTCGCCTGTAAAATTAGCTGCGGCTATGTTGATTGGTACTAATGACATTAAAAATCTCTCCGACCTTTGATTGTGAGTGCGTTGTCGCCAACTATCGTAACTGCGTTACCGTTTGATTTTATAGCATAACCAGCCTGCCCACCAGCGGAGCCGCTCTGATCGTCGCCGCTATCGCCCCATGCGCCACCGCTAACGCCAGCTAGCTCGCCAGCCGCAGACCTTGACCCGTCTTTACCGTCCTCGCCGTAAATTATGAATTCTCCGTCAATCTCCGCGCTGCCTCTCTGCGCGCCACTACCACCAACGAACCCCTGACCACCACCGCCGCCGTTGCCAGCAGAAGCGTTAAGCGTTGAGTTGTTTGCAAACGATCCATTGCCTGCTGCACCACCGCCGCCCGAATAGATAACGCCCTGAGTTGTGTCAATCGAGCATGGCACTGTTAGCTCAATCGCATTACCACCAGCCGATCCGCTAGTCCCGTCTAGATATTTTGCCTGCGGTATGTCTGCTATATTAACAACAAACACATCAGCACCAGCGCCACCGTTACCACCAGCACCTAGGATTGAGCCGCGATGCACAAATTCAAACGTTACGCCGCTTGCTTGTGTGCCAGTCGTAAACGCTGGATTGGCTGTTGATGTTGCGCCAATGGTCACGCCACTAGCAATAAATATTTTGTAATGTCCGGCGGTAGGTGCGAACTCAGTTGACAAATCGTAATCAGTTTTATCTGAGTCGATAACAAAATCAAAGTCTGAGGCGCTGATAACATCTTGATAACGCCGCGCCGTGACTTTGTAGCGCTGCACTGCTGGCAAGTCTTGCAGTGATAATATTTGCAGGTTTCGCGACTCGGGCAATCCGTCCGTGCCCTGATTGCGATCACTGACCACGCTAATCAGCTCGCCTTCTTCGATAAAACCGCCACCGAACGAACCGTACCGCGACCAGTCGATTTCAAACGTCCACTGCTCAGGTATATCTTTGTTAACGTTAACAGTCTGTGCTGCGCTTGCTACAGCAATAGCAACGTCAGTATCAGAGTTGGTTAGTAGGTCAGTGTAAAAAGCTTTGGCTTCATTTGGCTCTAACGTGCCAGTCAATTCAGTGTCAAGATTGATTGACGTATAAACGATTGACGCATTTTCGGCGTTAGTTGACTTGGACGAGTCAAACGGTGCAAATCCGATAGTTTGGCGCGTGTACTGCTCGCCGGATTTTGGATCTATTGACAGCGATTCTCTATAAATATCAGTTTCATAGCTTAGTGATAACGGCTGCTGCGAAAAGTCGCTAGATGCTTTGATTCTTAGCTTTTGCGCAACTTCATCATAGTACACAACAAGCCCATTCTTTGACCACGCTTTGATTATCTCGTTAACTCGCTTATCAATCTCAAGCGGTCGCCAATAAACAGGTCCAGTGCCATTTTCAACCGCAGCGATAGCGCTTATGTACGTGTCAAAAAACTTTGCTGGAATGCTCGACTTTTGCCACAAGTCGACAATCAACTGCACTGGGTTAAAGTCAGTCAGCACTGCGATGTATTGCACCGTAGCGTTGACAGAGTGGTCTTTTTTAGTGCTGCCGCCAACTGCACGTGTAACGATGGCCAAAACGCCTGTTGTTTTGTTTGTGACTGTGCAATCAATCAATTCATTGTCAACTTGCACCGTCACTGCGTCAGTGTCATCGCCATATTCACCAACCAAAAAATCTTTTAGCTCGATTGTCGTCGACGCGTCATTGATGGCATTTAGCAGTCGACCTGAGCTTACTGCTGGGTATTTAATCTTACTGCCTTCGGTCAGTATCAGAGGGTCATAAGCTTGCAGACTGAACGTGCCGTCATTAAGCCTTACTGAATCAATGTAATATTCACGCGCCAAACATTGGTTGCGATCAAACTGACCGTTAGCCGCAAAGCCCGTCCAAACAACTAGGCGGCGATTTTTCATAAATGGGTGTCTAGCTAACAGCTTGCCAAATAGCGTACCGTTGCTCGTTCTGCGGTCAGCGTATGGCACAGTCAGCCAGTCGTTGTCCACGGTATCAGCAATGCTAACGTTGTACCCTGAGCGCTTCCCTGTTGATTCGCCTGGCGCAACTATACCAGCGCGATGCGATGCAGACTTAAATCCATTAAGGTATTTGCTGCCATCAGTTAGCTGTTGACTGGGGAATAAAAGCTCGCGCTCAGCATCGCGGTCAAACGAATCGCCTGTTGAGCAACCCTTGCCGTTTGGCAGTCTTGGATAGCCGTAGCAACTACCGTCAGCCTCGCCGCTATGCTTGATAACTGCCCAAGTGTAAGCCGAATGGCTTGAGGCTGTAGTGCCAAGCTGCGCTCTTGCTGTGATATTGATAGTTGTTGCATCAACGATTGATATTTTTACTAGCTCGCCGTCCATCAGCAAGTAAGGATTTGCGTTAGTAAAAAACACAGGATCGCCTAGATTCGCTCCATATGTCGTAACTGTAACGTTGCCAGTATAGCTAGCGTCAATAGCAGTCACGACACTGATATCACGTTTATCTAGCGCTGCGTCAGTTGTGTATTTGCAGCAGTTTGGATAAATACCAACGACAATCAGCGGATTCGCCCCTTGGACTGCTTTTAATGTGTCAAAACTCATTGATTACGCTCTGCCCTTAAGTTTGATATTAAGCGTACCATACAAGCTGCTATCATACCGCATTTGCTGCATATTGTTTGGGTCTTGCAAGCCAAAAGCATTTTGGTTTTTGCTCGTGTCCCATTTGAAAAACACTGGGCGGCAATTTTTAACGTGGTCTTGATATTGCGGCCATTGCTGCTCAAGCGAGTCAGCAGCATTTGAGTTCAATCGCAAAAACTTAAACGCCGCTTCTGTCTCATAACCTTTGTTAATGCGGCGACCAATGATAAATTGTCCGTTATCGCTGAAAAATGACTCAACCTGATCGATATTATTTAAGTGCGCTGGCGCAAAGCCAACATCGGGCAGCCGCGGCAACACCCAAGCTTTTCCAACATAAATACAGCTAATATAAAGCTTTGACGTGAATGTCAGCGTCAACCGTTGCTGTGAGCATGTTACGGCGTCCCAGTATTCGCAAATTGTGCGATTATCTTCATATGCCGCAAACGTCGCCACTTCGACCCATGAGCCCCCAGTGAACACTTCAAACTTGCCCGTCAATCCGGCGCTAAAGCCGTTGTGAATACCGATACCGAAATAATCAACTTCTGACAGTCCCGACTGCGAAAACGTTATTGTGACCGAGCCGCTCGATGGCGACGGGCTGTATTTAGTGTTGTCTGCGTAGTCCAAGCAGTTGCTAAAAGGATAATCGCCGTCCTGATTAAATCCGGTAATTGCCGATATTGGCAACAACGACTTATATCCGACAATACTAAACGCGCAATCGTTACCCGCCGCAACGCTCGGCGTTGAGCTTAAAACAAATACGTTACCGACAACTGTTGTCATTAAATCGCTCCAATTCTGCGGCCATTTTCCAGCGCTGAGTTGATTATAACAGCGCTGTCGTCATCGCCAAGCGCTTGTTTGACTGTCTGCTTAAGTACCGCGCCAGTTATCACAGCATCGTCAGCAATGTTGATGTTGATGATTTTTTGCTGATTAAGCTCGCTAGCTGGCTGTAGCGTTGGTGCGGTTGGTGCTGCCGAAACTGAGCTAGCGCCGAACGAAGCAGCCGAACTACCGCTATTGTTAATTGAGTTTAATGCCAGTTTAGCGTTTGCAGCTATTAGTAGCGCCATTCCCGTCGCAGTGTAAAAATCATTCTCAGCATAAGCTCTAATCCCGCCGGCCGCTGCGTCTGCGATAACTTGGATCCTACGTCTGCGTTTGTTCGCTTTTTCAGATTTGCTGCCAAAGGCGTCAGCGAGTCTTAGCGCTGTGTTGAAATAGCCCTGCATTGTATTTATTTGATCTAGACGCTCCTGAACAGCTAAAGCCTGCCTTGCGCTAACGCCTTGCTCTTTTATTCTTGTTAGCTCATCTTCGTGGGAAAGCTCAAGCAAGCGCTCTTGCTCATACAGAGCAGTAACCGCCGCAATTTTTTCTTCATCAGAAATTTTATCGTTGTTCAATATCTCAAGCCTTCTTTCTTGCAGCCTTGCAAGGTCTTGCTGAAAGCTTTCTTCTTCTCTAATGCGCTGCTCGCCAAGCTGTATCTCTAGCTGAGCTTTTCTTTGTTCGTATTCGTTACTATTGGCATTTAAAGCAGCTTGCGAATATGCGCCATAAAGTTGCAACCTGCTGCTTAGAGCTTGGCCAATGATTGCGTTTTCGCGCTCTATTTCACTAGCAACATCGACTTTAGCTTCTTCTTTCTTTGTAACAGTTGACACGCCAAGCGCATTCGAGCCTATGGCAGCAGTTGATAATATTTCAGCCTGTTTAGACTTTACTTTTTCATAACTGATAACAAGCTGCTCAGCCTCTTTAACTCGCTTTTCTGTAGCTTGTCTTGCTGCGCTGTTTTGCTGAATTATCGAATCAATACTTGCGTCGCGTACATCATCAATCTGTTTAATGCGCTCTTTTAATAGCGCCCTTGCGTCAAACCTATCTTTGTCATCGAATGGATTAATTGATGCGGCTATCGCCTCGCCGTAGGCTGAGGCTTTATCTAGCAGTACGGCAAACTCAACAGTTGCAAGCTGGACGAAAGAGCGAATATTGGGAATTATGTTTAAGAAAGAATCTTTAATGTCTTGAGTTGTAATATTCGTATCGTCAACAAGTTTTAAATCAAACTGCCGATACACTGACAAAACTGTATTTAATGTCGCAGTAACATCGGTGCCAATAACTCTAACCTGATCTGCGAACAACTCGCCAAACTTACCAGCCGCTCCGCTAGCAAGTAACACTGAAAGCTCATCAAGTGACTGTGCAACCGAACCAATTACACCGCCTAGCGCCTCGCTTGCGCCGATTGCTGTGTTAAATTCGCCAACCAGCCTAATTGTTGAGTTTTCCAGAACTTGAAATTGGTCTGCCGCCGTTGGAATTGCTTTGCTAAACTTGGCATCAAATTCATCTGCACCCTTGAGTAGCGCTTGAAACACTCGCTCAGAAGTAAGCTTACCTTGCTCGCCTAGCTTCTTAAGCTCGCCAGTTTGCACGCCAAACTCTTTGGCAATTGCCTGAGCCACTGGCAGCGACGACTCAAGCACCGAACGCAATTCGTCACCCTGCAAAGCGCCAGTACCAAGACCTTGTCCTAGTTGCACAAGTACAGAACTAACCTCAGCCGCACTTGCACCGTTAGCTTTAAACGCCTTTGTTAGACCTTCAGTGACTCGCAACACGTCGGCCTGACTTACTCCAAAGTTTGCCACAGAGTTAGCTAGCCGTTGATACGCTGCGCTAATGCCTTCGATGTCAGAGCGCGTAGCTTGAGCGATACCAAATATGCGAGCTTGAACGGCCGCAAACTCATCAACAGTTTTGGTGGCTTGCCTGATTTGGTTTCCGACTTTGACCCACGCGTCGCTATACTGGGTTAACTTTCCAACACTTAAAGCTGCGGCCACTGCCAGTGCGACTTTGCTGGCAGTTGACCCTAGATTGCTCATTGATTTGTCTAGCTTGTCTGCGCCGCTCTGCGCCTCGCCAGCATCAAGTTTAATCTTAATAACCGCTGTATCTGTCATTGCTTAGCGCTCGCTTTTATTTTCTCGACATGAATGTCGATGTAATGAGTGTCTACGCATAACAGTATATCAACTAAATCGCTGATTTGATAACAGCCAGCGCCGTAAATCTCAATGTACTGCCTAAGCACAATCTCGCTAAGTCGCATTGGATAGCCGCTTGAGTATTCACGGCTTGAGCTAGCGCGATTAAATAACGCTAATGCGTGTGACTGCTCATCAGTCAATGTTGGTCGTGGTTTAACTGGCGGCACGGCTGCTGAACCAAACTTCTTAGCTAACTTTTCAGCGCTAGCCATAGCCGATTCGTTTGCCTTGCCGTCAATGTCCCACGCCACTACTTTTTTAGCGCATCAATGTCCTCGATAATTTGCTCTTTAATGTAATGCTCATAATTACAAGCAAAGCGAAACAATTCGTTGCACAAGCTCAACTTGAGCCGCTTATCAGCAAACACTTGACGGCAATTTGCTCGAGTAAATGGCACTTCGTTATCGTTGGCGTCAGTGAGATTTTCCCAGCCTGTCACGCCGAATTCAGCAAGCCAGATCGCGATTAATTCAGCTTCATCAACGTCTTTTGTCGAGTCAAATCCGTGTAGTTGTTTCCGTAGCTTTTTCATCTGCTTAACTGATTCAACGCAGCCAAAGCGCGACACGTAAAACACGCCGTTGTTGCTCGGATAGATTGACGAAAGGTAAAACGGCGCACCATTCGCTTGTAATCCTTCATCTTCAAGAAATCCGACTAGTTCTTTTATTAGCATTTTAACTTTACCTTTATCGTTTTAAGTATTAATCTTATCACAAATCAACAAAAGGAGTAACGAATGACACCTACACACAAAACGCTAGGCAGTGCTGGTGCTGATTTAGTTTGCGCAAAGACTGTAACAATCCAGCCAAACCAAACAGCTCTGGTATCAACGGGCGCATATGTGCCAAGCGGATTGCCTAGCGGTATAGCGCTGTTGCTAATGATCCGCTCAAGCATTGCATACAAGCGCCGACTTATTTTATCCAACGGCGTTGGCTTAATTGACTCTGACTATCCAGACGAGATTATGGCGATGATGACCAACCTCAACACCGAGCCAGTAACGCTTGAGAAAGGCGAACGCATCGCTCAATTAGTGCCTGTGCAATATGTTTACGGCGTGTTTCCTGTTGCTAATAATGAGCGTTCAGGCGGGTTTGGGAGCACTGGCGAATGAACGTCAACTATATAAAATCAAGCCTACGCGCATTGGTGCATAATCAACTAAGCTCAGCAAGCGAAACTGCAAGATTGTCGTTGCTACTGATTGAGCGGCAACAGGCTGAAATTGAGTTGCTGAAAGAGCAGCTATCAGAAGTGAACAGCAAAGAAGCTGAGGAAATGTAATGAAAGGTTACGTAAGAGTAGTATTTACAGACGAAGAAGTGAGCAAGATCATTGACCTTGCTCGTGATGTAATTTTGTATAATGATTTGGATAAGGAAGATCAGTTTAGCTGGACAATAAAAGAATCTAAATTTCTTTTTTGGACGTGTGAATACAAGATAATTGCAGCTAACGTGCCGGACAAGATATCGCCATTCTTTTGTCACTATGACTATGCTCAGGGTTATCATTACTGCGAGCTGAGCCCGCTTGGTAAAAATCTAGTGGCGTTATATAAGCTTGTTAGAAATAGCCATAAAATATACCTCGATGAAGATCTTTGTGGTGCTGTAAATTCACTAAGAAATCGTGGTTACATTTAGCTTAACATAAAGCCCCTTTCGGGGCTTCTTTTTTATTACCAGTTTGTGAACAGTACCATTGTTTCGCCGTTTGCATCTTCTTGGCCAGCAAACGTCACGCTAACAGTTTGAGCGTTATCACCCTCCGCAGTTGCCGCTGTGAATTTGGCTTTTGGCATATAGATGATGGCTTTTTTACCATCGGACCAATTGAATTCCAAGCCGAAACCTTGGTTGTTTGTCGGGTCCTCCGCGATTTTCTGCCACTTGCGCGAGTCGTCAACATAAGGACGCATCACCGCCGTACCAGTAAACTCTGGATTTGCACCCATAATGTAATGTGGCGACTCACAAGCTGCGCCCGGTGATGTCTCGTAACCATTGCTTACAGTCGCTTCATAGCTAATTACCGCACAATCAGCTAGCGGCGAATCATCAAGCCAGAAGTTTTCCACATTATGCACGGCACTGGTGGTTTCGTAAGCTGTTGCTGCTGCATCCGTTTGGCCGCTAATTGCTGCGGTTCCGGCGATTTTGTAGTTGCCTACAGTCTCGACTGACGCAGTACAAATACCAGTTTCCGGCACTGTCACTGTGCAATTGTTAGCAAAAAAGTCGTAGAAAGACTGGTGGTTAAGATTGCCAACCGCGCTTTCGTCATAAATCCGCTCCTGAAACATAAACGCAGTTTGCGTCATGCCGTTGGCGTATTTTTTACTGGAAACCGTCATGCTCGCGCCTGCCGCCTCGGTTGCTGCTGGTGCTGGGCTTGTTACTAAATCATCGCCAGATTTACCAGTAACACGGTAGGCAATGTTGTTCAGTGGATTTGTTGCGCCACTCAGAAAAACAAAGTCACCGATTGCGATGGTGTTGCTCGGAACAGTCAAGCCATTGGCTAAAATTGCAACATCAGTACCGGTATGCGAATTGTCATCAAGCACAGCATGCAAACCAGCGACTAAAAAATCTTTTAGCTGAGTTGTGATGTCAGCCTCGATGGTCGCTTGGTAATCGATGCGATCATAAACCTGCTCTTTGCCGCCGCGATTTTGTGTCAGGTTGTTGCCTTGAACGTATGCGGTGTTTTGCTGGATAACGCCGCTTGAGCGCTGGACCCGGGTAAATTGCGGAGTTGCGTCAGGAGTGCCAACCGTGGTTTGCACCTTGTAAAATAAATCAATGTCACTGCGGACAAGCTGTCTAGCCATTTGTTAAGCCCTCATAAGTAATCAAAACTTGAATGCCCAAGCGATACCATGGGCTGTCATCAGTATAACCGATTGTTTCCGGCGTAGCATCAAACGAGCGCAACAAGCCGTCGTTAGCAATATTAATGTTGCTGAATGACTGCAAAAGTGCCGGCATTGTTTGCTGCTGTGCCGTGTTGATTAAGCTGATTTTGTCGGCCGGCACAAATAAATCAATAAAATGCAGCGATGACGCGCGAACAAACCCGCCAACCGACTGCGGAAAATCAATTTCTCGCGTGTACTGAATTGCATTGATTGCCGTTTGCGACAGCGTTGGCTTTGTGCCAAGGTCGGTATTGTGCGTATTAGCTGCCAGCAATCCAGTCGGCAAGTTGGCTCGCAAATACTGCTCCAGCAATCGCTTGTATGTCGCTGATAAGTCGTAAACTGTCATGCTCGTTTTGCTCTCTCAATTGCCACTGATAATGTGCGCGGTGCGGTCTGCTCAGAATAGCCTGTTTCCATAATGCGATATGCATAAGGCATATTGTTTTGCAGATAAATCACTGGCGATTGCTCGACACTATAGCTTGCCAGTGTTGCGGCGATACGCGCTTGCGACTCGCTAACCGCTGCCGATTTTGACTTCGGCGTTTCGTCTTTGAATCTACTTGGATTGCCAACCGCCACCAAAAAGTTACTTGCTAAAATACCGTCGCGGTACGCCGCTTTAATGACTAGCTCATTACCAAGCGACAGCGCAACTTTACGCTGCTTTTTGCTGATTTGGTCGTTCAAGAAGTCGCCAACTTGGTTAAAGTTTATTGTCGGCATAGCAACCGCCAAGCGGCGTCGGCGCCGTCAACACTGGCATTGATAATTGATAATTGAGCGCCGTCAAACGCGCAAGAAAAATCAACAGCGGTTAGACTTGGCAATCCGACATTCTCAACAATCAGCGCGAACTCAGCCTCGGCGTATTGCTGAGATTCTGAGTAACTCAGGCTTGTGCGGATAGCTTCAACGTTATACGTAGCGCCTGCGGTGATAACGCCAGTGTCAGGGTTTCGCGTGTCGTTTGTAGTAACAATAAGCGGCTTTTTGAATGCGCCGAAAGTGCCGTTAATTAGCGTGTCAGCTATGTTTTTGAATAGTGCTGGGGTTGGATTTGTCATTTCTTTACCCCTATCGCCACGGCTATCGCAACGGTGATAAGGCCAACGAGCGCATAAAGCGCTTTCATGCCAAGTTCGCGAAACGGCTTGCCTCGCTCATTCTCAAGCTCAAGAATATAAACGCGACCTTGCAGTACATCGTTTTCTTCTTCGACTTTTTTGACGCGCTCTGAAAGCATTTGTTCAGTTTGTTGCTTGACAGCCATTTGCGTGACTAACTCATGAATTGAGTTGACGAGCTTGTCTATTTTTTCTTCTAGCGAAGCTAGCCTACTGTCTGTGTGACTCTGCTCGCCGCTGAATTTCTCTGGCATTTTTGACGTCTTGGTATTGATTCAATGCGGAAATTATAGCTGCAACGGTGTCGTAAATGCAAATAGACACATAAATGACTTGACACACTACGCAGCAAACCAATAGCGCACTCCAAGCGCTATTTAGTTCTCCGCCATCGTACGCAACTAGCGATGATGACGCAGTGAATGCAAGTAACAGTACTTGCGTAATGATTGTAAAGCCATGTTTCAACCGTTGCATTTGTCCACGCATCCACTGCCATTATTGCTGTAAACAGAATCATGATAGCACACGAAAAGCGCGTTTTGGCACCTGTCAAAAACTGATAAGCCATTGAATAACAAAAACAATACAAAAGCATTAGCTGCCAACCGTTAACTAGTTCGTATGTTGAGCTATAGCTTACAAATACGCAGGCGATTGTCGCACAAAACGCGATGGCAATGTCTTTAGAGCGGATAAAAAGAAAGGCCATCAGATAGATGGCCAACAGGTTATTTGCGACGCCGAGAACGACTTGCTGGCTTAGTGTCAGGGTCGCGTGGCTTTTGAACTGGACTGCCCATTCTATTATTTCCATTTTGTTTAACCAGCCTTCACTTTAGCAGCGTTATACCGATTTGCATAGTCAGCAATCATTTGTGCGCGTTTGCGAAAGTGCTTTACTGACATGATGAAGCGACTGCCAACTTTCTCGCCGCTAAATGCTTGCTCAACCTCATCAAGCGAAAGCTTGACTCTTGCTGACATTCCAAAAGCCATAAGCATTCTAGCCTTTTCTTTAGTGTCCGAACCAATCCACCGCTCTAGCAGCTCAGCTTTACTGATAAGCGTACGATATAGCGCCTTTGCTTGCGCCTCTCGCTCAACCTGCTTACCAGCTAATAAACAGCACTTAACCTCATGTAATCGCTCAGGTGCAGGCTTGCGCCGCGTGGTTGCATTGTAAAACTCTAATAAAATTTCAAACTGGTCAGATGTCATTTTTCTTGCTCTTTTGGTTTTAATGATTTAAGTTTATAGCAAGTTAGTTAAAACGACAAGTGAGAAATGAAAATGAAAACAGCAATCACAACATTTAGATCATTAGACGGCTACTGGCTACACTCAGGTAAAGGCTATGCGTTTTTCCACACCTCCAGACGCCCAAGCGAAGATCAATCTGACGTTGAGGCAATTTACAACTGTGATGAGTGCTGGCAATCAAGCCAGCCTAGCGACTCGGTTCGAGTAAACAGTGAGCCTTTAATTTTTGTCGATGTTTGGGATGACAATGGCCTATTCCACGGTTTTGCGTATGCCGTGACTATCACCGTGATTACGTGTGCAATGGTATGGCTGATTGGTAGCGGATTAATCCCGCAAGCGGTAGCTGGACTGATTGAGTGGCTACAATCATGAGCAAAAAAGAATCGAAAAAATTAAGAGCAGATCACGCTAACGACTTAATAAAAGCAATATCATCACACGGAAGGATGTTTTTTCGCGTCAATGATACTGTTGCTCGTATTGAGGTTGATGATTGCGGAAAAGTATGGTTCTTTGATGCGTGGAGTGGTGAAAGAGTTTACACCCATTATCATGGTCATTGGCGTAATTTTTCATGCGGTGGTACTTTAAAGAATCTTGTTTGCATGATGCGAGATTACATTTCAATCGGTAAAAAAATACCGATCTCGGTTATAGCTCCAAAGGGAATCTGTTGCGGATCTGATATTTGGGGTTATGGCGCCGATGCAAAAAAGGCGCTGCGCGAGGATGTAAAACTAATGCCAATAATTGAGCTACAATCATGAAACAATCAGGCGAAGTATGGGTACAGGCAATGTACCAACTGAAATTAGAACACGAGGCAGAGCAAAAGCGGCTACAGCGTGAAACTGCAAATCGCGTGCGTGAAAAGCAATACGCGCTTGAAATGAAAAGAATTGAGCGTGAACACGGGGCTATCTAGCCCCGTTTTAATCCAGTTGAGCCGTAAAGTAGAAACGGCTGTAGCAGTCTATCCAACTCCGGCACTCGCGGCTTATAAGTGACTTGAGAACCGCTTTCGTATGTTGTCGATACTTGTCCAACCCCTTCTAGCTGTTGCGAAACGCTAGATACCAATCCGCCAGCCAACACGGTAGCATCAAGCGCCAACCGTCCGGCCTGTTGCAATTCGCAAGCTTTGAGCGCCGCTTTGTTGATTGCTGTAATTGCGTCAGTATCAGTTGTTGGCAGCATGTACTCAGGCTGTAGCGTGTAGTACAGATTGATAAAATCCGCGCTTTTGATGATGTCAAAATCGAGATTTGGCGTATCAACCGTGATGTTTCGCTCTGCGGCGTATGCGTTGTATTCCGCAGCTGTAATGTATGCGTTTGTTCCGACTGTTGACATTATAAAATTACCTGTGGTGATAGCTCGAACCAAGTATACTGCGTGTATACCATGATTGCACTAGTCGAGGCGTTTTCAAATTCAATCAAAAACGATGTGTTCGGAGCCAAAAGCCGAAACGTGTCGGAAGAATCAGTCCCGCCAACAACACGGTTTCCAGCGCCCACTGAACCGAAAATAGGAAAGTTTGTGACATCAGTACCGGCTGTTGGAGTTGCGCCCGTGATCACATTAACTTGCGAGTTTGATGAGTAAGCCGTGTCAGTTCTAAGATTTTTTATTGGTATTGCTGCGCCAATTGTGCCGCCAGCGTATGACGAGTATGCGCGGTAATACAGCAGCTCTTTATTTGTTGTGTTTTCCCGCCCTAACAGAACGGTATATCTGTCTGTCGGGCATCTAAATAAAATGTAACTTTTAGCGCCAGCCGCAATAGTTTGATTGTAGTATGCAAAATAGCCCAAGCCACGAGCAATTGCATCATCGCGATAGTTAAGCGCTTGGGTTGCAACTCTATCTAGCGTGTTGCCGCGAAGTAAAACTCTGTTTGGATAGCCATTTACGACAAGACCCATTATTAGTACTCCTGCATATTCGTTTAGGCGTTGTCAGGATAAACTTGACTTACAATTAGGCTGGCGCCGACACCTACGCCACCGCTATAAATTACCAATCCAATTGATTAGTCACCAAGCGCTAGCGAGTAAGTTGCGCCACCAGAGGGTGTGAACTTAATGCGTAAGTTTTTCGTCTCAACCTTATGTTTTCCATCCGTACTGATTACATCATCATCAATCCACGCTTCGCCATCCCAAATCGCAAGCTGAATGCTGCCGCCGTTGGTTTTAACGGCTAAGTTGATGTATTCAATAATGTTACTAAATGCAAATTCTTGTGTGTCTGTGAAACGTTCCATATAACCCCCAATAAGAAGCCGCTTATTCAGCGGCTTCTGTTTTACTCTGCTTGACTTGCTTAGCCTTGACTTCGTCAGCGTCTTTAGCGCCGCGCAAAGCCTTGATCAAGTCTTCATCGTCTGTTTCGACCTCGCCAGCCGGAAGGCTAACTAAGCCGCCACGGACAAGCAATTGCTTATCCGTGGACAGGTTGAACTTAGCCAATGTTATACAGCCGAGCCATATGCGTTTTAGACTGACGAACTTCCATCGCGAAGTCGCCAATGATGCGTGTGCGTTGGCCGTCTTGACCAGGAGCTGTTGCATCTTTAGTGCGCCATGCGCCCGAGTCCATCGCGTTGCCAGAAGCCATTGGCACAACGCTGATCATGCCTGAATCGAAAATAACCAACTCGTCATCAGCCAAGTTAGTATCAACAACGATTTGATTAACGTTGCCAACCAGCGGTAAGTCTGATGGTAAGCGTAAAACTGAACCTTCATCAGCTGACCAATCAGCTAAACGCTGACTGTTATAGTTTGCAGACACAAGCGAAGATAATTTACGGGCTTGCTTGATACCTACCGCAACAGTGTTGGCCATACCGCCACGCGACACGATTTCGGCATTTAATGCGTTGATTGCGTCAAGCGTTAAAGCGCCTGCTGAGTTGTCGGTTTTGATTGCACCAGGCTGGTCTAAGAAGTAACGCAAGCCGCCAGTGTAGCTAACTGAGTTGCCGCCAATAGTAGCAACCGCTTTACGTCCGCGAACCAAAGCGCGGTCCATTTGAGTGGCAAGCTGGCGGATCCGCTCAGAAATTTGGAACGCTAAATCGTTAGTGTTGCCGAATTGAACGGTTGACAATGCGCGGCGTGAAAACTCAACAGCGGTGTCCATGGTTTGGAAGAAGTTTTCAACAGTATCAGGCTGATAAATGCCGTCATTTACAGCCGTTGAGTTTTCCTCGCGACCTACTGAGTCAACAGTTAAAACTTGGCCGCTAGTCAAAGCTGCTGCGGTGGTGCCACCAAAGCCACGAACAACGGTTAAGTCGTTGCCAGAAACCGCAGTAACAAGGATTACCTCCTCACTACCGGTTGGTGATAGCGTCATACCTGCGCGAAACTTGGAGCCGTCTACAACAGGAATAGTTGTAGCGCCAACCAGTACCGCGCCAGTAGTCGCTGAACTGGTCGCGTCAACGCGCATATCTAACCAGCCCATTTTGTAGCCTTCAAACGCTTGACGCGCTGAACCCATGCCGACAACAGATAAAATACCTGTACGGTTAGAACGCGCAATCTCAAACGCTTCGTTTAGAACTTTGTCATTTAATGCTGAAGCCAGCAAGTCGCTAGTAATAGCCATCTTTAATACCTCAAGTGCTTAATTGTGCTTTAATAAATCCCGTCAAGTCGCCTTTTTGCTTGGCATCTTGACCTTTTGCGTTTATTGCAGCGCCATTAGCGCCTGAATAACCGTTAGCGCCACCAGCGTTGCTAGTCGGCAACTCTTTAGCGATAAGATTTTCGAAAACGTCCATCTTACCAATTTCAGACCCAATCGAGTCCAGTGTGATCGCCGTGGCTTTGCCACTTAAATCTAAAATTGTTTCCGCGCCAGTTTCAGGGTTAATGTCAATCATACGTTCAAGAATGACTGCCATTGCCTTTTTCGCGCTTTCGCTGACTGCTTTATTGCTCAGCTTCTCTACAATGTTCGCTTTACGCTCTTTGGCTCGCTCAGCAGCTAACTCTTTAGCGTATGCGTTGCGACCTTCTTCAATTGCGCGATTGCGAGCATCTTCTAAAATCTCTTTGTGCCGCTTGTCGTATTCTTCAAAATTCTGAGCTTTCTTCGCTTCTTCTAATGCGTCTTTTCGCGCCTGCTCAATTGCAGCGGCTTTAATCTTCTCTTGCTCAGCTAAAACGTCTTTAAGCTTGCGGCTTTCTTCGTGTTCGCTTTTATAAGCGTTTGCCAGCGCTACAACTTTCTTGTGTTGAAAGCCTTTTTTACCTTCGAACTCTGACTCAACAAAATCCGCTCGGAATTCTTCTGGTACTTGTTCTAAATTTTCGTAAAAAATCACGGTATTACCTCTGATTTGTTAGTGTGGCATTGCCACGTCATTAACATTGTAAAACGTCAATTAAGTGGCGTCAAATTATTGACCGCCACCGTCAAGCATATCTAGCGCCGCTTGAATGTCTGATTCATCTGCATAGCCAGCCTGCTTAAGCATTTTCAATCGCGTTTCAGCGCCGAATAAACCACTAAGCGCTAGGTCGTTAGCGATGAACCGAGCAACTTCAACGCTGGCGCGAGTTTTGGCAAATTCGCGGTTTAACGAGATTTCAACTTCACCCGCAGCTTGCTCGATGTTGTCTTGACTATACAGCCCAGCGAACATGCCACAATACGCAATCAGCCGTTTATAAGCTGCTTCGATGTTATTCACAATTGACAACATTTTTGCGGCTTTATCTACTGACTCGTTTGTTGATTGAGTGTCAGATTTACCCGCCGTTTCATCGCCTGCGAACTCGCCGCCCAGCGCTCGAATGTCTGCGGCGTTAATTTCGCGGTATTTAACAAAGTGATCTAGCTTTGCGTCAGGGCTTAGGATTTCCATGCTCACGTTGTTTGGCAGATTATTAACGCTGGTTCCGCCAGTTGCAACGTAGTCGCGCCCGTTCATTTTCTGATAATCTTCCCAGTCGTTACCTTGCCAGCCGCTTGTATTGATGGTTGGCAAAATCATTTTGCGGCTTTCGGCATAGCGCGCTGAGTCAACGTATCGTGCAAGCACTTTGTCAACAATTGGCGATAAAAAACCAAGCTCTTGCGGCATACAGCCCGACTCTGGTTCGATGTCGGCCACAATCTCAACTGGCAACCATTTAAGCGGTCTGCCGCCAACGGTGACGGGCATGTTGTCACCAATAGCACCATCGCTGCGTTCTTTGCGCCAGTTGTAATTGCCTGAGTCGTCTATAAACATAATTAGGTACTCGTCAAATTCTTGACGCGCCCCGGTAGCGTAGTCTAGCGAGTATTTATGTTCCATCAGCTTTAAATAGCTAAGCTGATTAATCCCGTTGATTGTACGAAAATCCCAGTCAAGCACCGAGTCCCTCGGGTAACTTTTAATCGCTGGACGAATATTGCGACTTGCAGCCTGTACTGGGGTTAGTCGCTCGCCCGCTGCTGGTGAGTTGATATACTCAGCAACGAGGATATGCCACTTGACCTGTAAAATGTTCGCGAATACGTTTTCAGCTTGACCAAGCAACGAAAGCCCGTCGCCGTCGATGTTTTCCTTTAGCATTTCCAAGCCTTGCGGCATCACCACGCTTGATTGCCACAGCGCTGCACGACCAATCATTGACCGCATTGTGTAGCCCGGCACCTCGTCAAATTCCGCAGCGTTTTTGTAATCAACGTAACGCGCAACAGCGCTTGTGCTAACTTGGTCAACGTCAGACGGGTGCGGCAAATATGTATAGCCTTCACGCTTGACAAAAAACGAGCCTTTGACCGCAGCTCGAATTTTGCTTATCTCTGGTTGCATCAGCGAATAGTCTGGATGTACTGTTGTAGTTGTCGCCATTACTAACACTCAATTAATTTTTAGACAGTTTATATCAATCCCGCACGTTTTGCAGCATCTGGGTATTTGCTAATTAGCTCGTCAACTTTAAGTGGCCTGCCGTAAATGTCGGACATTTTAGCAATTGGCAGCTTGCCATTCAAAAACAACTCTGACTTTGCTTTGCCAAGCGTGTCAGCCACAAATTCAGGGTCTTGCTGTTTTAGCCACGCGCCAACGCTGGTGTCTGCGTCAATTTGCTCGACTTTAAACACGCCGCTTTTGCTTGACGCACGGCCTTTGTAGGTTGGTTTGTCGCCTTCGTCTGGGTAGTTTTTTCCACTGCCAATCGACGCACGAGTCAAATCTTTGCGCGGGTCGCCCATACCTTCGAGCTTGTAAATGATTTGTGTGCGGCAGTTTGGGTGGTACGGCGGATAACCAACAGGCGATTCACCGTAAACCCAACCATCAGGATAGTTAGCTGCTATCCCAGCGCATTTTGTTGACAACCGGTTATCAAAAACAACAAAGGGTATCTCGCGCTCGATAATGTCAGCATTTGCACGTGCCATTGCTCGACGTGCGCCTTCTGTGTAATGACGCATACCAGTACGAGCTAGCGCGTCTGCGCGTAGCTCAGCTTGACCTTTGGCGAATAGCTTGATAGATGACGCCACTTGCCTAGCAGTTTGTTTTTGCGTGATACCAACGCGCACAATCGAGTCAATCTGCTTAGCAAAACCATCAACGTTTTCATTAACAAAATCAGCCCAAATACCCGTCTGCGGTAATTTTCCGCCACTGAGTATGAGCATTGAATCATCAATAAAATCCTGGATTGTTGAGTTACTAGCAAGCTTTGCAAAGCCGATTAGCTCAGCGTAGTAAGCGGCATCAAACACCGCGACTTTTGATAGTTCATCACTGTAACCTTGCCACCCTGCCGCCGCTGTTTCGGTTGCAACCTTGCGGATTTCTTCGGTTAGCTTTTTAAGCTGCTTGTCCGTGCGAATGTCGTCAAAGTCCGCTTTTAGAATGCGTTCGATTGCTTTGTAGGCTTCATCGAGTGACGCAAATACATGAGTGCGCACAAGCTCAGTGGCCGTGCGCTGTAGATACACTTCATGCTTCATTAAGTCGTTAATGTTTGGCATCAATCAATCCAATTATGCCGTTGGCTAATAATCTAATCATATCAGACTTATCACCAAGATAGCACTCACCGTTAGCAAGTGCCCTGATTTGCGACACTGCAATAACATGCACAGCATCGCCTGTGTTAATGACGATGTGCGGCTGGTGGTCTGATAATTCTGTGATTGACATAAAATAGCCCCTGTTTTGGGGCTAGTTTAGCTTGTTTGGTTTGATGAAGCCAATTAGCAGCACAGCAAACGGGATTACAATTTTAAATGCCTTATCCTTGTTGGCGTTGCTAAAACTACCAGCGTGTATCAAGTAAACCTCTCTATCTGTCCGAATAAGACTGCGTGATACACTGATAATTATAACAAACCACCAGAAGCTAAGAACTATTTTCACTTGACAGATCCTTGCTTGGCTTTGATGATTTTTTTAAACTCTTTGTTAGCCAGTTTCGCAGTAATTGTTGCAAAGCATGTATTTCTTGGGCATCCCCTGTATTCAATCATAGCCTTTGCGCTTGTTCTTGATACAAATTCAACAAAACCAATGAATCCACCATAATTTAGAACAGAATCCCAAGCTACCTTATAAGTATCAGGCATACTTCCTGATTCAACTCTTAATAGTGCGTTATCATACTCAGATTTAAGATCTTTGAGTTTTCTGTTAAAAATGCATCTAGCTAACTTTACTTGCTTTCCAGAGCCTTCGCCTTTGTATTCAATTGTAAACACTTTCATTTCACTCACCTTACTTGCTACTTGGCAATATCGCCTGCCTATGTAGTAATGCTAATCAACTAAACTTAAAGCGTCAAACATAAATGCAAAATATTTAACTGGTCAGAGCAGTTACCTCCCAAAACGAATTGGTGTTGTGATTGGTTTTCTTGCGCCCTGCTCGATAACCGCCAAGTATCTGAAAGCGTCTGATGCATGGCTTGCCCAGTCGTGCAGCGGTCTATCTTTCCATGTGCCTCGCTTTGCATCCCACTCTTTTCGGTACGACTCAAGCGCTTTAATACCTTGCTCGCACTTAGACTCGTCAAAAACGCATCGACCAAGGATTTCGCGGACATCATCAATCCCGCTTTCGATTGATTTCCTCGGTACAACCTCAAAGCTTAGCCTGTAAGTCTGGCCGTCAACATCAACACCTTGCGCGGCAAGATCCTTCCTGCTCACTGCATTATGGCCGAACTCGCGGTTCTCTATGTCGTGAGGCGCGTAGTGTCTGCCGTAGTCGTAACCCCTGCGCATCAACTCGCGCATATAATGCTTTAGCCCTTCACCGCTATTTTCGTAATAATCAATCACATGCACTTCATTGCCGATTAACTGATAAAACCAGATAGCGGTTGAATCGCCAATGCCAATATCCCAGGCGGTATTAACCTTGGCGCTGTTGTTAAATCCTTTGCATATGCGTCCATCTGCATAAATCTTACGGAATTGCGCGGCGTAATAAGCACCCTCTATTGAGTTTGCAAAAGCTTCGTCCGGCGTACTCGGGTACTCTCGCTTCATTTCATCGCCAAGCACGCGCCATTTTTCTGAGTACCAAGCTTTCTGTTGTTCGTCTAGGTCGATATTATGCTTGTGTTTTAGTTCGTCAAAGTAACCAATTAGCGCCGCCGCAACATCACCATTTAAGCGGTATTCATCACGAAAAAACCACGGGAAAAAATGAAACTTAAAGCCCAGTGAGCTTGGCTCCTTGCCTTGCTCCTTGAGTTTCCGTGATTCTTGACAGTATTCAAAAAAGTAACCGTCTTTGCCCTCTGCCGTGGATTCGATAGTTATCTGATTGCCAATGCCAACAGCCTCAAACGCGCCAGTTACAATCTCTTTGGCTTTCTCTGGGTACTTTTTGCAGATCTTTCCAAACTCAGAAACGTGCAAGCTTTGCAGCGTGCCGCCACGGTACGACACTGATACTTTTATGCTTGAGCCGTTGTTAAAAACGTAGCTGTTATCTTTATCGCTAATCGGCGTTGGCAATTCGTAGCCAATCTCGCTTAGCAGCTTGCGCTGGTCATCAGTAATGTTTTGATAAGCAAACTTGATTTTGTTGCGGAATATGTCTTTAGCATCATTTAAATTATGACATATGCAACCAGCGCTAAAATCAGGCGTAAACAAGCAGTCGTCTAAGTCGCTAATCATTTTAAAAGTAGTAAAGCCAAGCTGGCGTGCTTTTAAAATAACATCGCGACCATGCGTGTTAATGTAAAATTCTTCTTGCTCTCGGTTCGGCTCAAACAGTACCTTTTTTCCGTCTTTATCTTTGATGTGATAAAGCGTACAAAGTCGGAACCATTTGTAAGTTAGCGCCTCGGCCAAGTCGTAGTTTGTCAAGCTGTTTAGGTTGGCTAAATAGCGCTTTGCTATCTCGTGATTTGTCAACGCTTAGAGCCGCCCGTCAAACGCTCAGCTAGCGACTTGTCTAGCTTGTGCGTTGTTGTTTGGTCGATAATTTGCTTATCCCAGCCGTGCATTGAGTTTATCACTTTTACAGCCGAAACTTTATCCGCTGGCTTTGCCTCTTCATCGTCGCCACGGGCGATTGATGCGAGCACCTTTAAGCTGTCCATGCGAGTCCAGAAGGCTTGCTCCTCGGTTTCCGCTTGAAGCTCTTTAACCCTTAGGGAGATATTAGGAGTTGCCATCAGCTTTGACGCCTCAACAGCAACGCACTCCTGCTTAGCAGTCGAGTTGTAAGCTTGCCGATAAGCTTCGCTGGCGTTGCCTAGCTGAACGTATAGTTGGCAAAACTTTTCTTTTTTTGGTGTTAATTTATTTGTCATTGACAAACCTCTAATTAGCTGACACAAGCACAGCCTGTGCACTCAAATACTAGCAAATTAACCTAAAGTTGAAAAGGCGCTATGCGCCTTTGTAATGCTCCCCAGTATTTCCGTTCTGTCCAATCGCGTTAATTCGTTCATCGTCAGGCCATAAGTCATCAATCGCTGCGCCAAGTTCGCTGTGCTTTTGCATCATAGCTGCATAGCTATCATCGCTCATTACAACTAGTGACTGATTTCCGTTTTGAGTAACAAATAGCGCATTGTCGCCGATTTCATCACGCAAATTTGCAGCGTTTGATTTCATTTCGCTAATGCTGATTATTCGCATAAATCACTATTCCGCTTTGTCG
>Ga0208019_1000152_pt1 | contig 37868 bp, 67 predicted proteins | sample CB_VirMetaG_5_FD_184540 | JGI IMG/M metagenome (GOLD analysis project Ga0208019, IMG submission 184540) | Freshwater to marine saline gradient viral communities from Chesapeake Bay - CB_1508_1D Viral MetaG (SPAdes) (version 4) | ecosystem: Environmental > Aquatic > Marine > Coastal | place: USA... | reverse complement strand
AAGTGGAGCAGGTCCAGGGGGGCTTCGCTCCCCTGGAGGGCGCGGAACGCGGATTCGGCCGAGGCGACCAGCATCCCCGCGAACAGCTTTTGAGGGGTAAGATCCATGGTGTGCCTCCTTTGTGGTTCACCATAGGTCTTATGGACAGAAACTGTGCTGTTTTCGCACTCACAACAACTCAGTTGGAGGGTCGCGCACGCACAGACGCGATCGGTGGCCCCCAGGTTAGCCCGGCCGACAGGACGGAGCCTGCGGGCGGGCTAACCTGTACTTAGAACCTTAGCAAGTTCGTAGTGTTGAGTGTGTCAGTGCTACGAAGTAGGTGTACCTGTCTACAAGCACAAACCGCACAGTTGTCAAGTAACTGCTAAGTTGTGAGCAAAAGAGAGAAGGGGCGGATGCCCCAACACTCTCGGACCGGGACAGGCCCTCCGCTTCCTACCTCTTGGGGGTGAAGACGCTCTTGAACGCCTCCCCCGGGGTGGAGCGGAGGGCCCAGTCCTCGGGCCGCCAGGGAAGGATACGAATCGCCGCCATAGTGGCAGCGACAGCGAGCAGCGACAGCGCCGCGGTCAACGCGGCATCGGCAGCGAGCAGTTCCATAGTCAAGCCTCCGCGCAGGGGATGGGTGCGTGGTCTCCCTCTGCATTAGTCTTATGCGCGGCCTGCGCCGCCTCATTCACGCAGGTCCCAGATGAACACCGCGTTGTCCTCTGGACACCTCGCCCGGCTCCACATCCACGGGGCTTGGAGCCTGCGCAGCTTGGGGTGCTTCATCGCTGGGTTGCCCTGGTGGACTGCCTTGTTCCCGTACATCACGCAGAGGGGGCACCGCGCGAGGAGAGCCTCCCAGCTCACGCCGTAGACGTTCCCCCCGGCCGCGTGGTTGCCTGGGTCGTACTTGTGGGTGACCCAGGAGCCGAACACCGCCTGCGGCTTGTACTTCTCGATGGCATCGACGTAGTCGAGGCACTCGACGTCTCCTGGGTAGTCGATGACAGGCTGCTGCTGGGCCGCGTAGAGCGCCCGGATCTCGGGCCAGCTCTGCAGGTAGCTGTCCGTTCGCGGGATCCCCAGAGCTCGGCCGAAGGCGCCGTTCCCCGCGCCGATCTCCAGTGCGTCTGTAGGCATGAGGTCGCGCAGGTACTCCACGAGCTCGATGGTGGGGATGCCGTACACCGCTCGGAGGTGGCACCACACGCGGAGGTGTGTGTAGTCGAACCTGCGAAGTCGAACGGACGGGACCGGGATGAGGGTGCCTTCTGGCTGGAGCAGCTCGTCGAGCTGGCGAAGTACCTCGTCTGGGGGAGCTTGAGCGATCTGCAAGGGATGCCTCCGTAGTATTGGTTGCAGTAGGCTTATGCGCGAAAGAAGAAGGGGACCTACCCCTCCTCCAGCTCGTTGAGCCTCTCCCTCAGCTCGTTCGCCTCGTTCTCGGCCTCGTCCAGAGCCTCCTCCAGTGCATCCACCTCGCTGATCGCGGCCTCCGCGACTTCCCGGAGGGTGGCGTTGTCGCTCCGCAGCTCCTCCAGCGCCGCAGCGGCGCTCCCGAGATCGCGCCAGGCATCGCGCAAGCTGCGCTGCTCGTCCGATACATCATCCTCAACGTCGTCGAGCTGGTCGCAGACATAGTCGATCGTGCTCTGGGCGTCCTCGATGTCACCCTTGCACCCGTCGATGGTGGGGCAGGTGTACCCTGGCAGCCTCCGCTGCAGTTCTTCCGCACTCACCGCCGGCGTCTCTGCGGGGCCGGACGCTCGAGCACGGCCTGGGCGATTGCGGTGCCCAGGGGTACGAGAGCGCGGTCGGCCTCAGCGAAGTACCTCTGCATGATGAGCCACAGCGGGTGGTGGATGAGGTGCGGGGTGCCCTTCTTGCAGCGTGCTGCTGCCGAGGTGGCTCCGAGCGCCCTGCAGTGCAGGGGCCGCTCGCTGTAGGTCGCGCACCTGTTCATCCTGGGGTTGATGAGAGGGCAGCGCTTCACGGTGCCCGCCAGGATGCCAGGCGCCAGGGCTCGTGCGCGCTTCCAGTCGCGGGGGGAGAGGGCATCGAGGATGCGCTCGACCTCCTCTTCGAGGGCCAGCTTGTCGCCGGTGCAGCAGTAGTGGCAGCCGCGGCCCTCGCACTGGAGCTTGAAGCCGTGCTCGAGCAGGCCGACCTCCCAGGTGTCCTGCGCCAGTTCCATCACGTGGCGGATGGTCTCGACAGGCTCCTTTGCCAGGTCGGCCAGCCGCTGCTCTTGGGGGTCGGTGGTCATGCGGGTGCCCCGCTCGTGAGGCCCATGGCGGCCACGGCGAGCATGGCGGCCTGCAGGTTCTTCACGGGGTTGCGGGTAGTTCCCCCGTCCATCACGACCTTCCGGTCCTTGCGGGGGGTGCAGATGTGCCGGGGCTTGGCACACACGTGCTTGCGCCAGGCGCTGGTCAGGCGCTGTCGCCTGCGGAGCTTCTTGCCCTCCTGACGACGGCGGAGCTTCTCGCGGCGGTGCTGGTGGATGGCTTCACGGGTCGGCATGTTCTACTTCCTCTGCGTGGGGTGGATGTTCGACTTCAGGTAGACGTTGATGCCGCGGCTCAGCGTGGCGATGGCGGAGAGCTGCCCCGTAACGGGACGTGAGTGGTTGGTCATAGCCTCCGGGAACGGGCCGCGCTTGGGCGGGGCTTCCTGGTGGACCAGGTGGTTCCAGAGGATGCGAAGCTGTTCGGTGCACCTGTCGAGGTCATCCACGAGGTAGGCATCGACCGCGGCGTCGTAGAGGGCGCTGGTGTTCATCAGAGCTTGCTCCCTGCCCTGCGCAGGGCGTTGATGTTGTCCCGAGCCCAGCGCCGGATGAGCAGACCCTCGGATCCGGCGGAGTTGTGTCCGCCCTTGGCGGTGGCCCACAGCTCGCAGAGGTCGTTCGGCAGGATGAGACCCGCCTGCCAGACCTCGCGTGGCAGGGTCTTCGGCAGTCCGTTGCCACCGTAGGTGCCTTCGACGTAGATCTGCTGCGAGCCGAGCTTCATGTCGCCGACCATGAAGTGCCCCATCTGCCGGAGGATGACGTGGCGGACGAAGCAGCGCATCTCGGTGAAGGGCGGGTGGTAGAAGACCTCTCCGAAGCCTTGGCCCTTCTCGATAAGGGAGAGGTAGTCCCTCCACGCCCACTCGGGCCTCCCGGCTTCGAGAGCGTGCTGGGTCGCGACTCGCTGGGCCTCGGCCTGCAGCATATGCCACCGGGACGGGCGTCGATCAGGCAGGGCGCACATCAAGAAGGCGCCGCGCGCCCACTGCTGTCCGTCTTGCCGGTAGCCGGAAGAGGTGCGGATGATGAACATGGATGCCTCTCGGAGGTTAGATGGGGCCTATGCCCCGAGATCAAGAGAGCCCGCCGAACCGCGTCGAATGCCTCGAGTGTTCGAAGGCCATCGGTGAGGGTGAGCTCTACGTGGAGCTCAAGCAGCTCGGGAAGTCGGGGAAGGGCCAGGGCGTCCACTGGGCGTGTTTGGCGTCGTGGATGCGCAAGATCGCCAGAGCGGCCACGCGTGAGATGTTCGTTCCGTAGAGTCAGCGCTACAGACGACTCGCGCTGCTTGGGCGGTTCAACCTACTTATGCGTGAAAGGTGGGGAGGGACTCGTACGGATTTTGGGGTATAAGTCCGCGCGTTGTACGTGTGCGTCGGCCTCGGCGGGCACGTTGATGTTTACAACTCGGCGATTCCCCTGTTAGAATCGTTCTATGAGTTCCAGCTCAGAGGAGGAGAAGGTCCACCCCAGCCCAGGAGACGCAGCCATGACCACTCACATCCTCGGTCACGATATCCAGCCGCTCTCCCTGCTCATGGGGCAGTTCTCCGAGTTCCGGATGAAGTGCCCGGAGTGCGGGGGAGACTACCTCGGCCTGGTGGAGGGCGACGCCACCCTTCACCTGCGGTGCACGCGGTGCATCTGGGCGGTCCATGGTGTAGTAGATGTGAAGGCGGCTGTCCTTCAGGCCTTCCGTGCCTTCCTCGATAGCCGTCGCGGAGGTGGCTGCGATGCCCCACAAGATGCGCTTCTCCTGGGTGACGGACCTGAACTGTCCGGAGTCCCCGGGGTTCCTGCTGGCCGAGAGCTCGCGTACGCTGCTGCTGGCGGTTGACGCGCCCTCGACCGCCATCTCGGAGAGCATGAAGGACGCCTTCATGTTTCCCGATGTCTTCGTCATCTGCACCTGGCCCGGGAGGCCCGGTGTGTTCGGCTTCATGCGTACCCGCAAGGACGGCTCGCGCATGGATGCCGTCCCCTTCCCGACTGTCCTGACTCACTTCGAGCGGCGTGGCGAGGCCCAGCTGCTGCTCGACGCCCAGTACTGCGCCGCGGCCTCTGCCGCTGGGCGCTGGTCTTCGTGGGAGGAGTGGTTCACTGCCCGAGGAGGCACGCCGCTTCGCCCGACCGACATCAACACCTCCTGGGGAGGTCTTCCATGCCGAGCAACGTCGTAGACTTCGCGACCGAGAAGGCGACGCGGGAGGCTCAGCCGGTCGGCGAGGTGACCGTCCGCTGGAGCCGCACTCCCGAAGGTGAGACCCTGACCGAGATCGCCGGCACGTTCCAGGCCGGAACGAGCCCTGACGAGATCGCGACCGAGCTGCAGCGCGCCGCCGACGTGATTCGCACACCCGCTTGACACCCCTGCCACGGCTGGGTAGGGTGCCTCCATGACCCGCTTGTTTGCCAGCTCCCTCTATCTGTCGTGGTGCCTCAGTGCGCCCCGGCCGGAGGTGGGCACCTAGGGCAGACGACCCCCAGTAGCAGGTGATCCGACACCCCCTCCGGCCCCCGAGCCGCGAGGGGGTGTCGCCGTTTCGGCTCCGTTTCTCTTTGACATCGCTGTGCCCGTGGCGGAACTGGAAGACGCGCGCGCCTCAAGAGCGCGTGACCCGCAGCGGTCGTGAGGGTTCGACCCCCTCCGGGCACACCATAGGTATCCTTTTCTGGGGAGAGCATAGGGCTTCAGGTAGTTGCCCGCGCGGCTGTAAACCGTGTGCCTTCGGGCGTGTGGTTCGAATCCACCTCTCCTCACCATCTGTGAAAGGAGGCGTGGCCGAGTGGTCCAAGGCGCCCGGTTGGAAGCCGGGTGGGGGTGACTCCCTCGTGGGTTCGAATCCCACCGCCTCCGCCACGGGGCTGTAGCTCAACTTGGTAGAGCAGGGGACTGAAGATCCCTGTGTTGTGGGTTCAACTCCCTCCAGTCCCACCACGCCCCTCCTTTCACGGATAAGAACCTCGCAAGGAGGTTTCTACGTTATGAAGTTGCTCCCGAGTCCCGCGCGCCGGCCGCTGTCCGCGCGCCCAGAGATGCGCCCCCCGCGCGCACTGCTTCGTCAGCTCCAGTGCTGGCAGTTCATCGTGCACGAGTGCTTCTGCGAGCTCGACGACGATCCAGACGATCTCCTAGTGCTGGGCCCTGGCGTGCTGCTCGACCTCATCTCCGACGAAGGTGCGGCCGGGCTCTGCCATGACGCGGCGCTCGAGTTCGTACAGTACTGCCACCGGCGCCAGGTCCTCGCCTGGCCCGTCATGCTGCGGTACCCGCACCCCAAGTACCCCCAGGGGGCTGACTGGGATCCGGGTGCCGGCAACAGCTTCCATGGAGTCGCCGTAGTGCGTCCTGACGGGGCTCCCCTGCAGGAGTGCTGGGCGTTCGACTTCACGGCGGCCCAGTTCGGCATCGAGGCCCTGCCTTACGTGTGGCCCTCGACGCCTGACGGGTATTTCCGGTCCCTGTAGCCAAGAGGTCGAAGGCAGCGGATTGCAAACCCGCTTTCCGTCGGTTCGAATCCGACCAGGGACTCCATCGCGAGGAGCAGTCATCCAACTGGCAGGAGCGCCAGCGGAGCTACCGAGGCAGCGCAGGCAGTCTCGGGATGGGCAGGACGCAGGCGAATGAGTGGTTCGACTCCCCTCTGCTCCTCGCAACACATCACCGGGCCGGTGGTGGAATGGCAGACACGCACGGCTCAGGACCGTGTCCCCGCAAGGGGGTGAGGGTTCAAGCCCCTCCCGGCCCACCATTGGGGTTACCGCACGTGACCGGCCGGGTTGTACGCCCGGCGACTACCAGCAGGGGCATGCCGACCCAACCTGGTACCAGCGGAGCTGGGGGAGCGTGCGGCAGGGCACACTGCGCGAGTGGTGGAATGGCAGACACGCATGGTTGAGGGCCATGTCTCCGTCTGGAGGTGCCGGTTCGAGTCCGGCCTCGCGCACCATCATAGGCTGTAGCTGTGGCGTAGCCGGCGGGTCTCCAAAACCTGCTGTGAACGGGGTTCGATTCCTCGCAGTCTGCCACCTTCTTAGGAGAGTTGATGCCCGAGATGAGATTCATCCTGCACGCCCGGGGCCAGCTGCTGCGAGGCGTGAAGCTGTACGACCTCGATACCGTAGAGCAGTTGTTCTTCGACAGCCTGACTGGCTTGCGCCCGGCCGAGATCGTCGGGGTGCACGACAAGTCCCCCGAGGTCCTCGAGGACGGGAGCCTCGCTCCCTGGACCAAGCTCGACGTCAAGGTCGACTGGAAGGGCACGCTCGGGGTGAAGCCCGAGGTCATTCCGGCTGAGCGCATCGTCCCCCAGGGGTGCATCTACGGCAAGCACCGGAACAAGATCGCCCCCTTCCGCTGGAGAGCCCCATGAAGCGAGATCCTGTATTCGGGCAACCCTTGTGCGAGTGCAAGCGCCCGCGGCCCACGACACCCGCCTGGGACAAGGAGCGCGGGTGGGTCGGAGCACGGTGCACCCTCTGCGGGAAGCTCGTGCGCATTCGGAAGGCCCCATGAGGCTCGCCAGCGAGCTCAGAGCGCTGCAGGCCGCGTACGATGCGCGGCCGCAGGTGATCGTCGTGGAAGCCGAGCCTTCCGAGGACGAGTACTTCGCGCAGATCAGCGAGCTCGCCAGAACCCGCGCGCGGGCGGGCTCCGGCACCCTGTACTTCGAGCTGTCCCGCTACTACGAGGACTGCCTGGAGTGGCACAACCAGCGGCTGGTGGCCGCGCGGTTGGTTCACAGACTCCGCGGTCAAGGCCTGCAGGCGAGATCGTCGCGAGACCACGTCATGTTCAGCCACACCATCCACGCCACCTGGAACGGACACGCCCCATGAGCTCCTTCATCCCCCCTGTCGACTGGCCCACCGACCTCCCTCCCTGGGAGGACATCAAGGCGTCCTTCGAGGCTGACGACGAGATCGATGGTTTCTACGAGATGCAGATGGTCGACGACTACGACATCATCAAGGCGGTCTACAAGATGGGCATCGACAGCCGCCTCGAGGCCATCACCGAACCGAGTACCAACGAGTGGGTGCCCAATCCGCCCTTCGGGTCGAAGTTGAAGCTTCGGCTCGACATCAAGAGCCTGCTGGTGTTCCTGCGCCGGCTCTGGGAGATGACCTACGACGAGGGCGCCCTCGAGGACGAGGAGAGCCCGGGCAGCCGCGCCGAGCGCCTGGTGCGCGACATCATCGGCACGCTCGGCATCGAGATGATCTGAGGCGAGTTCCGCCGTGCTGGACGGCAGCGGGTCTCGAAAACCCGTGGGCGCGGAAGCGTGGGGTTCGACTCCTCAGCTCGCCGCCACATTGACGAGGAGGGTTGGTCGAGTGGTCGAAGACGCTCGCTTGCTAAGCGAGTAGGCGCAAGCCTCGTGGGTTCGAATCCCACACCCTCCGCCACCTACTACGAGGATACCTATGCCCTACGAAAACGAGCGGCAGATCTGCAGTGACGCGCTCACCGTGCAGGATGCCTGCAACCTGACCGGAGTGCTTCGGTCCTTCCACGAAGCCGCCTGCTGGCTGCAGAGGAACACCAAGAGCACGGATGCGGTGTGCCAGCACCCGGCGATGAAGCTCTTCGCGGACAAGGTCGCGAGCCTCACCGGGATGCAGCACTGCTCACTCGACACCTACCGCCAGGCGCACGCCGCCTGCGAGAAGATCCTGGAGGACTGACCCATGCTCTACAGCGTGACCATCGATCACAAGCCGGGCGGCCTGGCCCGTCCCACCTACAAGGTCGGGGGCACTGGCATGTGCCGGGAGCGCGCGGCCATCGAGGCCATGAAGCTCTACGAGTTCGAGCACGGGGCCGATCTGGCCTGCGACCTCAACAACGGCGACGCCCAGGTGTCCGTGGACGTGCACGACTTGCAGACCAACACCATGCACGTCTTCAGCGTGGGCGTCGAGACCAGGTTCTGGTACCTGCCGAAGGAGCGGAAGTGAGCACAGATCGCTGGTACCTCTACTGCATCCTCTGCGCGGATGGGTCGATCTACACCGGCATCACCACGGACGTCGAGAAGCGCGTCGAGGCGCACAATGCGGGCAAGGGGGCCAAGTACACCAAGGGGCACCGGCGGCCCGTGCGTCTCCTGCGTTCCTGGGGCCCCCTCGGCGAGAGCCAGGCCAGGCGCTACGAGGCGCGCTTCAAGAAGCGCTCGCGCAAGGTGAAGGAGTTGTACGTCGAGGACCACGTGTTCGACTGGGTCCCGTTCGCGCTCGGCTTCCGTACGCACGCCGAGGCGAAGCGCTTCATCGAGGAGGAGACGAGGAAGAGGCATGCCTGAACGCCTGAACGCCCACAGCGTGGTGACCTTGAACCTCGGCGTCGGCCGGGACTCGGTCACCGCGGGCTGCTTGCTCATCGAGGGCAAGCTCATCATCGAAGGCAAGCCGCGCGGCGTCGAGGACATCGACTGCGCGGTGTTCTCCGACACCGGCTACGAGTGGCCACACACCTACGACGTGCTCCCGCAGATCACCGAGCTGTTTGAGCAGCACGGCATCAACGTCATCACCTTGGCCAAGCCGCCGGCTGCGGGCGACTTCGGCTGGGGTGCCTGGGAGCAGCAGGGCGGGTCGCTCGCGGGCGAGCGTCTGTGGCGCCTGCAGGACCCGAACTGCATCGCAGGCCGCGCCCAAGCCGGGTTCTACCACTTGAGGCCGCCGATCCTGGCGGACTACATGAGCCGAGGGACCGTGGTGTCCATCGGCAAGGGGGACTGCACCGACAACCACAAGATTCAGCCCATTCGCAAGGTCATCGAGGACCTCGCTGACCTTCGCTTCGGCCGCCCCACCAACCGGCACTGGGCGGCTGACGTCTCGGCTGGGCGGCGCCCTCCCCACAAGACCATCATCGGCATCGCGGCGGATGAGGCCAGCCGCGCCGAGCACGTGAGCAACCGCGTGTTCGTCACGGAGCGTTTCCCCCTGCTGGAGATGGGCGTCGCCAAGCCCCAGGAGGCTGCGATCCTCGCGCGTTGGGGGCTGGACCACGTCAGGAAGTCCGGGTGCATGCTCTGCCCCTTCCAGCCCGCGGGGTGGTACTGGGCCATGCAGGACCAGGATCCAGAGGCGTGGGAGCAGCTGCTGGCGTACGAGAAGGCCGCGCTCGAGCGCAATCCCCGCATGTTCATCACTGGGCGCAAGCCCCTCGAAGAGTTCACGGCGCGCTGGCGCGCGCAGCATCCCCGAGCCACCGTGGAGCAGGTCCTCGACAAGACCTACGCACGCGGCGGCAAGGGCGCGTAAGGAGCCCCCATGAGCACCGACATCCCAGCCGAGGCAGTGCAGGTACTCGAGACGGCGGTGGCTGCCGCTGCGGTCTCGGCGGCCGTCACGCGCATGCTGGACACGCTGGTCAGCGAGAAGACCATCAGCGCAGGCTCCGTGGAGAGTGTGCGGCTGTTCGCCCAGCTCCCCGAGGAACTGCGTCACCGTGTACGCGACGCGCGCCTCATGATGCGCGAGATGGGCTGGTATGAGCAGAAGGTGAGCCTCACCCCCTGGCCGGACGAGCTGCTCCCAGAGGTGGCCGAGTGGGTGCACGAGAAGGTCTGGTCCTTGGACCCGGACACCGCGTGTGCCCTGCGCCAGGAGCTGCTGGCCGAGCTCGGAGAACCCTTCGACTGGGAGGAGTACTGGCACCGTGTGGAGGTCCACCCCGACGCCTACCGGGTTTGGCGCGATCCGGGAGACCCGCACGATCGCGTGCTCGTCACGACGTGCATCGTTCCTGCGATGCCCCTGAACTCCATCACCCTCACCATCAACCTCGGAGAAGCTGATGACTCGGATGAAGATCGCTCCTGAGTCCTTGGAGCAGATGAAGGCGCGCGCCCGCGAAGGTACGCGCTGGGCCTGCTACCAGAACATGGCCTTCGACAGCCACGATGCCGGCCGCGTCATCTGGATGCACGTCGGCGAAGGCTGCACCGTGCCGGAGGCGACGCCGTGTATGCCGGACACACCGCAGTACGGCCCGGGCTGGAAGTACCAGCTGCAAGGCCTCGCGGTGCTCGACGACGTGACCGACGAGGGCGTCGCCTTGGAGCAGGCCTGAGCTGGGTGTCGTAGGCGTTCTGGTCGTGCAGGCCCTCATCGTAGCCTTCGGGCTGCTGGTCTTGGGCCGGGAGGATCCGGGAAAAGTAGAAGACCCGCTTGACGGGTCTTCGGAGCCGCAGTAGGCTTTTGGTGTTCATCGCGACCAGCACCACAGGAGCCCCGCTCGTGTCTTCCCTGTCCCAGCTCTCCAGGCCCTTCGCCGCCGCGGCCACGCGACCGGCGGGGATGCACGCGGAAGCCGGGATCGTGGTCGGCAAGCGGACCGCCAACGGTCAGCCCATCGACTATGGAGGCGCCGGGGCCCAGTAGGAACTGCTCGTAGAACCCTTCGGACCCCGGCCCTCCCACGAGGCGTCGGGGTTTCGTCGTTCTTGGACATGCGCTCGTAGCTCAGCTGGAAGAGCACCCGGCTCCGGACTGGGAGGTCGAGGGTTCGAGTCCCCCCGAGCGTGCCATTCATTCACCTCTTTGACATCGCAATATCGTTGGTAGCTTTGGCGGTAGAGGCTCGCTCTCCCGAGCCTCCCGCCATCTGCGTACCCGTAGCTCAGGCGGAAGAGCACCGGTCTACGGAGCCGGGTTGTCGGGGGTTCAAGTCCCTCCGGGTACGCCATCAATTTCCAGGCATAAGAGCAGTGGCGAGAGTACAGCGCCATGCCTGGAGGTTTCCATGCTCCCCGCCGCGGGAAAGCCGCGGCACCTGCCCCCATAGCTCAGCTGGTAGAGCAACGGACTCTTAATCCGGAGGCCACTGGTTCGACTCCAGTTGGGGGCACCATCTTGACAGCCTGATCACCGTCATCTTCTCCTTCTGCGCGTCCTCGTGGTGGTCAGGTTCGAGTTCCAGAGGGCGCGCGCTCGGGGTGGTAGTTCAGTTGGTCCAGAACGCCGGCCTGTCACGCCGGAGGCCGCGGGTTCGAGTCCCGTCCATCCCGCCATCGAGGATCTCGTGACCTACACCGTCCTGGTCGGTCGGTGGGGATTCCATCGGAGGTCCTCATCTGGGGGCGTAGCTCAGTTGGGAGAGCATCTGCCTTGCAAGCAGAAGGTCGTGGGTTCGATCCCCATCGCCTCCACCATCTCCGGGGCGTGGCGCAGTCTGGTAGCGCGCTCGGTTTGGGTCCGAGTGGCCGCAGGTTCGAATCCTGTCGCCCCGACCATCCACAAGGAGCTCGGCGCCCTGGGAGGGTGCGCGGGAAGCTCCAACCAAGAGACCCTCCCTTCCTTTTTGCTCCTGTCGTCTACGCGGTCCAGGACGCCGGCCTCTCACGCCGGAAACGCCGGTTCGAATCCGGTCGGGAGTGCCATGATGCCGCGTGTTGGCCCGAGCGCGGAGAACATCCCCAAACGCCGTATCGGGCCCCAAAGAAAGGGCGAGCTGCCGTCCCGGGGAAGCGTAGGCAGCGGCGGCACTTTTGCCCCTTAGCTCAGTCAGGCCAGAGCGCGCGGCTGTTAACCGCGGGGTCCTCGGTTCGAATCCGAGAGGGGCAGCCATCGTGGGTGTGTAGCTCAGCTGGTAAGAGCGCGGTCCTGATAAGGCCGAGGTCGCTGGTTCAAGCCCAGCCATGCCCACCATCGCCTGTTGACGCGTGGTCGAATTGGCAAGACGCCGGGTTCTGGCCCCGGAGGCTCCAGGTTCGAACCCTGGCGCGTCAACCATCTACTGCTCCTGGGCGCACAAGCCCGCGGCGCCGAGGCATCGGCACATGCGACCGTCCGGGTGCGACCCCCGGAGGAGCCGCCACTTCCATCCGGGTGTAGCGCAGCTTGGTAGCGTGCTCGCTTCGGGAGCGAGAGGTCGGAGGTTCGAACCCTCTCACCCGGACCATCTTCCTGATAGACTGCTCCGTACGGAGGTAGCAGCCATGTCCCCAGCTCCCGACCAGCCGGAAACGTCGTCCACCGAAGAGCGCCTCGTAGAGCTGCTCGCCGAAGGGCAGAAGTCCAACTCCAGCGTCATGAAGATCCTCATCATCGGGATCTGCGCACTGGCAGCCGCGCTCATCATCGTGGTCGCGGCCGTGGTCGGAGCGGACCTCCACATCAGCTTCCTCGGCATCGACGCCGGGGGCGGGCGAGTGGCCGCGGACGCCGAGAGCATCTCGACAGATGCTGGGCCCCGGGAGGCTCCCCAGGATGAACCTCCTCCGCGGGAGCCGGAAGCGCTCCTCCCGGGCCCGCGCTACGGGGACACTGGGGGCGCGGATGGGGGCGAGGGTGCGCCTCTGATGATCTCCCCGGAGTTCATCTGGACCCCACCTCAGACGGATACCGGGAGCTGACCCGAACATACGGCGGCTTCCGAGCTTACTATGGCGGGCAAAGCTCAGTAGGAAGAGCACCCGGTTGTGGCCCGGGAGGCTGAGGGGTTCGACTCCCCCTGTTCGCCCCATATCGCGTAGGGTGACGTAGCTGAGGGCTTTTCGGCCCGTCGGGGGAGGGTATTCCGTGCTACGTTTTCCGCGTAGTTTTGGAGGACACTATGAGCGGTGATCGAGATCTACGGTCGGCGGTGGGGCGTGTAGGCCGCCGGCACATCGATGCCGTGCTCGAGGACCAGATCCTCCCGCTGCTCATCGACCTCTCGCAGGCGCAGACCGAAGCCGCGATGAAGGGCGCCGGTGTCAACGAGAAGCTCGCGGACAAGTACGCAGACATCGCGGGTGCCATCAAGGACTTGACGGCTGAACTGCGGAAGAACGAGGAAGATCAGACCAAGAAGCTCGGGAAGATCATCGGGTGCCTCGAGGAGCAGAAGGGCACCTTGGAGGACATCCTGCAGGAGCGCCGCGCCGCCCGGATCGCCGTCGAAGCGCGCGCGCAGGCCGAGCAGGACCGCCTGGAAAAGGCCGAGGACGCAGAGGCGGCTCGGCAACGGGCAGAACGCGAGTTTGCTCTGCGGCAGACGAGCCTCGAGAACGCGCACGAGGTTGCGCTCGCCGACCTTTCGACCAAGAATGAGATCGACAAGCGTCGGACAAGGACGTCACTGCTGCTCGCAGTAGTGCCTCTGGTCGCCACGGCGGTCAGCGCGATATGGGGTGTCGGCTTGTGGCTCTTCACGGTGTTCAACAACCTCCCCTCGCCCCCCTGACCGGACCCAACCCCATGCCCACAGCGCAAGACCGTCTCTCAGAAGAACTCGACATCTTGGCGGAGGGCCTGGCGGAGCAGAAGGCCAGCATCTCGAAGATGGAGGTCGCCGTGCAAGGGCTGCGGCAAGCCCTGCTGGACATCTCCGGGAGTCGGCAGCAGCCCGGGGGGCGCATGCCTGCTCGGCAGGTGCTGCGGGACTTCGCGGGACGCGTGGGCGTCGAGGTGGAAGGCCTGGGTGATCGCGACGACGACGGCAATGGGCGGCCGTCTTAGCCGCGTCGTGCTACGCTGAAGGCACACCAGGGTTCCGCGACCTGGGTCAACCGCGCGGTCTACACCACCACCATGAATCCACGGAGTAGACCATGCGCGTCATCGTCCTCAAGTTGCGTGTCATCGCCATCAGCCACCGCCTGCAAGGCTCAACCGTCGAGCTTCTCCCCGTCACCCCTGACGCCTCACCGGAGAACCGCAAGTTCTGGGAAGCCACGCCAGCCGGCGAGCTCACCCTGCACTACGCGCCAGGGGCAGAGATCCCCTTCACCCTCGGCGAGTACTACACCTGCTCCCTGACCCGGCGCCCTGACGAGACCGAAGGCCGCTCTTGGCGGCTCTGGAAGGTCGAGCAGCAGGAAGGCCAGCTCGACGTCCACTTCGGGCTCAGCTGGCATACGCAGCTCTCCCCGGCACACGCCACGTTGCACCTGGCCATCCACAACAAGGATGCCTGGGCGGCATTCGTCGGAGAGGTCAACACGGGCTGGGAGCTGTCGGTCGCGCACACCCCTATCGAGGGCGTGCTTCCGTCCTACCCGTGATGCCCGCGTAGCTCAGGCGGATAGAGCGTCGGTTTCCTAAACCGGGGGTCGGGGGTTCGAGTCCCTCCGCGGGCGCCATCTTCGTGCGGGAGTAGCTCAGTCGGTAGAGCATCAGCCTTCCAAGCTGAGGGTCGCGAGTTCGAACCTCGTCTCCCGCTCCAAGATCCCGTCGTCTATGCGGTCCAGGACTCCGGGCCTTCACCCCGGCAACGCGGGTTCGAATCCCGTCGGGATCTCCATCTGTTGGGGCGTCGACAAGCGGTAAGTCATCGGGTTTTGGTCCCGACATGCGTGGGTTCGAATCCTACCGCCCCAACCATCCGTCGCGGTGTAGCTCAGCTGGTAGAGCACACGGCTCATACCCGTGGTGTCGGCGGTTCGATCCCGTTCACCGCGACCATTCTCCCGCATAAGGGGTTTGGAGGTAGATGTGTGGCTGTGTTGCTCACGCCGGGCTGTGGACCCGGAGACCAGACACCTCCTGTCGAAGTAGCGGTGCCGGTAGTACCTCGGGAACTCTTCCGGTAGCCTTGTGGGAGTAGCTCGCGCCGGCGCCTCGCCCAGCCCATCGGCAGAGGCATCGGATGGGTCGCGGCGAAAGATCACGGGTGAGCGTCGAGGCCCGGTACGGGAGGCCGCTTCACCGCGAACGACGGGAGTCAGTACGGTAGGGGTTCGATTCCCCCTACCTCCGCCATTTTTTCTCGGGCAGTAGCGCAGCCTGGCAGCGCACTCGGCTGGGGGCCGAGGGGTCGGAGGTTCGAGTCCTCTCTGCCCGACCACTTCTTGTTTTTCGATGCGGGGTAGCGCAGTCAGGTAGCGCGCCAGGTTCATACCCTGGAGGCCGTCGGTTCGAGTCCGGCCCCCGCCTCCACTTCCCCGCGGGAGTAGCTCAGTTGGTAGAGCACCAGCTTGCCATGCTGGCTGTCGCCGGTTCGAGTCCGGTCTCCCGCTCCATCTCGTGAGCCCCTGTAGCTCAGCTGGCCAGAGCATCCGCCTCGTAAGCGGAGGGTCGTCAGTTCGAATCTGACCAGGGGCTCCACGTTCACCCGCGCTGTAGTAGCTCAGCCAGGTAGAGCACCGCCTTGGTATGGCGGCGGCCGTCGGTTCGAACCCGACCTACAGCTCCACACTCAGTCCATGAGGAGAGTCATGGCAGCAAGCAAGAAGACCTGGGCCGAAGCAGGGCGGTTGTTCCCCGCGCAGTCTGGGCAGCAGAACCACTTCGCGGGCTACATCAACCTGGGCATTCTCGGACGCATCCGGGTCATCGCCCGCCCTCCGTTCGATGCCACCGATGGCCGGCTCGTGCTGTTGGTCGAGGTGAAGGAGACCCCCCTGGGCATCCTCGACCAGATCACGCGGCGCTGGTGGCAGCAGGAACGTGGGGACGAGCGCGCGCCGGCCAGCGGGGATCCTCCCCCCGACGACCTGCCCTTCTGATGGCCGAGATCATCGATCTCCCTGCGCCCTCTGCCCAGCGCGGAGAGGCGTACCACCACGCGGTGTTCAGCGACGCCGAGCTCGACACAGTGCTGGCCGCGCTGGTGTCTTGGAGCCGGCTTCCGCCTTCCGTGCGTGCTCACGACCAGGTGGCGACCCGCTGCGGGGCTCACCCGGCGCTCTCCCGGGACGAGATCTGGGAGATCCTCGACAGGCTCAACGACACGACTCACCCCTTCCACCTCGGTGAGGTGGATCCTCCCAAGTCCCCGGGCGATTAGCTCAGCCGGCAGAGCACCGGCCCGACATGCCGTAGGTCGCAGGTTCGAGTCCTGCATCGCCCACCACTCCCCCACAAGCAGAAGCTGGAGGTGCCCTGTGTTGCACCCCGTCACCGAGCACATCATGGCGCAGAAGGGCGTAGTCGCCCGGAACATGACCCGCGCTGTGCGCAACCCCACCGTCGTGTCCGAGCTCCTGGAGCACGAGACGCGCGTCATCGTCACCAAGCCCGCGGCCGCGCGCCAGCGCAAGCTGGAGCGGCTGCTCGACAACGCGCCCGTCAAGACCTGCCCGCAGTGTTCCACCGAGGCCTACGATGCTGCCGAGGCCGAGCTGGTCTTCGGCAAGCGCACCGTGGACGGCACCGTCTACTGGCAGAGCAACTGCAGGCGCTGCCGCAGCCGCCTGGCCGCCGCGCGGCGCAAGCAGAAGTCGGCATGAGCGCGTCCTTCCGAGTGGTGTCCTACGTGCGGGCCACCGAGGATGCCCCCCTCGAGGAGATCGAGCGCGCTCTTGCCGCCTTGCGCCACAAGAAGGCGCTGCAGCCCGACAACCACTACACCATCGAGGACGTGGACGGCAACGAGGTGTCCGAGGCGCAGGCCGCGGTGTTCGTGCGCCGGAAGAAGGAGGAGCAGCTGCGCGCAGAGCACTGGAGGCTCCACCCCAACATCAAGACGGGCCGCGGGTCCGTTCACCTCCCGGACGGCACCCAGATCGGGACGTTCGAGGGGTACGGGCGGAAGGCGCACTTCCGGGTACGGGGCACCCAGTACTCCTTCTCGGCCTCGCATATCAGGCTCACGGAGATGGACATCCCCGAAGGGCTCGACCTGTTCAACATCTTGCCGCGAGCGGTCATCGTGCAGGATCGCGGAGAGTACTACGTCGAGGCGAACTGGACTACGCCCCAGTGGGTGCCCGCGCAGCGTATCCTGGGCCGGCTGCAGCAGCGCGCACACGTGAAGATCGCAGCGCTGACGACGCCCAAGGCGCTCCTCCTGGAGCCGCAGGCCGATGAGACGGGCGGGTAGCTCAGTAGAGTAGAGCAGCGGTCTTACAAGCCGCAGGTCGTGGGTTCGAGTCCCATCCCGCCCACCATCGCCCCCGTAGCTCAGGCGGAAGAGCAGGGGTCTTCTAAGCCCCGGGTCGGGAGTTCGAGTCTCCCCGGGGGTGCCATGGAGGCAGCATGCAGCAAGCGGAAGCGCTGGAAGCCGTAGGTGACTGCTTCAGCGCCAACTTCAGGCAGTTCGTCCAGCTCATCGACGAGGGGGTACGCGACCTCGTGCTCGTCCACGGGGAGGTAGTGGGGCGCGGGCGCCTCGAGGGCGTTTCCTTCTCGCACTGCTGGCTGGAGCTGAACGACAACATCGTCATCGACGTGTCCAATGGGCAGAGCAGCGTGGTGTTCAAGCACCTCTACTACGAGAGGGGGCGCGTGGGCGACAACGTCTTCCGTTACGCTCCCTCGGAGGCCGTGCAGCGCGCATGCGCCACGGGGCATTACGGGCCCTGGGACCTGGTGACCTCGACTGGGCTGTAGGAGCAGCCCGCGGGAGGCTTCGGCCTCTCTTTCGCTACCAACGACTGCGATGGAGCCCCCATGCACACGCTTCTGCTCAACGCTGACTTCAGCCCGCACGACGTCATCCCCAGCGTCGACGCGCTGTGGAAGTACGCCTTCGCCGAGAAGGCGCGGCATGTGGCGGACTACGCCGACAGGGTCATCCGGTCCTACCACGCCACCTTCGCCTGCCCCGCAGTGGTGGCTCTGCTCGAGCAGGCGCCCGCGCCGCACCGGCGGGAGCGCCTCAAGTGCACTCGGTGGGCCGTCATCGCCCGGGACCGCGCTACGTGCCAGTACTGCGGTACCCCCGGCGCCCCTCGGAGCTTGACGCAAGACCACGTGGTTCCGTGGAGCCGGCGTGACGGGCGCAACCAGGTCGTCCTTCCGTGGAGCGGGAAGCGCGTGCACGTGGAGGCGTGGGAGAACAAGCTCTGTGCCTGTGAGCGGTGCAACAACATCAAGGACAACCGCACCCCGGACGAGGCCGGGATGCCGATGCTGTCTACGCCCCGCCGGCCTCGAGGAGCTGACGCCTTGCGCATCTTGCTGCGCGCTGATCGCATCCCGCCGGAGTGGAACGACTACCTCCTCGTGTAGGGCGAAAGAGAGGGGGAGGTGGACAGGCGCGGCACACACAGCTTCTCGCCATGTGTGCCGCGCCCATCCGGACGGGGAGCGGAGGCAGGCCCGTCGAAGAGAGGGCGAGACCCGCGGTAGCCGGGCGGCGTGAGTTGGGGGAGGGGGATGCTGCGACGGCTGGGGGTAGTCACGGGTCTCGCCGATTCATGGGAAGCGAGCGTGTCTCTTCCTGTTCAAGTACCTTATCCAGCGTAGGGCAGGAGGTTTTCATGGACGAGACGACCCAGGAGAAGTCGCCACTTCTCTCGAAGAAGCTCATCGCGGTGCTGGTAGGCACCCTCGCGCTCGGCTTCCTGTCTTGGTGGGCGATGCAGTCTGCCCGACTGGCCGTCGTAGCCGAGGACGGTACCACGGCGGCGGAGTTCATCGAGACGGCCCAGCAGGCGATCAAGTACGCGGGCTACCTGCTCATCACGTTCGTTGGAGGCCAGGCTACGGTGGACACGATGGTTCGACGCGCGCGTGAGCGCACTGCCCAGGCGCGGTACGCCGACTCCTTGGATCCCGCCGAGGTGCAGATGCCCTCGGAACTACGCCGGTAGCCCGGGCGCCGTCCACCAGGCAGCAACCGCCCCAGCCGCCGCGCGTACCCGGTCGGCCAGAGGCAGGGAGCGGTCAGGTCCGAGAGCATCGTTGATGGCGACGACCAGCCTGTCTTCGCAGACGCTGCGGGCCTCCACGAGCACTGCGTCCAGCGGACCGCAGATCTTGAGGAAGTGGGCACCGTCCGCCGGATCCGTGAGGCGCCAACCGCGCTCGTCAGCGGCCTGGGCTCGGATCTCGAGCAGGCCCGGCGGCGTGAACTCGATGCGGCTGCGGCTCACCAGCTCGGCGTAGCTCCACTGACTGGCCAGGATCATCCAGTTGTGCACTGTAGGCAGGTAGAGTCCCGCGGTGCTCGTTCCGTAGGGCCTCCAGAGTTCGTCCCCGAACTCCGTCACCAGGATCTCCTCTTCGTCTTCCTCCTCATCGTCGGGGGAGGCCAGCAGCACCCGAACCACTCGCGGTACCTTGCCGTCCTCGGGCACGTAGATGGCCTGGCGCTCGGCGTTGAGCACCAGATCGGCGTCCTCGAGAGGGACCGCGGCCCGGTAGGCCAGGGAGTGGATGATCTCGTTCAGTGGTACGTCATCGAGGCGACGTGCGGGCGCGCCGTGGCCCACGCGTATGCGCTGTGAGCCAGTTCCGGGTCGTCCAGCAGGTTCAGCAGGGCCTCCTCCAGGGAGTCCTTCAGCAGTATCAGCAGGGAGAGATACATAGGATGCCAGGCCTTTGTGGATGGTCTTGATGAGGGGGTAGCCTCCGGTGGTCGGATCGAGCGTACCCTGACGCAAGGCCTCGAGGCCTTGCTCGGACAGGAGAGCCAGGCGCTGGTCCTTGATCAGCTCCCAGGTGCCCTCGTCGCGGAAGATGACGGGGAGAGGCTTCATCCCAACTCCAAGTCTTCGTCGCCGCCCACGTAGTGGCGGACGGCTGGGTGACGCATCAACAGGCGCAGTTGCGCCCACTCGATGCCGATGATGGGCATGGTGTCAGGTCCTTCGATCTCGATGCCTTCGTCGGAGAAGTTGACGGTGGCCGGTTCGGGGACACCGACCGAGTCCCGGACTTCGATCTGGAGGCTTCCCTCCTGGTGACCGAGCATCATGACGCCTCCGGAGCGTACACGACTTCTACCTCGAGGTCCTCGTCGGAGAACAGCTCGGGAAACTGGTCCTCGTACGGGGCCTCGAAGTAGGTGTCGGCGTGGTGGAGTCCCTGCGGAGCCGAGGACACGCGGATCTCGGCGCCGAGATGGCACGGAGCCGCCTTCTTCACAGCGGCTGCGACTGCCTGTTCGGGCAGCTCGGCGCGTACGCGTACCCCACGTAGGGAGCCGCTCCACACGTAGTAGTGAAGCAGCATCAGTTGGCGGGGTCGCTCGCGGCCTTCGCCGCTGCCTCGGCGTTCTGCTTCTCGATCATCTGCAGGGCGTTGTCCACCGCGCGCACGAGCAGCGCTCCGATGAGCTGCAGCGCCTGGGCCTCGAAGCCCTTGAGCCCCACGCCGATGAGGCGCGCGGCGTAGACCAGCGAGAGCGGGTGGCGGTCACAGTCATGGAACAGCTCCATGTTGGCCTGGCCGTCCTCGTTGGCGATAGCCACCATGACGACGTTGTCCGTCTCGAACTCGATGGGCTTCTCGTCGCCGGGCCGCTGGATGGTGATCTTGGTCTTGCTCATGATTCGTCGGCTCCTACATTGCTGCGGATCTGGGCTTCGATCTTCTGCTCGATGTCGCGCACCATGGCGTCTTCCATAGCGCGCCAGCTTCCGGCGTCCAGCGCCGGCGGGCAGGGCCTGGTGTAGTCGGCGTCGCTCGCCTCTTGCATCGCGTCCATCATGGCCTGGCCGCCCTGGGCCAGCGCTTCCGATGCGCGGTGCGCGGCGATCTTGGTGTGGTTGACCTGGAGCAGGAGGTTGACGTCAGCGCGCAGCTGGCGCACTTCGCCCCAGAGGTCGAAGAGGTGGGTCTTGAGGGTGGTCACGCGGGCCCACAGCCTCCGCATCTGCCGGGGAGACAGCGCGCGCCGCGCGACGATCTGGTGGATGGCTTGATCGCTCATGGTTTTCTCGGAAGGCTTATGCGGGAATCCATGCCCAGCAGCTGGCCCGGGTCCATGACGGCCACGGCCGGTTCCGCGTCAGCTCGGCGTGCGAGCTCGCGGAAGCGCGTTGGGTCGATTTCCAGCACCTGCCCGTTGTGGGTCAGCTTGATGATCACGTTGCCTGCGCGCCGCCCGACCTCGGAGAACAGCTTGTGCAGGAACTGCTTGGGTCCCCAGGCGTTCTCCAGGGGGTCGGACCCGGCGAACCCGCCGAAGTGGTCCATCTCCTGGTAGAGCACGTCCTCCTCGTAGATGCGGGCGCCTACCTGGCCCCGTTCCAGGCCTCGCTCGTGCGGGGTCAGTGTCGGGTCGTAGCGTCTGCGGTAGCGCATCGTGATGATCGCGCAGCGGGGGTTGTTGCGTAGGGGCCCGTAGTAGGCGTGGATGACGTAGCGTCCGGGCTCGGCCGGATCGCTGGGATCGGGGTCACCTCGGTCGTCCAGCTCGAGGACATCCCCGTCGGCGTAGACCTTGGTAGCGCACACCTCGGGGATGGGCTCGTCATGGACTTCGATGGCGGTGAGCTCGAACTTCTCCGCTGCAGCGCGCTTCTGCACCAGCTCGTACGCCTGACGGAGGCGCTGGGTTTTGCGGATCTGCGCGCGCGCCCAGCTCTGCATCTGGGCCAGGGAGTACGACTCCCAGTTCGGCGGGCGCCAGTCTGGAAGCAGGGGATGGCGCGCAAGCTGGGCGATGTACTGCTTGCGCTGCATGATGTAGGCTCGGGACACTCTTCCTCCAAAAGAGAGACCTCACGGCCCCTCCCGCCGAGGGAGGCAACTGGCCTACGCGGCCAGCGCCTTCCCGGCGACCTGCTGCAGCTCGAGCTTCTGGAGGGCGTCCTCCGCGTCGCCGGCGAGCAGGGAGATGGCGTTCGACAGGCGGAGACGGCTCTGCCCCGCGGGCAGGCGCTCCACGTCGGCGCTGTTGTAGTAGTCGGTGATGGCGGCCGCGTCCTTCTTGCTGAAGTTCTTCCGCAGGAAGGCCGCGACTTCGTGGGCTTCGATCTTCTCCTCGTGAGCCTGCACGATGGTGTCGCACAGCCGGGTGGTGGCCTCGGGCTGCATCATGTTGGTGACCATGTCCCGCACGGCCAGAGCCATGGCCTTGGTGTCGGCGTTGTGGGTCTCCAGGGAGAAGTCCATGTCCTCGGTGAGGCGGCGTCCGAGGTGCACGCGGCGCAGCGGCGCGTCCACGATGGCGTAGTTGGTGCACCACAGGCGCATCATGAACTCGCGCAGCGACAGGGCGCCGTGGCCGTAGTCGCTGTTCTGTAGCACCACGCCGAGGATGAACACCTCGTTGGGGATGGGCTCGAACACGCAGGGCAGCATGGCCTTGATGGCCCAGCGCACGTCGCTGTAGTAGCCCTCGACCGGCACGGCACCGACGGACTGGAACGCCTGGATGAAGGACTCGATGATGGGACCGGAGTCCATGCGGCGGAAGCGGTTGGAGAGGAAGCCCCGAGCCTGGCCGCGCACCTCACGCACGAGGTAGCGGTCGGTCTGGTGCCCGTAGAGCTCCTCGAGGTTGTGGATGAGCAGCTGGCGACGCCAGCCCCGCTCCTGCTCCTTCTCGACGTCCAGCAGGCGGTCCACGAAGGTCTTGGGGATGCCGACGCGGTCGGTGACCTGCCGCAGCGCGAGGGGGTGCAGTCCGAGGTCCTCCACGGCATCGCCCGTGTTGAAGGACAGGCCGACGGGGGCCAGCGGGTCCTCGTTGTCGTAGAACTCCAGCCGGGGGGCGGGGACGACGTAGTCGTTGGGGATGTCGGTCTGGACGGCTTCGAGCACGCGCACGGCCTTGGCGGTTCCGGCGCCGATGATGTCTTCGAACTTGTCGCGCGCACGCTGCGCGGCTGCTTCGGCGGCCACCTGGTAGGGGCGTCCGTCATGATGGTAGAGCGGCATCGTAGTCCTCGTTGTGAAGGTCGATGAGATCGTGGACCACGGCGGCCTGGATCTCGGGTGGGAGGAGAGCGGTGACTTCGCCACCGCGTTCGAGGGCGTCGCCGGCGTAGTGCTCGAGGTCGAGCAGCTGACAGTGCCCGTGGAAGGGGCTGCGGTAGACCACGATCTCGTTGACGTGGAGCACCCAGGCGACCGCCCACTGAACGTCGTCGGCCGCGTAGAGCAGTGCGTCGTCCGGGTCGTCGTGGACTCCTGTGAGGATGCTGGCAGCGTTGTCCGTGAAGACCACCCACTCCCCGGCATCGGAGAAGAGGAAGGTCGAGTCGAGGGTCAGTACCTCGTCGTAGGTGATGTCCGTCTGGCGCTCGTCGTTGTATCTGCGCAGGGCCGACAGGGCAGCGTACCGAGGGAGCTTCCCATCCTCGGCCGCTTGGACGACGCGCAGTACCGGGAGCAGCGCGCGCCACTGTTGGAACTCGCCGGCGTGGATGGCCTGGAACGTGTTCGACAGCCAGTCCACGATGACGGGGGTTACCGGGTAGCACCCCTTCAGGGGGATGCCGCTTGTCTCTGAGCTTCCCATCGAGCTCTCTCCTCGTCCAGACGTTGGTCGCAGAGGGCAGCCTCGTCGAGGATGGTCTGGGGGATGACGAACCCCAGCTTGTTGCCCTCGACGGCGCTGTGCATGACGTGCAGATCGTTGAACTCGTAGTGGTCCCCGTCCCGTGCGCCTCCGTAGCCGACGGAGGGGGAGTGGATGACCAGGATGTAGCCGTAGGTGCAGAGCCACACCGCGATGAACTCGACGTCTTCGGCTACCGAGAGGCAGACATCGATGATGTCCACGTTCCGGGCGGGCTTGCCCTCGAGAGCGGCCAGGATCGTGTCGCACTCCGTGGCGTACACTACCCACTCGCATGGGCTCTCGAGCATGTAGTCGCAGGCGTACTCATCCCGCACGGCTTCCCACGCGTCGTCGAAGTCCCCGAGCCACACCTCGTAGGTGGTCTCCATCCACTGGAGGACCTGCTTGAACCTCTCTCGGATGATGTAGGGGTTGATGTTGGCCTGGTCAGCGAGGCGGACCAGGCAGTCCAGCTCGCTGACGGTCAGAGCGTGGAGTGCCCAGGGGGAGTCGAGGTGCTCGTAGTTCTCGACGAGCGCTTCGAACAGTCCCTCCGAACACTCGTACAGCCCGATGTGAAGTTGTTCGGTGGCGTGCATGTACATGTCCTTGAAGTAGTTCTCTTATGCCCGAGAACGTCGTGTTCTTCCCGAGTGAATCTGCGGCCTCTGATCGTCGCATAAGGGCTTTGGTTGAGAGGCATTCCCCGTCACACCATTCTGGAGGCAACATGGCTACGGCCGAGAAGAAGCAGCAGCAGAACGAGCAGCAGCCCTTCCGCTTCAAGCGGAAGGGGTTCACCGCGACGGTCACCCGAGCAGGTGAGCGCCCGTCCGAGCTCCGCGGGCAGCCCCTGCGGAACCATGAAGGGCTCAAGCACCTGCGCCACATGTTCATGCGCCGCGAGTACTACGAGCTCTACCGCTCCCGCACCCAGGAGATCCTGATGACCGCGCTGCAGAACAGCCCCGCGGCGCGCGCCGCCCTGGCGGAGATCGGGTAGGGTCGTACAGCGAGTCCCCCGTGCCCTTCGGGCACGGGGGCGTACCCCCGGAGGTTCTTTTGTTCCCGGTCATCAGCATCCTGCGCCGAGCTGCTGCGAAGGTCATCTATGTGCGTGAGGCTTCCCTGGAGCGCCACGCCGAGGGGTACCGCCTGCCTGCAGGGCGGCTGGTGCGCGCGTTCTCGACCGAGGCGCAGGGTTGGGCGGGGCCCGCGCGGTTCGTGCGTCTCTACGAGCACCGCGTAGCGGGTGACTCTTCCGAGGCCGTGGCCTTGGCCTTGACGGCGACGGAGAACCAACTCGCGCGCCAGCTCGGTCTGCAGGACATGGAGTACACGCTCATCGTGGGCGCCGAGAGCGAAAGGGATGAAGGCGCTCGGGTGGCGCGCCGTGCGCGCTTCGGCCTGGTGAAGGGTACCTTCTGCCTCGCAGGGGCCGGACTCGAGCCGCTCTCTGCGCGAGGGAGACGCCCCACGTCTACGCGGAGGCGCCTCCCTCGAGGTGCTGTCGTCGAGCAGCGATGACCGGGCGGGTCCACAGCCGGTGTACGGGGGACGGGCCGAGCCGCATCAAGGCGCGCTTGTGCTGCTTCGTGGGGTAGCCTTTGTGCTGGGAGAAGCCGTAGCCGGGGTCCGGGAGTGCGCGCATCCACCTGTCCCGGAGTACCTTGGCAGCCACTGAGGCCGCGGCGATAGTGAGGGAGCGCACGTCGCCCTTCACGATGGTCAGGTGCTTGAACCCCAGGTCCGCTCTTTTTTCGCCATCGATGAGCACCGTGGCGGGAGCGCTTCGGGTGTCGTCCGTGTACGAGGCTGCGATGCGGGAGAACAGTCCCGAGGTCCGGAGCCACATCACCCCCTTGTGCTCGACCCCGCACTGCAGCACTTCCAGCCACACGTCAGGGTGCCCGTCCAGGAACTCCAGTACGGCTTCTCGTCGGGGAGCGGTCATCTGCTTGGAATCCTGCAGTCCCATCTGCACCAGGTGGTCGATGAAGCTCCTGTCGTGTGCCGGCAGCACGGCGCCGGCGACCACTATGGGACCAGCGATGCACCCCAGCCCGACCTCGTCCATGCCGAGGAGGGGCTGGGGGAACGCGGCGTCGAAGGCGCGGGGGTTCACATCGTCCTCACGAAGTTCATGAACTGCTTCTGGATGAAGTCGAAGCTGGCAGCGTAGACGTCGTTCTCGGGGACCGGGCGCCAGTAGCTCTCTCCGAACATCTGGTTCATCTCGGAGGCGCCCGCAGTCCAGTTCCCGATCATGAAGCACCAGGTCCTCACCTCATAGCTCAAGAGCGCACGCACCTCGGCCGCGGTCCACTTCACCAGGATCTCCAGGTCCACCTCCCGCTGGTTGGCGAGGAAGTAGAGCGGGTAGCCGTCGGAGAGGACGAACAGGTGGCAGTCGTCGTCCGTACCAGCCAGCTTCCGTCCAGCGACGTGGATGGCGTGGGACAGGGGAGTGACTCCCTCGACCTGGCTCACGGGCGACACCAGCCCGGTGATCCGCTCTGGGTAGGTGAAGATGGTGACCTCGCCGTACTCGGTGCAGTTGAAGCCCATGACGTCGATGTGCACGAAGGGGAAGTCCAGTGAGCGCTGGAGCATCACAGCCAGGCGCTCGACCGCGGGGAAGACGTCGGCCATGGAACCGGACATGTCCACCAGGAGCACAACGCGGAACCCGCGTCCGCGGGTCTCGTGCCGGTAGCAGCAAATACGCTGACCTGACAGCCGCTGGCGCATGTACAGGCGGGCGTCGAGGCGAGCGCCTCGCTCTACGTACTGCGTGGTCTGCAGGCCGATCACGCGAGCGAAGTGCTCTTGCCACCGTTGGGCCGTGAGAAGGTCCTTGCGAGTCAGCATTGCCGGGACGACCTGGGATCGGGGGACGTGTACCAGCTTCACGTTGGCCTTCGCTCCTCGGGTCAGGCGTTCGTCTTCCGAGACGGTGCGCTCCTTGCCGTGTGCCTCCTTGCGCAGCTCCATAGCGCGTTCGATGGCTGCGTCCTCGCCCTCCTGGAGAGCGCGCTGAATGTCCTTGGGGTCTGTGGTGGCCAGCTTGTCCACGACAGGCGTCACGTCGCGTGAGGGGGGTGGGCGGTAGTCGTCCGGGATCTCCGGGTCCACGTCGAAGCCCGCGTTGTCATTCTTGAAGGCCTTCCCGGGCACGGAGCCCGCCGCCAACTGCCCGAGGGCGCTGGTGCTGTTGGGGAGCCAGGAGTCGGCTGCTTCTGCGTCGAGCATGAGCGCCCGAGTCACGTCTCGGATGAGCGTACCTGCCACCAAGAGCATGGCCTCGAAGTTCTTGAGCAGCACGTCCTCGGCTGCCGTCTCGACGGCCTCTCGGAAGTGGCCCCACTTCGTGCTCTCGGGCTCCTGGCGGAGCACCGCCAGCTTGGCGAAGGTGAAGAAGTTGTCGACGTCGGAAGGGGCCTGCTGCTTCATAGCAGGCGCGATCGTGCCGAAGTACCAGCTCTCCAGCTTCATGCCGTCGCCCGGGTAGACGAAGCCCCACAGGGAGTTGACTCGCAGGTCGTCGAGGATGTTGATGAAGAACTCGGCGTCGTGTACCAGCTTCCGCTGTTGGTAGCCCTTCAGATCGAGGCCTTCCTCCTTCGCCAAGTCGGAGATGAGCCGCAGCACGTAGGCGCGCCGGAGCTGCAGGTCCGACTCGAACACGATGTGGGCGAGCTCATGCTTGGTGACGAGTGGTGGATTGGGGTGCATCTTGGGGATGTAGATCTGCGTGCCGTTGGTCATCGCGTGGACGATGCCGCCCGTGCGTGGGCCCCCCATGATGAGCTCGAGCTCTCGACCCACCAGGCCGGAGCCCAGGCGCACCAGGGCGTAGCACAACTCGACATCCCGCTGGTAGGCGAGGTACGGTTCGCGGAACTTCCCGTTCCGCATCGGGGGAAAGACGCCCTGCCTGCGCGGGGCGTTGGCGTTGCGCGCCATCAGGCCGACCCGAACGATGTCCCGAACTGGGCGTCAACTCGGTCGCCCATCAGCGTCCGGTCCCCGCGCTCGTACTTGTTGAGCAGCAGGCGCAGCGCGCGCACGTGGTCACCGTCGAAGCGCCGGATGTTCCGCAGGCACCGCTCGAGGTCTCGGGTGGAGAGCTTGTACTCCACGGCATCGGTGCGGCTGGCGACTGCGACGGCGCAGAGGGCGCCGATATGGCTCCGGTCGGCCTTCGGGCAGAGCCTGCGCAGGATGCGGGCCTCTTGGGTCTCCTCCGGGTAAGGCATGCGCATCTCGCTGAAGCGGGCACGGAGGTCGGGGTTGAGCACGTGGAGGCCGCCGAAGCCCGCGGGGTTCATGGTACCGATGACGATGAGGTGGCAGTTCTCGTCCGTGCGGAACATGCGCCCGACATCGGACACCCAGATGCCGCGGCGCCAGTCCAGCAGGCCGTTGAGCTCCTTCTGCGCCCCGGGCTTCAGCGTGTTGATCTCCTCGAGGCAGAGCACGGCGCGCCCGCATTCGTTGGCCATCTGCACGGCCAGCGGGAGGGGTCCTGGGACGTAGACGGTGTCGCCGCCCACGCCGACGAAGCTCCCCCGGAAGTCCCACTTCTGGTCGTCCATGCTGCAGTCGTAGGTGATCATCGGCACGTGGTGGCCGCGGCGCTCGGCAAGGCCGACAGCCAAGGTAGCCGCCAGCAGGCTCTTGCCGAGGCCCTGCTCCCCGTGGAGCAGGAGAGGCTCCGGGGCGTCTTCTGCCGGGTCGATGAGCCGCAGGGCGTCTTCCTGTAGTCCGTGAACGTCGACGTAGGTGCCCGCTACGCGCGGGGTGAGCGTGGCCTTGTCGGGCCACGCGATGGGGATGTCTTGAGTGTGCATCGTGTCCTCGTGTCGGAGTTGAGAGCCTTATTCGTGAATCGCGAGCTCTCTGACGGGACAGAGCTTCCAGCGCCCGGTCTCGACCATCTGGCAGTTGGCCTTGCGCACGGTGGACGCATCCTGTCCGGCGGGCCAGGTGGCCGGTCGGAAGAAGGCACAGGTCTCCACGTCGTAGCGGCACTGGAGGCAGTTCACCTGGAAGAAGGTGACCCAGGCGTGCACCGCGGCGTCCTGGTAGTGCACCTGGGCGAGGACCGAGGCGTACTCCGGGGAGAGTCCGAGTTTGATGCCGAAGATGGCGATGATGCGTTGGAGGACGAACTCGGACAGGATGACGGGTGGATTCTTCATGCGGATCTCGTTGACATATGAACCGGCTTTCGGTTACTGCTGTAGCACCCCCACCACCCGGAGTCACTATGCCCCGCCTGCTCAGCAAGGAAGAACGCGAGTCCCTGTCCCGCCCCGAGCGCCGCGCGCTGCGCCGCGAGCGCCGTGAGGAGCGGCGTGGGGAGAGCATCCTCGCCAAGCTGAACATCGACTGGGTCAAGGTCGACGAGAAGGCCACCGAGCTGATCCTCGACATGGCCGGCATCGCCATGCCGCCCGAGGAGAAGATGCAGGCCGTCATCGACGAGCTCATCGACCAGATCGATGACTTCTGCCGCTGGGAGGGCGTGGGCACCGCCATCGGCGGCTTCCTCGGCGGTACCGTCGGCGCCCTGGCCGGTGCGGCCGCGGCTCAGCTGCTCGAGCAGCTCGACGGCAAGGCCCTCGAGTACATCGCCGGCAAGTTCATCGAGCCCAAGGTCCAGATGGTCTACGACCGCCTCAAGGAGCAGGGCGTCATCGTCAGCGCCAAGCGCTACGAGGCCGCGGTCGCGCTCGTCGAGGGCTGGTCCAAGGAAGAGCGGCACAACCGCCTCGCCCGCTTCACCGGCACCGAGATCCTGGGCTGGTTCATCGAGGACGAGAGCGGCCGCGTCTTCGTCGCGGAGTAGCCCGTGGGCAGCAAGCCGCTCATCATCCAGGGGAGTCTGGACTCTCCCGCTGCTGTGCCCCTGGATGCGGCCGGGAACGCTATGCAGCCGTGCGTGCCCGGCGACATCGCCTTCTTCCTCGGGGAGCCAGAGCGGGAGGTTCTCCGCATCACGCCTGGCGACGGCGACAAGCCCGGCAAATTCATCATCAACGGTGACCAGGAGACCGAGGACGTGCACCGGGTGTACGCCGCCTTGGCTCGCTGGGTGCAGGCAATGGAACCTCCATGTATGTGAAGATCGGCTCCAGCGGCGACGACGTCCGCTCTGTCCAGCAGCGCCTCAATCACTACGGCTTCCACGTCGTGGAGGATGGCGAGTTCGGTACCAACACCTACAACGCGGTGCTGGAGTTCCAGGCGTCCCGCAACCTGACGGTCGATGGCATCGTCGGCGACGCGACCTGGTCCGCACTGCTCGCGGACGACTCCGATGAGAACCCGGACTGGGACTGGAGCCTCGCCCGGGTCGCGTACCTGGACGGGCTGCGAGAGGCGCACGGCCTCGGCATCACGGGGGTCGGGAAGTTCCCGCTGGCGATGTCGGAGGAGGACGTGCGCAAGGTCGTCCAGGTCCTCAAGGATGCGGTCCTGCAGTACGGGCGGCGAGAGGTCCCCCGGGGGAGCAACGGCGGCCCGGAGCTGGCGGAGATCGTCGACGCCGGCGGGGACGGGAGGCCCCCCTCCGCCTACTGGCTCTACTGGAAGGTCGCTGACAAGGACCTGCTCAAGACCATGCCGGCCTGGTGCTGCATCTTCGTGAGCTGGGCTGTCCGGAAGGGCCTGTCCACCCTGGCTGGGCGTCTGCTCGACTGGAGCGAGACTCCCTTCGGGAAGTGGTTCGGCGGCTGCTCGTCCCACCTCGAACCGTGGGCCGAGGAGCGCGGGACGTTCGTCACGCCCGAGGCGTACCCAGAGGGCATCGTTCCCGGGATGGCCTTCACCCTCGGTCCGGACTGGGTGGACCCGCAGGCCGACAACCCGAGAGCCGCAGCTCATACGGGCTTCGTCCTCGAGGTGTACGACGACGGCTACTTCCAGACCATCGAGGGCAACGCCGGCGACAAGGTCAACACCTACCGGCGGAAGATCTCGTCCGTCCGCAAGTTCATCTGGTGGTGGTAGGTGGACGTCGGCGCCCCCATCGTGCGGCTCGGCAACTGGTCCTGGGTCGATGTCTACGTCGCGTGTGGGCGGGAGGACCCTGACAAGTTCGCAGCCGCCACCGTGGAGCAGAACCAGAAGCGCTACGCGTCGTGCCCGCAGAGCGAGATCCTGGTACGAGGTACCGGACGCTCTACCAGGACCCGCGCCGCTGCCGTGGCCTTCGCGCTCAACGGAGGTCGCGCCCTCATCGACGCGGCCACGCGGCTACAGGCCGACGTGCAAGTCGAGCTGGCGCGAGCAGAGCTGGACCGCATCGCCCCGCACCTCCCCCGGGAGCGCATCCTTGCGGCCTATACCCGTCGGCGCGATGGGCGCTATGACCTCGCCTGGAAGCTGCAGCTCGCCACCGCGGTGTTCCCCGATCACTCCAACCCGTAGCAGCTGATGTTCCAGACTATCGCCACCACGTTTCGTCGCTACCACGCCCCGGACGTCCCCGAGGGCTTCCGCGATCACTTCGCGGAGTGCCTCGCTGCCAACGGCTTCCGCGATCTCGGGGAGCACCAGCTCGGTACCCGGGTGGGTTGGGTGCGACTGGACGACCCGCTGTCCTCCGACTTCACGGACCTGAACACCTGGCTGTACGACCGCTACCTGGTCGTGGGGCTCCGCATCGATACGCGGAACGTCTCGGGCAAGCTGCGCAAGGCGCTCCTCGCCCAGCGGTGCGCCGCGTGGTGCCGCGAGCATCTCCGGTCGCGGTGCCCCGGGGCTGTGCGGACCGAGCTCGCCGAGCTGCTGGACTTCGAGCTGGCGGCGAAGACACTCCCCACGATGACGGTCATCCCGGTGGTGTGGAACGTGGTGGACAACTACGTGCTCTTCCACAACCAGGCGGACAAGAAGATCAACGTCTTCGTCAAGCTGTTCCACGAGACCTTCGGGATCCCGGCTGAGCCCTGGTCGGTGGCCGAGTGGCTTCCGCAGCACCTGAAGCCCAACCACGAGTGGCTCTCGGTTGAGAGCCACGCCTTCTACCTCTGGCTGTGGTTCATGACCGAGCTCCGTGGGTGTCGCCTGCGCCTTCCGGATCTCGTGGTGGACGCCTGGGTGGACAGCAAGCTGGTCTTCGGGACCGACGGGACGCCCAAGGCCGTCACGCTCGCCGGCGAGAACCCCGCGAGCTACGCCGAGGCCGCCGCGGCGCTGCGCAACCAGCGCAGGCTCTCCGAGATGAGCTTCTGCATCCGCCGGGACGAGCGGGAGTTCGCCTTCTCGTTCGTACCGGACTACGGCCTCAAGTCCGTGAAGCTCCCCCAGGTGGTCAGCGGCGACGGAGAAGAGGCGCTCTACGACCGCATGTTCCTGTACGAGGAGCTACACAGCATTCTCGGCACCCTGTTCACCAGCTTCGCCGTGGAGCGCTCGTCCACCGACTGGGCCTATGTCATGGACGATATCCACGAGTGGATGGAGAAGAAGTGATGGAAGGCATCCCCGAGCTCCCCGACCGCCCGGCCTTTGGCCACCTGCAACTGGTCCCCAACGTCGACGCGCGCTTCGGCTCCGCGTCCCACTACGTCCGCGTGCTGACCTACGATCCCGAGGCTGAGGAGTTCATCACGCTGCTGCTCACCGAGGCCGACATGCGCACGCAGGAGCACCGGCGGAGCATGAACCCCGAGGAGTGCATCGAGCCTGGCCCCATGGACAAGCTCAAGGCGCGGGTGTGACGGGCCAGGCGGCCCGCTGCTTCCTCGACAAGACCCGGGTCTGCGGCGGGATTGCGACCGATCACCCCTGCAAGGCCTACAAGGACGGAAAGTGCCAGCTCCTGACCAACACCTCGAGGGCCAGGCGCGTTCTGGAGCAGCTCCTCAGCGCGCTGACCAAGAAGCCCCCACCGCCCTTCAGCTGAGGACTGGGCAGGCTGCTCGGGTGCTCGGCGTGCGCTTGCGGCAGCTGCAGTACCTTCGTGAAACTGGCGTGGTCGTGCCCTCTGCGGTGGGGCGTGGCCGCGGGCACACCAGCCGGTACACCTACCTCGACCTTCTGCGAGCACACCTGGCTCTCGGCGACTTGAAGGACGTGTCCCAGGCTGCCCAGCGAGTCATCTTGGCCGACGTGGAAGCGGCTCCCCCGAAGGCGCTCCGGACGTGGCGTCTCGGAGATCACACCACCATCACGGTGGACCTTGCCCAGGTCCACCGTGAGCTGCAGCGGAGGCTCCCATGAGCTCGCCGACTCCCATCTCCATCTCCTACACCTACATCACCGAGCTCAAGAAGTTCCGCCTCGAGGTCAGGCACCGTCCGAGCGGGCAGTTCATCTCGGTGATCATGGAACCTCACGAGGCCATCGGCCTGTACAACCTGGTCCTCGAGGAGACGCGGAAGTGCGCGCAGAACCCGGCAGCGCTGCCGGCTCCGCTGCGCATCATCCATGGCGGGCCCGATGGCGGGCAAAAGGAGAAGGAGGCGGCCGAGCACGGGCAGACCGCGCCCGCGGATCCGGGGAGCCCCTCGGTGACCGTGGACGACGACCTCCCGGCCGGTCTCGTGCTCGTCCACGGCGCGCAGGGCTCCGACTCCGAGCACTAGTTGCCTCGCGACTCGCTCTGGACTACTATTGGCCGTGAAGTGGGTGCGACCTAAGCGAACCACCCCCGGGCCCTGCGACGGCCCGGGGGCTTGGTTCCATCAATCCCGCTCTCGCTGGAAGTGGGTGACCATGTCGTCCACCGTCTGCCCGGCCAGGCTCCGCGGAGTACCGCCGGCCATCTCGGCGGCTTGCCGGTAGGACGCCATGCGCACTTCGCCTGCGTCGTAGAACTTCTGGCGGATCCACTCGGCGTTGACGGGGGAGTGCGGGCACTCGGTGTAGGTGCACTTCCCGCCGATGTTGTGCTCGTCGGCGTGGTGTGGGCAGTGAGGGTAGGCCAGCCGCTCGTCCCGCTCATCCATCGTCTCCTCACCGGCCTGGAAGTACAAGACGGCGCAGTGGTTGCAGGCGTACTTCCAGGTGTCGGAGATGAAGAGCCCATCGACACACCACAGCTTCTTGCCGCAGCAGAAGCAGGTGTGCACCTCGCGCTCCGTGCAGACGACCTTGCGGGGGTCCAAGAGCTTCCCGTCCCAGCGAGAGTAGTAGGCGACGCTGTACTTGAGCACGCACTGGAACATGGGGTCCAGCGTGGCCAGCCAGTCCTCGCCGTTCTCGGACATCACCCACATCATCGTGCCGTAGACGATGACCTCGAGGTACATCTGCGGTGGGGGCTCCCGCTCGTAGAGCTGGAAGAGCTCGGCGACCTGGGGCAAGGAGCGTGCGCGCTCGTCGTCCGTGATGCCCGGGGTGTGCCAGCGCTGCTCGAACATGTTCTTCTTCGGTTCGTTGCGCAGGATGATCAGCTGGTCCGGGTCGAACTCGTACCCCATGTAGTCGAAGACCCACCTGTAGGGCTCGTCCGTCTGGTAGAAGCCGGTGTTGAGCCAGATCCACCAACCGCTGATGCAGAGCCAGTCGAGGGTGGCGACGATGCCCAAGGGGAGCCAGTAGTCAGGAAGGACGGTGGAGTCGAAGCCCTGCTCGCCGAAGCGGTGGTTCAGCAGGTCGGCGACGAAGTGGTACACCCCCGGATCCGGCATCCAGTCGGGCCTGGCTCCGAGGTTCTGTCCAGTGTGCTCTACGAGGTCGTGCATGGTGCCTCCAGGTTGTTGGAAGTCTTATGCCAGAAACAGAAATCCTCCTGCTCTCTGTTTCCTCACGTTTTCAGCCGGTTATGCCGAGGGCGTAAGAAATCCTGTTGACTGAGTACCTCTCGACCGGGTAGCTTCCTCGCATGTACCTCATCTTCGTCCGTGGCGGAAACCTCGTTCTCGTGTCCCACACGAGGATCGAGCCTGCCGCGCGCCTGGCGGCGCTGCAGAAGTGCTCCCCTGTGGAGCTCGAGCTTCTTGGCGCCATTCCTGGGAGCAAGCGGGCTGCTGGTAGGGTACGCGACGAGTTGCAGGGCGCCTCGGTACGGGACGACTGGTTCGAGTACGAATCCGTGAAGTCTCGGATCGACGAGCTGCTTGCTCTCGATGGGGTGTTCCTGCTGGCCCCGTCGCAGTCCAGTGAGAAGCGAGGGCACGTCCCCGTCAGCCAGGCGGCTGCCGCGTTGGGCGTTCCTGTGGTTGATGTGCAGAAGTACGTGCAGGTGCGAACGACCGCCGGCGGGCACCGCAGGGTGTTCGTCGATGAGCTGCAGGCCGCGGCCGCGGCTCGAGTAGAACCCGATCTCTCCTTCAGGAGTTCCTGATGTGCCCCGAATCCCCTCCGCCCCCGGGCGTGAGCTCTCTCGACGATACCGGCAGCCGTACCCCGGTCGACTCCGGCCCGAAGCCCCCGCGACCCCGGAGGCACGACCCGCGAGCCGACCCGCTCTCCGACGCGGCGCACGCCCGTGCGCGCGAGGTCGACCCCCGCACCCCGCCTCCCGGCACCAACCGCTCCAAGCGGGACGTCGTCGAGGTGCCCATCCAGACCCAGCGCTCGCGGCGCTTCCTGGTCACCTGGGACTCGGTCGACGGGCATCGTCGCCAGGTCAGCAAGGCCGACGTGCAGGGCAAGCTCCTGTCGCGCGCCGAGCAGTTCTCCCTGTGCTTCATCCTCGCCTTCCGTGAGCTGTCGCTCGGCGGCGACCCCGGTACCGTGCTGAAGGCCTTCGGCGTGCGTGTCGAGGACATCGATGGCGCCCTGCTCTTCCCCTTCCCCAAGCTCGTGCACCGGCCCGAGGCCGCGTTCGAGGAGTCGCTCGACCCCGCCGCGGCCCCCGCCGCGTTCGCGCTCGCCGAGGACGGCGAATAGCCCTCGAGGAGGTCACCCGTGTCTGAGATGAAGCCCCCGTACGTTCACGTCGCTCTGGTCACCGAGGCGTTCTGCGTCGAAGCCGATGTCAGCCTGCACCCCGTGCAGCGCTGGTGGGACAAGCTGACCGCGAACACCATGCTCTCGCGGATGCGCGACGAGGCAGGGGCTCCCTTGCTCACGGTGCGGGTGGCCTGCCCGGAGTGCTACGCCCAGGCTCACCGCCTCACCAAGGTCGACCGCCCGGAAGGTGTGCGCCGGAAGTGCGGGAGCTGCGGGCACGAGTTCCCGGTGGGCGGAGAGGAGTAGCTGCCTCCCCATGGCGTGGTTCGACGAGATCCAATCTCCCCTGACGCGTCGATCCGCTCGGCGCATCCGAACCTGCCGAGTGTGCCAGCGCGACTTCCGCTTGGACTACGCCGAGATGGAGCGTACCCTCGACCAGCCTTTCGTCTGTGCCAACTGCGAGGAGCAAGAACGTGAGCGATCACAACAGCCCGGGTTCCAAGGGCAAGCTCATCACCGCCATCGATAACGTCCAGGCGCAGTCGTCCGGCCTCAAGTCCCTGTACACCATCGAGTTGGCGCTGACGCGCTCTCCCCAGCGGGAGGAGCTCTGCGGCGCCATCGTGGTGTTCAAGCAGAACGTGAAGCTCGATCTACCCGAGGGCGTGCCGATGCAGGAGGCCATGCAGCAGGCGGCCAAGGAGCAGACCGAGGTCATGCTGCGCGACCCGGAGAAGTTCAGGGAGTCCGCGGGTCAGTGGATTGCCTGGGCGGTCGGACGCGTCATGGAGATCTACCGCGAGGTGGGCGGGGCCAAGGTCGTCATCAAGGCGCCCAAGCTGAAGGTGCGCCAGTCGCTCTCCCAGGCCACCGTGGCCGCGCAGGGCCTCAAGCCGGCCGAGAGCACTCTTCGGAGGATCGACCAGCTGCTGCGCCAGGGGTACACCTACGACCCGTGGACCAAGACCATCCGTCGTGGGGCTGTCAACGCCGGGATGGCCAAGCGATGAAGTTCGGCCAGGCGATCCAACTCATCCGCGAGCAGGCTCACATGAAGGCGGTGTGGGCCGAGTGTCTCGACCACCTCCAGGAGATGAAGGCGGACGAGGACGGCATTCAGATGGAAGGCGGTGCCGACGAGAAGGTCGATGAGGACTACATCGACCAGGGCATCGCCGTCCTCGAGGGCCTCATCGAGGCCTGTGAGATCGAAACCGCCAAGCTGGAGGCACTCGATGTCCGACCACCAGAGTCCACCGACGGTCAGGGTGACGGCTGACCCCGCCACCGACTTGACCGGACTGCCCCTCGTCACCGCGGTGATCGACCCGGAGATTGCCCGCTTCGAGGAGTGGTTCCGCTCCAACGTGGACGCCAACACGGGCCTGTCCAGGTTGGAGCACGAGATGTTCCGTTCCTACCTCTACCAGAAGCTGACCGGAGCGTTCTGATGCGCCTCATCCTCGAGATCCCGCCCGCCAAGCGTGGTGCCCACATGGAGTGGCCCAAGCCAGCGGACGATATGACATCGCTCCTGTTCAAGCTGCCCCGCCCTGCCCGCACACTGGACTGCAAGCGCTACGATGCAGATGTCGTCGCGTGGTTCCCGGCGAGCGACCGAGCCCCCATGTTCACTCTGGCTTCGGGTCGGCGCTCCGACGGGGCCGAGGCAGCTGTGCGCGAACTCGACGAGTACGTGCGCGAACTGGAGACTCTCGGCACCGTGGTCATCGTCACCGCGGGGGCCGTGTCCCCGGAGGGCTTCAAGGTCTACGACGCCGAAGGGCAGCAGGCCTGGTTCGATGGCTTCGTCGTCGAGGGGGAGTGGACGCGCGAGGAACTGCTGGGCGAGTAGCCGCACACGTAGGGGAAGTGGTGTTATCGTAGTCTCCACACAGCGGAGACATCGATGTCGGATTCCCTCCTGAAGCAGTGCAGCGACGAGCAGCTGTTGCGTGAAGTGGTGGCGCGCCTGGTAGACCAGCCCGAAGCGCTCCAGATCGAGAGTAGCATCACCGACGGCCTGGCCGTGTTCGAGGTGGCGTGCCCAAAGGACGACACCGGGAAGCTCCTGGGGCGAAAGGGCGCGCACGCCAACGGCATCCGTGCCGTGTTCACCGCGATCTTCGGGAAGCGCGGGCGCCGGTTCCACTTCAACGTGAACGACGGCAAGCCCCGCTCGAGCCGGAGTCGCCAACGCGGGAGCTGATAGGTGCACCCCGGATACCCAGGAGCGCCGCCGGGCATGATGCCGGACCCGCCGCCCGGGCCGGGGCTGTTCGGTGCATCGGCACAGGCGATGGGCTTCGGCGCAGCGCCCGGGCAGATGTACGGGACCATGGGCATGGGCATGCAGCAGGGCGCCATGGGGGCCGGCGGTGCGGCTGTCAACACCATGGCCAACCTGGCCTTCCCCGCGGCAGTGGGTACGGTCGGTTTCGGCGCATGGGCGTTGGCCCCCATGATGCAGCGTGCTGGCATTGGAGGGGCTGCCGGTGCCGTGGGCTTCGGCGCCATGCGTGCTCTGGACCCATTCACGTGGGCGGCCCCGTTCTGGCGGGGTGGCTTCGGCGTGGGGCGCGGGATGCTCGGGGTGACGGGGCGTGGCTTCGC
>Ga0208019_1000151_pt1 | contig 37937 bp, 45 predicted proteins | sample CB_VirMetaG_5_FD_184540 | JGI IMG/M metagenome (GOLD analysis project Ga0208019, IMG submission 184540) | Freshwater to marine saline gradient viral communities from Chesapeake Bay - CB_1508_1D Viral MetaG (SPAdes) (version 4) | ecosystem: Environmental > Aquatic > Marine > Coastal | place: USA... | reverse complement strand
CGACCAGGTCGCGGAGAGTGTGAGCAGAGGTCATCTTTTCGGTCTTCATTGCGTGTTCCTGCGCTCGGCCTTGGAAAGCTGGATCTCGAGCCTCTCCTCCTCCCGGCCGAGCATCTCTCGGAGGGCAGCTCCAACAGCGGCTCCGCCTGGGCGACGGGCCGGGATCACGACGCGCACGGTCTTCGACCCCTCGCGCACCGTGATCGTCAGGACGGAACTCCGGCCACGCCCCAGCAGCAGGGCCACGCCGCGAAGCGCGGACACCCTGGCGCGAATCGCGTTGACCGCGCTCATCGGGCGAACCTCTCGGCTTGCTGCCGGCGGAACTCCTCGCGCCGACGCGCCTCCTCCGTCTTCGCCATCCCCGGGGTCTTGATCCCCTGGAGGATCCGCCGCGCCGAGGTGGCGATCCGAAGGCCATAGCCGGCAACACCCGGCATCTTCTTCCGCTCCCGGTCGCTGATCTGCCAGTCGCCAGCCTCGACCAGCTCCCGAACCACCGCCGGGTCCAGGAGGCTCGGCAGCCACTCGGCGTTCACCGACAGGATCGACTTCAGCTCACGGAAGAGCTTGGCATCCTGGCCATCCGACTGGACCTCCAGCGGCCGACGCTTCCGGAACAGCTCCAGACCCCGCGCCAGCTCCGCGCGCCACAGGTCGCCCCCGCCGGCCTTCTCCATCCACCGAGCCACACGGTGGGTCCCCGGAGAGCGACGAGGACGGCCTCGAGTGGGGGACGGAATAAACCGTTCACCATCTTCTTCTTTACTGTTCCTATAAGAAGAAGAAGGGGTACGGTTTATTCCCGATTTCCCGGAGGTTTCCGGTCGAGGCCCAGTTTCTGCCCCTTCGGCCGGGGTTTCCGCCACTTTCCTAAGTACCCCTGGGAACCCAGCCTCGCTCGACGGTTCAGGAGAACCCGAACTGGAGCCTGAGCTGAGTACCCTCGGGTACTTAGACCCATTTTCATCGAACGCTTTATTCCCGCCCTGAGTACCCATGGGAACCCAGGATCCGGTCTGAGTACCCATGGGAACCCAGAAACTCTCCGAAGCGCGAACCTTCCCGGTCACGCGGCCACGGCCGTCCAACGACTCCGCCGTCACCGCTCCAGACTCAAGCGCGCCACGAATCGCCTCCAGACCAGTCGCGCGACGGCGGCTCAGGAAGCTCAGAAGCTCCTCCGAGGTCGCACCATCCGGACGGTCGAAGGCCAGGTGGAGGAGGACCAGCGCAGACTCGGGGGATCGACCCCAGGCCCTGCGAAGCACCTCGCCGTCTACCAGGTCAGTCTTGTCCATGCCGCGCATTGTAACGGAACGATCCCGAGCATTCCAGCACAATGCGTGGCCACGATGAAAAAAACGCCCCCCAGCCCGAGGGCCAGGGGACGCAACACAGGAACAGCCTGAAGTCGGACAAGACTCACATGACCGTCAGCCGCAGTATAACGCAGCCTGGTCTGTGCCGGCGCAGGGTGGGGATGGATTTTGGGGGGGATATTCGGAGGGGGGTATTCGATAGCGGGAGGGCGGCCGCGCCCCCCCTGGGGGGGGGTCTCGGGCCGGGGGGAGGGGCCGCGCAGGCCGCTCGAGGCCGCCGGAACCGGGGCCGCCGCCGCTGTAACGCCTTGCCCGGTCAGCACTTGCGTCGGATGCGCCCCGTGCGACACACTCCCGGGTGTGCCGCCTACCCTGTACCCGCATGCGCGTAACCCGCGCCCGGGCAAGGGGTTGCGGGCCGAGGTCACCGGGCCGCTAGGCCGCGCCCCGACCCGCTACTACCCTGAGCGCACCCCAGCTGCCATCCGCCCATGCCGCGCCGCCCGTCCGCCTCAGACCCCGCTCCCGCCGCCGCTGCCGCGCCCGCCGCCGACCCGACCGCCGGGCTGTACCGCGACCTCGAGGCCGCCGTGCTGCGCGCGCTGCTCGGCCAGCTGGCCCGGGCCGAGGACGCTGGCGAAGCCCTGCCCGCTGCCACGCTCAGCACCGCCGTCTCCCTGCTGCGCGCCGGGCAGGTTCCCGCCGCCAGCACCGCCGCCGCGCGCACCGCCGGGGACGCTGAGCCGGACTGGTTCGGCCAGCTGCCGGACGGCCTGAGGGAGCAGCTCCGCGCGCGCCTCGGCCTGAGCTAGGTGAGGCCCTCAAGGCCCCCGGCGACACTTTTCTCGGGGATTCTCGAAAAACTCTAAGTGCTTGCCGGGCAAGGACTTAGGTGCTGTTTCGGCCCCCGTTGTGTCGCCATCGCCCGAGTTTCTGCTTGCGTTGTCCGGAAGTGTCGCCTAATCTTCCCTCACATCGGCAGCGCAACGCACCGCACCGCGCCGCCCCGCTCACTAGCAAGCAGGTCGAATCCCAGCCCAGCCCGAAGGGTAGCCCCCTGGCAGTAAGGCAGGCAGCGCGCTAGCGCATCGGCAAGAGCCGAGTACGGGACAGCGTCCGGAACCGACCCCGCCCGATGGGGCCGCGCCCGGCGCACGAAGGGAACGGATCCCCCCAGGGCGAGTAGCACCGTCTAGGGGGCCGACCTACTCCGCACCGCGACTACCAGCTCGCCCCGCGCACCCGGCCACCGCGCCGTTGCCATGCCCGGGCGAGAAGGGGCGCAACTCCCGACCCGGGCCGCTGCCCGGGCGCGGTGCTGACGGTCGGCTGGCGGCGCGCGGAATCGACCGTGCCGATCCGTACCCGGACAAGGCGAAACGCTGCCCGGCCCAGTCCGGCAGCGTCGGTCAGGCGTGGCGGCCTGACCCTGATGAGCTAGCCGACCCGCCCCGGGCGGTTCCCGGGATACCTGAGGCCATGCGTACACCACGAAGGCCGCTGCCCTGCGCGGCGGCGGCCGAGGCCTCGTAACACAGGACTGACTGATGATGGCTTTCGACATTCTCGCCTGGACGGCGGATGCTGACATGTACTGCCCCGGCTGCGCGGCCGACCTGTACCCCGGCCTCGACGAGGGGACGGCGCGGGACGCCGAGGGGAACGAGCCGCACCCGGTCTTCGCCGACCAGGAGGACGAGATCACGGGCGACTGCTGCGGCAGCTGCCACGAACCGCTGGTCGAGGTCGAGGAGGGCGGGATCGCCGCCTGCCCGGCCTGCAACGGCGTCGGCCTGCTGCTCGGGCAGCTGGGCGACCTGACCCACTACCGCTGCCGCTGCTGCGGCGTGACCTTCGAGGGGGGGGAGGCCTGATGATCCCTCCCCGCATCACCTGGGTCGATTGCCCCATGGGCGACGGCTTCCTCGAGATCCCGCATCAGGCGGCGGTCGAGTGTTCCGCCCCGGGGCCGTGCGACGGCGCGGTCGAGTACTGGGAGCGGGAGGGGGGGATCCGCTGGCCCCTCGCCTCGGCCATGCGCCGCGACCTCGCCGAGTACGGCTGCTGGGACGACCTCGACACCGTCGAGCAGGAGGTGCTGCGCCGCCGCTACCTGTGGATCTCCGCCGGGAACTGGCGGGACGCCGGGGAGGAGGAGCCGACCACCCCGTCCGGCGTCTCCCTGGTGACCCTGTTCGAGAGCCTCGACGGGTGGGCGGTCAGCTGCCGCCACGATCCGACCGAACAGTCGGCGGACACCCACACGGGTTTCACCCTGACCGTTCGCAAGTCGGCGTGGCCGGGCCGGGCCTGGGACTGGTGGATCACCGATTGGGAGGGCCGCACCCGGGCGGAGGGCGAGGCCAACACCCGCACCGCCGCCCGCGCTGCGGTGATCGCCCGCTGGCTCGAGATGGAAGACTGACCTGACCTGTGGCCTGGGCGGGGCCTCGTACCGCCCACCGAACACCGCGCCGGGCGGCTCCCGGCACACCTCTAACACAGGAACGAACAATGCCTTTCTGCGAGATCCTTTCCGACTCCGAGGCGGCCGACCGCCTCGTCTCCGCCACCGGGTGGCCGTACTCCGACTGCCTCGACCTGATCGAGTACCTCGACGAGGTCTACGAGGACTGCGGCATGGGCGAGGTGCGGCAGTTCGACCCGGTGGCGATCCGCTGCGACTGGTCGTACTACGAGACCCCCGAGGAGGCCGCGACTGATCACGGTCTCGACAGCTTCGAGGAGCTGGAAGACCTCACCACCGTCCTCGCCCTGCCCTGCGGCGGGGCTTTTGTGGAGGCCTTCTGATGATCGCCCCCCGCATCGCCGCGCTGATGCTCGAGGCGGCCGACATCCTGCTGCGGCAGAAGCCGACCAGCGGGTGCGGCTGGGACATCTACCGCACCCTCACGCGCGAGGCCGACTTCCGCTCGGCGGTGGTCGCCATCCCGGAGGGGGTGGAGGAGGCCGAGTTCGAGGAGCGGGTGACGGCCTACCTGCCCTGGAACTACCGGGTGATGCCCGGCTTCGGGATGCCGGGGAAGGTGGCGATCTGCGGCGTTGACCTCGACGGGTGGACGCTCGACGGGTATGTCCTGCCGCGCTTGGCCTCCGGCCTGATGGTGGGGGTCGAGACCCAGCCCCTCGGCACTTGCTGATCCGCCCGGAGACGGGCCGCCCGGGGGGAGCGGATCCCCCCTTCCCGATCACCGCGCCGGGCGGCTCCCGGCAACCCCTAACACAGGAACGACCTAATGAACACCTACAACATCACCTTGCTCTGCCGGACGCTCGAGTTCCGGTACTTCACCGTCGAGGCGGCCTCCGAGGAGGCGGCCTACGCCACCATCGCGGGGGACGAGAAGGCTGGCCGAATCCTCGACCAGCAGGAGGAGTGCGACGAGACCCTGTCGCAGGAGGAGTGCGACGAGACCCTGTCGGAGGACACGGTGGACTTCGAGTGCCACCGGATCCTCGGCTGCCTCCCGAACGAGGAGCTGTGCGACCAGCTCGAAGCCGCGCGCAGGGCGGCGGGGCTGTCGCACCAGGATGTCGCCCGGCTCGACCCCTTCGGCCGGGAGTTCACCCAGATCTTCGGGCGGCTCGGCCTGACCCGAGACGAGCGGCGCGCCGCTGCCCGGTGGGCTGCTCGTGCCGGGGAGGGGGCGTGATGGCGCGCTTCCGCTACCGGATTCTCGAGGCGATCACCTACACGCTCGACCTCCCGCGCAGGGCGTTCGAGCGGCAGCGGGTGTCCCTCGCCCCGGATGACTTCATCCCGAACCGCCCGGCGACGGCGGCCGACCGCGACCTGCTGTGGCGGATGGTAACCGCCGGGCGCGTCCCGGCCCTCGCCAAGGCGCGGCTGCGCGCCGCCGAGGGGAGGCAATACCACACCATCTCGGCGTTGGCCCTCGGCTACATGGAGCTGGACACTCTCGTGACGGACGAGGTGGTGTCCTTCCGGGTCACCATCGCCCACCCCCTCGAGGAGGTGGAGGCGTGAGCGGCCGCCGTGATGACCGCGACCGGGAGGTGTTGACCTTCGAGGCCATCGTGCTGATGTCCGCCTTCTGGTTCCTCCTCGCCCTGCTGTGGAGCGTAGGCCCGGCGTGAGCTACGCCGACCCTCGCAAGCTGTGCCGTCGCCTCGCCCGGGAGGGCGGGGCGGTGGTTCGGCTCGACGCATCCCTCGGGCTGCTTCGGGCCGTCGCTCCGGGCGGCCGAGCCTTCCACGACGGCAACGCCGTCGAGGTGGCTGTGCCTTACCACCGCCGCTTCCGGCTTTCGAGCTGGTCGCGGATGGCCGAGGCCCTCCACGGGGGGACGCGGCCGACCCTTCCCGCCGACGAGCGGGTTTCCATTCTTGACCTCTGAACACAGGAGAACACCATGACCTTCGACTACCACACCCTGGCGGGTGACCGCCAAGCTCTCCGGGAGGCCATCTCGGAGGCTACCGACGCGCTGCGGCGGACGCTCGGCCACTCCCGGGCGGAGCGGCTGCGCATGCGCATCGCCAAGCTCGAGCTGCTGGCCATCGCCCAGGACACGGCGGAGGACGAGCAGTCGGCGAGGGCCTACCCCGGGGCGGATGACGGCCGCTTCCTGGCGCGCGTCCAGGCCCGGCTGGAGCGGTGGCTCACCACCTTCGAGGCCCAGGAGGCCTGGCGGGGACTCGGCTCGGCGACGGCGGTCGCCGTGCGGGAGGGCTACCGTCTCGCCGCCCTTGCGGCAGAGGAGGTGGAGCTGTGATCGCCGCCTACATCTCGCACCTCGAGGAGCGGGGGCGCAGCCCCCGCTACCTCACCGTGACGCAGCGCGCCCTTGAGCGGCTGGCGGCCGACCCTCAGGCTGCTCTCGACGAGCTGGCCGAGAGGGCGACGGAGTCGAGCGTGGACGATGCCATGCGGCGGCTGCGGAGCTACGGCCGCTGGCTCGAGGGGGAGGGGGAGCCGAACCCCTACGCCGACTTGCGCCGGCCCCGAGCAGCTCGGCAAGCGGTGGATCGTGCCGTGTTCACGGCGGCCGAGGTTCGCCGCCTGACCCGGTGCGCCGACATCCCGCCTGAGCGGCGGGTGCTGTGGGGCCTGATGGCCTGGACGGGCCTCCGGCCTAAGGAGGCGGCGGCCGTGACGCCCGGCATGGTCGTGCGGGTCGGCGACAGGTGGGAGCTTAGGCTCCCTGCCGACGAGCAGAAGGCCAGACGGGCGGACATCATCGAGCTGGACGAGGAGGAGGCCCGGGGGATCCGGCGGCATGCCCCGCTCGTCCGGTGCGCGGTCGGCCACCTCGACCGCTACTTCAAAGCCGACCTGAAAGCGGCGGGAATCTCCCGAACGCAGGGCGGAGCCACCCGGCGGCCGTATGACCTCCGGTCGTTCTTCGTGAGCGAGTTGTTCCGCCAGGGCGTTGACCCGCGCACCGTCCAACACCTGGCCCGACACCGCCAGCTCGAGACCACCCTCGCGCACTACACCCGCTTCCGCAGCGGGGAGGCGGGGAGTCTCCGTCAGCAGATCAAGCGCAAGGCCATGGCCTAGCGCGCAGCGTTTCGTTCCCGTGCTACTTAGCCCCCCGCTTCGGCGGGGGGCTTTTTCTTTTTGCTCCGGCTTTTTCTTTTTTGCTCCGGCTCCCCGGGACGGTGGTCGGGAGGCGGTAGATCCTCCGCTTGGTGGTCGCCCGGATCACCACCTCGTCGAAGGCGGGGGAGGCGGCCTCCTGAAGCGCGCGCACGACCCCTCGGAAGGCGGCTGCGATGGTGCGGTGGGACGCTTCCCGATGCTTCCGGTGGCCACGGGGCATGTACAGGCAGCCGGCCTGTTCGCAGAGCGTTCGGGCGGTGGATGCCTCGACGCACCCCAGCGTCTGGAGTGCGCGGCAGCCCGGGCGGAGCGGCTCCTTCTCTCCATGGAGCCAGGCCCACATGCGGAGGTGGCGGAGGTAGATCCGGAACAGGCCCCGGTCATCCGAGAGGGTCACCAGGATCCGGCGGGTTGCGTAACGCCGCTTGGGCCGAGACAGCTCCTCGGCCAGGAGGGCGGTCGCCCGAGCGCGCCACAGCTGCCAGCCGAAGCTGTAGACCTCCTTCCCCCTGTCCCGCTTGCGCCACCGCTCGAGGTTGTCCGTCCACCTCTCGGGGATGTCGCCCTGCTGGAGGAACCAGTCGGCGGCCGGGTGGCCGTAGACCTTGTCGCGGAAGCGGCAGTCTCCGCAGAAGCCGCCCACCGGGCGGTGCTGGAAGTGAGAGGTGTCCGCTCCGCAGAAGTCGCAGAACGGGTGGACTACCGATGCCATCGCTCCCCACCCCGGAGCTGTACCCAGGTCGGCTGCTGCTCTTTCGCCTTCCCGAAGGGATCCTGGCAGCCCCGGATGAAGTCGCGCACGGCCTGCTCTCGCCGGCGAGCGACCATCCGCTCGACGGCCAGGGCGGAGTTGGTGTGGAGGTACTCCGGGGCGAGGTGGCTCACAGCCCAGGCCAGCGCGTCGAGGCGGTCATCGTGGGGGATGCCCCCGTCCTTCTCGTTCCGACGCAGCATGGCCATCTGGTAGGCCAGCATCCGGCTCCGGCCCTTCGGGCCTTCCTTCGAGCGGAGTGCGCTCTTGTGTTCCTCCTCGAGGATTGAGCGCGCCACGACGAGCTGGCCGGCGGTCAGCACCGGCTCGAGCGCGCCGGCCATCCGCTCGACCTTGTTCTTGGTCGCCCGAACCTCGACCACCTCGGCGGGATAGGCCGTGGCGACGGCCTGGCGGAACAGGATCGGCCAGCTCACGAGGTTCGACTCGACCACAAACTGGGTCACCCGCCACCTCTTGGCGATAGCGGCGAGGGTGTTCATCGTCTTGGTCGAGCTGCCCTCGAGGAAGCCGCCCGAGGCCAGGAGGGTGAGAGTTCCGGGGATCGCCCCGACCACGGCGTAGGCCGTCTCGTCCTGGCCGCTGTTGCCGGCGGGGTCGATGGCCATCACCACCCTCGAGTAGGGGAGGACCTCGTCCTGGTCGACAACCGAGGGCGCATAGAACGCATCGCCCGGGAGGCCGGCACAGGGGAGATCGTCGAGCCGGCAGTCGCCGGTGCGGCCGGGGATGATCCGCTTCGGCGACCCGAACGGGTTGACCCCGTCCCAGACCACGAGGTCCGAGAGGTTGAGCGGGTGGGCGAACCTGTCGCTCACCGCCACAGACAGCATCATCTGGATCTGCCACTCGAGCGGCCCGAGGCCCACCTCCCGGACGGTAAGGACCTGCTCCGAGAAACGGTCGGGGTCGGTCGGCTCGCCGTGGCGGCCCTCCTCGTACATCCTCTGGATCTCGGGCGAGAGCCTCCCGGCGTACTCCTTTGCGTCCTTCGGCACACGGCAGGGGATAACCATGGCCTCGTATCCCCGCTCGTTCACCATCGTGAGGTAGATGCTCGAGAGAGACTGGTAGGTCCCGAGGACGAGGACCCCCGCCGAGTCCGTCGTGGTGAGCATGGCCTCGACATCCATGATGCTCCGGAGGAGGTTGTCCCGCTGGAGCTGCGAGGCCGAGTTGTTCTTCTGCTCGGCATCGTCGAGGATGGCCAGGGTGCATCGCCGTCCCTGGAGTGACGCGCCGACTGACATGGCGGTGAAGCTGGCCGACTGCTGCGCCGGCGAGGGGCCGACATCCCACGAGAGCTTCGAGTCGCGCTGGCCTTCCCGGGGGGCGAGGTGTTTCAGGAAGGGGAGGCGGGGGTTCTCGATCAGGTTGCGAACCCAGACGGAGGTGTCCACCGCCTTCTGGTTCGAGCCGGACAGAATCAGGATCTGCTCCGAGGGATCCAGGAACAGCCGCCACAGCGCGTAGGCCCCGGCGAGGTAGCTCTTCCCGTGGCCCCGGTACGCGGCAACGAACCGCCGGCTGGGGCCGTGCTGGAGGAAGTGAGCCGACTCCCGCTGCCGGGGGGTCAGGGGCGGCAGCCCGATGGCCGCCCAGACCGTGTCGGCGAAGTCAACGAACTCGGCGAAGGCCTCTCGAAGGAGCTTCGCCTCGGCGGGAACCCTGCCAGCCACCGTCAGCGGCCGAGGACCTCCCGGCGGAGGTAGGCCAGGATGTTCCGGACCACCGTCCCCGGCGGCGGGAGCAGCCACAGGAGAGCGGCGCACCCGATAAGCCAGGGGAGGTACTCGCCGGTCACGAAGGCCAGGTAGCCCCAGCCCGTCTGGACGGCCGCCGGATCCGCCGGCGGAGCCTGCTCGAGGCCCTTCGGGAGAGCCGCCTCGGCGGCGGCGGTGGCGGCGACAGCCAGGCCGAGGGCCGCCGGCCAGCCGAGGCCCAGCCCGACCGCCCCGGCGGCGGCCGCCCCGGCTGCGGCAACGGTTCCGGCCGTATGCGTCCCCTCGACCACCTGGGCCTGGGAGCAGCCTGCGAGGAGCCACAGAGCCGCGAGGCCGACCATGACCGCCAGGGCGGCCTTCCGGCCGAACGCCTCCCTGAGGGCCGCGAACGCGCGCCTCGCCGAGCCTCTCACTTCTCCGCCTCCAGCAAGGCGATCCTGGTGTCGTGGTCCCAGATCACCTCACGGTTTCGCTCGACCTGTTCGAGGGCCTGGAGTGCTACCCAGAGGGCGAGGGCGAGCAGCGCGCTGGTCGAGGCGAGAAGGCCGCGCTCCAGGATCGTGTTCGGGGTCTTGTCGGGGTCAGGGATCATCGGTTTCGGTTCTCGCCGCGCGCCAGGAGGAGGGCATCACGACGCTGCTTGTCCAGGGCCTTCCGCAACTCGGGGAACTCCTTGAGCATCTCGATCTTCGCCTTCGTGCGGTAGGCCGAGTAAACCCGGCGGAGAAGCGAGACTCGGGGCGAGTCCACCTGGTCGAAGCCCACCGGACTCATCTGCTTGTACCCCTTGCTTTGCGTCACCCTTCGCAGGGCCGCCTCGAGGCCGCGCTTGCCCAGCTTGACCTCGCCATGGAGCTGGAGCCATCGGTCATACGCGGTCTGTACGCCGTCCGGACCACGGAAGGAGGTGAGGTCGACATTCCCGTCCGTTTCGCGCGGCGGCCCGAAGGACGCGCCCGAAGCGATCAGCTCCGAGAACAGCGCATCGTCCGAGGCCTCGGTCGTGCGGAGAGGACTGCCCCAGTCAGGCCCGATGCCAGCGTCCCGCTTCACGGGCCGGCCGAGGAAGTCGTACTTGGTCGGGTTGCCGGCCGGGTCCTTCCAGAAGCTCCGGCTGGCGAACGCATCGGCCGCCGTCCGCAGCTCGTGGAAGACCTCGTCGCCCTTGAGGGCCGGGTTGAGGGCCTGGTGGACGAAGCTCGAGTGGGGGGCGAAGCCCGTGACCCACCCGTTGTAGACATACTGGAACTCCTGCGCCGGCGAGTTGAACAGACGGGCGAGGTTGAGCGCGCCCGTCAGGTAGCTCTTGCTGGCCAGGTTGTTCACCAGGGCAACGAAGACCGCCTTGCCGTACTCGGGCTGCTGGTTCAGCATCTCGGCGTGAGCCTTGTTCTGGACCAGGTCGGCGACCATCCCGAAGAAGAGGGCCGAGGGGTCGAGGCGGCGGTAGCTGATGTAGCGGTCCCCGACTCGAATCGAGTAGGGCTGCCACCCGCTGGCCTGCCACATCTTCCGCTCGTCCGGGTTGTCCGGGCCGGCCCCCGTCAGCATCGGGAGGTCGCGGTCATCCTTCTGCATCGCCAGCATGACGGCCGAGCCGAACAGGACCGCGCCGGTCGAAGCACGGCCGGCCAGATCCGCCAGGTCTGCCTTGGTCGAGGCGCGCCGCAGTTCGCCGTCCACGAGCAGCCGCGCGGCCTCGCTCACCACCCCGACCGAGCGGTCGAGGAAGTACTGCATGATGTTCGTGGGGGTGCGGATGAAGGGGAAGATGAACCGGAGAGCCGGGACCTTGCCCACCGCATCGGCGAGGGTGGCCGAGGCCAGGTTGATCGTGCCGCGCAGGCCGGGGCCGGCCACGCGCGCGCCGTTCTCGTCCCGGCCGCCGGTCATCATGCTGAGAATGCCCCGGTCGCTGGCCGTCTTCTCGAGGTCCTGCGTGAAGGTGGACTCGCGCGCGGACTGGAGGGCTTTCGCCGCTTCGCGCCCGACCTCGGAGTCCCAATGCTGGTCCATGTACTGGAGGATGAACTTGTCAGCCTCGTTCCCCGTCAGGCCGGCCTGGGCTGCTTGCTTGCTGGCCTCTCGGCGCAGCGCGTCCCTCGTGTAGACCTGGCCCTCGGCCCCCGAGGCGCGCATCATCCGGTGGATGAACTCGGCGCGCTCGGTCGCGTCCGTGTAGCGAGAGAACGCGATCTCGTGGGTCCGCCGCAGCATCCGGCTCCGGTAGGTCCATTGCTTATAGAACTCGTCGCTGCCCATCAGCAGCCGGCTCGGGATGTTGACGAACTTGCCGAGCCAGTCGAGGGCCTTGCCGGTCACGGTTTCGCGCCCAACACCCTGGCCATCCGCCGAGATGGCCCGGGTGGAGCGGCCGAACTCGTCCAGGCCGCCGCCGCCGCCCGGGACGAGCTTGCTCGTGTCCTCCTTCAGGGCAACCGCCGAGAGCTTGACCGCCTCGCGCAGCTCCTGGGCCATCGCCACCAGCTCGGAAAGCTCCCGCCGGGCCTGGCCGGCTTGGCCGGTGAGGAGGTTGCCCAGGCCGCGCTCAATCGGGTCGGCCAGCATCCGAATGGAGTTGCTGGCGAGGTTGACGGCGAAGGTGATCGGGCCGCTCAGGAGGTTGTTCATCCAGTACTCGGGGAGCATGGACCAGAAGTTCCTGGGCTTGACCACGACGGACGCGCCGGGGTTCGCTTCCCGATACACCAGGTCCTGCGAGAGCATCTTGATGACCTTCCGCCGGCCGCCGTGCTTGTCGATCAGGGCCTCGAGGGCCTTGCTGTCGCTTGCCGGCTTCGGGATCGGGACCTTCTTGGCCGCGCCGTCCCGCGAGGGCGTGGGCTTGGCCGCCGAGGACGGGGCGACCTCTCCACCCGGCGTGGCCGAGGTCCCCGGGAGCGCGGTCTTCTTCGGGCCGCCGCGCTGCTTCTTCTGTCGACGCTTCTTCCTGCGGCCGCCCTCGGCCTCTTCGACCGGGGCCGCCGGCCGCCGGCCGCCGCCGCCGCCAGCCGCCGCCTGCCCCTGGCCACCGCCGCCGCCGCCGCCCGGGAGGGTGGGGTTCGGGACCCGGCCGGTCGGGGTGGACAGGCCTCGGCCGCCGGTCGCGCCGCCGGCCGTGCTGCCGGCCGCCCCGCCACCGCCGCTGGAAGCCGCCTCTCGCGCCGCCTGAGCAGCGTCGGCCGCTTCCCGGGGGAACGGCCCACCAGCCCGGGGAGAGGCCTGACGGCCGCGCGCAGCAGCCCCAGCGGCCGCCTCGCCGGCAGACGGGTCAATCGGGGGACGCGGGATCGCCACGCCCTCCTGGAAGCGGCCCGAGAACCGGATGCGGTTCGCACCCAGGGCTTGGGCCATGGCGCGCTGGACGCGCCGCACCTCGACGGCCGAGTTGATGAGGATGGCGCGGCGGCGGAGGGCCTCGGCCAGCTCCTCGTCCGTGCCGAGCCACTCGCCCGTATCGAGATCCACCTTGCCCGTGAGGTAGTCGGCGTACTGGCCAGACACCCTGGCCAGGAACGCCCGAGCAGCCTGGGTCTTGCGGCTAAAAGTGGCGATGGCCTGGTGGGTCGTGCCGAGGAGGGCCTTGATGAGCTGGTGGTCATCTGCCGACCCCTCGCCCATCTCCTCCATGAGGCCACGGGCCTCCGCCAGGGCATCCTCGGCGGCCTCCTCGAGGCTCATCTCCCCGAGATCCGGCATCTCGACCTCGTCGAAGGCCCTCGCAAGGCCCCGGGCAATGTCCTCGTTCGAGTGGATCCGGTCGAGGTTCACCGGATCGTCCGGGAACTCGTCCCGGTCGCCACGCCGGGCGTTCGTCGTGTCCGCCTCCTGGAGGAGCAGGTCCCCCTCCCGGTAGGCGGCCTGCTGTGCCTCGTAGACGCGCTGCTGGGCAGCATAGACGCGCTCCTGCGCCGATGCCCTGGAGGGGACATTGTCGTAGGGGCTGCGGTCTCGAGTCGCTTTGAGGACCTCAAGCTGGTGGGCCTTGGCGGCTTCCAGCTCGGCCCGAGCGGCCTCGACCCGGCTGGTCCCGGGAACATCCTTCGTTGCCACGATCAGGCCCCCCTCCCGCTCGGCGTTGGGGAAGACCTGGCGCACCTCGTCAAGGTAGGACGAGAGCTTGCGGTTCTCCTGCCAGCCGTCGCGGGTGGCCTTGCCGGCTCCGTCGCCCGCTCCCTCGTAGACCTGGACCACGAGCCGGCCGCCAGGCCGCAGAGCGTCGAGCGCGCGCTCGAGGACCATCGCACGGGCCTCCGGCTCGCGGATCACATTCAGGACATTGAGGACCGTCGCGGAATCCGACTGGCCTCCAGCCCTGCTGTCCCGCACTCGCCGATTGTGGCCGGCATCACGAGTAAAGGGGTCAAAGACCTCAGAGTCCACGCCGCTCTCGCGGAGGAACTGGGTCCCCTTGTCGAACTTGCCACCGCCGATGTCGACATTCCGCATCCCGGCCTTGAGGTAGCCCTTCTCGATGGCGACGCGCATCCCGCCAGGGATCTGGCTGCGGCTGGTCTTGGCGGAGCCGATCTCCTGCTTCTCGTTGATCTTGCCCAGGTCCCACAGATCCTCGCGGATCGCCGGCTTCGCGGACTCCTGGAGGAGGAGATTGTCGCCGTCCCGGACGAAGTCGGCCGCGTTGTCACGAGTGACCACCACGCCGAACTCCGGGTCGCGGACCAGGGTCACCCGGTTGCCGTCCACAGAGATGGGCCGCATGCCGACCACCGAGAAGCCCGTGGCCAACGGCCCCTCCACGGTGACCTTGTTGATCCCGTTGCTGATGGCCAGGTCGGCAAGCTGCACCGTGCTGCCGTGGCGGGGGATATCGAACACAGCGAGGACCTCGTCCCCGTTGATGAGGAGGCCCCCTTCTCCCGTGGGGGAGATGAGCATGCGGCTCCCCTCGGGGAGATCGTCCGGAATCGCTCCGGAGATGTTCTCCGGGTCCGCCGCGCGCGCGCGCTCGGCGGCCTCGCGGAAGATGCTCTCGCCGGCCGGCTTCAGCTCCGCGAATCCAGAGCCGGAGCCACTCGGGTCTGCGACATGAATCCCGATGTGCTTGTAGCCCGTCGCCCTAGCACCGTCGACGGCGTGGACCGTCTCGATGTAGTCCTGCCACTTCGCCCCATCGGGGAGAAGCGCGTCGACGAATCCCTTGACTACTCGCTTGCCGGAGGCTCCGAGCTGTCCGAGCGTGGCGAGACCACCACCCCCAGACCGAGCAGTCGGCCCGGCGAAAGCTTCGCCCACCCCTCCAGCTCTTCCGAGTAGGACCGCCTGGGCTTGGGTTTCGACTGCTGCGGCGGAGGCTGCCCGTTGCTCGGGTCGAAGGGGAGCTGCATTTCGAGCAGCTTCCGCAAGTGAGCCTTCGCCTCCTTGGAAAGCTGCGCCGAAGTGGGAATAGAATCGTCGGAGGAGTTCGCCATGGTGCTTGTTGTCCGCGAAGGCGGGGTCATTGTACCACGCCCAGTTCGCGCTCTTCTTCTTATGTTCGACCCACCCGAACTCCGCGCCGGTCAGCGCGCGAGTCACCGATGGGGTCATGCCCTCCCCGGCGAGAGCCTCCTTGTAGCCGGACGCTCCCTGGAGGATCGTCTTGATCGTGTCCCAGTCATCGACCTCGACGCGGATCGGGCTTCCGGTGACAGGGTCAGCGATCACCACCGCCGGCTGCCCGTCGATGTAGCCGAAGGCATGACCAAAGGTCTTCTGCTCGTACCGCTGCTCGGTCACGAGAGTGCCGTCGAACATCTCCTGGAGCATCCCTCGCTGCTCGGGCGTGGCCCGGGCATAGTCGAGGATGCGCTCGACGCTGGCGTGGCTGGTGACCTGGCCGGAATGGATCACCCAGGAGAGCCAATGGAACCCGCCGATGTGGTTCAGCCCCTCCGGCATGGGCCTCTGCGTCCGGAGGATGTGGCGAACTGCCGACTCACTTGCCTCGCTGAACGCCACCCCGTAAAGGCCGTTGCCCGTGGTGGCGAAGCCGTCTCGACCGTGGAGCCGCGCTGCTTCTGAACCGACCTCCTTCTCAAGTTTCCCGAAGGCCGCGTCGGTCAGGCTCGAGTAGACATTCTCGTCCGAATCCAGGGCGAACTCCATGCTGTACCGGACGCGATCCCAGACCATCACATCCTCCTTTCCGAGAACGAGGAGCATGAAGCTGAGGATCTTGTTGTCCATGCCGGCCCCCTGGACCGCGCCGTGCCACCAGCGACGGATCTCCCTCCCGCTCTTCCCCTCGACGAGCATGTCGTGGAGGACCTGGATCTTGGTCCGCCCGTCCTTCGTGGGGCGGAACAGCTCACGGAACAGCTCGAGACCAGCCGAGTTCACATTCGATACCACCGACACACCCGGGTGGGTGTAGCGGGGCTGGCTCAAGACCTCATCGTCGGGGCGGATCGCCTGGATCCGCCGGCGGAGATCATCCGGGACCTTCGCCCCGGAGAAGATGATCTCCTTCACCTGGGCGACGAGGCCGCCGTCCTCGGACAGATCCGCCTCGCGCTCAAACCGCCCGGCCCGCTTGGTCCGACTCGGGTCCATCTCCGCGTCCCACTTCAAGTAGAACGCATCGTCGAAGTCTTTCCCTGAGGCGATCCGCTCCATCGCCTCCGCGAGGAGACCCTTGCCCATCAGGATGTCCGCAGTCCATTGCATCTCGCCCGTCAAGACATCGTCGAGGTTGTCGATGGCCTTTCGGTTCGAGGCGTGGTCGAGGATCCGGCTCATCAGCCGGTTAGCCCGATAGATCGAATCGACGAACGCAGTCTCCTGTGGCGCGACAGCAGCGGAGCGAGAGAGGATCGCCCAGAACGCCGTCATCAAAGTGGTGTCCGCCCCGGGATCGCCCTTCGCGTACAGTTCGCCCAAAGCGGCGGCAGTCTCCAGGCCATGCTGTGCGGCCTCGATCTGTTCGTCGCTGGCTTTGCCGAAGAACTCCTTGGTGTGCGCCGGGTCATCGAGAAGGCGGCCGATGAACTGGCCTTGGCGCGGCATCATCTCCCCGTCCTCCCCGAGGAAGGCCTTTCCCTTCCACAGCTTGGTGAGGAATCGGTGGAACTGCTCCCCAGAGGTGATCTCGCCTCGCTCTGCCTCGATAGCGTCCAGCTCCTCGTGAGCCAGGTGGATCGTGTCCTCGTTCGCCGATGCCCGGAGCTTGTAGGGGGCCTCGTCCCGAAGCTCGTCGGAGATCGGCTCGAGGAAGCTCCGCTGGAGCTGGAGGAGGACCTCGCCGGCCGACTCGTCCGGCCGGCCCACCGCCTCAAGTCGGCGCGCGACGAGATCCTCGTCGGGGACGGCCTTCCCGCGCTGGACCAGACGGTCGAAGATGTCCTTCATCTCAGGCGAGAGGTCGACATCAATGGCGGAGCCGGAGACCTTGCGGTAGATCTTCGTCAGGAACTCGGTGAACTTCTCGAACAGCGACTCCAGCTCAGGGGAGGGAGCCTTGCCGTCGCGGAAGTACAGCTCGCCGGCGCGAGCAAACTTCTCCTCTGCCTCGCGGCCCCACTTGTAGGTCCCGGTCGCCTCGTCCCAGACTGCGCCGGCCCACTTGGCCGCCGCATGGATCATCTCGTCCGTTACGCCGGTCCGCAGGGACGAGTCGATCCGCATGTCGAACAGCATCGACCGCGTGGCGTGGAGGATCTCGTGAAGCCCGGTGCTTGCGTCGGCGTTCTTGAAGCCGCCGATGATGACCGTTCCCAGCTCCTGGCCGCGAATCGTGTACCCGTTGATCTCGCCTCGCTCGAGCTTGGCCAGGATCTCCGGCGAGTTCGCCGCGTGGTCGAGGAACAGCCTGCCGTCCTCGTCCAGGATGATCCGGGAGCGGTCGAGGCCGAGCGCGTCAATCACCGCCTCCGTCGCAAGGACCTCGTCGTGGTCGTAGCCATACACCTCCCGGAAGAACTTGGCCGTCGAGGAGTTCAATGCCTGCCGCTCGGCGACACTCAGCACATCCTCCATCCCGTTCGCCGCAACGCGGCTGCGGCCGGACCCCCGGATCTTGCGCCGGACCCCAGAGAACGCGGCCATGAGGCCGTCCACCCCCGAGCCAAGAATCCCGCCCTCGATGGCGTTCTTGAGCCGGGCCTCGAGGAATCCGTCATCCTCGTCGCTGGCCAGGTACTCCGTCAGCGGATTCTGAAGCTCGGGGAACTGGACCAGGAGATCCGCGAGTCGACCCTCGTTCCCCTCGAAGGCCACCATGTCCACCAGCGCGCCGCCGGCCAGGTCGCGCACGGCCCATTGGCCCACCTTGCTCATTCTGCGGTAACGGGTCGCAAGTCCGCCGAAGCGGCTGAGAGAGGTGAGGGCCTTCGCCCCCTTCGTGAGGGTCCCAAAGGGGACGAGGAACTGAAGGCCTCCCTCGAGGAGCGAGGCGGCCCAGAACTCCGAGGTCCCGAGCTTCCGCTCCCCGTAGTCGGGGAGAGCATCGAAGCTGACGAAGTCCGCCAGGTTATAGACCGACGAGAACAGCCCCTCGGCGGCGCGGAACGGAGCCGCAGCCATTTGGAAGGCCCAGTTCTCCTCGCCCTTCGTGACATTGTCGCTGAAACGGTAGCCGTACGGGTTGATCATCAGTTCAGGCGGTGAGCGTCGGCCAGGTCGGCCTGGAGGTCGTAGAGGTAGTCCAACAGGTCTTCCCGGCTCGGGTCTTCCGCCGGGTCGGTGTCGACAAGATCACCCTGGTCTGCGCGCCACATCGCGCGGATGTCGATGCCGGTTCGCTCGGCCGTCGACTCGTAAACCCGGAGGATGTGGCCCCACACCTCGTCATCGGCCTCGGGGAGGTCGCCGGGGGTGGGGAAGAGGAACAGCTTGTCCGGGGCGAACTCGGCGTACTCCGCTTTGGAAGGAACCCAGTAATGCACCTTGGCCCCCCGCGCGCCGTGGTCCACCGCGTAGTCGCCCTCCGCCCACGCCATCAGGTTGCGCTGGCGAAGCGTCTTTTCATCCACGAGCGGAAGCCCGTAGGTCAGGACCGTGCCGAGCATCGGCAAGGCCAGACCGGTATAGCCTTCTGGCGATTGAGGGGCGTATTTCCCTTTGTATTTGAAGTCGCCGAAGTCGCCGAAGTCATCTACCTTTCCAACAGGAACAGCGACCGTCGTGCTGAGGGCCAAGTCCAGCAACTCCGCGTTCACGGCCGCAGCGAACCTGAGATCCTCGGTCGAAGGCGCGCTCTTTTCTGCCACGAAGCGGCCATCAACGAGATCCACGACATCGTCGTCGCCCTCGAGGACGGCTTCTTCTCCCTTGGCGTTTTGGGTCTTGACCTGGGCATCGAACAGCGACCAACCCAAAAGCCGGGAGGTCATTTTGTGGAGTTCGGCGTAGCTCTCGCTTGCGTCCGCCGCGCGCATTTGGCGAACCTGGTTCCACGCCTTCGGGTCGCCCAGCTCTTCCGCTTCGACCGCGTCCCGAAGCCCGATCTGAGCTTCTCCGGTGGGACGGGCCTCCCCGGCGCGGCGGCCTTTGCCCTCTCGGTAAGTCGCCAGGAATCTGGCCCGGATCTTCTCGCTCAGGCTTCCTTCGCCCACCTGGCCAACGGCCTCGACCAGGGCTTCCCCCCTGTCCCCGACCTCGCCGTCGTATCCTTCGAGCCAGTCTTCGACCTCGACCTTTACTGCCGCGTCGAGGGTGGCCATAGCCGCATCGCCGAGATTGAAGGGGTTGAGCGGGTCGGTCCCGGTCCCTTCATCTGCCCAGAAGGCGGCTTCCAGCTCGCGGAGGGCAGCCGTCGCTGCATTCACCAGCGCGCGCGACTCAGCCCCATCGACTCCGGGGACCTTCGAGAACATGGTCAAGTCCTGGTCTCCCGCGACCAGCTTCCTTGCCTCCGTCCCGCTGATCCACTCCAGCGCACTCGCCCGGGCCGGCCCGGTCGACTCCCCGTTCTCGAGCAGCTCTCCGTACTTGGCAATGAAGGCTTCGCGCAGACGGTCGACCGCCTCTTCCCGGAAGATGGTCCACTCGGAGCTGAGGCTGTCGTTGCTGGCTAGCCGCTGCTGGTTCGGCCTGACGATCCCGTCGATCTTCTCGCCCCAGTTGATCCCGAGCGCAACATTCGAGGGCAGGCGCGCCCACGCCTGTTCGAGCGCGGTCGCCGCCTGGGGGAACACCTCCATGTAAACCTGGAGCGTGTCCCAGTCCACCTCGCCACGGTCGACCCGCTCGAGGAGACCCCTGATCGCCAAGGCCGTGTTCTGGCTGGTTAGGTCCCTCGCGGTCCAGACAAGGCTGCTGAGGTCGCCTTGACTGAGGGATTGGGCGTAGACCTCTTCGGAGGTGGAATCGTCAAAGGCGAGGGCCTCTTCTACGGCGACCTGGCGAGCGAACTCCATGAGGTCCTGGTCGCTCCGGGCCGGGTCCTGCGTCAGATAGGTGCGGAGACGCGCGAGAACCGAGCTGCGGGTTTCCTTGAACACCCTTTCGGCGCGCTGCTCGTTTACCCGAGCAATCCCGTCAGCGGCGGCCCAGCTCTGATACGCCGCGAGCCTTCCATCATGGAGGGCCTTCTGGATGTCCCCTCGGGTCGACCACTTCTCGCCGCTGGAGAGGACGCGCTCCGCCACGGTCGCCTCCCACTCGGCGAGCTGCTCCTGGATTTGCGGCCAGTCCGCTCCGCTGGAGACAAGCTCGGTGACCATGTGCTGGTAAGCCTGGGTCGTGGCGATAGCGTGGAGCTTGCGGAGGTGATCCGGGGACACCCCGGCCGCCATCAGCTCGGCCTCGATCTCCCCGAGGTTCTCGCCGCGCCGGAGGGCCTCGGTATAGTCGGACTCGAGCCTGGTGAGGGCCGCTTGGCGGTTGGCCTCGTTCGAGTCGCGGACGAGCCGCTGCCGGAACTCCGCGCGGCGCGCGTCGACGGTGTCGTTGTAGAACCGCCGCTGGATCGGGGTCAGGCCCTCGCCGCCGGCGGACCAGTACTCCTCGAGCCGGGCCTCCTTCTCCTCGAGGGAGGTGGAATACATGTCGGCGGTGGTCAGCTCGTGGAGGAGCTTTTCCGCACCAGCCGAGGTGATGACCCGGTTCGCTGCTTCCCGGCCGAGGGAGGCGTTCCAGTAGAGAGCCTCGGACGAGCCGCCGCTGGTGTAGCCCCGGGCGACTTCCTCGGCCTGGCCGCTTCGGATCAGCTCCCAGTCCTCGTCGGTGAGGTTCTGGATCCGCTCGTCCACGGCCTCTCTGTTCGCCTCGAACTCCTCGCCTCGCTGGACTCGGAGGTAGCGCGCGAGGGTCGGGCTGAGGTTGCCGACCGACTCGGCCAGGCGAGCGAGCTGCTGAGCCGGCCCGTTGTCGACGGTGGCCTGGTGCTGGCGCAGCGCGCCCCAGCTCACCGGCCGGATCGGAACGAACGGCTGGAAGTCCGGGACCGACGCGCGGGGGGCGGAAGACTTGGCGCGGAAGTTCTCGGCCATCGTCTAGCCCACTCGCCCCGCCTGGGCATTGAGGGTCGCCTCGGTCACCGCTCCGTCCAGGAAGCTGCCGCCGATCTGGAGGCCGGCCCCGAGGAGGCCCATGAGGCCCGGGCCGTAGTCCTTGTCCAGCCCGGCGAGTTGGTTCTTGGTCTCAATCGCCGTGATGTTCGCCTGGTTCTGGGCAGCGGCCTTGCCGAGCTTGAGGTTGAAGAGCTGGTTGGCCACGGCCTGCGAGGTCGCCCCCTCGATCCCGCCGATGGCCTGGGCCACCGCCGCCCCGCCCGTGCCGGACTCGAGGGCCGCGAGACTAGCCGTGCTGGCGGCCTCCTTGCCGGCGCGCATGGTTCGCTCGATCTCGTTCGAGACGGCCAGCTCGGCCTGGAGCGCGCTCGCCATCGTGGCCTTCTGTTGGGAGGCCGAGGACTCGAGGGCGTACTGGGCTTGCTTTTCGGCAGCCTTGGCCTGCGCGCGCCCCTGCATGATCTGCGCCCCAAGCCCAAGAAGGGCCGAGGCGGCCCCCAGACCGGGGATCGCCATTCCGGCAAGGCCGGCAATCGAGGAGAGATCCTGTGCGCTTGAGGTGCTACCCATGCTTCGCCGCGAAGGTGTATTCCGGGAGGGGGTGCAGGCAGTTCATGGAGAATCGCAGGAAAGCCTCCCCAGTCGGCCCCTGATAGACGCTGTCTTGCGTGATCTGGAACCCGAGGCGGCGGAGCCACGGGATGCTGCTCGAGCCTGCCCAGACGATGTTCGTGAGGTGGTTGAACCGCTCCCGAAAGGTGTTCACCATGTCGAGGGCGTTGGCGTGGACCGTCAGGGGATATCGACTCAGCTCGCGCGTGGCCAACATCCACGGGGACCCCACGGCCAGCTCGATCTCGGGGCAACCGAAGATCGCAGTCGGCCGCCCGTCGAAGTCCACGACCATCGTCCTCGGCTCGAGGTACTCCTTGAGGACCTCGGCCGGGTCGAAGTGGGGGCCGTAGAACGCCTCCATCTCGGCCAGGTCGTTTGGCCTGAGGCGCGGCCCGATCCAGTCGCAGTCTGCCGGGCCGGCGAAGCGGAGGGACCCTCTAGCCAATGCGGCGGCTCCTGCCGTGCATCGCTCCCTCGACCTCGAGGCTGATGAAGGGGGAGGGGTAGGGCGTGTCGTTCACCAGGTCGAACTGGAAGCCGTCGCTCCTGGACCAGACGGGGACGGTGGCCAGCCCCTCGTGGCTCTCTCCCGCCGCCTCCGGCGAGATCGTCACCGTGTCCGTCGCGCGCTTGTCCGGGGTCACTTCTACGGTGAACGGCCCGGACTCGGAGAACAGCAGGGTGGCCTTCCTGATCTGCCACCTCGCCGGGAGGAGGGCCATGGTCTGCCGGCCGGCCGGGGCTTCCATGTACGGCTCCCCGATGGTGTGGCGCATCTCGTAGGCCAGGCCGACAAAGAAGTCCTCCGAGGCGAGGTTGATCGCCGTGGTGAAGTCCGCCGCCGTCGTGGTCGAAGGGCTGCTGTCGAGCCAGGCCCCGTCGTTCGCCCCGCCGGTGTGCTTCACCAGGAGGCGCAGAGTGGAGCCGGCCGGGACCGTGTAGGGGAGCTGGACCCGATAGGATCCGTCGCCGTTGTCGATGACCGTGCAGGAGGTGTTGTCCGTCCGGCGATCCATCCGGGCGAAGTACCAGGCCTGGTCATCCAGGAGACCGTCTTCGAGGCGGACGCGCTCGAGGCAGACAACCCCCTCGCGCTCGACAGCCAGGTAGAGCGTCGAGTTCACGAAGGCCATCCCGTGGACCTTGGCCGCGCCGAGGTCCCACCTGAACCAAGCCGCCTGGAGACGCTCCTGGCCGGCATCGTGGTAGCGGAACAGGTAGAGGGTGTCCCGGCTCGTGGTCAGGCAGACCAGGAGGTTCTCGAGGTCGCAGCCGGCCATCTCGACGATATCCGCCGGGATGTATGCCTGGATGTGAGCGGTCGCCTCGTCGGTGCGCCAGGTGGGGGAGTTGGCCTGGCCCTCGCTGTAGAGCCGCGACACGCCAGCCCACTCGCCGCGCGTGATCGGGTAATAGACCACAGGGCCGAGGCCGACCGGGGAGACATCGCTCAGGGTCGAGTACCGGCCGATCTGGAGGAGGCTCGCTGAGTTCGCGCTCAGGAGTTCGCCGCCCGTGTCGAGCCGGAACTGGGCGTTGTCGCTGAACAGCAGGAGCTGCTCCTGGCTCTCGACCGCACCCTTCAGCAGGGCGACATCCGTCGAGCGCGCGGTGAGGTCGATCCGGTCGGTGTCCAGGTTGGAGACCACCGTCCGCCGGAAGAAGTTGAACGGATCGCCGGCTTCGCTCAGGGAGATGCTCTCGCCCGACAGGAAGCCGAGCCGGCCCCGATGGTAGGTCATCCCCTGGATGGCCTGGCCGATGAACGCCGGCAGCGGGTTGGTCGTATCGTCTCCCGCCCCCCGGTCCTCCCAGGTCGCGCTCTCAAAGACGAAGTACGGCTTACCCGACTCCACCTGGTTCGCTCCAGTACCCACCTCGGGCTGATCCGCCTCGCCGGCCTGGACGGCGTTCAGGAGCGTGTGCGGCATCGTGAAGCGGTTGATGGCGTACTCGCTGTTCGGCGCGAGGCACTCTTTCCACGATCCCTTGCCGAGGCGCATCCCGGACGGCCCCCAGCTATTCGCATCGTCCTGCTCGAACTTCACATAGTAATCGTCATGCTCCGAGGCCTTCCCGCCAGAGACGCGCATGGTCATCCCGTGCGCGGCGATAGAGGGGAGATCGTCCTTCCGGCTCACCTCGCCGCCGCCGCCCCGGACGGCCGTGTCGCCCAGCCCGTCGCTCGAGGAAGCCCGGATCTCGGAGCCGTCCCACCGCTGGACCCAGATCGCGTTCTTCTTCCGCGCCCACCAATGGGTCGGCTTCCCGGGGCCGCCCTTCTGGTCGCTGGAGCCGAGGGTGAGGGTCCCCCAATAGATATCGTCCAGGATCGGGTAGTAGCCGTTCGTTCCGGCGTGATTCGGATTCAGCTCCACCTGAACGAGGTAGTAGCTCGAGGGCTGAGAGTTTCCCTCGCCGTCGTACCACTTGTTCGCCGAGTTCCCGTTGTCCACGCAGCTATAGACCGTCACCTCCGGCGGGTCGAGCGCGTTCTGGCCCCCCGCCGTCCCGCTCCACCCAGCTTGGCTGAACAGCTCGAGGACGCGCGACCTGATCCACCCGGACGAGTGGTTGACGCTCGGCGAGATCGCCGTCGTGGCATAGGTGTCGTGAATCTGGCCGTCCGGGCCACGGAGCCGGCCGCGCATGTACATCGACGAGCCGCTCGAGGAGATCGGCCCAGGCTCAATCCCATTGGCCGTGGAGGTCCCGTCTCCGGTGGCAACGGTGGCCGTGCTGGCCATCATGGGGTTGAGGATCCACGCGCCGCCTCGGTCCATCCCCGCGCCAGGCCGCTGTCCCTTGAAAGCCGGCCTCGACCAGGGGTACTGCGCAAAGGCCTCCAAGTTGGCGAAGGAGGCGTACTTGAACTGCGCCACTTCTCCGGTCCCCTTGTAGGCCAGACCCCACGCCGCGTTCATCGTGGTGATCCAGTTGCCGGTGTTCGGGTGCTTGTACCGCGCGCTCTTGCCGTCCACGGACAGCGTGTACTCCAGGCCGGGGCTGGCCGCGCGGATCTCAAAGACTGCCTCGTTCGAGTAGTCCGGAGTCAGGCCCGGCGACATCTCCGGGACCACCTTCTTGTTCAGCACAAAGGTGTAGTCGGCCACCGTCAGGAACTCGATGTCCGAAGCGAAGTCGGTCGCGCCGGCCGAGGGCTGAAGGTAAGTGTCCGAGAGGCCGCCGGAGTCCCCGCCGACGCTCGTGTAGGTGAAGGTTCCGTCCCCGTTGTCGAAGCGCGTGAAGACCTTGACCTCCTCTCCCGCGATCAGGTCGTAGGCCATGATGCCGGTCTGGCCAGAACCAGCGTCCCACATGAACAGGGCGTACCGCTCCTCCGCGTCTCGGCGGATCACATGGAAGCGCACCCCGTTGGCGAACGGGGCGGCGGTCGAGAGAAGGTTGCCGAGATGCTCGGTCGGTCGACGCTTGTCCAGGCCCCGAAGCACGGTCGGCCAAGTGTTGACCGACTCGTCGGCCATGTTCTGGAAGCGCGCCTTGCTGGCTTGCTGGCTTACGCCACCGATCAGGTTGGCGACGGCCTTGCTGACCAGCGGCATCAGAAGTGCCTCCAGTCGAAGGGACTGACCCGGTGGGTGATCCGCCCAACGGAGGCGGTGTCGCTGATCCGAAGGTCCCGGGTGCGCGCGTCGTTCCGAAGCAGGGCAGCCTTGGCCTCGCGCTCATCGTCCCGCAGGGTCGGCTGGGGGCCGGCCAGAGCCTTCTCAGCGAACTTGCGCGCGGCGCGCTTGGCGATGTACTCCCGGGCCACCTGGGGCAGATCATCGAACGACAGGGCCACGACCTGGTTCACCCTGACCGGAGAGGTGAAAGTGAACGACTGCTCGACCAGGTCATAGAGCTTGCCGCCACGGATGGCGATGTCCACCGACCGGAGGACCGCCTCAACGCGGAGGACCGCCGCGTCGAGGACGATCTCGTTGCTCCCGTCCGGCTCGAGGGAGACATCGAAGTCGGAGTTGAATGACCAGCCGCGAGCCTGGACCTCCCGGTCGCACCGGTCGACCTCCTTCTCCGCCAGTTCCGCGTCGAGGGGCAGGTCGCCGGCTAGAGAGGTGACGGGTGCTTCGCCGATGGCCGCGAGGCACTCATTGACGGCTTCGAGTTTGGTGAGGTCGAGCATGGTTCTTTCGCGGCGGCTGGGGAAAGAGGGGAGAGGGGGCAGGAGTACCCGCCCCCTCTGAGGTCAGCTCGATCAGGTGGTCGAGGTGTAGGTCTTGAAGGCGTAGGCGCACTCCGGGCGGACCCGGCCGTAGCCGCAAGCCTGCTTGGCGATCATCAGGTGGGCCTGGTACTCGGCCTTCCACTCGGCCTCCGTCGCCATGTCCATCAGGGACACGATGCCGGCAGCCTCGGGGGTGAACGCCAGGCCGATGAGGTCGGTATCCACGGCGAGACCAGCGGCGGTCGAGTTGCGGTCGCCGCCGTAGGAGGCGTTCCACTCGGCGTAGGTGGGCCAGTTGTTCGTGGTGATGATCTGGAAGCCGGCCACCTTGCCGATCTCGCCCTCGGACAGCGAGCCGTTGCCGCCCCAGTCCTTGTTGAGCAGATCGGTCTCACGGGCCAGCCACTCGTGGACATCCTCGTTGCAGACGAAGACGCGGCCGAACTTCGGGACACCGTCCTTGTTCATCTGCGTCTTGGTCTTCATCAGCATGTCGTAGATATTCGCGGCCTTGGTAGAAACCGTGGCCCCGGTGAGGTCCAGCCAATGAGTGCCGCCCGAGTTGGGCTGGCCGATGTAGTCGCGGCCGTTGGCGGACCAAGAGCCGCCGGTGCGGGAGCGAGCGTTGCTGGTGGCGTTGTCCTCGGTGTACGCGAGTTGGGAGGCCTGGTACACCGCGCGGAGGACCATCTGGTCATCCCGGTTGGCGAGGGCGCGGCCCATCTCCGCCGCGAGGTCAGCGCGCGAGCTGAACTCGTTGCGAAGCTCGTCGATGTTGTCCACCAGGACGGCGGACAGGAGGAGGTCATCGCAAGCGATGGTGAGGGCCGCCTGGGCCGCCTCTTGGAGGTAGGTCCCGTCCGCCAGGATGTTGTCGCCCGGGGTGTGGTGCTGCGCACCGACCGCGCCCATCAGCCGGAACTTGGCCGACATCGCGCCCTTGATGGGCTTCTTGATGGAGATGAGGTCACGCGCCACGCGGGACTCCTCGAACTCCCGCAGGACCATGCCGGTGAAGACGGTCTCGAACAGCTCGAAGCCGGTCGAGGGGTTGTCGGGGACGGTGTCGTAACGGCCGAGGCCGAGTTGCTGAAGGTTGCTAGCAGCCATTGTTTCCTAGTTGCTGAGGTACTTGAGGTCAGGTTGGAGGGATCCCTTTGCTCTGCGTCGGTTGTCCTTTCGGGCCTCAGCCTCGCTTCCCGCCCAGCCCGGCGGCGATACGCGCGTCCACTTGGGCGCGATAGCTCGGGTCGGTGTCGTACATGCGCCGCCCATGCTCATCGCGCTTCGACATGGCGAGGCGCATCTGGTCCACCGTGTTGATCGGCGCAGGGTTGCCCGGAGCCGGTCGGCCCTCAAGGCCCCGAGTCTTCCGCCCTCGGGAGGAAGCGAACTCGTCCTTGAGGTGCTTGACGGCCAGGGTCTGCGCCAGCGGGTTGGGAGAACCAGCCAGGTCGTTCCACGCCTTCTGCTGGTCTTCGGACCACTCTTTGGTGGCCCAGGCGGTCATGCCTTCAAACTCCTGCGCCGTCACGCCGGCCTGGGTCAGAACTCCCAGGGAACGGGCCTGCGCGGCAGCGGCTTCGGCCTGAACGAAGCGGGTCGCGGCCTCGACCGCGCCCAGCTCGTTCAGCTTGGCCTCGACGGACTCGGAGAACTTCCCGCCATTGGCGATGTAGTCCGCGAGGTAGCCGTCAAGGGCGGCAGACGAGAGAGGATGCTCCTCCCCTCCGCCATCTTCGGTCTCGGCCTGGCGCGCGTGGAACTCGCGCTCGAGGTCCGTGTAGGCCTTCTCGAGGTCGGCCGTGGTCTTGAACTTGCCGAGAATCAGCTCGCCGTCACCGGGGTCGCCCTCGGGCGCGCCGCCCTCGCCGCCTTCAGAGGCCTGGCGCATCTGTTCTGCTTGATCCTCAAGAGAGGGGCTGGTGTTCTCGGAGTTCAGGATGGTCTGGGACATGCTCTACTGTTGGGGGTTCTCTTGGGCCGGCGGCTGGGTGGCAAGTTGCCCCGCAGCATTCGCGCCGGCCTGGATCAGGGACTGACCGGCGGCGGCCTGCATCGCGGCTTGACGCGCTGCCTGCTCCTCCTCGGCAAGCTCCTGCTTGCTCTTGACGAGGCCACGAGTCTCGATGCCAAGGGCGGCCCCCTTGAGGGCAAACCACGCATCGAGGTGGAGATACTTCATGGTGATCTCCGGGCCGAAGGTCTGCATCGCCGCGCCGACTAGCGCGTCGAGCTTGGCGTTGTCGGAGTTCCGGCCAAGGGCCTGGACTCCGGTGACGATGATCGGCTCCACGAAGCCCTCGGGCAGGGGGTCTACCCGCTGTTCCCGGACGAGCCTCGCGTGGATCATCTTCACCATGGGAAGCTGAAGCTCAGACGAGAGGAGCGCGTAGGTCCCGCCGAGCTGACGCTCGAGCTGCTCGAGCATCATGCGGACCTCCGTGGCCGTCACGCGCTCGGCGCGACGGATGCTGCCCTCGGCCAGCATGAACGCGCTCGACAAACGCTCCGTGATTTGGCTGATGACCTGGCCGGCCGTGGCCAGGTCGTGGGCCTTGCCGACCTGAAGCACCCCGACATCCATGGCGTTGCCGTAGCGCACCCCGAGGTTCGGGGCCTCGGCAATCTCGTCTGCATCCGTGCGCCCGTCCGGGTTGACCAGGAAAAGGACCTTCGAGGCGGCCGCGCTGGCCGCGACCACGGACTGCTGAAGGCCCTCAAGGGTCTCCAGCTCGCCGAGGTACTCCTCGATCATTCCCCGCCCGTAGTCCTCCCCGTCGACCCGATGCCACCGGAGGACGAGGTACGGGTTGTCGGCGAGGTCAAAGGTCTCTTCCTCGATCTCTCGGCCGCAGGCCTCCTTCCGGACCCGGACTTGGTCATCCTCCCAGCAGACCCAGGTGTAGAGGTCCTCGGTCTGATGCTCGGCATCGTGGCCGTCAACCCGCTCCTCACGGAGTTCGGGCGGAAGCTCGTCCCTGTCAATGAACTCCCGGATGACCAGGTCCTGCATCCGGCCGTCCGGTCGCCGGCGCGCGACGAAGTTGCTCAGTCGGTAGACCTTCGCCCCGCCCTCGGGCTGGAGCCGGAAGACGCAGTTGCCGGTGACGATGAGCTGGCGGAGAGCTTGCTCCAGGGCCGGCCGGTAGTTGCCTCGTTCGATCTCGGCGAGGATCTGCTGCTCGATCATCGAGAGCGAGGCCTCGATCTCGCCCCGAATGTCATCCAGGCCTTCCGTCTGCTGGAAGACCCGCGCGTCGGCTTGGAGCCGGAAGAATGGGGTGTTCGGGGGCAGGAGGGCCAGCAGGAGGCTGGCCGACAGGGAGTTGACTCCTCGCGCGCCGATCCCCTGGTAAGGAGTGGGCAGCTCGCTCGTTGCGGTGTGGCCGGTCTCCGGGAACAGCGAGGGGATCGTGAGCTTGGCACAGTCCTCCGCGCGCCGCACGAAGGAGAGGCGGTCAGTCACGCCGCGCTGGTAGATAGCGGCCGCCGTGCCGATGGAGTCGGTCATGCCTTGAGTCCTGCGCTACCGCTGGGCCGAGGAATACGCAGAACGAAGGGGCCTCCCTTGTTCTCGAGGGCGGACGGCTTGTCGGTTTCCACCTCGATGGGGTCATCCTTCGGAATGGTCGGGGCCGGCGGCGGCTCCGGGATGTTCGGCGTGGAGGAGAGGCACATCAGAGGATCAGCACGGTCACCGTGTTCGAGGCCCCGCTGGTGTCCTGCATCGCCAGGAAGCGGGGGACAGACCCGGCCGGGATGAAGCCGGCATGAGACGCGGTCGGGTTGGTGACCCCCGCGCCGGTGGGGAACTGGCGCATGACGGTCCCGTCGCCGGAGGCCACGCCGAGGACGAGAGGGCCGTCCGCGAGGACATAGACCCCATGGGTGGTTCGCTCGTTGATCTGGATCGGACTCGAGAGCGAGCCAGCCGCCAGCTCGATGGTGTACTCGCCGATACACCCTTCGCCGAAGGTGTCTTGCTGGGCAACAGCGGCGGTCGGGGAGACCGGAGTGAACCCCGTCATCGCGTAATGCCTCCCTCGACCTGGGCCTTGGCGGTGCGCCGAAGAAAGGCGACCAGCTCAACCTTGCCGGCGTACCGGTGGGCATGGCGCGGCTCCTCGTCTCGCTCGAGGCAGCGCGGGGGGAAGGTGCGCTCGAGCCAGGCGACGAGGGCCTCCGGAACCACCGGGACCTTGTCGGGAGCGAAGTGGTCGTTCTTCACGCTCGGAAGCTAGGCCCCGACGCGCAGACCGCTCGTCCGGAGGCACACGGTTCTGCGGGATCTTGCGCTGATTTTGCGCTAGCTGGCCCATTCGGCCGCTCAGAATGCCTCAGAATGCCTCCCCCTGGTTTAGCCGCAAGCGTCGAAAGAGGAAGGTGTTGCGGTCATATCCCCTTTTCGGCAATGCGCTTACGATTCGCTCTGTTCTGGAATCATAATCCGCGAGTCGTGGGTTCGAGTCCCTCCTCCGCTACCAGAAGCGGCCCCCGCAAGTCCCCGTGGCTGCGGGGGTTACTTCTTTCTCAGGAGCATCGGGCTAGGATTCCCCATTCGGTGCATTTTGGATTTTGCGTCAGTTTTGCGCTAGTCTGCGCAGGATGAAGCTCCGCCGACACCCCGACAACCAGGTCTTCTACATCACCTGGCAGGAGGCTGGCCGGTCCCACCGCCGCTCGACCAGGACGAAGAAGCGCGCCGAAGCCGAGGCCGCCCTCCGCGAGTTCATCCGCCAGAAGGACCAAGGCTGGACCCAGAGCCTCACCGTCTCCGAAGCCGCAGCCCGATGGCTCCGCGAGAGGGAGCCGGACGGACTCCGCCCGGTCAGCCGACACACCTTCGCCGAGTACCGGCTCACGGTCGACCGCCTGGTCCGCGCCCTCGGCCGCCGACAGGCCGGCGAGGTCCGCCCCCGCGAGATCCGCCGCGCGCTGGACAAGCTCCGCGACGAAGGACTCAGCCTCCCGACGCGCGCGAAGTGGCTCCGGCACATCAGGATGATCTTCGGGGAGCTTCACCGCGAGGGCGAGATCAGGATGAACCCGGCCCTCGCCGTGCCGTCGCCGAAGGAAGAGAAGCGGCGCGGCGAGGCCATGCCCTCAGACGCATTCTCGCGGCTCCTGACGGCGGTCGAGGGCCAGGCCTCTTCTGCGCCGTCCCGGCGAAAGCGGCGCAGCCTCGCAGGCCTCGGGGCGGCCCTCGAGGTCCTGTGGGCCACCGGGCTGCGCTCAGTCGAGCTGATCCGCCTCGAGTGGGCCGACATCGACCTCGACCGGGCCACCTGGACGATCCGGTCCCCCAAGAACAAGGGGGGCGTGTCCGAGAGGCCGATCCCGTCGAGGGTGGTCGAGATCCTCCGCCGGCGAGAGGACCAGCATGGCGGCCCGTTCGGCCCAGGCCTCCGCATCGCGTGGGCGAGGTGGAAGCGCGAGAACCCCGAGTGGGCCGGGGTCAGCCTCCACAGCCTCCGCCACGCCTTCGTGACGCGACTCGCGCGCACGGGGCATGCCCAGGCGGCCAGTTTCCTCGTCGGCCACCACTCCGAGGCGATGACCCGGCACTACACCCACCTCACCGCCGAGGATGTGCGGGAGGTGGTCGAGGGGGCTAGTTGATGACGGGGCAGCCCCCCCCCAGATCCCCGATGCGGACTCTCCCTGTCCTCCGGCCCTACAGGCCGACCACCCGGGTGCGCGTCTCCGTCTTCGAGGTCACGGGGCCGTGGATCCGCCCGAAGCAGATCGAGGCATCCGGGTTGGCCGCGAGGTGGGCCTTCACGGCCTGCACCGCCTTCTGGCGAGTGTCGTACTCCTCGAGGCGCATCAGGCTCCCGTCAGGCAGAACGCCGAGGATGGTGTAGGGACGCTGGGTTCGGGCCGGCTTGGCCGCCAGCTTGGTGCGGGTTTCTTCGTTCATCAGGTCTTGGGGGTCTGAGCGTTGAGCCATTCGATCATGGCGGAGTAGGGGACCCGGCGGCCCTTCGCGCCGCGAGTCCCGGGGGCCTGGACAACCTGGATCTCGCCGGCCTTGACGGCGGCCCGGATCGTCTGGACATGGACCCGGCAGAGGTCAGCGACCTCCTGCAAGGTGAGAAGCTGAGGGGAGTGGGTCATCAGAACGGAACATCCTGCGGCGAGTAGTCGCCGCGACCTTGGTTGGACGGAGCCGGGGTTTGGCCGCCACCGGCCGCGCCATCGCGCTCCTTCCGCGCGACGGTCTCCCAGTCATCAACAGCGATGGAGACGGCTGAACGGCGTTCGCCGTTCTGTTCCCACTTGCGCTGGCGGAGGGACCCGGAGACGGAGATGAGGTCGCCTTGGCCGGCGTACTGACAGAGGGCCTCGGCACGCTTGCCGAAGGCAACGCAGTCGAAGAAGTGGCCGACCTTCTGCCACTCGCCGTTCACCTTCTCTCGGGCGTTGACGGCAAGCGTGAAGGTCGCGCCCCAGTCCCCCTTTCTCTCAGGGGGTCGGACCAGGCGGCCCACGAGGGTGATGTTGTTGATCGCGCTCACTTAGCTGTACTTGTTGGGTTGGTCGCGCTCCTCGAGGACGAGGTCACGCAGGGTGGTGGCGATTTCCTCCTTGCCGACGATCTCGAGGATGTCGATAAGGATGCCCAGCGTCGGCTGCCGCCGGCCGCTGAGGTAGGAGAAGACATCCACGCGCCGGCCGCGCGAGTAGAGGATGCCCTGGACGAGGTGGGGATCCGGCATCAGCCGCTTGAGCTTGGTCGGAGACACAACACAGGTGCGCTTGCTCTTCATCGCTTGCCGAGGACCCGGTCGCGCAGGGCGGCCTCCTCCTCCTCCTTCCCGCCGATCGTGTTCAGGTCTTCAGCGTCCGACCGGAGTTCCCACCCGGGGGCGATCAGAGCGAGGATTGCTTTGTCCTCACCACGCTTCTGCGCCATCGCCCACGCGAACTCGCTCTGCGGACCCTTGGCCCCGACGACGCACTCGCCGACCATCTGGATGGTTCGGTCGCCGTGGACGGCGGTCACCAGAAGGGCCTTGCGGTCAGGCGTGGCCTCGATGACCGGGCCGAGAGTCACCTGGATCCCTTCGGCCGCTGCGATGCGCTGGACGGCTGCGTGACTGAGACACCAGGTGGCGTTGCCCCCGCGCTTCAGTTGCCAGAAGTCATCCCGTGAGAGGCCGTACTTCTCGGCCAGTTGCTTGTTGAAGGTGTTGCGGTCCATCAGAGCGTAATGAGCTTGATTTGGTCGGCGGGGTCGGGCCAGAGGTCCTCCTTCAACGCCCTGTCGAAGTCGTAGCAGAGGTCGTAGAAGAAGATCGACTCCTTCGAGGTGGTGAAGTGGTCGAACGAGTAGAGCCGCCGGCGATACGGGGGGTTCCTCTCGACCACGAGGAAGACGAAGTCGGGGTTCTTGATCCCGTTGAGCTGCGCAAGCTCGCGGTAGAAGGAGTCCTGGACTCCGTACCGGAACTTCTTGGCCGACCTCTGCCAGGCCCACTCGTCGACATCGGCGGTGGTCTTGAGGTCAACGATGCACCCGCCGGGGGTGAGCCAGTCGAAGCGGCCCTTGAGCCGTAGGCCCGTCTGAGGACAGGTGGCCAGGGCGGTCACCTCGGAATGGCCCTCCTCGAGGAGGGCGGCGATGGTCGCGTTCTGGCGAACCGAGTCGCTGAGGCGGAGGGCGGAGTCGATGTCCTTCTTGAGGGTCGGGATCTTCCCCGCCGCCTCTGCCTCCTCGGCGAACTCCCGCCAAGCCTTGGTCCGCCTGTCGCTCCCATCGAAGGCGGCGTACTCCTCGTCGAGGAGGTGAGGCTCGAGGACTGCGGTGTGGATCAGAGTCCCCGCGCGCATCGCGTCGGTCTCCGCCTCGGGCGGCGCATTGCCGAGGATTTCGCGCTGATGGAAGGCCCATGCATCGTCGCTGAACGCCTTGAGAGTGGACTGATTCAGGGCCGGTATTGCCCTGTACTCCGCAAAGGACTGCCCGAAAAGGAGTTCGGGAGGCCCATCTCCGTAGAATCTTGACCGGGTCTCTTCGTTCATGCCCCACATTGTACCAGCACACGATGCGCCACAAAGAGGGTCGGCGCAAAAAAAACTCGCTCACACCGTCTTCGCGCTGTATATCAGTCCTGTGCCACGAGGCATTCACCTCCGCCCCGGAAACCCCCGGATGGGTACTCAACATGTACCGGATCACTTTCAGAGGCGCGGCGATCTATTGCGAAACGGCCGACGAGCTATCTGAGGCCCTGCGAGTCATCGAAGCCCTCGGCGGCGAACCCGCCGCGCCCACCATCACCACGGGCCTTCCCACGCCCCGCCAAGAGCTTGTGACCGTCCTCAAGCTCCTCAAGGCGAAGGGAGGAGCTGGCATCACCTCGAGCCAGGTCGCCGAGGTGGTCGGGGCCGGAGGACCCCAAGCGATGTCCCCACTCCTCAAGGTGTGGCGCGAGATTCTGGAGGAGGCCGGCTTCAGCGAGGAGGATGTCGTGCTGCGCGCGCGCCAGCGCGGGACCACGGTCTGGAGGCCTGGCCCCCGGATCGCCGAGGCCCTCAAGGCACTCGGGGCCTAGCTCTTGGTGAAGCTGATCGTCCGGCGAGGGACGAGGAAGCCAGCCGTGTAGCTGACCCAGGAGGTCGTGCCGGCAGCCCGGGTGATGAATGCCCCGATGCCAACCCCGTTGGGGAACCAGGCCTCGACCGGGATGCTCACACCCGGGGACCCAGAGGTGGGAGACTGGGCGGAGACGGGGAACAGGTAGTACCGCTTCGCCGTGCCGTCGTACTTGTAGTTCCAGACCTCGAGGTCCGCGTCGTACTCAGGCTCCACGAGCATGAGGGCGGCGTAGATCGGCTTGCCCGAAACGATGAATGGCCGCTTGGGGACCGCGCCGGGGGTCCCGCCGGCATCCTTCCCCAGGGTGTTGAAGTCCAGCCCGAAACCGTCCTGGACCCCGGCCGGCGCGGTCGGCGCGCAAGTGACCTGGATCTCCTGCAACATGCACGGCTCGAGGGTCTCCATCTTGTTGAGCTGGAGGCCGCTCGAGGGGGCATCGGCAGCGTCGGCGCGGTCGTTCTCCCAGACCGCCCAGAAGCCGACCTCTCCCGGGTTCCTCGGGTTCTCGAAGGTGCGATGGCGGGGGACCCACATGGCTCAGGGAGTCAGCGCGCCCTTCTGGCCCCAGTCGGCGTAGCCGACCGAGCAGCTCACGCCGTCATCGTCGGTGGTGAGGGAATCGTCGAGGGTCAGGACGAGGGTGGCATCGCCCTGGCAGTAGATGTTCACCGGGATCAGGAGGCCCGGGCCGTTCGGGTCACCGCTGAGGCTGCTGAGGAAGAAGTCGTGCGTCTTGCTCCCGTCGCCGATGTTGAGCTTCACATTCTTCGCGTCGCTCGGGTTCGAGCGCGGAGCAGGGCAGTAGTTGACCCGGAGGTACTTGATGAACACCGGCCCCTCGAGGGTCCAGGACTCCGTGTCGTTCCCGGCCGCCGCCGTGGCGGCCAGGTCGAAGTCGAACCAGGAGAGGCCCTGGGGAGGGAAGGACTCGAGGAACATCGCCCGGGCAGAATGCCCCGCCTCGCCGAGCCAGGCTCAGGCTGCGGACGCGGTTCTGCGGCGTATGAGGACCTCGAGGTGGCCCCCGCCAGCCCGGTCGAGTCCGCCCTGCTCCACGAGGATCCGCTTGAACTGGGCATCGTCCTCGACCACGCCGGCGGACTCCAGCGCATCAAGGGTCGCCTTCAGGATGTTGTCCAGGTCGCGCCGGCGGCGATCCGGGGGACAGGCGAGGATCTCGACCTCGGCCTCCCCGCTCAGGGTCGTGATCTTGCCGACGATCTCCGCGACTTCCTCCCGGAAGGCGCGGCCCTGAGCCGAGATGAACATTCCGCGCCCCTTCGGGTTGCGTCGCCAGTAGCGGTTGACCGAAGGCGGCCAGGGGAGCCTAAAGGCCAAGGTCGGCACGAGCCTTCTCCTCGGCTTCTTCGCGGGTCATACCAGCCTCGAACTCGTAGATGGCGGCCCGCTCCTCGAAGGCCTCGCGCTGATCGTCGGTCACTCCACGCCCTCCCTCTCGAAGTCGGGGTCGACTTGCCGCCAGCAGCGCGCCAGCTCGATCCCGAAGTGAGCATCGTGGTCCTCGGTTTCAACAAACCACGCCCGGGCATGGGCGTACTCGTGGATCAAGGCGAAGAGCTGGGCCGGCTCCTGGAAAGCGCAGTTGACCCTGATCGTGAAGACCTTGCTCTCTTCGTCGAACCGGCAGTCGCCGAAGGTGTCACGGGGCAGCCGACACCGGCGCACCCGAACCGGATAGCGGAGGGGGAGGTTCTTCCGGAGCCGGCGCAGCAGCCGCCCGAATGAGGCGTTGCCCTTGTCGCGCACTACTCTCCCGGTTCGGGCCGGTACAGGAACACCGGGGTGTGAGGGCCGAGATAGGCCTCGGTCGTGTTGAAGGTCAGGTATTCGACCGCCTCGTCGTAGTCCAAGCCCTCGCCGACGAGGACCTCCACGCACTTCTCCCAGTCGTAGCATGCCGCGACCACGCCGCACTTCTGCTCGACCATGCCGAGGTAGGCCTCCTCGAGGTCATCGAAGAAGATGGCCCCCGGGGTCGCGTCGATCAGGACCTCTTCGTTACTCACAGCCGCTCCAGTCCTCCTCGTGCGCGCGGTCGAGGAGACTCGCAAGGGCCTCGGCGTAGACGGCCTCCCCCTGACGGGCGACAGCGGCCCACTCGGCGGCATCGCAGTCGTAGAACGCGAGGTGGACATAAGGCTCGACCTCGAGGTCGGGGGGAGAGGGCGGCTCCATGTACGAGCCAGCCTCGCCGAGCGAGACACAGGTCACCTCGCCCGTGGCGTAGATCTCGCCCGTCCCCGGGAGAGAGAAGCAGACGGTGAAAGAGCGGGTCCTCATCGAGTCACTATGGTCACAGGTGCATTCGTCCCCGACCGGGTGGGTCACGACGCAGCCGGGGCGGAAGAACCGGGAGTCAGGAAACATGGAGCGGGTAGTCGGCGACCAGGCCGTGAGCGCGGTCGAAGAAGGCCAGCCGCTGGCATGCGATGTTCGACGCACCAGCGAGCTGGGCTTGAGCGAACGGATCCCCGGTCTTGAAGGTCCCGTTGCTCAGGACGAAGGTGTTGTTGATCTGGAAGTGGGAGAGCGTGTGGAAGTGGCCGGACCACAGGAAGCGGAAAGGGCCACCGTCGCTCTTCCACTCAGGGAAGGTGTCGATCCAACCGAGTGCCTTGTTCTTGAAGCCGTACCAGGGCATCCCGCTGGTGGACCTGATCTGGTCGCCATGCACGAGCAGCTGCCCCCAGCCGAGTACGCTGTCGACCTTGGCAAACTCGTCCATCGCCTTGGGCAGATCGAACTCCACCCGGCCGGCGGCCTCCAGATCGGAGAGCAGGATCCGCGCCGTCTGGTAGGCGACACGATCCCAGTTGGTCTCCGGGTTCGCCGCCGTCTGAGACTTATAGGCTCCGTTGCGGCCGTGGTTGCCGGCCACCCCGAGGACCTTCACCTCGCGGAAGGACTCCGACAGGGCCGCGACTTGCTCGGCGAGAATCTCCGGAGCATCGCGCATCGCTTGCTGGAGGAGGCCAGTCTCGATGTGCCACGGCTGCGAGGCGCGCATGGCTTCCCCCTCGACGATGTCGCCGCCCCAGTAGACATGGATCCGGTCGACCTTCGCCGCGTCGCGCCGATCGCGCGCAGCGGCCAGGACCTTCTCCGTCACCCGCCGCGCCCGGCCACGAGCGATCTCCGTGTCGTGCGTCTCGGTCACCGCGCCGATGTGGAGGTCGCTCATGTGAAGCACCGCAACCTCCTCCCGCTTCTTGCGGGACGCGCGCGGCTTCGGAGGGACGGCGATTCGCGGCTTCCCGGCAAGAGCGTGGCCCACCGCCTCGACAAGGAGAGCGGTTCCGCCACGCAGCTCACGGACGCGCCGCTCGTAGGCCCGAAGCCGCGCCCGGAGGATCTCGACGGAGTCCTCCTCGCCGCCCTCGCTCAGCCACTTGTCGAACTCAGTCACGGCCGACCCCCTTACAGAGCTGGAGGTGACGGCGGAGGCTGTGGACCGTCAGGGGGTACTGGAAGTTCCGCTCGAGGTATCGGTGAAGGTCGGCCGCCGTGCGGCGAGTCTTCTGTTCGCGCCGGGCCTCGGCATAGAGGTTGACCACCGTCGCCACCTCGGGCTGGAGTTTCTCCAAGGCGCAGGACTGACAGCGGTTGTCGACCTCAGCCGCGCTCAACCACTCGACGAACTTCACCCGACCAC